>ENA-OFCD01000107-OFCD01000107.1-metagenomes-genome-assembly--contig:-NODE-107-length-53704-cov-6.986449_pt1 | contig 53704 bp, 56 predicted proteins | sample MGYA00153392_OFCD01 | MGnify analysis MGYA00153392 | reverse complement strand
TGCTGTCGCAGGACCACGGCAAGCTGCGCCACATCCTCGACACGCTGACGCCGGGCCTGGTGTTCGCGAGCGGGCCGCAGTACGGCAAGGCGATCGCCGCCGTCGTTCCCGCCGGGACGCCGGTCGTGCTGACGACCGGATCGCTCGAGGGCCGGGAGAGCTCGTCGTTCGCCGATCTCGTCGCGACCGCGCCGACCGCCGCGGTCGACGCCGCCAACGCCGAGGCGCTGCGGCGCCTGGACACCGGGGTGCCCGTCCTCTCGGCGGTCCGGCCCGCCGGCGAGGTCGTCCCGACGCTCGGCGACCGGATGCTCCTGCACGCCGGGCCGCGACTCGACCTGCCCAACGCGTGCGACCCGCTGCGCCGCTCGATGCGCGCCGCCGTCGTCGCCGAGGGCTGGGCCGACGACGTCGACGCCGCCGACCGCCTGCTCTGCGCCGGCGAGGTCACGCTCTCGCCGGCGAACGAGTCGGGTGTCGTGGTGCCGATGGCGACCGTGATGGGGCCGACGACGCCGGTGTGGGTAGTCACGAACGACGCCGGCGGCACCCGCGCGTACGCGCCCCTGGGGCAGGGCTCCGGCGACGTCGCGTGGTTCGGCAAGGACAGCCCCGGCGCCATCGAGCGGCTGGTGTTCCTGCGCGAGGCCGTCCTGCCCGTGCTGTCCGGGGTGCTGGCCGACAGCGGCCCCGTCGACGTGCTCTCCTTCGCCGCGCAGGCCGTGGCGATGGGCGACGACGTGCATGTACGCACCCAGGCCGCGACCAACCTGCTGATCCGGCACCTGCTGCCGCAGCTGATGGCGAGCGAGCACCCCCGGCGGGTCGAGGTCGCGCGCTACCTGTCCGCGAACCACCTGCTGTTCCTCACCCTGGCGATGGCGGCGGCGCGTTCGCTCACCGCCTGGGCCGGGCAGGTCGAGGGGTCCTCGGTCGTGACGACGATGGCCCGCAACGGCACCGAGTTCGGCACCCGACTGTCCGGCGACGACACCTGGTTCCTGGCGCCGTCGCCGATGGTCGGCAATGCGCTCTACCACCCCGGCCGGGGACCGGCCGACAGCGCGCCGGACATCGGCGACAGCGCTGTCCTGGAGCTGATCGGCCTGGGTGGCGCGGCCGCCGCCGGCTCCCCCGCCGTCGGTCAGCTGGTCGGTGGCCTGGCCGCCGCCGCCGAGCTGACCGCCGACCTCGAAAGGGTCTGCGTCGGCCGGTCCAGCCGCTTCACGCTCCCGACGTTCGGCGGCCGCGGCACCCCGCTGGGGGTGGACGTACGCAAGGTCGTCGAGCTCGGCATCACCCCGAAGGTGACCACCGGCATCCTGCACAGCCGCGACGGCAGCGGCCAGGTCGGCGCCGGCGTCGCCGAGGCCCCGCTGCCGTGCTTCCGTGCGGCGCTGCTGGCGCTCGACGCACGGCTCAGCGCGCGGTAGGGCGCACCCGCTCCGGTAGGCTCGGTGATCATGGCGCAGCGAGGCGAGCGGTTCCGCTACGAGGGCTACAGCCTCGACGACGGTCTGCTGCGGTGCTCGTACTCCCTGGACGGCCGCGACTTCACCGAGCGGATCACCTTCGACGGTGCCGGCGCCGGTGGCCCCGCTGTCGACGCGGCCGCCCGACTGGTGTTCCTGCTGGCCGGCATCAGCTACTACAAGACCGGCGCGCCGCCCGTCATCGACCTCGGTGTGCACGCCGTGACCGACATCGAGCGGGACTTCCTGCGTACGTACTACGTCAAGGGGCTCGGCGAGTTCGCACACCGCAACGGCATCCTGCGCGAGCTGCAGAACCTCGCCGTGGAAGGGCCGTCGCGCACCGCAGCCCCGGTGGACCTGCCCGCGGCTGCCGGCGGCCGGCCGCTGGTGCCGTTCGGCGGCGGCATCGACTCGATCGTCGTTGTGGAACAGACCCGCCGCCGGCACCCCGATCTCGCGCTGTTCGTCGCCAGCCGCACGGGCGCGCGCTTCGAGGCCATCGAGACGGCCGCGGCGGTCACCGGGCTGCCGGTGCGGCGCGCCGACCGCGAGATCGACCCGCAGGTGCTGCGCTCGGCAGAGCTGGGCCTGCTCAACGGACACGTCCCGGTGACCGGCATCCTGTCCACGATGGCCCTGACCGCCGCCCTGCTCGACGGTCGCGACGCGGTGATCATGTCCAACGAGTGGTCGGCGAGCTCCGGCACCGTCGTCGTCGACGGCATCGACGTCAACCACCAGTGGTCCAAGAGCGCCGAGTTCGAGGCGGGCCTGCGCGCGGTGCTCGCCGAGTCCGTCACCGGCATCGACTACTTCTCCGCCCTTCGGCCCTACTCCGAGCTGTGGGTAGCTGAGCGCTTCGCCGACCTGCCGCAGTACGCCCTGGCCTTCCGCAGCTGCAACCGCGCTTTCCACCTCGACCCGGCCAAGCGCCTGGACCGCTGGTGCGGCCGGTGCGACAAGTGCTGCTTCATCGACCTGATCCTCGCGCCGTTCCTCCCCCGTACCCGTCTGGAGCAGGTCTTCGACGGCCGGGAGCCACTCGCCCAGCCCGACCTGGAGCCGCAGTTCCGCTCGCTGCTCGGCGACCCGGAGCTGACCAAGCCGTTCGAGTGCGTCGGCGACGAGGGCGAGTGCCGGGCGGCCGTCCTGCTCGCCGCCGACCGCCCCGACCGCGCGCAGACGCCGCTGCTGCTCCGGCTGGCGGACTCGGTACGCACCGACGGCCGGCCGCTCCCCGACCTCGAGCAGCTGCTCCGCCCGCTGAGCGACTCCTTCATCCCCGACGCGCATGCCATCCTGTCCTGACGTGCCCGTCGCAGACCGCGTGGACTGAGCCGATGGCGTGGAACGCCGGGGCGACGTCCTGGGCCGACCTGCGCGGGCGCCGGGTCGGCCTGTGGGGGCTCGGCGTCGAGGGCCGCGCGAGCCTGCGGAGGCTGCGCGCCGACGGTGTCGAACCGGTCCTGGTGGACCGAGCCCCGGGCGCCACCGACGACGGCGCCCCCGTGCTGGGCCTCGCGGACGGCGGCCTGGACGCGCTGGCCGCGTGTGACGTCGTCGTCAAGAGCCCCGGCATCAGCCCGTACGGCCCGGACTGCCGGCACCTGCTCGCCCACGGCGTACACGTCCGCGGCGGGCTCGGGCTGTGGCTGGCCGGCGCGGACCGGTCCCGGGTCGCGTGCATCACCGGCACCAAGGGCAAGAGCACGACAACCTCGATGGCCGGCGCTCTGCTGACCGGGCTCGGCGAGCGGCACCTGCTCGGCGGGAACATCGGCGTACCGCCCTGGGATCCCGACGTGGACAGCGACGTCGACTGGTGGGTCGTCGAAACCTCCAGCTACCAGGCCGTCGACATCGAGGTCGGTCCGCAGGTCGTCGCCGTGACCTCGCTCAGCGAGGACCACGTGCCGTGGCACGACAGCTCGGTCGAGACGTACTACCGCGACAAGCTGTCGCTGTGCACCCGGCCGGGCGTACGCACCGTCGTCGCCGACCGCGGCGACCGCCTCCTGCGGGCCCGCACCGACGACCTCGGCCCGTCGGTGCGCTGGGTCGGCGAGGCCGGGCCCTGGGTGCACGCCGGGCCGGTGCACGGCGCCCACAACCGCCGCAACGCCGAGATCGCCCGGCAGACCCTGCTCGCCCTCGGTGTCCCCGGCACCGACGACCCGGCTGCCCTGGCCGGCGCCTTCGCCTGCTTCCAGCCGCTGCCGGGGCGCCTCGCGGTGGTCGCGCAGGCCGGCGGCACCACCTTCGTGGACGACTCGATCAGCACCAATGTGCTCTCGACCGCGGCGGCGCTGGCGAGCTTCCCCGGCCGCCGGATCGGGCTGCTCGTCGGCGGCCTCGAGCGCAACATCGACTACCGCCCGCTCGCCGCCTCGGTGCGCGGAGACGTCCGGGTCTTCACGATGCCGACCAACGGCCCAGCGATCGGCGCCGTCCTGCGCGCAGAAGGCGTCGACGCCGTCTCCGACACGGCCTCGCTCGCCGACGCGGTCGCGGCGGCGTACGCCTGGGCGCAGCCGGACGGCGTGGTGCTGCTCTCCCCCGCCGCTGCCAGCTTCGACCTGTTCACCGATCACCGAGCCCGCGGCGCCGCCTTCACCGCCCTCGCCCGGTCGCTGGCCACCTGAGCCCTGCGGCAGCCCTCCGCATACCGCCGCCCTCGCGGGCACGCTGACCGATCGACCCAGCGTCCGCGGACCTCAGCCGAAGGCGCCGCCGGCCCGGCCGTTGCGGTCGGCGAGCAGCCCCGCGATTGTCGAGATCGCGATCTCCGGCGGTGTCTTGGACCCGATGTCCAGGCCGATCGGCCGGTGGACGCGCTCGATCTGTTCCTGAGCGACGCCCCGGTCCTGCAGCGCCGCAACGTGCGGCGCGGTGTGCCGCGGGCTGCCCATGACCCCGATCCAGCGGGTCGGACCGGCCAGCGCGGCGGCCAGGACGTCACCCAGCTCGATTCGCTCGTGGTCGCAGACGACGACGTCGCAGCCCCCGTCGAGACGGGCGTCGGCGACCGTGCCGACCGTCCGCGCGTAAGGAATGGGGTCGGCGTCCAGGCGCCGCGGGTCGGGGTCGAGGACCGTGACAGGCCAGCCGAGGCGGTCGGCGAGGACCGCCATCTCCTGGGCCACCGGCGAGACGAACACCAGCACCAGCCGCCGAGGGTCCTTCGGCAACGTGATCTCACCGTGCGCTGCCGCGCAGGCAGGATCGTGGACGTGCCCGGGCTGGCCGTGCGGGACGGGTGCGGCGTACGGAACAGGTGCGGTCATGCCGCCAGTCTGCCGTGCCCGTCACTGACCGGGCAGCACCCGCCGCGCCAGGAAGAGCCACCCAGCGGTCAGGCGAGCTCGACGCGGATGTCGGGGCAGTGGGCGAAGGTGTTGGAGACGTAGCAGGCCCGCTTCGCCGGCTCTAACAGCTCCGCGAGCCGATCCTGCGCCAGGCTGCTCTGCACCGTGAGCAGCAGCGAGCCGAACTTGTTGCCCACGTACGAGCCGGTGGCCGTCACCTCGAGGTCGGGCAGCTCGTAGCCCCGCTTGCGAGCCGCCCACGCCAGCGCCAGCGCGAAGCACGACGACAGCGACGCCAGCAGCAGGTCGGTCGGCATCGGGCCGGTACCGGTGCCGCCGACGTCGGCCGGCTCGTCGACGACGAGCGCGAACCCCCCCACCTCGACCTCGCAGCGCCAGCCGCCGGTCCACAGCGCCCGCGCGGTCTTGGTCCCACCGCGATCACCCGAGCCCGCCACCTCAGTGGTGGTGATCGTGTTCCTCGTGATCGTGTTCCTCGTGGTCGTGCCCGGCGGGCCGCGCGGCGAGCGACGCCTGTCGCGCGTCGAGGTCGCCACCGGTCAGCAGAGCCTCGGCATCCAACACCTGCTCGAGCGCCTGCAGCCAGCAGCGGTAGTAGGACCACTGCGTCCCCGCCGGCGGCGACGCCTCCCACGCGGCGATCCGCGCGATCAGCGCCTCGCGGAACATGTCGTACGAGACCACCCCGCCGTCGACCAGCGCCATCACCAGACCGAACGCCCGGCCCTCCCACGGCTCAGCGAACACCAGCTCGCCGTTGCTGCGCGGCGGCGCGGCGGGGCCGTCGACGTCGAGATCGGGCAGCACCATCGTCACGGGGCGCTCACCCGCGTCACGCCGACCATGTTGTCGCGCGTGACCAAGGCCGCGAGCTCCTCCTCCGACAGCGCCTCGGTGCCCGCCGGGCGCTCGGGCAGGACGAAGTAGCGCACCTCCGAGCTCGAGTCCCGGACCCGTACGTCGACGTCCGCGCCGAGCTCGGTGCCCCATTCGGCCAGCACCGCTCGGGGCTCGCGTACGACCCGTGAACGGTAGGCGGAGTCCTTGTACCAGGACGGCGGCAGCCCCAGGACCGGCCACGGGTAGCACGAGCACAGCGTGCAGACCACCACGTGGTGCACGGAGGGCGTGTTCTCCAGCACCACCATGTGCTCTCCCTGCGGGCCCTTGAAGCCGAGCTCGGCGATCGCCGCGGTGCCGTCGCTCAGCAGCCGTTCCTTGTACGCGGCGTCGGTCCAGGCCTTCGCGACAACCTTCGCGCCGTTCATCGGACCGACCTGGGTCTCGTATATCCCGATGAAGGTCTCGATGGTCTTGGTGTCGGCCAGCCCGCGCTCGATCAGCAGCGACTCGAGGGCTTCGGTGCGGGTCGCCAGGTCGATCTCGGGCTCCAGCGAGGTCATACCTTCTCCAGGTAGCTCTCGAACAGGTCGATGGTCAGGGTGAATGGCTCGGCGCCCGGGCCCCACAGCTCGGTCGAGACGAACTCGACGCTGTAGACGTGCTCGGGGTTCTCGCCGACGAAGTGCGCGGCGCTGTCGGGCAGCACCTGCGCCGGTCGGAGCGCCGTCACGGTGCCGGCCCTGCCGCGGACGTAGCCGGGCAGCCGGGTGTGCCCGGGGACGCCGTCGCTGCGCGGCACCACCCGGTCGCCAACGGCGTACGCCGGATCGGCCTCGACCGTACGCAGGTTGCCACCCCCGGCGGTCTCCATCGTCGGCTTGTGCGGCTCGGGGTCGGCCGGCTCGGTGACGTCCCGGCCGAGCAGCGTGTGCGCGCGGGCCGCCACCGCACCGGGGGCGAGCAGCCCGCTGTCGACGAGCAGGATCTCGGCGCTGGCGAGCCACCGGCCGTAGTAGTCCGCCAGGTACTCCCGCTCCGGGACGCGCTCGAGGGCATGGCGGAAGGCGTGCAGGTTGGACGACGTCGCCGCCCTGTTCGCCAGCAGCGTGACGGCGAACGCCCGGCCCTCCCAGGGCTCGCCGAATGCCTTTTGCGCCGGGTCCAGCGCTTTCAGCGGGCCGTAGCGCTCGGTCCTGCCGCCCATGTCGTGCACGCCGTCCATCAAGGCCTCCGGTGGGTGGGGAGAGGACCCGGACGGCGACGCAGAGGCACCGCCGCCCGGGGTGCTGCCAGCGGGCTCAGACCGTCCAGGTGTTGAGCTGGAAGGACTTCTGACGCCACGCGGTGAGCGCGCTGTCGAGCACGTCGAGCGGGTTGAACGCCTTGACGCCCTCGATGAGGTCGTCCTCACGCATGCCGTACAGCGCGCCCATCGCGAAGCGGCAGGCGTAGATCTTGGCGCCCTCGTCCATCAGGACCTTGAGCTGCTTGTTCATGGACAGGTTGCCGGGGAAGCCCTCCTTGCCGACGGCCGGGTAGCCGCGGGTGCCCGACGCGATGAGCACCGCCGGGCCGTACAGCACGATGCTGACGTCGAAGCCCTTGCGGCGCAGCCGGGTCGAGGTGAGCAGGTTGACGAGCGCGACGGAGCCCTCGAAGGGCACCGAGTGGATGAAGACGAAGGCGGTCTCGCCGGCCTGGGCCTGGATGTCCTCGAACACCTTCTCGCTGGTGTCGTAGAGGACGTCGCCCTCCTGCGCTCTCGGGATGTCGACGGTCTTGGTGGTCATGCGGTGTGCCTCCAGGGCGACGGGGACCGGGCCGGACGGACCGGGCTGTGACGGGTGGTGCGCGTGCAGCCGTGCTGTGCGGGCGGTCCTAGACCGCAGGGCCCTTGGCCTGCTCGGGGGTGTGCCAGGTCTGCCGGTGACTGCCGGGCATCGCGCCGGCGACCTTGGCGCGCAGGGGGTACGGCAGCCGGTAGAACACCGGCGCGTAGACCTTCTGCCAGAAGACGTCCAGGCCCTTGGGGGCCGGCGGCGGCGGTGTGCCGTGGCGCAGCGCGATGGTGCGCTGCGCGACCAGCAGCAACTGCTGCTCCGATCGCGCCCGGACCCAGCGGGTGAAACTCATCCTCGTGTGTGGCAGCGTCACAGCGGCCACCGGCAACGGGCTCGGCTGGCTCATCCGCCCAGCTTCGACAGGCAGTTCTGCGCGGCGAGCGCGATCGGCTCGTTCAGCGCACCGATCGGCGGCGAGTAGACGTTCTCCATCGTCGCGAGGTCGCGGATCGTGATGCCGGTGCGCACCGCCATCGCCAGGAAGTCGGCCCGCTCCTTGATGCCCTCACCGCCGACCAGCTGCGCGCCGATCAACTTGAGGGTGCCGGGCTCGGCCAGCAGCTTGACCTTGATGGGCTTCATGTCGGGGTAGTAGCGGGCCCGGCTGATGCCCTGCGCGACGCCCATGACGAACGGGACACCGAGCGCGGTCGCCAGCGTCTCGCTGAACGACACGCCACCGATCATCCACTTGCCGGCGACCATTCCCCACGGCACGTAGACCGGCTGGTAGGCGCGGCTGCCGCCGGCGGCGTTGACCCCGGCGACCTTCCCCTGGCTGTACGCGTGGCTACCGGACAGCCCCTGCACGGGCACGTTGGACACCCCGTGGGGCACCTCGATGCAGTCGCCGGCCGCCCAGACGCCGGGCGCGGAGGTCTGCATCCTCTCGTCGACGATGAACCCCCCGGCGGTGCCGACCTTGAGCCCGGCGGCCTGGCCGAGCGAGGTCTCCGGCACCTTGTGCGTCGCCACAACCAGCAGCTGGCAGGCGATCTCGCCCTCGGAGGTGCGCACACCGCGTACGGCGCCGGCTTCGTCGCCGAGGATCTCCTCCAACGTGGTGTTGAAGTGCAGGTGCACGCCCATCTCGATCCACGAGTCCTCGACCGGCTTGGCGATGTCGGGGTCGGTCGCCATCGACAGCGCCCACGGCGTCGGGTCGATGAGGTGCGTCTGGATCCCGCGGTGCGCCAGCGCGGTCACCATCTCCAGCCCCAGCGGACCGGCCTCGAGGACGACGGCGCTCTGCACGGAGTCCAGGACCTTGTCCCACTCCATCGCCTCGCGGATGTTCTTCATGTAGTAGATGCCGGACAGGTCGGCGCCGGGAACCTCGGGCTTTCCGTAGCCCCAGCCGGTCGCGACGACCAGCGCGTCGTACGCCAGCGGCTGGCCGCCGACCGACACCGTGCGGCCCGCCAGGTCGTACGTGTCGACGCGGGTGTCGTACCGGATGTCGATGCCCTGGTCGGCGTACTGCTGCTTGGTCCCGAGGAACAGCCGCTCGAAGTCGGGGATCTCCTTGCCGTGCACGTACGGGATGCCGCAGGGGCTGTACGCGGCGTCCTGGTACTCGGTGAACACGGTGACCTCTGCCGTCGGGTCGGTGCCCTTCGCAGCACCGGCCGCGCCGATCCCTGCGGCGCCACCCCCGATCACGACGATCCGCTTGCCCACGACGACCTCCCCCGACGGGCCGCGGCCCGCATCGACGTTGAGCATCCGCTACAACCCGTCCACTATGTTGGACAGAGCAGCCCGGCGGCGTCAAGGCACGACGCCGGTTTTCCCGGCGAGGTACCACCCCGCGCCCCCTGCCCCGGGCGCACCACAGCGGTGCCCAGGAGGCGCTCGTGTCGGAAGACCTCACCCGCATCGTGCACGGCATCGGACCCAAGGTCCGCAGCCTGCGCAAGCAGGGCGGCCTGTCGCTGCAGCAGCTCGCGGAGCAGTCCGACGTCTCGGCTGCCGCGATCCACAAGATCGAGCAGAGCGGGATGGTCCCGACCATCACCACCCTGCTCAAGGTCGCCGGCGCCCTCGGTAAGCCGGTGGCCTTCTTCGTCGACGAGCAGGAGCACTCCGAGCCGACGGTGCACACCGTCGACGGCCAGCAGCGGCCGATCTACACGTCGCACACCGGCATCGACCTGGCCGGCATCTCAGGCACCTACGACCAGTTCAACATCGCCGGCGCCCGGGCGACCGTCGAGCCGGGCGCGAGCAGCGGAACCAAGATGCTCGAGCACCCGGGCGAGGAGCTGGTCTACCTGCTGGAGGGTCAGCTGGAGTTCACCGTCGCGGGCGCGGTCTTCGTGCTCAAGCCGTGCGACGCGCTGCACTTCCGTACCGTGCAGCCGCACTCCTGGAGCAACCCCGGCGAGGTGCCCGCCGTGGCCGTCTGGATGGCCCTGCGTCCCCAGTAGTTGCGGGGCTCACCCCGGCTCGAGCCGCGGGAGCCGGACGAGCTCGACCGGCACGACCGAGTGCTCCAGCCGGCCGTCCTGCCGGCGGTGCACGCGACCGTGGCCGAGCCCTCGCGGCGGCCAGCCCGCGCGGTCCAGGGCCACCCGCAGCACCGTCGTCGCCATCAGCTCCAGCGCCCGGTCGCTCTGGTGCCGGTGGGCCCGCTCGCCGAGGTCGACCTGGGCGAGCCCGTCGAGCTTCACCAGCTCGTACGCATCGAGCAGCAGCCCCATCTCGACGCCGTAGCCGCCCATGAATGACAGCCGCTCGAGCAGCGACCGGCGGGCGGCGGTCTCACCGGCCAGTGGCTGCGCGAACAGCGTCAGCTCCGGCGCGACGACATCCAGGACGGGCAGCGCGACCAGCCGGGTCACCCGGCCACCGCTACCGGGGTGCAGCACCCCGTCGACCTCCAGCGGCCGGTCGTACGCCGCCTTGACCAGCGCCACGCCGGGGTCGCGCAGCAGTGGCAGGAGCAGCGAGGCCGCCCAGTACGCCGGGAACTGCGCGACGTCGGCGTCCAGGAACAGCACGAGCTCACCGCTGGTCGCCGCCAGACCGCGCCACATGGCGCCGCCCTTGCCCGCAGGGGCAACGTCGGGCCGGACGCCGTCGGCGGTCACCACCCTCGCCCCGGCCTGCCGCGCCCGGCTCGCTGTCGCGTCCGTCGAGCCGTCGTCGACGACCACGAGCTCGTGGAGGAGTCCGCCGAGCCCTTGGCGAAGGCCACGCACCAGGCTCCCGACGGTCGCCTCCTCGTCGCGGGCCGACAGCACGACGGACACCGTCGTGCCACGCAGCAGACCGCGCGCCTGCTCCAGGTCCTCGGGCAGGCTGCGGAAGCAGCGCCGGTCCAGCCAGTCCTGGGGGGTCACGCGGCCGTCCAGCGGACGACCAGGTACGCCACCCCGTACGGCGCCCCCGACCAGCGGACGTCACCGTGGAAGCGCTGCCCGGCGGCGGCGCCCGCGAGCACCTGCCACGGCGCGCGCCCCGCGGCCAGCAGCTCGCGGCCCAGCCCGGCCGACAGCCCCAGCAGGTGGCCGGGGTCGGCGTCGGCAAGGGCCTGCTCCGCCTGCCCGTCGTAGGCCGCCGCGCGCGGGTCGAGATGGCCGGGCGCCGCCTCGCTGCGCCGGGCCGTACCGTCCCCGACGACCAGCAGCCGGACGTCCCGGTCGCGTACCAACTCCGCCCCGAGCCGCGCGCAGGACTCGGGCTCCTCGCTGGTCGCGACCCCGAACAGGTCCCGGCCACGCCCGGGGTCGAGGTCGTCGAGCAGCCAGGCCCCCATCGCGAGCGCCAGCGGCAGCGGCCCGTCCCCCGGCCCTCGACGGGCCACGCCGAAGGGCCGCCAGTCCCAGCTGCCGTCGACCGGGCCGGTGGCAGCCGCCGCCCCCACGACGACGACGTGTCCTGCGCCGGCCAGCAGCTCGGCCACGGCCGACCTGACGGCGGCCCGCAGGCCCGCATCCGCCGGGGCGCTGCCGCCGGCGATCTCGGGGACCAGCAGCGGCGGGGAGGGCACGACAACAGCCTCGACCAGGCTCACGCCAGGCCCCGGCGACCGACGGCGAGGCCGAGGTCTCCGCGTACGGCGGCGACGGTACGCACCACCCGCAGCGTGGCGGCGACGTCGTGGGCCCGGAAGACCCGCGCGCCCAGGAAGGCGCTGACGGCGGTCGCGGCCAGGGTGCCCTCGAGCCGATCGTCGGGAGGCAGGTCCAGCACCTCGCCGATGAAGTCCTTGCGGGACAGGGCGACGAGCACCGGCCAGCCGGTCGCGACCAGCTCGTCGAGCCGCCGGGTGACCTCCAGAGAGTGCCTGCTGTTCTTGCCGAAGTCGTGCGCCGGGTCGATGAGGACAGCGTCCCGGCGTACCCCCAGCGCGACCGCGCGCTCGGCGAGGGCGACCACGGCACCGACCACGTCGGTGACGACGTCGTCGTACTGGACGCGGTGCGGGCGGGTGCGGGGCGGCACCCCACCGGTGTGCGTGCAGACCAGTCCGACGTCGTGCCGGGCAGCGACCTCGGCGAGCTCGGGCTCCCAGCCACCCCAGGAGTCGTTGAGCAGGTCCGCGCCTGCCTGGCAGACCAGCTCGCCCACCGCCGCCCGATAGGTGTCGACAGAGATGACCACGTCGGGGTGCCGGGCGCGGACCCGCTCCACCACCTCGATGACGCGGCGGGCCTCCTCCTGCGGGGGGACCTGCTCCCCCGGGGCGGCCTTGACCCCGCCGATGTCGATGATCGCCGCGCCCTCGTCGACGACCTGGTCGACGCGGGCCAGCGCCGCGTCCAGCGCGTACGTCCGGCCACGGTCGTAGAAGGAGTCGGGCGTGCGGTTGACGATCGCCATCACCACCGGCTCCCCCGGGCCGAAGGTCCGGCGGCCGAGGCGCAACGGGCTCTGCTCGGGCATCGCCGGACCGTACGTCAGCGAGCCCCCTGGACGTCTTGTCGGAGGGCATGCCGGTCGGTCAATGGACCGGCCCTACCAGAAGCTCAGCCAAGGAAGCCGTGCAGAAGGGCGGCGCTGGCTGCGAGGTGTTCCTCGACGGCCCGTCGGGCCGCGGGCGGGCGGCCGCGGACCACGGCGTCGACGATCCGCTGGTGCTGGGCGTCGCTGTGGGCGATGTTGCGCGGCAGCAGCGGGATCCGGTCGAGCAGGTCGTTCAGGCGCATCCGGACATCGGCGGCCACCGCCGACAGCGACGGCGATCCAGCCAGCTCGACCAGCGCCAGGTGCAGCCGGGAGTCCAGCGGGCGGTACCGGTGCGGGGCGGCGCTGCGGCAGTCGCGGACCATCTGGTCCAGCGCCGCGGCGGCAGCCGCGGGGACCGGCGACGATGCGGCCAGCTCGACCGCGCCGACCTCCACGACGCGACGCACAGCCAGCACGTCAGCCAGCTCGGCCGGGGTCGGCGGCGCGGCGAGCACCGCGGGGGCCGGGGCGTCCAGCACGAAGGAACCGCCGTACCGGCCGGGGCGGGCAGCCACCCAGCCGGCCTCGGCGAGGGCCCGGAGCGCCTCGCGCAGCGTCGCCCGGCTGACCGCAAGCCGACCCGCCAGCTCGCGCTCCGGCGGCAGCCGCTCCCCCGGCAGGACCAGTCCCAGCCGCACCAGCTGCAGCAGCCGACCGACGCACTCCTCGAAGGCGTTGCCGCTGCGCAGCGGCCGCAGCACCGCGGCGCCGACCGTCGGCTCGCTCATCGGTCAGAGCGGCGTGACGTAGGCCCCGCAGGTACCGCCGTCGACGAGGAACTCCGATGCGGTGATGAACGACGAGTCGTCCGAGGCGAGGAACGCCACCGCGGCGGCGATCTCGTGCGCCTCGGCGAAGCGGCCCATCGGGATGTGCACCAGGCGACGCGCGGCCCGCTCGGGATCGGCCGCGAAGAGCTCCTGCAGCATCGGGGTGTTCACCGGCCCGGGTGACAGGGCGTTGACCCGGATGCCCTCGCGGGCGAACTGCACGCCGAGCTCGCGGGAGAGCGCCAGCACCCCGCCCTTGGAGGCGGTGTAGGAAATCTGCGACGTCGCGGCGCCGAGCCTTGCGACGAACGACGCAGTGTTGATGATCGAGCCGCGGCCGCGCGCCTGCAGGTGCGGGATCGCGTGCTTGCAGCACAGGAAGACCGACGTCAGGTTGACCTCCTGCACGCGGCGCCACGCGGCCAGGCCGGTGGTCAGGATCGAGTCGTCGTCCGGCGGTGAGATGCCGGCGTTGTGGAAGGAGATGTCGAGCCCGCCGTAGCTCGCGACGGCCGCGTCGAACATCGCGACCACCTGCTCCTCGCTGGTCACGTCGGTCTGTACGAACAGACCGCCGACCTGCTCGGCGGCCCGCGCCCCGGCGACCGGGTCGACGTCGGCGACCACGACGTGCGCGCCCTCCGAGGCCAGCCGCTGCACGGTGGCGAGCCCGATGCCGCCGGCCCCTCCGGTGACGACAGCAACCCGGTCGACCAGTCGGCGTACGACGTCATTCATGAGACCCCCGTGGCGTAGAAGACGTTCTTGACCTCGGTGAAGCCGTCGAGGGCGTCCGGGCCGAGCTCGCGGCCGAGCCCGGACTGCTTGAAGCCGCCGAACGGCGTGCTGTAGCGGACCGAGGAGTGGCTGTTGACCGACAGGTTGCCGGCCTCGATCCCCCGCGAGACCCGCAGCGCCCGGCCGAGGTCACGCGTCCAGATCGACCCCGACAGCCCGTACGGCCCCTCGTTGGCCTGTCGTACGGCGTCGTCCTCGTCGTCGAAGGCCTGCACGACGACCACCGGGCCGAACACCTCCTCGGTCAACACCGGGTTGGCGGGGTCGACATCGAGCAGCACGGTCGGCGGATACCAGAAGCCGGGACCGTCGGGCACGGCGCCGCGGAACGCGACCGGAGCGTCCGCGACGTACGCCGCGACCCGGTCGCGCTGACGGGCCGAGATCAGCGGCCCCATCTGGGAGCTCTCCAGCGACGGGTCCTCCACCCGCACCGCCGCCACCGCCGGCCCGAGCAGCTCCAGGAAACGGTCGTACACGCTCCGCTGCACCAGGATCCGGGAGCGCGCGCAGCAGTCCTGCCCGGCGTTGTCGAACACCGCCAGCGGCGCGGAGGAGGCAGCCAGCTCGAGGTCGGCGTCGGCGAAGACCACGTTGGCGCTCTTGCCGCCGAGCTCCAGGGTGACACGCTTGACCTGGTCTGCGCAGCCCGCCATGACGGCCTTGCCGACGGCGGTGGAGCCGGTGAACACGACCTTGCGGACGTCGGGGTGCGTCACGAAGCGCCGGCCGACCACCGGGCCGGCGCCGGGCAGCACGGTCAGCACCCCCTCGGGCAGCCCTGCCTCGCGTGCCAGCTCACCGAGCCGCAGGGCGGTCAGCGGTGTCAGCTCGGCAGGTTTGAGCACGACGACGTTGCCGGCGGCCAGCGCAGGGGCGAACCCCCAGCCGGCGATCGGCATCGGGAAGTTCCACGGCACGATCAGCCCGACGACGCCGAGCGGCTCCCGGAAGGTGACGTCCAGGCCGCCGGCCACCGGAATCTGCCGGCCGAACAGCCGCTCGGGCGCCGCGCTGTAGTAGGTCAGGACGTCGCGAACGTTGCCGGCCTCCCAGCGCGCGCTGCCGATCGGGTGGCCGGAGTTGGCGACCTCGAGCTGCGCGAGCTCCTCCAGATGGGTGTCGACCTGCTCGGCGAACCGGCGCAGCAGCCTGGCCCGGTCCGCCGGGGCGACCGCCCGCCATGGCCCGTACGCCGCCTTCGCCGCCGCCACCGCAGCATCGGTCTGCTCGACGTCCGCCATCGGCACCGCGCGGATGACCTGCTCGGAGGTCGGGTCGACGACGTCGTACGTGCCCGGCACGACGTCGGAAGCGGCCGTCACAGCCGCTCGAACCCGCGGTAGCGCTCCCAGTCGGTGACAGCGCTGCCGAACGCCGCGAGCTCGACGCGGGCAGCGTTCGCGTAGTGCGCGACGACATCCTCGCCGAACGCCGTACGCGCAAAAGCGCTGCCCTCCCACAGCTCCAGCGCCTCAGCGAGACCGGTGGGCACCCGAGCGACGTCGCTACGGTAGGCGTTGCCGGTGAACGCGGGGCTGAGCACCAGCTGCTGCTGCACGCCTGCCAGGCCGGCCGCCAGCATCGCCGCAGTGGCGAGGTAGGGGTTGACGTCGCCACCGGGCACCCGGTTCTCCAGTCGCAGCGACGCGCCGTGGCCGACCAGCCGGAAGGCGCAGGTGCGGTTGTCGCGGCCCCACGCCAGCGCGGTCGGCGCGAACGAGCCCTCGACGAAGCGCTTGTAGGAATTGATGTTCGGCGCCAGCAGCAGGGTCAGCTCGCGCAGGTGCGCGAGCTGGCCGGCCACGAAGGACCGGCCGAGCGCGGACATGCCGTCGCCGGCGTCCCCGGCCATGACGACCTCGCCGCCGGTACCGCGCACACTGCAGTGCACATGGCAGGAGTTGCCCTCACGTTCGTCGTACTTGGCCATGAACGTCAGCGCGTAGCCGTCCTGTGCGGCCATCTCCTTGGCGCCGTTCTTGTAGACGACGTGGTGGTCACACGACACGACCGCCTCGTCGAAGCGGAACACGATCTCCTGCTGGCCAAGGTTGCACTCGCCCTTCGCGGACTCGACTGTCAGCCCGGCGCCGGCCATGGCATTGCGTACGCGACGCAGGAACGGCTCCACGCGCGAGGTCCCCAGCAGCGAGTAGTCCACGTTGTAGAGGTTGGTCGGGGTGAGACCGCGATAGCCAGAGTTCCAGGCCTGCTCGTAGGTGTCGCGGAACAGGATGAACTCCAGCTCCGTACCGACATGCGCGCGCAGCCCAGCCTCCGCAAGCCGGGCGGTCTGTCGCTGCAGGACCTGCCGTGGCGAGGCCGTCACCGGTGAGCCGTCCTCCCACAGCACGTCGGCCAGCACCATCACGGTGCCCTCGTGCCAAGGCACGCGGTGCATCGTCGACAGGTCCGGTCGCATGACCAGGTCGCCGTAGCCGCTGTCCCACGACGACATTGCGTAGCCCTCGACGGTGTTCATCTCCACGTCGACGGCCAGCAGGTAGTTGCAGCCCTCCGTCGCGTGCTCCACCACCACGTCCAGGAAGTACGCGGCGTGCAGCCGCTTCCCCTGTAGCCGGCCCTGCATGTCGGTGATCGCCACCAGCACGGTGTCGACCCGGCCGGCCTCGACATCGACCCGCAACTCCTCCAGCGTCAGCACCCGCGTCAGCCCGGCAGGGCCAGGTCGTGCTCGATCGCCGCGAGCTCAGCCTCGCTGCCCTGCACCCGCGGCCCGGTGAACCAGTGGCGCGCCGACACCAGCCAGTAGATACCGGCGAAACCGATGACTGCAACCATGACCAACGGCGCGAAGTTGAAGGAGTTGACGGCAAACTTCCCGTCCGGGAACGGGTTGAACTGCGGGCCGAGCAGCGGGAACAGGATGAGCACCACCCAGCCGACCGCGAGCCAGCCGATGACCGCGCTGCCCCGGCCCAGGTGCCAGGGCCCGTTCACGAAGCCCTTGTTCAAGCGGCGCAGGAACACCGGGATGACGTAGGAGACGTACAGCCCGACGACGGCAACCGAGACCAGAGCGAAGAACGCCACCGCGTAGCCCTGGTTGGTGTAGAGCGAGGGCAGGCCCAGGATCGCGGCGCCGACGACGGCGAACCAGATGCTGTTGGTCGGCGTCCGGGTGCGCGGGTTGATCTGGTGCCACAACCGCGAGCCGGGGATCGCGCCGTCCCGTGCGAAGGCGTAGATCATCCGGCTGTTCGCGGTGACCGACGCCATCCCGCAGAAGAACTGCGCGACGATGACTGCCAACAGCAACACCTTGGCGAAGCCGCCGCCCACCGCGTCGACGATGATCGCCGGACCGGCCAGGATGCCCTGGGCCGCGAGCGCGGCGTAACCATCGCTGCCGGGCGCGAACGGCACGGCCACCGACAGGCCGACCATCAGGACGAAGCCCGCGACCACCGACACCCAGATCGCCGTGACGATGCCGCGGGGGCCGGCGACCGCCGCGTTGTGCGTCTCCTCCGTCATGTGCGCCGAGGCGTCGAAACCGGTGATCGTGTACTGCGCGAGCATCAGGCCGACCGCCGCTATCCAGATCCCGGCGAGGCCGCCGCCACCGAAGCCCGTCGTGTTGGCGTAGCCGGTGAAGGCCGTGCCGATCGGGGTTGTCGTGGTCGGTACGAGGAACAGCGCGCCGACGATGATCGCGGTGAAGCCCAGGTGCCACCAGACGCTGATGTCGTTGAGCACGGCGACCAGCCCGACGCCAAGGGTGTTCAGCAAGCCGTGCGCCAGCAGGATCAGCACGTAGATGACCAGGATCTGCCATGGCTTCGCTGCGAAGTCCGGCAGCACGGTCAGCTGCAGGAAGAAGCCGACGATGGTGGCCAGGCCGAAGTCGATCGAGGCCGTCACTGCGACCTGCCCGATCAGGTTGAACCAGCCGGTGAACCACGACGCGAGCGCCGGCCGGCGCGGGGCCATCTTCGCCGCCCAGTAGTACAGCCCGCCCGCGGTCGGGTAGGCCGAGCAGACCTCTGCCATGGCCAGCCCGACAAACGTCGACATCAGGCCGACGAACAGCCAGCCGATGGTCGCCGTACGCGGCCCGCCCGCGGCCATCGCAAGGTAGTAGGTGGTGATCCCGCCGGTCAGGATCGAGATGATCGTGAACGACACCGCGAAGTTGGAGAACCAACTCATCTTGCGGGACAGCTCCTGCGCATAGCCGAGCTCGTGCAGGCGGCGGCTGTCCGCGTCGGGTACGGGTTCGTTCGTCAGGCGCTCGGACCTCGTGCTCATGGGCAGGCTCCCGGCCGGTGGTGATGCTCTATGGATCAGGACCGGACCATAGAGCCGGTGACCCCCGGCGGCAAGGGGCTGATCAGGGTGACGTGGCGGCCTGGACCAGCGCCTGGAACAGCCGCCGGTCCTGCCCGGCTTCCGGGTGCCACTGCACACCGAGGCAGAACGCCCCGCCGGGTCGCTCGACGGCCTCGACGGTGCCGTCCGTCGCCCAGGCGGTGACGGTGAGGCCGTCGGCAACCCGGTCCAGCGCCTGGTGGTGGTGGCAGTGCGCGTCGACCCGTTCGCCCAGCAGCTGCGCGATACGGCTGCCTGGCGCGCACCGGACCTCGTGCGCGGCGAACAGGCCCGGGCCGGGGTCGTGACAGTCGGTGCCGGACCGGTCGGGCAGGTGCTGGACCAGGTCGCCGCCGAGCACCACGTTGAGCAGCTGCATGCCGCGGCACACCGCGAGCACGGGGACATTCTTGGCGAGCGCGGTCGTGAGCAAGGTGCGCTCGGTGCTGTCGCGGTCCGGGCGCAGCCCGATGGTGTGGCTTCCGGCCGTGGCGCCGTAACAGGCCGGGTCGACGTCGGCGCCACCGGCCAGCACGAGACCGTCGAGCCGGGCGACGACAGCGGCGGTCGCGGCTCCGGTCGGCAGCAGCACCGGCTCGCCGCCGGCCTCCGCCACCGCCTCGGGGTAGGTCGCCGGCAGCAGCACGGCCGGCACGTCCCAACTGCCCCAGCGGGCCTGCTCGCGGTAGCTGGTGATGCCGATCAGCGGGCGGCTCACCCGCCCTCCAGGTCGCCCTCGAGCTCCAGGTAGGTCTGCTTCAGGCCGGCGAGCGTGGCGTCGCCCGGCGACTCCCACAGCCCGCGGTCGGCGGCCTCGAGCAGCCGCTCGGCGACCCCGCGAAGTGCCCACGGGTTGCTCTTGGCCATGAACGCCCGGTTGGTCTCGTCGAAGACGTAGGCGCTGGCGAGCTTTTCGTACATCCAGTCCTGCACGACACCGGCGGTCGCGTCGTAGCCGAACAGGTAGTCGACCGTCGCCGCCATCTCCAGCGCGCCCTTGTAGCCGTGCCGCTGCATCGCCGTGATCCACTTCGGGTTGACGACCCGGGCGCGGAACACCCGGTGGGTCTCCTCCTGCAGGGTCCGGGTCTTGACGGTGTCGGGCACCGCGCTGTCGCCGACGTACGCCTCGGGGCTCTCGCCGGTCAGCGCCCGCACCGCCGCGACCATGCCGCCGTGGTACTGGAAGTAGTCGTCGCTGTCGACGATGTCGTGCTCCCGGGTGTCCGAATTCTTCGCCGCGACCCTCACCCGCCGGTAGACCCGCTCCATGTCACCACGGGCGGGCGTGCCGTCCAGGCCGCGGCCGTACGCGTAGCCGCCCCAGACGGCGTAGACCTCGGCCAGGTCGGCGTCAGTCTTCCAGGCGCGGCTGTCGATCAGCGGCAGCAGCCCGGCGCCGTACGCCCCGGGTTTGCTGCCGAAGATGCGCGCCGTCGCCCGTCGCGGGTCGGCGCCGGCGGCCACGTCGGCGGCGATGTGGGCGCGCAGCGGGTTGTCGTCCTCCTCGGCCGCGGCCGCCAGCTGCACAGCGTCGTCGAGCATCTGCACGACGTGCGGGAACGCGTCGCGGAAGAACCCGCTGATCCGCAGCGTGACGTCGACCCGCGGCCGCCCGAGCTGCCCGCGAGGCACCAGCTCGAGGCCGCTGACGCGGCGGGAGGCCTGGTCCCACACCGGCATGACGCCGAGCAGCCAGAGCGCCTCGGCGATGTCGTCACCGGCGGTGCGCATCGCGCTGGTGCCCCAGACGACGAGCCCGACGGTGTCGGGGTGCTCGCCGTGGTCGGCGACGTAGCGCGCGATGAGGCTGTCGCCGAGCGCGACGCCGACCGTCCAGGCGTTGCGTGACGGGATCGCCTTGGGGTCGACGGAGTAGAAGTTGCGCCCGGTCGGCAGCACGCCCACCAGGCCGCGGGTCGGCGAGCCGGACGGCCCGGCCGGCACGAACCCACCGGACAGGCCGTGCAGCAGGTTGTCCACCTCGTCCGTCGTACGCGCCAGCCGGGGGACGACCTCCTCGCACGCGAAGCGCAGCACCGCCTCGACATCTGGCAGGGCACGCTCGCAGACGTCAGCAACGACGGCGGGGACGGCGGCGGTGTCCCAGCCCTTCAGGTCGAGGGTCTGCACGAGCCGCCGCGCCAACGCCTCCAGCTCGTCGGCCTCCCGGCGATGGTCCTCCACCAGGCCGTACGCCGCACCCAGCGCCCGGCGCAGCCCCGGCAGCGCCCCGGTCGCCCCGCCCCAGGTCTGCTGGGCGCGCAGGATGCCCAGCACGAGGTCGATACGCGGCTCACCGGTCGGCGCCTGACCGAGCACGTGCAGGCCGTCCCGGATCAGGACGTCCTTGACCTCGCACAGGTAGCCGTCGACGTGCAGCACGAACTCGTCGAACTCCTCGTCGGTCGGGCTCTCGCCGATGTGCAGGTCGTGGTGCAGCTGCGCGGCCTGTACGACCTCCCACACCTGGGCGCGGATCGCCGGCAGCTTCGCCGGGTCCATCGCCTGCACCTGCGCGTACTCGTCGAGCAGCTGCTCCAGGCGGGCCATCTCGTCGTAGGTCTCGGCGCGGGCCATCGGTGGCACCAGGTGGTCCACGACGGTGGCATGCGCCCGGCGCTTGGCCTGGGTGCCCTCGCCCGGGTCGTTGACGATGAACGGGTAGAACAGCGGCAGGTCGCCGAGCACGGCGTCGGGCGCGCAGGCCGCCGACAGCCCAAGCCCCTTGCCGGGCAGCCACTCCAGCGAACCGTGCTTGCCAAGGTGGATCACCGCGTCGGCCCGGAACTGCTCGCGCAGCCAGGCGTACGCCGCGAGGTAGTGGTGGCTCGGCGGCAGGTCCGGGTCGTGGTAGATCGCAATCGGGTTCTCGCCGAAACCGCGCGGCGGCTGGATCATCAACACGACATTGCCGTACTGCAGGGCGGCCAGCACGATCTCGTCGCCGTCGACGTACAGCCCTCCCGGCGGCGGGCCCCAGTGCTCGACCATCCGCTCACGCAGCTGCTGGGGCAGCGTGGCGAACCACGCCTCGTACGTCGCCAGCGGCACCCGCGCGACCGCGGCTCGCAACTGGTCCTCCGTCAGCCACTCGACGTCGTGCCCGCCGGCCGCGATCAGGGTGTGCACGAGCTCGTCGCCATCCTCGGGCCATGACACCTCGTCGCCCCCGGCGGGACCGCCGACCGAGTAACCCGCGTCGCGCAGCGCCCGCAGCAGCACGACGGCGCTGGCGGGCGTGTCGAGCCCGACGGCGTTGCCGACCCGGGAGTGCTTGGTCGGGTAGCTGCTGAGCACGATGGCGAGCTTCTTGTCGACGTTGGCCACGTGCCGCAGCCGGGCGTGCGCGACGGCCGTACCGGCGACGCGGGCAGCCCGCTCGGGGTCGGCGACGTAGGCCGGTACGCCGTCACTCCCGTTCTCCTTGAACGAGAACGGCACGCCGATCAGCCGGCCGTCGAACTCCGGGATCGCCACCTGCATGGCGGCGTCGATCGGTGCGAGCCCGGCGTCGGAGCGCTCCCAGTCGGCGCGACTGCTCGTGACACAAAGCCCCTGTAGCACCGGGACGTCCAGGGTGGTCAGCGCGCGGGCGTCCCACGCCTCGCTGTCGGCCGCATTCGAGCCGCCGCCGGCCAGCACGGTGACGACGAGCGCGTCGACCTGACCGGCGAGCAGCTCCTCGACCGCGGCGACCCGGCCGTCCGCGTCGGGCCGCAGCGACGGGACGTAGACCGGCCGGGCGTTGCCACCTGCGGCCTCCAGGGCCTCGCACAGCACGTCGATGAAGCGCGTGTTGCCGGACAGCTCGTGCGCCCGGTAGTAGACGACGCCGACGGTCGGGCGGGCCGGGTCGTGGGGGCGCGGCCGCAGTCCGTACGGCGGCAGCGGCACGGGGGCCGCGAAGCCGTGGCCGGTGAGCAGCACCGTGTCGGACAGGAACGCGATGAGCTCGCGCAGGTTGTCCGGGCCGCCCTCGCGCAGATATGCGGCCGCGTCGGTGACGACGCCCGGCGGGACTGTCGACAGCGATGTCAGCTCCGGGTCGGCGCCCTCCCCGCCCAGCAGGACAACCGGGATGCGGCGCGTCCTTGCGTCGTCGAGCAGAACGTCCAGGCCGTCCCACGCGCGCCGTCCCCCGAGCAGCCGTACGACGACCAGCGCGACGCTGTCGAGGTCCGGTGCGTCGGTCCGGGCCGGGTTCGCCAGCCGGAGCGGAAGCGCCGGCTGCTGAACGGCTCGGGCGGCGAGCAGGTCGGTGTCAGCGGTGGACAGGAGCAGCAGGGTCACACCCTCAGTCTCGCCGACGGCGCTGCGGCCTGCCTCCCCCGGCGGGTGGCCAGCAGGCAGCCGAGCAGGACCAGCGGGAAGCCGACGGCCGTACCGACGGTGAAGGCCTCGCCGAGCAGCGCAATGCCCAGCGCCACCGCAACGGCAGGGTTGACGAAGGTGATGACGAGCGCACGGTGCGGGCCCGCCTCGGCGATCAGCGCGAAGAACAGCACGAGCGCCAGCGCCGTGCAGACCAGCCCGAGGCCGAGCACGGCGAGGATGACCCGACCCGACGGCAGCCCGTCGTACGACGCCACGCCAAATGGCAGGAACAGCACGGCGGTGGCGGTCAGAGCCGCAGCGTTGACCCCTTGGCTGGGGATGTCGCGCAGCGAGCGGCTGACGACGAGCGGGCCGGTGGCGTAGCCGATGACGGTGAGCGCCACGGCTCCGACGGCTGGCAGGTCGCCACCTCGTACGTCGAGCCCGAGCAGCAGCGCCACGCCGAGCAGCCCGACGAGCAGCCCGGCCACCCGCACCCGGTCCAGGCGATCACTCTCACCGAACGCGCGGCCCGCGACGGCGGCGACCAGCGGTACGGCTGCGACAAGCAGACCGGTCAGCGAGCTCGACAGGTCGCGCTCGGCGTGCGCCAGCAGGAACCACGGGCCGGCCATCTCGAGGGCAGCGAACAGCAGCAGCGGCCGCCAGGCCCGCAGCGCCGGGGCCAGCGCGCCGCTGCGCACCGCCCACGGCAGCAGCACGGCGGCGCCGAGGGTCGTACGGGCCAGGACAAGCTCCGCGGGGGCGATTTCAGCGACGGCGACCTTGATGAGCAGGTACGGAACGCCCCAGACCACGCACATGACCCCGAAGAGCAGCCAGGCCCGACGGGTCACTCCCCGGGCGCGTCGTCGGGCTGCTCGATCAGTGCCCGCAGGACCGGCTGCATGAGCCGGTCGACGTCTTCGCGGGAGGCGCTGGCGAGCGGCTCGAGCTCGAGCAGGTAGCGCGCGATGCCCACGCCGATCGTGCAGGCCCCGAACAGGCTGGCCCGCAGCTCGGCCTCCGGACCTTCCAGCGTGCTGGCCACTGCGGCCGCCCGGTCGCACATGACCTCGTCGCGCATGATCCGCGCCGCGCTCGGATGGGTGAGGCAGTTGCGCAGCAGGGCGACCGCCGCCTCCCGGTCGGTCGCGGACTCGAACTTGTCGAACAGGTCCGCCAGGGCTGCCGACGGCAAACTGTCGGAGGTCGCGGTCAGGATGCGCTCGTGGTCACTCGTCCAGCGTGCAGCGGCAGCGAACAACCCCTCCTTGCTCCCGTAGTGCTGCATCACCAGGGCCGGATCGATGCCGGCCCGGGCCGCCACGCCGCGAATCGTCGTGCGCTCGAAGCCTGTCTCGGCGAACAGCTCACGGGCGGCCCGCAGGATGGCCGCCTCGGTCCGGTGTCGGCGCTCCTCACGGCTGAGGCGTTCGTCTGCGACTGGCACGCGCTCACTCTACAGCGGTTGACCGGTCTGCAGACCCGGTCTACGGTCGTTGAGCCAACTCGACAAAGGAGCTTCTGCATGACCGTCGCCGACAGCACGCGCCCGTCGGGCACCTCCCTGCAAGCAGGCGGCCCACCCGAGGTCGACAAGGGCCTGGCCCTGCTCGTGCTGGCCATCGCCCAGCTCATGGTGGTGCTCGACGCGACCATCGTGAACGTCGCCCTGCCCGACATCAGCCGCGCCCTGCATGTCTCGAGCAACGCCGACCTGCAGTGGGTCGTCACCGGTTACACCCTCACGTTCGGCGGCTTCCTGCTGCTCGGCGGCAAGCTCGCCGACCGGGTCGGCCGCAAGGAGATCTTCATCGGCGGCGCCGTGCTGTTCGCTGTCGCCAGCCTGGTCGGCGGCCTGTCGAGCAACCTCGGCGTGCTGCTCACCGCGCGGGCGGTCCAGGGCATCGGCGGTGCACTCATGTCGCCGGCTGCGCTCTCGCTGATCACGGTGATCTTCGACGAGGGCAAGGAGCGCAACCGCGCGCTGGGCATCTACGCGGCGATCACCGCCGGTGGCGCGGCCCTCGGCCTGATCCTCGGCGGCGTCCTCACCGAGTACGCCTCCTGGCGCTGGGTGTTCTTCGTCAACCTGCCGATCGCGGCGGTGGCGGTGTTCGGTGCCCTCGCCGTCGTGCCGCACAGCCGCGACGAGAACGCCCAGGGCTTCGACGTCCCTGGCGCCGTGCTCGTCACCGGCGGCCTGATGGCCGCGGTGTACGGGCTGGTCAAGGGCAACGACTTCGGCTGGGGCTCCGGGCGCACGACCGGCGTGCTCGCGCTGGCCGTCGTCCTGCTGGTGTCGTTCGTCATCGTGCAGCGACGGGCGCGCTTCCCGCTGGTGCCGTTCCGGGTGTTCCGCACCCGCAGCGTGCTGGGCGCCGACCTCGGCGCCCTGCTGGTCGGCGCCGGCATTTTCGCGATCTTCTTCTTCCTGATTCTGTGGATGCAGGTCGTCAACGGCTACAGCCCGGTCAAGTCCGGTCTGGCGTTCCTGCCGATGACCGTCCTGATCGGCGTCAGCGCAGGCATCGGCTCGCAGCTGCTCGGCCGGGTCGGTCCGCGGCCACTACTGACTGTCGGGCCATCGCTCGCCGGCCTCGGGCTGGTGACGTTGGGCCTGCGCCTGCAGACCGACAGCTCCTACCTGACGACGGTACTGCCGTCGCTGGCGTTGGTCGCCTTCGGCATGGGCATGACCTTCGTCGCGCTGACCAGCTCGGCGGTCGCCGGGGTGCCGCACGAGGACGCCGGCATCGCCTCCGCGCTGCTCAACGCCGGTCAGCAGGTCGGCGGCGCACTCGGCCTCGCGGTGCTCACCGCGGTGAGCACCGCGCGTACGACGTCGCTGTTCCCCGGCGGCGTCCCGCGCCCCGGTGGCGCGCCGGACGCCCGGTACACCGTCGCGCTGGTCGACGGCTGGAGCCTGGGATTCGTCGTCGGGGGCGGCATCCTGCTGGCTGCCGCTGTGCTGATGGGCATGCTCGTCGACGTCAGCCGCGAAGACGCCGTCCGCGCCCTCGAGGACGCACCCGCCGCGGCCTGACCCACCGGGGAGGGAGGAGGGAAGCAACGTCCCGCACCTCGGGGCGGGCCGTCATCGCGGGCCGCCGGCCCCTCCAAGCGCATCGCGGGCGCCGGCCCCTCCAACCGGCAACTTTGTGTGCATCATCGGCCATTCCGACACACAAACTTGGCGTCGATGTCGCTCTTGTCCCTACTTCTGCGGGGCCACATGGACAGTTTGTGTGCTTCATTTTAAGGTCATGCACACAAAGTCCCGCGGGCCGACAGGAAGACCGCCCGGGTGCCGGGGTGGGCAAGGATCGACTGCCCGGTTCGGTGGCCTGAAGCGCTCAGTCGGGGGCGCCCGGTGGGACGAACGGCAGGCCGGCGGGCGGTCCCTCGTGCAGCAGCCGAAGCACAGCTGCGGTGTCCAGGTGGTCGGCCACGAGGTCGCCGAGCGCGTCGAGCCGATCCTGACGGACCTGCGCGAACGACGCCGTGCCGGGCGACCAGTCCCGGTCCGCCGCAGCAGCGACCTCGGCCAGCAGCGCCCGCCGGGCCCCGTCTGACTCGAGCACCCCGTGCCACACCGTGCCCAGCACCGCCCCCGACCGGCAGCCCTCATCGGGCAGGAACAGCGGCTCGCCGCCGTGCCGGGTGACAACGCCGTGGTGGATCTCGTACGCCGTCGTCACCGGGTGCGGACCCCAGCGCCCGGTCGGCCGACCCAGCACCTTGTCGGGGCCGAAGACCGTCGTCACAGGGAGCAGGCCGAGCCCGGGCACCTCGCCGGCCCGGGACTCCACCGCGTCCTGCACCGACCGACCGAGCATCTGGTAACCGCCGCACACCCCCAGCACCGGGCGGCCCTGCGCCGCCCGGTCGGCGAGCACCCGGTCCAGCCCCCGTGCGCGCACCCAGGCCAGGTCGACGACGGTCGCCCGGGTGCCCGGCAGCACCACCAGGTCGGCGTCGGCCAGCTCCTCCGCGGTCGTGGCGAACCGTACGAGCACCCCCGGCTCGCTGCGCAGCGCGTCGACGTCGGTCCAGTTCGACAGCCGCGGCAGCCGTACGACCGAGACGCGCAGCACGTCACGCCCGACCGGTGGGAGCGGCGCCACCGGGGCGGACAGCCCGAGCGAGTCCTCGACGTCGAGCTCCAGGCCCTCGGTCCAGGGCAGCACGCCGTACGTCGAACGCCCGGTGAGGCGCTGCAGCATTGCCAGGCCGGGCTCGAGCAGCGCCACGTCGCCGCGGAACTTGTTGACCACAAAGCCGCACACCAGTGCCTGGTCCTCGGCGCACAGCAGCGCGAGCGTCCCGAACAGCGCCGCGAACACGCCGCCCGGGTTGATGTCGCCCACCACCAGGACCGGCAGCCCGGCAGCCCGGGCCAGGCCCATGTTGGCGATGTCGGTCGCCCGCAGGTTGATCTCGGCGGGGCTGCCCGCTCCCTCGCAGATGACGACGTCGTAGCGGCGACGCAGATCGGCCAGGCAGTCCAGGGCGATCTCCAGCAGGGCCGCCTTGTGAGTGCGGTAGGACAGCGCCGAGACATCGGCGTATGGCCGGCCGAGCACCACGACCTGGCTGGTCTGGTCGCTGCCGGGCTTGAGCAGCACCGGGTTCATGGCGGCCTCGACCTCGATGCCGGCGGCCGCCGCCTGCATCGCCTGGGCCCGGCCGACCTCGGCGCCGTCAACGGTGACGGCGCTGTTCAGGCTCATGTTCTGCGCCTTGAAGGGAGCCACCGACACGCCCTGGCGGGCCAGCCACCGGCACAAGCCGGCCGTCAGGACGCTCTTGCCCGCGTCGGACGTCGTACCAGCCACCAGCAGCGCCCCGCTCACCGCCGGTCCAGCCAGGCTCGCACCGACACGGCCAGCGCGGCGGCGGCGAGCGAGACAGCCATCGACAGCTGCGCGGCGCGGGCGACGTCGTCGACAACCGGACTGGGTCCGTCACCGAGCAGCGGCCGGTCCTCGACCCGCCCGGCGTACGCGATCCGACCCCCGAGAGTGCGCCCCAGCGCGCCCGCGAAGGCTGCCTCCACCGGGCCGGCGTTCGGGCTCGGGTGCTTGCGTCCGTCGCGCTGCCATGCGCGCAGCGCCGCCCGCGGTCGACCGCCGACAACCGGCGCGAGGACCACCGCCAGCGCCGCGGTGATGCGCGCCGGTACGAGGTTCGCCACGTCGTCGGCTCGGGCAGCCGCCCAACCGAACTTCGCGTACCGGACCGAGCGGTGTCCCACCATGGCGTCCAGGGTGTTGACCGCGCGGTAGGCCAGCAGCCCTGGCGCCCCGAGCACGGCCCCCCAGAACAGCGGGGCGACGACCGCATCCGAGGTGTTCTCCGCGACCGACTCGACCGTGGCGCGGGCCAGCCCCTGCAGATCGAGCTCGCCGGGATCGCGGCCACACAGGTGCGACACGCGCTGCCGGGCCCCGGGCAGGTCGCCGGCTCGGAGCAGCCCGTCCATCGCCGCCGCCTCACGCCGCAGCGTCGTACCACCGAGCACCGCCCACGTCGCGACCGCCGTGCCCAGGGCCAGCCGGCGCGGGCGCCCACGCACACTCGCGCCGATCAGCCCGGCGGCGCCGCACAGCACCCCGGCGTACGCCGCCCCGACGGCGCGGCTGTCCCGATGCACGCGACGCTCGAGCCGTGCGGCAGCGCCACCGAAAACGGCGACGGGGTGGCCGGTCCGCGGGTCGGCCACCAGCGCGTCCAGCCCGATGCCGACAGCGAGCCCGACCGCGCCGGCGAGCGTTTGCCTCGAGCCCCCGGTCGTCACGTCCACGAACCCGACCCTACGGAGCCGCCGGCCGGGCCGCGTGGTCGGCTGGGCCGGTGGGAGTCGACCTCGCCTCGGCGCTGACCCTGGCGGGGCTGCTGGCCCTGGCCGCCGGGGCGCTGGCGGTCGGCGGGGTCGGGTTGCGCGGCGTCCCCGCGCTGGCTGTTGCCCGCGCGGCCGCGCAGCTGGCGGTCGTCGCCCTCGTTCTCGGGCTGGCGTTCCGCAACGCCTGGGTGGCCGCCGCCTTCGTGGCGGTCATGCTCGGCGCGGTAGCGGTCACGTCCGGGCGACGGCTCGGGGCCGGGCGGCGGCGGGTCGGCCAGGTGCTGCTTGCCAGCGCGGCGGGCGCCACGCCGGTCCTGGTCCTGCTGCTCGGCACGGGCGCGTTCCCCCGCAGTCCGCGCTACGTCATCTCCTTCGCCGGCATCGTGCTCGGCGGCACGATGACGGTCTGCACCCTGGCCGGCCGTCGCCTGCGCGACCAGGTGGCCGACCGCTGGACCGAGGTGGAGGGCTGGCTTGCCCTGGGCGCCTCGGCGCGCCAGGCGGTCACGCCCTTCGTCGCGGCGGCGGTTCGCGAAGCCCTGCTGCCCGCGATCGACCAGACCCGGACGACCGGGCTGGTCACGCTGCCGGGGGCCTTCGTCGGCTCGCTGGCGGGCGGAGCGAGCCCGGCGTCGGCGGCCCGCTTCCAGCTCGCGGTGCTCGCCGGGATCCTGGCCGCGCAGGCCGTCAGTGCGGTCGTCCTGCTGCGCCTGATCGCCCCCGAGCTCGCCGTCGCCCCGCTCGAGCGCCGCTGAGCCTCTCGCCCACCCGGTCCTCAGGACGCGGCGGTCCTCACCACTGGACGCCCTGCTGCACGAGCGCAGCCTCGGTCAGCAGCCGGTCGAGGGCGCTGAGCGGCGGGGCGGGCGACGCGAGGCCGACGGCCCCGCAGCAGGCGAGCAGGGTGTCGTCGTACGCCATGGCGACACCGCGCAGCCGGACGACCCGGGCGGGCAGGTCCGAGCGGGCGATCCGGCGGTGCTCGGCCTCGAGCCGGCGCAGATCGGCCGCCAGCCGCTCGATGTCCCGCCCGGCAGCGCGCTCCGGCCGGCGGGGGGTGCGGTAGCTCCCGCACCACAGCTCAAGGGCCCGGCCGGCCGCGAGCAGCACCACGACCGGCGTCGCCACAAGAACGGCATACAGGGCGAGGACGGGCACCGGGTCCTCCTGGGCGGTCGGGACTCCAGGGTGCCTCAGGACTTGCCTGCCGTCAGCCCGTCCACCGCGGGGCGGGCGATCCCCGAGTGCCCGCAGCCCGGACTCGAGCGGGGCGCAGGGCGCGGGGCCGGCCGGCATGCAAAGGTGGCGACGGCCCTCCAGCCGACCGTTCCCCCGGTCGATGACCAGCACCACGCCACGTCACCGATCAGGAAGAGGCCCACCATCCAGTCCACCGCGCACGGTGTGGTCATGCCGCCGATGCGGACGATGCTGTCAGGGATCGGGTTTCAGGTCGTTGAGGGCACCCTCGTGCCGGCACTGCTGTTCTGGGCGGTCCTGCACACCGGCGGGTTGGTCTGGGCGCTGTGCGCCGGCCTCGCCTGGTGCTACCTGGCCATCGCCCGGCGCTGGGTCCGCGGCCGCACCCTCCCGGCAGTGCTGGTCGTCGGCGCGCTGCTGTTCACGACCAGGACGGCCGTCGCGCTGGCATTCCACTCGACCTTCGTCTACCTCCTGACCCCGACGATCAACGCGTTCGTGCTGGCCGCGGCGTTCGCCGGGTCTGCACTGCTACGCAGGCCCCTGACCGAGCGATTCGCCCGGGACTTCGTGGGCCTGCCCGCGCACGTGACGGCGCTGGCGAGGGTGCAGACAGTGCTGCGCCGGCTGTCATTGGTGTGGGCCCTGGTCAACATCGTGAACGGCGGCGTCGCCCTGCAGCTGCTGGTGGCCGACCGCTACGACGCCGTGCTGCTGGCCCGTTCGCTGCTGTCCCCCCTGCTGTCCGGGCTGGCCATCGCGTGCTGCGTCCTGATGGGTCGTCGGGCGCTGCGCGCCGAGGGGATCCAGCTGCACCTGCGCTGGCAGGACCGCGCCACCGCCTAGCGTCCCCCGACACGGGCCGCCCCGGCTGGCGCAAGACGCCGAGGTCGATGGCGGTCAAGGGAGCGTGGAGTCAGCGATCGCCAGGCGGCGGGGTTCGAGCCCCGCGTGCTGCACGGCGACCTCCCCCCCTCGACCTGCTTTGGCCCAGAAGCTTGCCGCCGTCAGAGGGTGCAGGCCGCGGCCTGGCATGTCCAGGACATTGGACACCCAGCGGCCGGCGCGCTCACCGTTGCCGAGGCACTGCTTTCGTCCTGGCGACGTGACCGCGCCGGCGCGGCGTCAGGCGCTGGCCGCTTCCAGGTCCTCGACCTTGTGGCCGGGCGCGCCGACGACCATCGAGCGATAACTCTCGATAATGTCCATGAACTCCTTGTGCTCCTGTCGTGGCACGCCGACGTGGAACAGCGTGGCCGCGATCTCGCCGGCCACAATGTCGAACTCGAACTCGCTCACCGACAGGTGCGCATGCGACTCGCGCATGTCCCGGCCCGGATAGCAGATCGGGCCGCCGGTCTGCTCGATCGACCAGGCTGTCACCAGGAACTTGAAGCCGGCGTGGCCCTTCATGAGGTGGAAGGCCTGCACATGCGGGTTCTGGTTGGCCGAGACGTTGTCGTACAGCCGGTCGGCCAGGACGTCGACGGCACCGGCGATGCCGTACAACCCCCCGAGACGTTCGTAAAGCGAAGGGCTTGGCACGGCGTGGGTCATGACGCTCTTCTCTGTCAGCGGGCGGCGCCCGGCATCCCGGTGCGCGCACGCGGGTGGGATACCCGCGACGCTCCCGAACCCTGTGATTCAACTCACAGGGGCCGCACCCGTCAACACCCGGCACTGCGACGCGCCGCTGTCCTTGTCGCCGGCGCCAGGCCCTGGCAGGCACGGCGCCCCACCGATCGATCACGGCCGCCATGGCCGTTTCCGCCGACCTGTCCCACTGCCTCGGCAAGGGACAAGCACGTCGCCGCGGCAGGCGATGCCCGCCCCTGTCCACCTAGGCCCGGCAGGCCTTCCACCTCGGGAGCGGGTGCTCCTGGGTCGGCGGGCTGGTCGTGCTGGTGGAGGTCAGCGCATCCAGCTGTGGTCACGTACCAGCGGGAGCCGCGCCCAGATCCGGCCGAGCGGACCGGCACTCCCGACGGCGAGCCCGGCAACAACCAGCAGGGCGAACGCGCTGATCACGTGGCTGTCGACAATGGGGTTGTTCGACCCGGTCGGCTTGCCTTCCGCGATCTTGGCGAGCGGCCAACCCGCTAGCCACATCATCGACAGCAGCAGCGTGCCCGATGCCGCCGCCACCCGCAGCGCCACGCCGAGCACCATAGCCAGCCCCACACCCAGCAGCGCCGCCATGAACAGCGTGTCGATGCCCGTGGTGCCGGCAAGGGAGTGGAAGAAACCCTTCAGCGGACCGGCGTTCGCGTGGGTCAGGAAGCCGTTGGTGGGCGAGCCGCCAGAAATCCAGGCCTTGGCGCTGGGGGTCGCGTATCCGAAACCGAACAGCTTGTCGAGAAAGGCCCAGAGGAACTCGACGCCGACTGCCAGGCGCAGCCCGTTCAGGGCGAAGCCTGCGAAAGAGCTGCGGCGCGGGGCGACCGGTTGCTGGACGTGCACCGGCGCACCGGTTGTCGGGGCTGCCGTACGGGTCGGTGTGACCATGATATGCACGTCCTTCTCGGTAGGGGCCTCCACCATCTGACGAACCGGCCCGAGCCGGTAGGGCAGAAGGTCCCCCACCTGTGACTACGTCGGGCGATCCACCGAGGCCCCGTAGACGGCAGCCTGTGTACGTCGCTGCATACCGAGTTTGGCCAGCAGCCCGGAGACGTAGTTCTTCACGGTTTTCTCGGCCAGGAACAGCGCGTCGCCGATCTGCCGGTTTGTCATCCCGTCGGCGATAAGGGCGAGAATCTCGCGTTCGCGGTCGGTCAGCGAGGCCATCCGCGAGTTCAGCGGCTTTCCGTCGCGGAGTCTGACGAGCAGCCGTTCGGTGACCGAGGGGTCCAGCAGCGATTTGCCGGCCGCGACCTGACGGACCGCGTCGACGAACGAGGCGCTGCGCACCTGCTTGAGCAGGTAGCCCGCGGCCCCGGCCATCACCGCCGCGAACAGCGCGTCGTCGTCGTCGTAGGAGGTCAGGATCAGGCAGCGGATCTCGGGCATTTCCGAGCGGATGTCACGGCATACGTCGATCCCGCTGCCGTCGGGCAGCCGCGCGTCCAGCACGGCCACGTCGGGCCGACTGGCCGGCAGCCGGGCCATCGCCTCCGCGGCGCTGGCGGCCTCACCCACGACGACGATGTCGAGCTCTTCGCCCAACAGGTGGGCGATACCGCGGCGGACGATCTCGTGGTCGTCGAGCAGGAAGACGCGGATCGGTCCGGTCACCGCAGCGGGACCGTCCAGCAGACCCGGGTCCCGCCCAGGGCGGGGGCCTCGGGGTCGGCCGGCGACAGCAGCGCGAACGAGCCGCCACGCTCCTCGGCGCGCTGCCGCAGGTTGGCCAGACCGCTGCGCCGTGGGGTGTCGCCGACCCCGACCCCGTCGTCGACCAGCTCGAGTGTGAGCTCGCCCCGGGCGGCCACCAGGTGCACCCGTACCGCATCGGCGTGGGCGTGTCGGGCCACGTTGCTGAGCCCTTCCCGGACCACCGCAACGAGGTCGTCGAGCAGCTCCTCCGGAACGACGGTGTCCACCGGGCCGTCGAAGGCAACGTAGGGAGCGAAGCCCAGGGACGGTGCCACCTCCCCGACGACACCGAGCAGCCTGCTGCGCACCGCGCCGGCCTGCGGCCCCAGTGCCCCGCGCAGCTGGAAGATGGACGTACGGATCTGCCGGATCGTCTCGTCGATGTCGTCGACGACCTGGGCCAACCGGGGAGCGCGGGGGTCGTTGCGCAGCCCGGACGCCACACTCTCCACCGTCAGGCCGGCACCGAACAGCCGCTGGATGACATGGTCGTGCAGGTCGCGGGCGATCCGGTCGCGATCTTCGAGCAGAGCGATCCGCTCACGATCGCTGCGGGCGTCGGCCAGCTCCAGCGCAACGGCCGCATGGTTGGCGAACGTGGTCGCCATCTCGAGGTCCGCCTCGCTGAAAAGGGTGCGGCCGTGCAGCCGACCCACGATCAGGGCACCCCGCACCCGCTGCGTACCGACCAGCGGCAGGATCATCAGCGGCCCGACCGGCACCACCTCGCTCAGGTGCACGGTGCGCTGGTCGGCAGAGGTGATGTCGCCGACCAGCACCGGCTGACCGGTTTTGAGCACCAGCTGAGACACGGTGTCCTGGATCGGGTAGCTCACGCCGCGCAGCTGTTCGGCGCCGGCGCCGGTGGCGACCTGCACCACGAGCCGGTCGCCGTCGCAGGGCAGCACGACGTTGACGGCGTCGGCGTCGGCGATCTGCTGCAGGCGGCGGGCGATCACCTGCAGCGGCTCCTCGCCCTCTGCCGACAGCAGCTGACGGGTGATCTCGGTAGACGCCTGCAGCCAGTCCTGGCGGCGGCGCGCCTCCCCGAACAGCCGGGCGTTCTCGATCGCCACCCCGGCCGTCGCCGCGAGCGAGGAGATCAGCTCCTCGTCCTCGGCCGTCACCTCGTGGACGTCGTGTCCGGTCAGGTACAAGTTGCCGTAGGCCTCGCCGCGGACCCGGATGGGCACGCCCAGGAAGCTGCTCATCGGCGGGTGCCCCGGCGGGAAGCCCACCGACCGCGGGTCGTCCGCGATGCGGCTCAGGCGGATCGGCTGCGGGTCATCGATCAACGCGCCGAGCAGGCCCTTGCCCTCGGGCAGATGGCCGATCCCGGCCACGACGTCGTCGGCGATGCCGACGTGGATGAACTGCTCCAGCCCGCCACCGGGCGCGATCACCCCCAGCGCGCCGTACGGCGCCTGCACGAGCTCGCAGGCGGCCTCGACGATATGGCGCAGCACGACCGGCAGCGCGAGGTCCCCGACGATGAGGCGGTTGGCGCGCAACAGGCTGCGCAACCGGCTCTGCGCGGCCATCACGTCCTGCGCCCGGTCGACGAGCTGGCCGAGCAGCTGATCCAGCTCCAGCCGCGGGCCCTCCAGCGACACCGAATCGTCGGCATCCTCGAGTCCGTTGCGCAAGGAGGCCATCGACACGACGGTACGCGCCGGCGCGCTGCCCGAAGGCCGGATTGGCGGGTTAGGTGCGTACGACGTCCTCGACCGACCGGCGCGGTGTCGTGGCGTGCTGGTCGGCGTACCCCATCCGCAGGACCAGCTGCGGCACGCCGACCAGGCCGAGTGCAACTCCTAGGCGCGCCCTGGTGCCGGGGAGGTCGGTGACCTGGCCGAGGGGCTGCGCGAGAACGCCGGCACTGGCCGCGTGCAACAGCACCGCACCCATCGCCTGCCCGGCGTGCAACCACGCCTTGACGTCGTCGCCGATCGTCGAGAGCAGCACCACGAGCGGGCGCTCGGCAACGGGAGGGTCGGCGGTGCCGCCCGGCGCGGTTGGCGGATCTCCGACGCGGAAGTCCCGCAGCGTCACCGACGAGCCACGGGTCGTCCCGGCCGCCGGCAGGGCCTGCTCGGGCACCCCGTCGCTCGAGGCGCTGGCCCTGCCCACCCACGCGCCGAGCTCGGCGCGGTAGTCGGCATTGCGCTGCTCGGTGGCATCGGCACGGGCCAACAGCACCTCGAGCTCGACGAGGTCGCCGGCGCTCGTGACGGGCCGCAACATCGCGCCCTCTGCCTCGGCGAGGGCCCGCAGCTGGTCGACGAGCGCATCGGGGACGGGACGGTCCTCGAACACGCCCCGGTAGGTGTGCCTATGCAGCATCGCGGTAGCCAGGTCGACCTCCGCCTCGCTGGCCGCAGGGCCTGGCCGCAGCCGCAGTCGAGCCAGCAGATCGGGGACCCGAGGGTCGGGCTGCAGTTCCACGTCGACGGCCAGGCCCAGCCCGCGCGCCGCGATCCGGCAGTGCACGAGGGCGGCCCCGCACGACAGCCGCACCTGGCGGCCGGTCGGGTCGAGCACGGCTAGGCGCCGACTGTCGTCGGCGTACAGGTCGAGCCCGTCGTCGTGAGTCACGAAGCGCCAGGGCTGGGTGTTGTGCACGCTCGGCGCGAGGGTCGCCGCCGTGACGACGTGCCGCACCTGCTCCTCGGGGGTCAGTGCGAATGTCGGGCCGGAGCGCCACGTCGCCGTGCCGGTGGTGTTCATACCTGCACCGTCGTCGGGTGCGGCGCCGGCTGCCAGGGCCGGACGGCCTCCGGCGTTGGGACCAAAGTCCCGACCCAGTCGTTCGGGACCTTCTCCTCTGCCGCAACGCCTGCACGGCGCCCAGCATCAATCTTGCAGGTGGGCGTCGTGCTTGCCGCCGGAGGAGGTCGTCAATGAACAGAGCCGTGCTGATCGGTGCTGCCGCGTCAGGCGCCGTGGGCTACGCGATCGCGCGCTGGCTCGGCGACATCACAAATCGGGCAACCGAGCTCGAGCAGGAGGAGCTCTGCGGGGATACGGCAGCGCACCTCCTGCAGCCAGTCGCCGCGGCCGCCTCATGACGCCCGCAGCCAGCGCCCGCGATCAGCCCCCCGGGGACAGTGACCAGCCGGCGCCCGGACGACTCGTCGTGGGGGTCGACGGCTCGCCCTGCGCAGAGCAGGCCCTGGTGTGGGCGCTGCGCCAGGCCGTGCTCACCGGTGCGAGCGTCGATGTGCTCACCTGCTGGCAGCGCCCGATGTCGATGGCCGGCGCTGCCGGCTTCGGCCCGTACGTCGAGGTCGACTTGACGGACGAGATGACCGAGATTCTCGCCAAGGCCATTGCCGACGGAGTAGCTGATGTCGCCGGTGCAGGCACCCTGACGGTGCGGTCCCGCGTGGTTGAGGCGTATCCGGCGAACGCGCTGCTCGACGCGGCAGTCGGCGCCGATCTGCTCGTGGTGGGGTCGCGGGGTCACGGCGAGCTCAGCGGGCTGCTGCTGGGCTCGACCGGGCTGCACTGCGCGACACATGCCCCCTGCCCGGTGGTTGTCGTACGCGGTCCGGCCGGGCGACCGTGACCTCCGGGCCGCTCACGTGGGGCGAGCCCTACGAACTCGAGCGCGGCGAGTGCCTGGCCTTCCTGCGCTCCGCGCAACTCGCCCGCGTCGTGCTGCCGGGACATGAGGCCGGGCCGGCAGTGGTGCTGCCCGTCAACGTCGTTCTTGACGGTGAGCAGATGGTCCTGCGTACCGGTGAAGGTGTCATCCTGGCCGCAGCCAGAGCCGGCGCCTGGCTCACGATGCAGGCGGACTCCTACACGCAGCACGGTGTCGGCCGCGGCTGGAGCGTGACGGCGGCGGGGCGGGCCCGCGAGGCGACCGGCGGCGCCCTTGACCGGCTGCGTGAGCTGGCACCGACGCCGGTGGCCGGTGGCTCCCGCAGCCACATCGTTGTGGTCCCGATCGAGACGGTGGAGGGGCGCCGCGTCGGCGCGCCCGTGCCCGCTGCTCCGTGAGCAGCGCAGCGTGACGGGTACTGCCGGCTGCCGGCCTCGCCGTGCGGTCGTTTTCCTCCTCCGGCAGCCGGCCGCGCGATGATCGGGATGGTGCGACGGCATCGGCTGTGGTCAGTCGCTGTCCTGGTCGTGTTGACCTTGCTGATCGTCGAGTCGGTGGGGCTGGTGCAGCTGCACAGCAATGTCGGGCGCTACCGCGACTACTGGGGCGCGCCTCGCGGCGACCCGGGCGGACTGCTGTACGTCGCACTCGGCGACTCCACTGCGCAGGGGATCGGCGCGAGCCGGCCGGACCGGGGCTACGTGGGGCTGGTCGCCGAGCGGCTGCGCCGGTCAACGGGGCGGCCGGTGACGGTGGTCAACCTCAGCCGCTCAGGTGCGCGCATCGCGGACCTGCTTAGCGATCAACTGCCGCGCCTGCGCGAACTGCACCCCGACCTGGTGACCGTTGCTATCGGCGGCAACGACGTTCGCGCCTACGACCGGCAACGTTTCGCCGCGCAGGTCGACGAGCTCACTGCGGCGCTGCCCGCCGGAAGCGTGCTGGCCGACGTCCCGTACTTCATGCACGGGCACTGGGAGCGCGACGCCCGGCAGGCCGCCGACACCGTCTCGCTCAGCGCGACCAAGCACGGTCTGCCGATCGTCGCGCTGCATGCGGCGCTGGTCCGTCAGGGAGCGGTCGCCATGCTCACCCAGTTCGCTCCTGACTGGTTCCACCCGAACGACGCGGGCTACCAGGTGTGGGGCAACGCCTTCTGGACCACCATCGCCGACCTGCCGGTCAGCCGCACCGCGCCGTAGGTCATGTGACCACGAGCACTGCGCGCACAGCGCTTGCTGGAGTTAGCACCGGGTATTGCCACCGCGTAGGCAGCAGCGCGCACGCCCGCAGACACACGCCCGGTCCGCTAGTCCCCATCACGAGAGGCACTCCATGGCACAGTCGAAGACGAGCACCCCGACCGAAACCGTCGTCGCAACCGTCGACCTCACCGTCGCGCCCGGCGACCGCGGCCCCAAGGGTGACGTCGGCGCGGTCGGCGCGGTCGGCGAGCGCGGCAACAAGGGCGCAAAGGGCGTCAACGGCCCGGCCGGTACGGCCGGGGAGTTCGGCGACAAGGGCGTCAAGGGCCGTGTCGGGCCGGCCGGTGAGCCAGGCGAGCCAGGCGACAAGGGCGAGCCAGGCGTCAAGGGCGTCGTGGGTCCGGTCGGACCGGCCGGTGAGCGCGGCGACAAGGGCATAAAGGGCCCGGCTGGCGTCGTCGGCGAGCGTGGGGACAAGGGCGCCAAGGGGCTCGAGGGTGCGACCGGCCTGCAGGGCGACAAGGGTCTGCCGGGCTCCACGGGTCTGCCCGGTAAGCAGGGCACGGTTGGGCCGCAGGGCACCATTGGACTGCGTGGCGAGACCGGGCCGCGCGGACTGGTCGGCAGCCAGGGCGCGACGGGTGAGACGGGTCGGCTGGGCGAACCGGGTGCGCGCGGGCAGGTCGGCCAGGCTGGCGAGCGTGGCCTGCAGGGGCCGCAGGGCACGGTCGGGCTGCCCGGCGAGGCAGGCCCCACGGGGCTGCTTGGTGCGGCCGGTCCCCGCGGTCTGGTCGGCGAGCAGGGCCGGCAGGGCGAGCGGGGGCTGCGCGGCGGGTCGGGTCAGCGCGGCATCATCGGTGAAACCGGTGTCGCCGGCCCGCGGGGCCTGCAGGGCCTGCAGGGCGAGCCGGGTGAGCAGGGCGTCAGCGGAATACCGGGCGCTCAGGGCGCCCAGGGTTCGCAGGGCCGCGCCGGCACCGCCGGGCCGGTCGGGCTGCCCGGCGTGCAGGGCGTGCAGGGCGTATCAGGTCCGGCCTGGCTCTACCAGCCGACGCCGGCTGAGCTCGTGGCCAAGGTCAAGCAGGCGGCGTATGACGTCTCCGTACGCACGATCGCGGACCCCCGCATCGGCGCTCGCTATCTCACGACGCTGGCCTCGCGGCTGGTCAAGCTGCAGGGCGGCCTCCTGCTGCGTGCGGTCATCACCACCGATGCCGCCGTGCAGGCCCCGGTGACGGACCGCTCGAACGTGCGCTCCATCGCCTGATCCAGACCGTGACGAGGCCCCTCACCGCCCTGCGGTGAGGGGCTTGTCCGTGCGTGACAAGAGGAACTACGCGCTGGCGAGTGGGCGACCGTGCGCCGCGTCCCGCATGACCTTCAGTACGCCTTCCTGCTCGGGCGTCGAGTCGCCCCGCGAGGCCGCGCCGGAGATGCCGTCGGCGTGTGCGATCAGGTTGATGTCCGGTGAGTCCAGGTCGTCACCGACCTTGGCCATGGCCCAGCGCGCGAAGACCCGGGTGGCCACCAGGTTGGTGTCGAGAACCTCGAAGGAGTCGTGACGCGGATCGGCCTTGATCTTGCTGAGCAGCGCCGTCACGGCCTGCTCGTCACCTTCCAGGGTCTGCACGAAGTAGTCGTCGAGCAGCAGCAGTGCGCCGGTGATGTGTCGCTTCTTGTTCTGCGACCGGGCGGCGCCAAAGAGCTGGCCGAGCTCGACCCGGCGGTCGGCGTCCGGGATGCAGTTGCGGCTCCGATAGATCAGCCGATACACCTTGCCGCTGTCCGGATTCGTCGGCACATCTTCCATTTGTCCTCCACACCTCAAGCTCAGCGCACTGCCGGGCTGCGGTGACCCGCAACACCGCGGCCCGAGGCCGGCGTTTGCGCGGCTCTGACGATCATTGGTGCGTCGGGAAGCGGATGGCGTCTCAATTTGCGACAGCGCGTGCACGAGCTCCCCGACCGGGTAATCCTAGCGCTCCATTCGGTCCCAGCCGGCGTGGACGGCCCGGTACCCCGTCCGCTGCCAGCGGCTCCAACTCGGCCGCGCGGACGTCGCGAGACACAGCATTCTCCCCGGGCGTGGCCCCGGCCGCAGCCCCCGGGCACTCACAGGACTACGGTCCGCCGCGTTGCCACGTCCGCGCTTCCCGAAGGGGTCCAGTACTGCGAGGTCACGTCAAGGCCGGCCGCTCCGCGGCACCCAAACGTCGTACTTGTGTCGGTTCATGCATATCCGTCGTGTCTTAGTGCTCGGTGCCGCCGGGTCCTTTATCACGATTGCGGCAGTGATTGCGGCGGCCCCGCCGTCGTCAGCTCAGCCCTTCACCTACTCCAGCCTGAACGCCATCCAGAAACGCCTGATCTCCGGCAGCCTGTCGGAGGCGCTGGACACCAGCCCCGCAGCGGCCTGGCCCGCACGGGTGCCCGGGTGCGATCGGCAATGACGTCAAGGTCAACCAGAACTGCCTGAACCAGACCGACGCGGACATTCCGGGCCGCGGGCAGGCGCAGAACGAGACCTGGATCGCGGCGGACCCGAAAAACGCCGACCATGTCATCGCCAGCTATAACGACTACCGGCGCGGCGACGGCACCTGTGGGACGACGTACTCCCAGGATGCCGGCAAGAACTGGGCGGACAGCACCGTTCCCAACGGGTTCGTCCGAGGAGCGGCCTTCGGCGGTGCGGCCCGGCAGTACTTCCAGGCCAGCGGCGACACCTCGGTGGCCTATGACAGTCGCGGCAACGCCTACCTGTCCTGTCAGATGTTCTCGCGTGGCGCGAACGGCGTCACGCCGAACCCGGACCAGTCCTCCGGCCTGTACGTGTTCCGGTCCACCGGCACCAACGGGGCATCCTGGAACTTCCCGGCGCGCGCCGTGGCCGAGAACAACGACGTTGCCGGACAGGGCAACGTCCTGCTCGACAAGCAGCTGATGGCGGTGGACTCCGCCACGACCAGTCGCTTCCGCGACCGGGTCTATGTCACCTGGACGACGTTTGCGGCCGACGGTACGGCCTACATCTACGGCGCCTACAGCAAGGACTACGGCGAGAGCTTCAGCCCTCCGGTTCTCATCAGCAGGGACAGCGCGACCTGCGGCAACACCTTCGGCTAACCCACCCCGCAGGGCCGCTGCAACGAGAACCAGTTCAGCCAACCCTTCACCGGTAGCGACGGCACCTTGTACGTGACCTACGCCAACTTCAACAACAAGGTGCGGGGCGCTGACAACCGCAGCCAGGTCTTCCTGGCCCGGTCGACCGACGGCGGGGCCAGCTACAGCAACCCCGCCCTGGTCGGTGACTACGACGAGCTGCCGGACTGCCAGGCCACCCAGGGCCAGGACGCCGGACGGGCCTGTGTGCCCGAGCGCGGCGCGTCCAAGAACTCCTACTTCCGGGCCTCGCAGTCCCCCATCGGCGCCGTCGACCCCACGAACCCGAAGCGGGTCCTGGTCACCTACGGCTCTTATCTGAACCGCAACTCCAACGAGGGCACCGGCTGCACGCCGACCGGACTCTCGGCGCTGGGCTTGAACACCTACCGGGGCGCCAAGGATGGTGGCTCCAACAACGACATCATCGTGTCCACGTCTACCGACGGCGCCAAGACCTTCTCAGGTGGCGCGATCGACCCGCGGATGATGCCGGTTGTCACCACCGACAACAAGCAGGCCAAGACCTCGCAGTTCTGGCAGAATTCGGCCTTTGCGCCCGACGGCACCTTCGTGGTCGCCTACTACGACCGGCAGTACGGCAATGACGAGACGACCGGCTACTCCGACATCAGCCTGTCGACCTCGATGCCGCCACCGACCCAATTCCTCGGCACCTTCATCGGGGACTACATGGGCCTGGCGGTAACCGCGAGTGCCGCACACCCGCTGTGGACCGACACGCGAACCGTGGACGAGTTCCTCTGCCCCGGTACGGCGGCTCCGGGAACGCCACCGCGCGTCTGCACCGGCTCGGCAGCAAACGCCCCGATCGCCAACGACCAGGACGCCTTCTCGCAGCGCCTGCCTCTGAAAGCGGGCTGAGCAACCCTCGATTGGTCGGCGCCACCGGCCGGCGTTCGCGAAGCGCCGGCCGGTGGCCTGTCCAGCGGCACTGCTCGTGAGACGGTGCCGGGAATCTCTTTGCAGTCACGCTGGGTCTGCGTCGAGCAGGCCAACCTGGAGCGCGAGCTCGGCGCGCGGCGCGCGGCGCGCGTTCTGGGCCAATGCCGAACTTCGCAAACATCAGCCGCAGGTGGGTTTTTACAGCGTCGGGGCTGAAGCCCCCCGGCGATCTGCGCGTGCAGGCAGTGCTGTCCCCCGCGCCGCTCACCAACGTGCGCGCCGGCCGGCACGCCTGCTACGACCGCGTGGTCTGGAACTGCTCCGCCCGCAGGTGGGCTACCGGGTCCGGTACGCCATGTGGGGCGGCAGCTTCGAGGGCCACCCCACGGTGGGCGCCGGGGGGACCTGGATCACGCCACCGGTCGCCGCCTGACACGTATCACCGAGACATGTCGTGGCTCTTGTCGAGGGGAGCCGGCCGACCCGACGCTCCCTGCACGTCCGCTACTTCCCCGAAAGGTGCCCCACATGACCACGCCCAGCACCATCAAGACAGGCAGCGCAGGACCTGATGTCGAGCTCGCGCAGTACGAGCTGTGCCGCGGGCTCTTCCTGTCCGGCCCGCAGGACGTCGACGGCGCGTTCGGCCCCAGGACCACCCAGGCCGTCCGGGAGTACCAGCAGCAGGAGGGGCTCGGGGTCGACGGGGTCGTCGGACCCCATACCTGGGCCGCGATGCTCGCCGAGCATCCCGTCCCACCGACGCTGGCGGTCGGTACTGCCGGCCCCGTCGTGGCACGCCTGCAGCAGTTTCTGAATATTGCGAATCCCGCCGCGACTCCGCAGCTGAACGTCGATGAGAGCTTTGGCCCGCTCACCGCTTCCGCCGTCAAGACCTACCAGTCAGCACATCAGGTACTGGCGGACGGCATCGTCAACGACAAGACCTGGGTCATCCACATCGGCGGCGCGAACGCGATGGTCGCCTCGTACGTGGATGTCTGACCCGCAACGACCGCCCGGGGCCAACCGCTTGTTCCGCCCGCTCGCATGCAGGCCCTGCACGCCCGCCGGTGAATCGTCCGCGCACGAGCCGCAAGAACGGAACATCCCATGCCTGAGCTCGCCACCCGCAGGTTCGTCACGGACCCGGGTGGCGCGCCCCCCACCACCGGGCCGGTCCATGCGGAGCTCACGCTGATGCCGGACACCAGCCCGCCGTCACCGCGGTCGTCGAACAGCGCGCAGAGCGATCTGCAGATCATCCGGGCGCTTCGGCGCGGCTGCACGATCCTGGCCGTCAACGGTCCGGTCACCGGTCACACCGCCCGGCGGCTTCAGCAGGCCGTACACGACGCGGTCGCGGACCTGGGACAGCCGGTGGTGTGTGAGTTGTCGCAGGTGAGCGTCCTCGACGCCGACGGCGTACAGATGTTGCTGACCGTGGGGCAGTCCAGCTGCTCCCCAAACGTCCCCGTCTGCCTCGCCGCTCCGACGCCCTCGGCCCGGGCCCTGCTGCAGCACCTCGGTGCGGCCGGTCTGATCCAGGTCTCGGGCAGCCTGGCCGAGGCGCGGCACCCTTCCAGCCTGCGTTCGCCATGCACCCGCGAGCAGCGTTACGGACGCGATGACCCGGCCGTGCCCACGGCGGCCCGACGGTTCGTGGGCGACATCTGCGCAGCCGCCGATCTGGCCGACCTGCGGGACGACGCGGTACTTGCCACCAGCGAGCTGATCACCAACGCCATCGTGCACGCCCGTACCGAGCTGCTCCTGCAGGTCCAGCTCACCCCCCCGGCCCTGAGCATCTCGGTCACCGACCGGGGTACGTCGCCGTGGCCCACCCAGCCACATGCCTTGGACCAGCTGACCGAGCTGGACGAGCACGGCCGCGGACTGGGCATCGTCGACGCTGTCGCCGACGCGTCGGGCTTTCATCGGCCGCCTGCCGGGGGTGGCACCGCGTGGTGCACGTTCCATCGACGTCTAGGCGGGCCGGCCGGCCGGCAGCAACTCGCGTAGCGAACGACGATCACCGACAGCGACCTGTCATCCGTCGACACTGACCTCAGCGGCTGGTCGGGTCCATCGTCGGATGAGCGGCCGTCCGGCGACCTCGTTGTCGCTGGTCACCGGCTGACCCCAGGAGAGGCGGCCAGGACGTCGGCTACGGCTCGAGGCGGCTCGCATCCGCCGGCACATCGACGGCATGCTGCTGCAGCACCTCCAGCGGTATGAGCTTCAGGACCGCCTCGTTGGTGGCGGCCAGCACGACCGGGGCAGCGCGACCGTCGCTCTGGGCCCGGGCCCAGTTCACGGCTGTGACACACCAGCGGTCGCCCGGCACGAGTCCCGGGAAGCCGTACTCAGGTCTGGGAGTCGACAGGTCGTTGCCGATGCTGCGCTGGTGCTCCAGGAACTCCATCGTGACGACGGCGCAGATGGTGTGTCTCCCGACATCCTCCGGTCCGCTGTTGCAGCAGCCGTCGCGGAAGAACCCGGTCAGCGGGTCGGTGCCACATTCTGCGAGTTCGCCACCGAGGACGTTGCGTTCAGCCACTGGCCCAGCATCTCGTACGGCAACGCCGTCGTCGCACCGCGGCTCGTCAGCGGACGGCGACGGGCAGCCCACCGACCGCCTTCAGCCCACCGCGCTCACCGCCTTTGCGCACGTGAGGACCAAGCTAGTCTGACCAACATGTCCACCTACAACGTCGCTGAGGCCAAGGCGAACTTGTCCCAGCTGCTTGTCGCGGCTCTGGCGGGTGAGGATGTCATCCTCGCGCGGGCCGGCAAACCCCTCGTCCGGCTGGTGCCGATCGAGGTTCCCGCACGCCGCGAGCTTGGTTTCCTACCGCTGGAGATCCCGGACGCGCTGTTCGACCCGCTCCCCCGACAGGAACAGGTCGGCTGGCAGTGACCGTGCTGCTCGACACGCACACCTTCGTCTGGGCCGTGACGGCCCCCGACCGGCTGTCGTCGACGGCGCGGGAGGTGATCACCGACGCGCGCACCGCACTGCTCGTCTCGGCCGCGACCGCATGGGAGATGAGCATCAAGCATCGGTCGGGCCGGTGGCCCGAGGTGGCCGTCCTGATCAGGCAGTACGACAGGGTCGCCGAACGTCTCGGCGTGACCCACCTCCCGCTGTCCAGCGAGCACGCTCTCGCCGCCGGTGGTCTGGAATGGGACCACGCCGATCCGTTCGACCGAGCGCTGGCCGCGCAGGCGATGCGCGAGGGCGTTTGCCTGATCAGCAAGGACCCCGCCTTCGCTGGGCTGCCTGGCCTGACGGTCGTCTGGTAGGCGTCAGCCCCGCCAACCATCGGGATGATTTGCGTGCTCACGTGTACGCACAGCGGAGGTATGCACGTTTCACCACGACCGGGGGTATAGGCGGCCCACCGGGGTGAGCGACCTGCTGGCTTCGCGACGTGTCCGGCGCCTGGGGGTTGTCGTCAACGGGCGGTCGGCGCTTGTCCTACCCGCTGCGGTCGCCGGGTACAGCCTGGCTTTCACAGCCGGTGCTGCCATGCTCGGCCCCTTCTGACGAAACGATCCAGGAGGCACGCCAATGCCTTCACCTTCATCATTTCGGTGAGTTTCCATGGCGCCCTGCGGGCGCGTCGGCTCCGCGCAGCACCTGACGGCGACGTTGTGGGGACGAGCCGGCCTGTAAGCCGGGTTCTGTACCAGCCCCGAAGGGCCCGTGACGGCCATCCATCTAGGGCCACCGTTGCCGGTGGCCTCGTGCGGTCCACCCCCGAGCTCGGGCGGGCAGCCCTCAGGCGCTCGGGCAGGAGAGCCGGAGCCCTCCCTCTTGACCTTGCTCCGGGTGGGGTTTGCCGAGCCGTCCGGGTCACCCCGGACGCTGGTGCGCTCTTACCGCACCGTTTCACCCTTACCGGCGAGCCGCCCGAAGGCTGCTCTCCGGCGGTCTGTTTTCTGTGGCACTTTCCCGCGGGTCACCCCGGGTCGCTGTTAGCGACCACCCTGCCCTGTGGAGCCCGGACTTTCCTCGACGGCTGGTTGCCGCCGCGACCGTCCGGCCGACTCGTCCGCGCTCAGGCTAGCGTCGTCCGGGTAAGGCTCGCCGCCCCCCTGCTCGGTGCCTTGACCCTGATGACCGGGCTCCTCCCCCTGTCCGGGGCCGTCGACGTCACCGAACGGGTCGCGCCGGTGCTGCTGTTCCTCGTCGCGGTGACGGTGCTGGCCGAGTTGGCCGATGCAGCGCAGGGCTTCGACGTCGCGACGGTCCGGGCTGCCCGGCTCGGCCGCCGCCGCGCACGCCTGCGCCGTGCGCCCTCGGCACGGTCACCACGATCGTGCTGAGCCTCGACGCGACGGCGGTGCTGTTCACCCCGGTGGTGCTGGCCCTCGCGGCGCGACTTCGCCTGTCACCGCTGCCGTTTGCGATGGCGGCGTCTGGCTTGCCAACACGGTCAGCCCGCTCCTGCCGGTCCCCGACCTCACCAATTCGCTGGCCGTCGGCCGGCTCGAGCTGCCAGTCACGGCGTACGCACGGATGATGCTGTTCGCGGGCGCCGCCCCGGCCTGCCTGTTGCTCGTGCGGCGCTGCTGGCCGGGACGCCGGTGGAGTTCGCCGCCTCGGGTGCGGCGTCACTGGTCGCGGTGCCTGTGGCGCTGCGGTGGCGCTGGTGCCGTGGCGCCTGGCGCTGCTGGTCGAGGGGCTCTTCCTGGTCGTGCATGGCATCGGGCCGCACGGGCTCGACACCCTGCTGCGGCATGGCCTCGTCGCGCCCCTGCAGACAGCCGCGGTCGCTGCGACGGGCAGCAACCTCGTCAACAACCTGCCGGCCTAGCTGGCGCACAACCGACTGCTCTCGCTGCTGCTCGGGGTCAATCTCAGTCCGCTGGTGCTGCCGTGGGGCTCACTCGCACCGCCGCTGTAGCCCGAACACGGCAGTGCCAACGTGCACGCCGGCTGGTTGCGGTTCGGTCTCGCCGGGCTCGTGCCGCTCCTACTCCGCGCGACCGTCCCGCTCCTGGCGTAGATGCCAGGTGTCGTTCAGCGACCGCACCACGGCTGGGCCGTCGGCGAACCACTGCACCTCCGACAGGCAGCACAGGTCGAGGTGCATCCGGTAGAGCGCGCTCGGTGGCGCATCGAGCGCGAAGCGCAGCAGCGTCTTGATCGGCGTCACGTGGCTCACCACGATCAGACGCTGACCGCCGTACGTCGCAAGCACCCGGTCCCGCGCCTGGCGTACGCGGGTCGCGGTGGCGTCAAAGCTCTCACCGAACGGCGGCGCGACGGCGGTGTCGGCCAGCCAGGCGGCCAGCTCCTGCGGCCACTTCTGCTGCACCTCGCCGAAGGTGTAGCCCTCCCAGTCGCCGAAGTCGGTCTCGCGCAGGCCCGGCTCGACGACCAGCTCGACACCGGCAGCGCGCGCCACCAGCTCGGCGGTCTCGCGCGCCCGGCGCACCGGGCTCGTGACGACGACCCGGGCCTGCGCCGAGGCAAGTCTGGCTGCGGCCGCCGCCGCTTGGTCTCGGCCCACCTCGGTCAGCGGCTGGTCGCCGACGCCTGAGAAGCGCTTGTCCACGCTGAGCACCGTCTGACCGTGCCTCAGCAGCACGGTCGTGGTGGGCGGCCCGGCGGTGGCCTGCCAACCGGAGCGCCGGCTCGAGGTCGAGGGCGCCGGCGTCGCAGCTGCAGCCAGGAACGTATCGGCCGCGTCGGCTGGGCCGCTGTCACCGCCGGGCCGCCAGACGTCGCCGCGCCCGGCGGCGTCCATCGCCTCGTTGGCGAGCCGGTCGGCGTGCTTGTTCTGCTCGCGAGGCACCCAGGTGAAGCGCACCCTGGGCAGCTGGCGCACCAGCTCGGACGCCTGCTTCGCGAGTGGCTTCATCGCCGGGTGCTTGACCTGCCAGCGGCCGCTCATCTGCTCCACGATCAGCTTGGAGTCCATCCGCACCTCGACCTCGGCCGGCGCCAGCGCGATGCTGGCCTGCAGGCCGGCGATGAGACCGCCGTACTCGGCGACGTTGTTGGTCGCGCTGCCGATGCCGGCGGCGCGCTCGGCCAACACCTCCCCGGTGACGGCGTCGCGGACGACCGCGCCGTAACCGGCCGGGCCGGGGTTGCCGCGCGAACCGCCGTCGACCTCGACGACGACCCGGCGCCCTGCCGTCACAGGCCGGACTCCGCCGTACGTACCAAGATCCGGGTGCACTCCTCGTGACGAAGCACCTCGTCGGACGGGGCGGCGCGGATCTCGGCCTTCTCGTTGCCCATCAGATCCAGCCGGCAGCCGTCGCAGCGTCCGCGGGTGATCGCCGCCGCACCGACGCCGCCCTCGGCCATCCGAATCTTGTCGTAGAGCCCGCGCAGGTCGGCGGGCAGCTCGCCGGCCACGACGACACGCTCGTCGGTGCTGCGGGCCTGCTCGTCGTCGATCTGCTGCCAGGCCGCGTCCCGGGCCTGTTCCGCGGCGGCCCGGGCCGTCAGGCGCTCGTCGCGTTCGACGAGCAGCTGGTCGAGCACGACCTGGACCGCTTCGGCCTTCTCCATGACCTCCAGCTCGCGGTCCTCCAGCTCGTTCTGCCGTCGCAGCAGGGAGACGTTCTCGTGCTGCAGCTCCTCCAGCTGCTTGGACTGCGTGACAGCGCCGGACGCCAGATGGTCGTCGTTGCGGGCCTTGCGGGTGCGTACCTGGGTGATCTCGTCCTCGTACTTCCTGGTCTCGCGCGCCAGGTCGCCCGCCTCGGTCTCGGCGCGTACGACGTCGTCGCGGCTGCCGTCCACGAGGCGGTCGAGGCGCTCCATCTCGGCCAGCTCGGGAAGCGTGCGCCGCCGGTGCGCGAGCCGGGCGAGCCCGCTGTCGAGCGCCTGCAGGTCGAGCAGTCGGAGCTGGGCGAACGGGTCGGCCTTCACGCGCGCGGGCTCCTCGAGGACAGGCAGAAGGGGTCAGTGACGAGCCTAGAGACCTCGGTGGCCAAGCCGGTCTGCTCGGCGAGCCTGGCCGCCGCGACCGGCAGCCACGGCCACTCGGTCGCCCAGTGCGCCGCGTCGAGCACCGCAAGGCCTTCGGGCCGCTCCGACGCCGGATGGTGGCGCAGGTCGGCCGTCAGGTACGCCTGGGCGCCGGCTTGTGCGGCGACGCGGAGCAGCGAGTCCCCGGCGCCGCCGCAGACAGCCAGCCGGCGGACCACGGCGCCGGGGTCGCCGGCTGCCCGGACGCCACCGGCCGTCTCGGGCAGCACCTCGGACGCCCTGTCGACGAGCGCGCCCAGCGTCAGCGGAACCGCCAGGTCGCCGACCCGGCCCAGGCCGGTGCCTCCGGGCATGGCGGCGTGCTCGTGCAGGTCGTACGCCACCTGCTCGTACGGGTGCGTGGCGCGCATCGCCGCGAGCACCTGCTGTCGACGGCTCCGCTCGAGCACCACCTCGATCCGGACCTCCTCGACGGTCTCTGGACGGCCGACCTCGCCGATCGCGGGCCGCGCCCCGGGCAGCGCGCGGAACGTCCCGGTCCCCGTCGAGGACCAGCTCACCCGGTCGTACGCCCCGACCTCGCCCGCGCCCGCGTCGAACAGGGCCTGCCTGAGACGGTCGGCGTCGTCGGTGGGCACGGTGACCGCCAGCGTGTCGAGCGGTGGGCCGGCGCCGGGCTCCAGCGGTGCGGTGTCCTGGAGGTCGAACAGCGCGGCCAGCGCATCGGACACCCCCGGGTCGGCCCGGTCGGCGTTGGTGTGCGCGACGTGCAGCGCGCAGCCACCGCGGATCAGCGTGTGTACGACGCGCCCCTTCGCCGACGTCGCGGCGACGGTGCTGGTGCCCCGCAGGTACAGCGGGTGGTGCGTGACCAGCAGGTCGGCGCCGGTGGCGAGCGCCTGCGCAGCCACCTGCTCCACCGGGTCGACGGCGAACAGCACCCGGCGTACGTCGCGGGCCGGGTCGCCGCAGACCAGGCCGACGGCATCCCACGACTCCGCGAGCGACGGCGGGTAGGCCGTCTCGAGGTGGGCGACGACCTCTGCAAGCAGCACGTCGAGAGGCTAGGCCAGCGCGCCGCTACTCCTGGCACCGCGACGGTTGTCTGCCCGGCAGAGACCGCCGTCATGAACCGGGCACATCGGGCTGACCCGTTCAGCGGATGGACTCCCCCGGGACCGCCGCCTACCGTCGGCGCATACCGCGGCTCGTCACGGGCGAGGGAAGCAGGTCCGACGTGCTCATGAGCAGACGACAGCAGTTGCGACGACGCGTAGCCGTGCGCAGCGTTTATCCGCCTGCGCCGACCGGCGCCCTCGGCGGTCGGAGATGATCAGCTGGCAGCGCCGGGTCTGGTGGCTCGACCTGGCAGATCTGCAGGACCTGCGAACGACCGGCGCCGCCGGCCGTCGGGGACGTCCAGCCGAACGGCGGCGAAGGGCCGATCGGCGGGCCCGGGACTGTCCGGCCGGCTGTGACCGCCGTACGGCCGGGCGTCGACTCCAGGACGCGGCCCGGTAGCCACCGGTGCCCCTGGTGCGAGGCGGCCAACGTGGGCGCGGAGGGGATCGAACCCCCGACCACCCGCTTGTAAGGCGGGCGCTCTACCGCTGAGCTACGCGCCCCTGTCGCACCGCGAGGCTAGTCGGCGCCGGGTCCAGAACGACAGGCTGTAGGGCTGCTGCCAGGCTGTGGGCATGGCCTCCGGCGCGCACTCCTACGGCAGCCACGACGACCCCCCGGGTGCGGCGCGCGATGCCCCAGCCCACGAGCCCCGTGGCGACCACCCGGGCGAAGCTCACGCCGGGGGCACAGACCGCGGGCACACCGAGCACATCGAGCCCGCCGGCGACGACCACCACGCGCACGCCGCCCACGCCGAGCACGCGCACGCCACCGGTCCGGTCGCGAAGATCAAGGAAATGTTCGCACCGCACAGCCACGACGCGGGCGACAGCGTCGACGCCGAGCTCGAGGCCAGCGGCAAGGGCCTGCGGGCACTCGCGATCAGCTTCGTCGCCCTGCTGATCACCACGCTGCTGCAGGCGGCGGTGGTCATCGTGTCCGGGTCGGTGGCGCTGCTCGGCGACACCCTGCACAACGCGGCTGACGCATTGACGGCCGTACCGCTCGGCATCGCGTTCACCCTGGGAAGGCGCGCGGCGACCCGCCGCTACACCTACGGGTACGGCCGGGCCGAGGACCTCGCGGGCCTCGTGGTCGTCGCGCTGATCACCCTGTCGTCCGTCGTGGCCGGCTACACGGCCCTACGACGCCTGCTGGACCCGGCCGACGTGCACCGGCTCGGCCTGGTCGCGGCCGCCGGGTTCGTCGGGTTCGTCGGCAACGAGCTGGTCGCGCAGTACCGCATCAAGGTGGGCCGGGAGATCGGCTCGGCGGCGCTGGTGGCCGACGGGCTGCATGCCCGCACCGACGGCCTGACGAGCCTGGCGGTCGTCGTCGGCGCGGCCGGGGTCGCGCTGGGGTTCAGGCTCGCCGACCCGGTGATCGGCCTGGTCATCACCGTGGCGATCCTGGGCGTGCTCCGGCAGGCGGCCCGCACGGTGTTCGCCCGGCTGATGGACGCCATCGACCCCGACGTCATGGACAGCGTCGAGCGCAGCCTGGCCGCCACGCCGGGGGTGCTGGAGGTCGGCGACGTGAAGGTGCGCTGGATCGGCCACGCGCTGCGCGCCGAGTGCGAGGTGCTGGTCGACGACGGGCTCTCGGTCGTTCAGGGCCACCAGATCGCGCACGACGCCGAGGCCCGGCTGCTGCGCGACGTCCGGCGGCTGACCACCTCAATCGTGCATGCCGGCCCGGCGACGGCTCAGAGCCCGGCGAGCACCTCGCGGTAGACGTCCTGGTCGCGCGCGTCCGGGATCGCATTGACGACCGTGTACCGCACCGTGCCAGCCTTGTCGATGATGAAGGTGCCGCGCAGCGCCAGACCGATGTCCTCCTGCAGTACGCCGTACGCCCGCGCCACCTCGCCGTGCGGCCAGAAATCCGACAGCAGCGGAAAGCTGTAGCCCTGCTCGTCGGCCCACTTCTTGTGCACCGGCGGGCTGTCCACCGACACCGCGAGCGTCACGACATCGTCGCCGCTGAAGTCCTCGATGCTGTCGCGGATGGCGCACATCTCGGACTGACAGACCCCGGTGAAGGCCAGCGGATAGAAGACCAGGACGACGTTCTTGCTGCCCCGGAACGACGACAGCCGTACCAGCCGGCGGTCCTGATCTGCCAGCTCGAAGTCAGGGGCCTCGTCGCCGATGTCGACCATCAGGATGCTCCTCGGGAGAGGTACGAAAGGATGGCGGGATGCTAGCCGTCGGCCGCGCAGGCCTCACCGAGAGCGACCCCACCGAGCTGGGCGAGGCCGTTGTCGCCTGCTGGGACGCCTTCATCGACGTCGCATCGGACCCGTCGACCGATCTGCGCGCGCCGTCCCGGCTGCCGGGCTGGTCGGGCGCCGACACCTGCATCCACCTCGGGCAGTGGCCGGACTCCACGCCGCTGCTCGGGCTGCTGGCCAGCGCCCGGGCCGACGGCGCCGGCACGCCGGGCCCACCGGACGCCGCCAACGAGCGGCTCGTGGCCAGGCATCGCGCCGAGGGCCCGGATGCCGCGGTGGCAGCCCTGGTCCGCGCCCGCGACACCCTCGCCGACTGGTTCGAGGGTCCGGAGCCCGGACACCTCGGGCGGCACGTGTCGAGCTCGGCTGTCGGGCAGCTCCCCGTGCTGTCGCTGGTGCACGCTGGGACGTACGAGCTCGCGGTGCACGCGCTGGATCTGGCGCCCTGCGGCGCCCCCGAGCCCGACCCGTACCTGCTCGAGCGGGGCCTGGCCGCACTGATGGACGTGACCGGCGCACTGTCTGGCCGCTCGGGTGTCGTCACCAGCGTGACCGCGCAGACGCCGGCGTACGGCTGGGGGTTCAGCAGCGAGCCGGAGGGCTGGACGTTGCAGCGCACCGGGCCCGAGAAGTTCGCCGGACCGGGGGTGCGCGGCTCGGTCCAGGACCTGCTCGACACCTCCGCCGGCCGCACCAACCTGGCCCAGCTGCTGCTGTCCAGGCGGCTGGTGGTGCAGGACCTGCGCGGCTTCATGCGGCTGGCCCCGCTGCTGCACGAGGTGCCCGGCCTGCCCGGCGGGCCGGTGCTGAAAACCGCCGTGGGTGGCTTGGGCCGGGTGACCCGCCTGCTTCGCCTGACCTGACCTGACCTGACCTGACCTGACCTGGCACGGCCCGGCCCGTGAAGTGGGCCTGCGGTCACTGACTCGGCAGTTACTGGACCCTGAGGTGGCTGAGGAGATCGTCCTTCTTCATGCGTGAGTAGCCGACGACACCGGCAGCGCGGGCGTGTGTCCGAAGCTCACTGACGTTCCAGGCGGCGGAAGGCGCTGTCGAGGTGGTGATGGGTGTGCGACGCGCGCGGACCGGACCGGACTCCCTGGCCTCGGCGCCTTTCTTCAGTGCGGATGACTTCTCGAGTGCGGATGACTTCTTGGCCGCGGAAGGCTTCTCCGGCGCAGATGACTTCTTGGCCTTCCTCACCAGCTTCTTCAGCTCGGACTTGTTTCTTTTCTTCTTTTTGTCCAGCTTCTTCCCGGCAGACTTCTTCGCCGACTTCAGCTTCTTCGCGACCGATTTCTTCGAATTTTTCTGTGCCACGTACGCTCCTCACATCGGACGCGGCGGGATCCGCGCATGTGGCTTATTCTTCCGCATTCCGGTCGGGGGGCGCGGGGTCTCTTTCGGCACGGGCGCCCGTCACCTCCGCAGCCACCTTTGTCATCCCCGTCGGGGCTGTTCGCGCGAGTCTCTCTGGAGCATCC
>ENA-OFCD01000102-OFCD01000102.1-metagenomes-genome-assembly--contig:-NODE-102-length-54305-cov-15.410673_pt1 | contig 54305 bp, 48 predicted proteins | sample MGYA00153392_OFCD01 | MGnify analysis MGYA00153392 | reverse complement strand
CTCAAGTCGGCATCCGCCGTGCCTTATGCTGCTGCGATGCTGCGCCAGCTCACCGCTGAGCTGGAACACAAGCACTTTGTCGTCGCTCATCGCGATGACGCCGAGATGCGCCTCAGACGGTTGGCCGCTTGGCCTCTTAGCCACGATGCGCGCCGGGCCGAGCGACCTGATGAATCCACGGGCCACAAATCGCTTTGCAGAGCAAACACTTCCCCACGGACAGCATGGGCAGGCGATCCATGCGGAGGGTGACGGGCGGATCACGTTCTGCCACTACAAGGCGGTCCGACATAGGCACCTCCTGCGGACCGCTCGTCCGCTACGGTTGTACGAAGCTTCAGGCCCTGACCGATCCCTTCAATCGCAACGCGCAAGAGCGCGAGACCACTGGAAAAATCTGAAAGGGCAAATTACTACGAACTTGCGTATCTATAAAGGCAAGTCTTGTGCGATTTGTTTCCATTCATCCCCATCCAGCAAGGTCCCAGACCGTTCCCGGTCTGGGCTGGAACTGCGCGATCGCTGCTGCCGATTCGCCCGCTCACGCGAGCGCGTCCGACCGGTGCCAGAAACTCGCTTCCGCCTCATCATCATCAGCCGCCAAAGGCGCGAATCCTCGCGTCGCGCGCCTGGTCCGCAAGGCCTTTCGCGGCATAGCCGGCGCCTCCCCGCCGCGCGGGTCCCTTCCAGATATTCCGCGTTGCCTTGCAGGCTCCGTCTTTCGCGACGCAGGCTGTCGCGCAAGGCGACCGATGGATGAGAGGCAGGACTTGACCGAGAACTTCTGCGTCGATCAGTCAGGAGCTGAACAGCCGGCTCCCTCCTGACTCAAAGCAGGTCGGCAAATCATGGAGGTTCAAATGATGTGGATCGTGTTTCCGCGAGCACCTGCGCCCGACATGCCGTACTGGCCGGGTCGGCGCTGGTTGGCAGTCTTGGATGCAGTGGCGTGGCCGGCCGTCGTTCTGGCGTTGCTTGCGCACGTGCCAGGCGATGCCGGGATCATCCTGCCGATGGCTGGCGCGATCCTTGGCCTGAACGGGTTGATGCGGCTGCACTCGGCTCTGTACGTCAACCATCGGTACCGGTTCACGACGTGGCGCTGGGGCCGCGTCGCCATCCTGCTGGTTTTGGTGGGAGCTGCGATGAAGTTCGCCATCCTGTGGCGTTGACGCAAGCATCACAGCCAGCCGAATGCTGGTGCGTGGTCTCAATGGGGCGGCGGCAGTCGGCCGTCGCTCCATATGTCGAGATCCTTCTGGCGCCACGCCACTGCTCGGTCGCCGATTCGTACCGGACTCGGGAACTTCTTCTCGGAGATCATCTTGTAGATAGTTGAACGACAGAGCCCGGTCATGCGAACCACCATGGGCATGCGCAGGAACATCGGCGACGTACGGTCGGTCGTCGTGGGCGGTGCGGGTTGGCGGGAGGTTGAGTGCATTTGAGGCTCCGGCTCTGTCTGAGCTATGAATCTAGCTCCTCTTTCGCAGACTCCCGCCGCTGAATTTTGACGGAAATCGTGCATTGAAGCCCGGCGAAGGGGTCGGCACTGAATGACTGAAATGAGCCCGCGTCCGTAAGTTCTGGTGGAGGGCGGCCATCGCCGCAACCGCCGCGTTGCCGACCTTCGTAACGAGTCGGCGCGAGCGGCAGAGGGTGTAGAGCCGCGACACGCAGACTCATTCAAACGGCTGGGCAGCACCTACCTACGCACTCAGACCAATACGGTCAGATCGCTTGCGAATACGAGCGTCTGCGCGGCTCGACCGTCGCGTCACTCTCTTTCAGAGATTTACTTCGCGATCGTCTATCGGTGAGGGTTGCGCTCCTCAACTTATCAACCTGGCTCGCCCATGCCTGCATCATCACGCGGCGCTCTTCCTGATAGGCATGTCTGTTATGGGCGGCGCGTACACGATTGTCCGCAACATGTGCAAGGCAATGCTCAATCACATCGGGGTTGGCGCCCATCGCATTGAAATGCGTGCTGAACGCAGCGCGCATTCCGTGCGGGGTGCCGTCACCACTGAACCCAAGTCGCTCCATCAATGCGTTCAGGCTTCGATTGGCCATCGGGCGCTTTGGATCGTCGCGATTCGGAAACAGAAACTCGCTGTTGCTTGGCACGATAGCGCGCAGGGACGAAAGCAGGCTGAGCACCTGCTTTGACAGCGGCACCCAGTGCGCGCGGCCGGCCTTCATGCGTTCGGCAGGTACCTCCCATTCCGCTGCCTTTCGATCGAATTCGCTCCATCTGGCGCCGATGACCTCTGCCTTGCGACAGGCCGTCAGCACAACGAGCAGCATTGCTATGCGGGTCTGCTCTTTGATCGTGTCGATTGCAGCCAATTTGCGCAGGAACAATCCTAGGAGCACTGCTGTCAGCGCCGGATGGTTGGACTGGTTGCGCTTGCGAAGGACGCGCACCGGGGGCACGGTTTTGTCTTCAATCAGCCCACTGTCGATCGCGTACTCGAAGACGCCCCAGAGATAGTTCCGAAGGTTGCGGGCGACCTCAGGAGCACGTGACTCGACTTCCTTGAGCACCACCGTCAACTCGAGGCGCGTGATGTCGCCGATGGCCTGATCCTTGAGCCGCGGTATCAAGTCCTTGTCAATTTCGCGATTGCGCTGCGCGATCGTTGCCGGTCGAAGATTTGCGGCGGTGGCTGCATTCCAATCTGCCACAACAGCAGAGAACGATCCTCTTGCGCGGTGCAGTTCGGAGCGGACCAGTTCCTCGCGACCTTGCCGGCGCGCCTGCACCGGGTGAACGCCTTTCGCGACGAGCTTTCGAGCGTCCGAATGTTCACTGCGAGCCTCTGCGAGGCTGACCTCAGGAAACGCGCCGAGCGCCTGCAATCCCTCAAGGCCGTTCACGCGAAACTTGTAGCGCCAGAGTTTGGAGCCGGTTGGCTGGATCAGCAGGAACAGCCCACCGGCATCGGCCAGCTTGTATGCGCGCTCTGAAGGCTGCGCGGACTTGATCTTGAGCGTCGTGAGCATTGGGGGTATGGCCTGTTCGGTACCCCCAACCATACCCCCAGCCGAACAAGATCGCAACAAATCGCGATGGACCAGTTTGGACAGAGATTTTCGCTAACCTATTGTTTTCGTTGCAGTTTTACGGATGCTATCGGATGGCCTCGGATTGCCTTGGACCCCCATGCATAGTTCAGGTGGCGAGTTTCATGGGCTTCGCCTTCTCCGTTCAGACGTGGAACCACGCCAGCGCGCCCAGCACCACACCGATCGCGCTGAGCGCATACACGCCTTTGGCCAACCCATGGCTCTTCGTCAGCAACGCGATGGCGGCCATGGCGATCGCGATCTGCAGCGCGGTGGTCGCCTGGGCCCAGCGGTGATGCTGGTGCAGTTGCTCGGCGCTTTTTTTGTCCCAGTCGGCGGACTCATCTTCGAGCTTCTTGGCCGCGACCATGATCTCGGCCTTCTCGCCCTTGTACCGCTTGGCCTCGTCGGCGTAGAAGGCCTTGCGCGGCTCGGGCGCGAGGTCGAGCGCGATTTCGGCGAGGTTTTGCTTGTTGCTCTTGGCTTGGTAGAAAGCCCACTGGTTCGCGGCCTCGGTCTTCTTGATCGCCGCGTCGTTCTTGAAGAGACCGGCATTCGACTGCGTTGCGCCGCCCATGTAGGCGAACAGCGCGCCGACTGTGGCAATCACTGCCGTGGCCACGACGAGTTGCCCGGCCATGCCCTTCGGCTCATGCCCTTGTGCGGCGTGTTCGAGCTCGTGGTCGTGCGGGCCATGCACGTGAAATCCGCCTTCTGACATGTCAATCTCCTCCGGTCTTTTTGTAAGTGACGAAGCTGAAGCCGTCGCGCGACTCGCGTGCGAGGCAGGTAAACCTGGTGCGATCCCAGGCTGGAAAAAACACATCGCCGGCCAGGTCGGCATCGATCTCGGTCAATACCAGCTCATTGGCGAGCGGCAGCGCGAGCGCGTAAATCTCTGCGCCTCCGATGACGAAGGCTTTCGTGGCGCCGGCCAGCAGCGCGAGCGCAGCCTCGATCGAAGCGACCGCCTCGGCGCCGTCGGCGTACCACGTGGCGTTGCGCGTGATCACCAGGTTGCGCCGGCCCGGCAACGGCCGAAACCGCACTGGCAGTGAGTCCCAGGTCTTGCGGCCCATGATCACCGGGCTGCCCATGGTGACGCGGCGAAAATGCTTGAGGTCTTCGGGCTCGCGCCAGAGCAATTGATTGCCCTTGCCGATGGCGCCGTTGCGCGGCACGGCGGCGATCACGGAAAGGGTGAAATGGCTCATCGCGCGGATTGTGTCTCAGGTGAGCTGTCTCAGGCGAGCCGTGTCGCGCAAGTCATCTCAGGCCAGAGAAGCCGCCTGCTTGCCGTTGGCGAAATGTTGTTGCATGAGTTGCCGCACACGCTCGCCGTTGCGTGCCCTGATCGCGGCCATGATGCGGCGATGCTCCTTCAGTGACGCCTCGATCCGCCCTCGCTTGAACAGCGAATGGTGGCGGTTGAGCTTCATCACCTTGCGCAGGTCGCCGACCAGCTGCATGCGCCAGCGGTTGTCGGCGATCTCCAACAACCGAACGTGGAAACGCTCGTTGGCGGCGAAGAAGCTGTCTCGGTCGGCGACCCGGGTTTCGAGCTCTGCGTGCAGCGCGTCAAGCTCCGCGATTTCGGCCGCCGTGGCGTTTTGCGAGACATCGGCCGCCGCATCGCTCTCGAGCAGCGCGAGCAGGTGATAGACCTCGGCCAGATCGCGCTCCGAGACCTCGGTGACGTATGCGCCGCGCCGCAGCTTCATCGTCACCAGGCCTTCGGCGGCGAGCACCTTGAGCGCCTCGCGCAGCGGCGTGCGGCTGATCCCGTATTCGATCGCCAGCGCTTGCTCGTCGATCCAGCTGCCGGGTGCCATCGTGTGTGCGACGATGCCAATGCGCAAGCGCTCGGCCACCTGCTCGTACAACGCGCGTTCGGTCAGTCGGCCTTCGGTCGGACGGCTGGTGACGAGAGAGACAGCAGCTGGGCGTGAAGCACTCAAGTGGGTAGTCTGTCGTTATAATTCAATTTTGAATTATAAATGTTCGGCTTCGCGGCGTCCAGCACGGCCACTCGGGTCTGTGGGAAAGTAGCCCGATCGTGGAGCGAACGACCCGGAGAGCACATGCCTGAATCCAACCTGCCGAACTCGGCGCAGATCGCCGCATGGGCCAAATCCGCCGCGAAATCGGCACCCGGCGGCGACGTGAGCGCGCTCGACTGGCTCACGCCCGAAGGCATCCGCGTCAAGCCGCTCTACACCGCGGCGGACCTCAGTGGCCTGCAATTCACCGACACCTTGCCCGGCTTCGCGCCCTATTTGCGCGGCCCGCAGGCCACGATGTACGCGGTACGCCCGTGGACGATCCGCCAGTACGCCGGCTTCTCGACCGCCGAAGCCTCGAACGACTTCTATCGCAAGGCGCTCGCAGCCGGCGCGCAGGGCGTGAGCGTGGCGTTCGACCTGGCCACCCACCGCGGTTACGACAGCGACCACCCGCGCGTGACCGGTGACGTAGGCAAGGCCGGTGTGGCGATCGATTCGGTCGAGGACATGAAGATCCTCTTCAACCAGATACCGCTCGACCAAGTCAGCGTGAGCATGACGATGAACGGCGCCGTGCTGCCGGTGCTCGCCGGCTACATCGTCGCGGCCGAGGAGCAGGGCGTGTCGCAGGACAAACTGAGTGGAACGATCCAGAACGACATCCTGAAGGAGTTCATGGTTCGCAACACGTACATCTTTCCGCCCGAGCCGAGCATGCGCGCGATCGGCGACATCATTCATTACACGGCACAGAACATGCCGAAGTTCAATTCGATCTCGATTTCGGGTTACCACATGCAGGAGGCTGGCGCGAACCAGGCGCTCGAACTCGCGTTCACGCTCGCCGACGGCCGCGAGTACGTGAAGGCGGCGCTCGCCAAGGGCCTCGATATCGACGAGTTCGCCGGGCGCCTGAGCTTCTTCTGGGCGATCGGGATGAACTTCTATCTGGAAGTGGCCAAGATGCGCGCGGCGCGGCTGCTGTGGTGGAAGATCATGACGGCGTTCGATGCGAAAAACCCGAAGAGCCTGATGCTGCGCACGCATTGCCAGACCTCGGGCTGGAGCCTGACCGAACAAGACCCGTACAACAACGTCGTGCGGACCACGATCGAGGCGATGGCCGCGGTGTTCGGCGGCACGCAGTCGCTGCACACGAATGCGCTCGATGAGGCCATCGCGCTGCCGACCGAGTTCAGCGCGCGCATCGCACGCAACACGCAGCTCATCATCCAGGAAGAGACCCACATCACCAGCGTGGTCGACCCGTGGGCCGGCAGCTACATGATGGAAAAGCTCACGCAGGACATGGCGGACGCGGCTTGGAAGATCATCGAAGAAGTCGATGCGTTGGGCGGCATGGTGAAGGCGGTCGACAGTGGCTGGGCCAAGTTGAAGATCGAGGCGAGTGCCGCAGAGAAACAGGCGCGCATCGATTCCGGCAAAGACGTGATCGTCGGCGTCAACAAATACAAGCTTCAACGCGAAGACACGATCGAGACGTTGAACATCGACGGCAGCATGGTGCGCGACAGCCAGATCGCACGTTTGACGCAAGTGCGCGCGGGCCGCGACACGGCCAAGACCCACGCCGCGCTCGACGCGCTGACCGTGTGCGCCGAAACGGGTGAGGGCAACCTGCTCGATCTGTCGATCAAGGCCGTGCGGCTGCGTGCGACCGTTGGCGAAGTTTGCGACGCGCTCGAAAAAGTTTGGGGCCGTCACCGCGCCGACACGCAGAAGGTGACCGGCGTCTACGCCGCGGCCTACGACAGCGCCGAAGGCTGGGACAAACTCAAAGCCGAAATCGCGCAGTTCGCCGAAGACCAGGGCCGCCGCCCGCGCGTGATGATCGCCAAGCTCGGGCAAGACGGCCACGACCGCGGCGCGAAGGTCGTCGCGACCGCGTTTGCCGATCTCGGCTTCGACGTCGACATGGGCCCGCTGTTCCAGACCGCCGATGAATGCGCCCGCCAGGCGATCGAAAACGACGTTCACGCGGTCGGCGTCAGCACGCTCGCGGCGGGTCACAAGACGCTCGTGCCGGCGATCATCGAATCGCTCAAGAAGCAGGGCGCCGACGACATCATCGTATTCGTCGGCGGCGTGATCCCGCGGCAGGACTACGAGATGCTGTACGAGGCCGGCGTGAAGGGCATTTACGGGCCGGGCACGCCGATCCCGGCGAGCGCGAAGGATGTGCTGGAGCAGATTCGCAAGGCGATTGGCTCAACCGTTTGACGCCGAGTGCGACCTTGAAGCCTTTCTTGGTGTACCTGCTGCGTTGTGCGGACGGAAGTTTTTACGTCGGGCACACAGACGATCTCGAGCGGCGTGTGGCGCAACATCGGAGCGGAGAGTTCGAGGGCTACACGCGCGAGCGTCTGCCGGTCGAGCTGGCATGGGCTCAAGAGACGGCAACGCGTGAAGAGGCGCTTGCCTCGGAATTGCAGATCAAGGGGTGGAGTCGAGAGGAGAAGAAGGCATTGATTGCGGGCGATTGGGAACGGGTGAAGATGCTGGCGCAATCGGGAGGGCTTCGACAGGCTCCGCCTGAACGAATTGAAGGGGCCAGAGTTGGTTTTGACCCTCGTTTCGACCCCGACCCGAATCCGGCCTCCAACCCTGCCCCCAATCCCGCTCGTCCTGAGCCTGTCGAAGCGCTGCTATTCGACGCTCAAAATATCCGGCTTCTTACCGCCCTGCAAGGCAACCGCCGCGCCCTCGCGAAGTCGATCACGCTGCTCGAATCGACGCGTGCCGATCACCGTGCTCGCGCCGATGAACTGCTCAATGCCGTGTTACCCCGCACCGGCAACGCGATGCGGCTCGGCATCTCCGGCGTACCCGGCGTCGGCAAGTCGACTTTCATCGAGGCGCTCGGCCTCGCGCTGATTGCAAAGGGCCATCGCGTCGCGGTGCTCGCGATCGACCCGTCGTCAAGCATCTCCGGCGGATCGATCCTCGGCGACAAGACGCGGATGGAACGGCTCTCGGTGAACGAGGCGGCCTACATCCGGCCGAGTCCGGCCTCCGGCACGCTGGGCGGCGTGGCCGAAAAAACGCGCGAGGCGATGCTGGTCTGCGAAGCGGCCGGCTACGACGTGGTCATCGTCGAGACCGTCGGCGTCGGCCAGAGCGAAACTGCGGTGGCGAGCATGACCGACATGTTCGTGCTGATGCAGTTGCCCAACGCCGGGGACGACTTGCAGGCGATCAAGAAGGGCGTGATGGAGCTCGCCGATCTGGTCGTCATCAACAAAGCCGACATCGACCCCGACGCGGCGATGCGCGCCGAGGCGCACATCAGCGGATCGCTGCGCATGTTCGGCGCGCATGCCGCGCCGGAGCAGTGGGTCACGCGTGTGATCCAGCTCAGCGCGTTGAAGGGCCAGGGTGTCGACACGTTCTGGTCGGCCGTCGAAGAATTTCATGCGAAGCGCCGCGCCAGCGGTGAGTTCGATGCGCGCCGCAAAACGCAGTCGCTGGCGTGGATGTGGGACATCGTCCACGCCCGCCTGCATGCCGACTTTCGTCACCACACGGCGGTGCGCAATGCGCTGCCAGCGACCGTGCGCGACGTGACCGAGGCGCGCGTTGCGCCCTCATCGGCGGCGCGCCACTTGCTCAACCTGTTCGAACAAGCACCGAGGTAGACCACACATGCACGACATCCTCCAGCAGCTCGAAGCCAAGCGCGCCCGCGCCCGGCTCGGCGGCGGCGAAAAGCGGATCGCCGCGCAGCACGGCAAAGGCAAGCTGACGGCGCGCGAGCGGCTTGAGTTGTTGCTCGACGAAGGCACGTTCGAAGAATGGGACATGTTCGTCGAGCACCGCAATCACGATTTCGGCATGCAAGACAACCGGCCGCCCGGCGACGGCGTCGTCACCGGCTACGGCATGATCAACGGCCGCCTCGTGTTCGTGTTCAGCCAAGACTTCACGGTGTTCGGCGGCGCGCTTTCCGAAGCCCATGCCGAGAAGATCTGCAAGGTGATGGACCAAGCGATGAAGGTCGGCGCGCCGGTAATCGGCTTAAACGATTCCGGTGGCGCGCGCATCCAGGAAGGTGTGGCCTCGCTCGGTGGTTACGCCGAGGTGTTCCAGCGCAACGTCATGGCCTCGGGCGTGGTCCCGCAGATCAGCATGATCATGGGCCCGTGCGCAGGCGGTGCCGTGTATTCACCGGCCATGACCGACTTCATCTTCATGGTGCGCGACAGCTCCTACATGTTCGTCACCGGCCCCGAGGTGGTGAAGACCGTGACGCACGAAGAGGTGACGGCCGAAGACCTCGGCGGAGCGTCGGCGCACACCACCAAGAGCGGCGTGGCCGACCTCGCGTTCGACAACGATGTCGACGCGCTTGCGATGCTGCGCCGCTTCTTCAACTACCTGCCGCTGAACAATCGCGAGAAGGCGCCTGTGCGCCCGAGCATCGACCCGGCCGATCGCAGCGACCTTTCGCTCAACACGCTCGTGCCCGACAACCCGAACAAGCCCTACGACATGAAGGAGCTGATCGGCAAAACCGTCGACGACGGCGACTTCTTCGAGCTGCAGCCCGACTACGCCAAGAACATCGTGATCGGCTTCGGCCGGATGGACGGCCAGGCGGTGGGCATCGTTGCGAACCAGCCGCTGGTGCTCGCGGGTTGCCTGGACATCAAGAGCAGCATCAAGGCCGCACGTTTCGTGCGTTTTTGCGATGCATTCAACATTCCGGTGCTGACCTTCGTCGACGTGCCCGGCTTCATGCCCGGCACCGCGCAGGAGTACGGCGGCATCATCAAGCACGGCGCGAAGCTGCTGTATGCGTATGCCGAGTGCACGGTGCCCAAGATCACCGTGATCACACGCAAGGCCTACGGCGGCGCGTACGACGTGATGAGCTCCAAGCACCTGCGTGGCGATGTCAACTTCGCATGGCCGAACGCCGAGATCGCGGTGATGGGCGCGAAGGGCGCCGTCGAGATCATCTTCCGCGAAGAGAAAGGCGATCCAGTGAAACTCGCCGCGCGCGAGGCCGAGTACAAGACAAAGTTCGCGAACCCGTTCGTGGCCAGTGCACGTGGCTACATCGACGACGTGATCCAGCCGCACGAAACCCGCAGGCGCATCTGCCGCTCCCTCGTGATGCTGCGCGACAAGAAGGTCGACGACCCTTGGCGCAAGCACGGCAACATTCCTTTGTGAGCCCTCGGCAAAACAAGAACATGTTCACCAAAATCCTGATCGCCAACCGCGGCGAGATTGCCTGCCGGGTCATCAAGACCGCGAAGAAGATGGGCATCGCGACCGTCGCCGTTTACTCCGAAGCCGACCGAGATGCGCTTCATGTCGAGCTCGCCGACGAAGCCGTGTTCATCGGCCCGGCGCCGAGCCGTGAGTCGTACCTCGTGATGGACAAAATTATTGCGGCGTGCAAGCAGACCGGCGCGCAAGCCGTGCACCCCGGCTACGGCTTTCTCAGCGAGAACGCGGAATTTGCGCGCAAGGTCGAAGAAGAAGGCATCGTCTTCATCGGCCCGAAGCACCAATCGATCGCCGCGATGGGCGACAAGATCGAATCGAAGAAGCTCGCGGGGGCCGCCAAGGTCAACACCATTCCGGGCCACAACGCGGCGATCGACACGGCCGAGCACGCGGTAGCGATCGCACAGGGCATCGGCTACCCGGTGATGATCAAGGCTTCGGCCGGCGGCGGCGGCAAGGGCTTGCGCGTCGCGTTCGACGACAGGGAGGCGTTCGAGGGCTTCACCTCGTGCCGCAACGAGGCGCGCAACAGCTTCGGCGACGACCGCGTGTTCATCGAGAAGTTCGTCGAAGAGCCGCGCCACATCGAAATCCAGGTCCTCGGCGATGCGCACGGCCACTGCGTCTACCTGCACGAGCGCGAGTGCTCGATCCAGCGTCGGCACCAAAAGGTGATCGAGGAGGCGCCGTCGCCGTTTATCAGCGAGGCCACGCGCAAGGCGATGGGCGAGCAGGCGGTGCAGCTGGCGCAGGCAGTTAATTACCAGAGCGCGGGCACGGTCGAGTTCGTCGTCGGCAAGGACCAAAGTTTCTACTTTCTCGAGATGAACACGCGGCTGCAGGTCGAGCACCCGGTGACCGAGTGCATCACCGGGCTCGATCTGGTCGAGCAGATGATTCGCGTCGCGGCGGGCGAGCCGCTGGCGTTCACGCAAGCTCAGATTCCGCGTAAGGGTTGGGCGATCGAGTGCCGCATCAACGCCGAAGATCCGTTGCGCAGTTTTTTGCCGAGCATCGGCAGGCTGGTGGCGTTCGCGCCGCCGGTGCAGACGATGATGGCATCCTTGCCCGTTCCCTCGGAAGGCGGCGTACGTGTTGACACCGGCGTCTACGAAGGCGGTGAGATTCCGATGTACTACGACTCGATGATCTGCAAGCTGATCGCCTACGGCACCGATCGCGCGGACGCGATCGCGAAGATGCGCGATGCGCTCGACGCGTTCGTGATTCAGGGCATCTCCAGCAACATCCCGTTCCAGGCAGCGCTGCTGGCGCACCCGAAGTTCGTGGCCGGCGACTTCAACACCGGCTTCATCGCCGAGAACTACCCGAAGGGCTTCACGCGGGCTTCCGTCAAGCACGACGACCCGAATTTTTTGCTTGCGCTCGCGGTCGCGACGAACCGCCGTGTGCTTGCGCGCTCGGCCGGCATCAGCGGGCAATTGCCCGGGCATGAGTTGAAGGTGGGCGACGACTACATCGTCGTGCAAATCGATGCCGACGGCACGCGGCACGAGATGCCGGCGAGCGTGTCGGTCGCGGGCGATGTGTTCGACGTGACCGTCGCGGGCCGCGCATACCCGATCCGCTTCGCGCGCCCGCTGCGCGACACCGCGATGCACGGCGAGTTGAACGGCAAGCCGTTTTGCGCGCAGATCGAACGGCTGATGCTGGCGTATCGCATCACGCACCACGGTGCGCAGGTGGAGGTGCGCGTGCTGTCGCCGCGCACCGCGCAACTCAACGCGCTGATGCCGTTCAAGGCGCCACCCGATTTGTCGAAGTTCCTGCTGTCGCCGATGCCGGGCTTGCTCGTCGACGTGGCGGTTGTGGTGGGTCAGGCCGTGCGCGCCGGTGAGAAGCTCGCGGTGATCGAGGCGATGAAGATGGAGAACATCTTGATCTCAGCGCACGACGGTGTCGTCTCGGTGGTGAAAGCGGTCAAGGGCGAAAGTGTTTCGGTCGATCAGGTGATCATAGAGTTCCAGTGATGAACGACAAGACAACAACGAGGCCCTTCAAGGTGCTCGGCGTGCAACAGATCGCGATCGGGGGAGCGAGCAAGGCCGCGCTGCGCACGCTGTGGGTCGAGAAACTCGGGCTCGAAGTCACCGGCAACTTTCGCTCCGAACGCGAGAACGTCGACGAAGACATCTGCGCGATCGGCCATGGCGTGCACAAGGTCGAGGTCGACCTGATGGAGCCGATCGACCCGTCGGGAAAACCGGCGGTGCACACCACGCCACTGAACCACATCGGTCTGTGGATCGACGACCTGCCGAGAGCCGTCGAGTGGCTGGTCGCGAACGGCGTGCGCTTTGCCCCGGGCGGCATACGCAAAGGCGCGGCCGGTTTCGACATTTGCTTTGTGCACCCGAAGAGCACGGCCGAATTCCCGATCGGCGGCGAGGGCGTGTTGATCGAGCTCGTGCAGGCACCGCCCGAAGTGATCGCCGCGCTCGGCTAGTCGTTCGTCAGCGCCGGCAAGCGCCGCTGCCGCTCGACCGCGAAATCGATGAACGCGCGCACTTTCGCAGGCGCCTTGCGGCCGGCGACCGACACCACGTGCACTGGAATTTGCGCCGGCTCGAATGCCGCGAGCACGACGCGCAACTTGCCAGCGCGCACCGCCTCATCGACCTGGTACGACAAGGCGCGTGCCAGCCCTTGGCCGCGCAGCGCGGCGTCGATGCCGACTTCGACGGCATTGGCGACCAAGCGCTGGCGCGGCTGCGCAAGCTGGCGAAAAGTTGTACGCGGCGCGCCGGGTGGGTGGAATTCCCACGGCGCGCCGACGGCGCCGCTTTGCGAGAACCCGATCGCAACGTGGTGCTGCAGGTCGGCGGGCGTCTTCGGCTCGCCATGCGTTTCGAGGTAAGCGGGTAGCGCCACGACAACTTCACGCACGCTGCCTACGCGCACCGCGGCGAGTCCCGAATCGGCCAGCCGTGCGAATCGCACCGCCACGTCGAAGTTTTCGTCGAGCAGGTGAACGACGCGGTCAACGAAGTGGCTGCGCAGGTTCAGCTGTGGATGCAGCGAGAGGAAATCGAGCGCGATCGGCGCCACATGCAAACGCCCGAACATCGAAGCAGCCGTTGTTGAGAATTGATTTTGCGGCACCGCGTGCGCGCCGCCGACGGCGGCCTCGGCCTCGTCGAGTTCGGCGACGAGCCGGCGGCAATCGTCGAGGAAGCGCTCGCTGATCTCGGTGAGGTAAACGCTGCGCGTGCTGCGTCTAAAAAGTTACGCTCCGAGGCGCCGTTCGAGTGCCGCGACCGCGCGTGTGACAGCGGGCGCAGAAAGCGAGAGGTGGCGTGCGGCTGGCGCGAAGCCGCGGCGATCGGCGACCGCGATGAAGACGCGCAAATTTTCCAGATGATCCATCTCGGTATTACAGATAGTGCAAGGGTGAAATGTCAATTGCGGTCATTCAGTTCGCGGCTCGATCTGAGTAATCCTCACAGCATCAAAACCATCGCCCAAGCCATGAACTCCTTACGCCCCGTTTTGCTGTGCAGCCCAATGGTCGAACCGTTCGCCGCGGGCTGAGCATGGGCAGCACTTTTCACCCCGGTGAAGTCGCGCTCCACCGGCGCATGGGTGTGGCCCAGCGCTTGGACGAGATCGGCGACAAGGTGATTCACGATCACATGCCAGAGCCGCACCGAGCGTTCTTTGCACAGTTGCCGACCTTGCTCATCGGCAGCGTCGACGCCGCCGGACGGCCCTGGGCTTCGGCGCTGATCGGACAGCCTGTTTTTTTGCGCGCGACGGACGCACGCCATTTGCGCATCGACACGTTGCCCAGTTCGGACGACCCGTTCGCTGCTCACCTCGCGATCGGCGCGCCCGTCGGCGTGCTTGGCCTAGAGCCCGCGACGCGCCGACGCAACCGGATGAATGGGCGTGTCGCGGCGGTCAGCTCGGGCGGTTTCGAGGTCGAGGTCGACCAGTGCTTCGGCAACTGCGCCCAGTACATTCAGGCGCGCACGCCGCAGCAGGTTGCAATCGGCCCGACCAGCGCACGGCACCTCGGTGCGCAGCTTGACGCCCCGGCGCGCGCGCTCGTGGAGGGCGCCGACACGCTGTTCATCGCCAGCGCTGCTTCTGCATCGGCGCTCGAGGCGCGCAATGGCGGCGTCGACGTTTCGCACCGTGGCGGCAAGCCGGGCTTCGTGCGCGTCGAAAACCTCAATGGCGCGACTGTGCTGACCTGGCCCGAGTTCACCGGCAACGTCTTTTTCAACACGCTCGGCAATCTGATCTTGCACCCGCATGCAGGGCTGCTTTTCGTGGACCACGACAGTGGCGACGTCCTGCAACTTACCGGGCGCGCGGAGGTCACGGACGACGGCGCAGAACTGCGATCGTTCATCGGTGCACGGTTTATGGTTCAGGCGCAGGTGCGCTCGGCGGTCTGGCGCAGTGGCGCGATACCGCTGCGCTGGTCGGCACCCGAGCCGGCTTGGCAACTGGCTAGAACTGGTTCGTGGGCGTGACCAGACGCTAAAATCATGCCATGGGTATTCGAGAAATTTTGAAGATGGGCGACCCGCGCCTGCTGCGCATCGCGCCACCCGTCGAAACTTTCGGCACGACGGCGCTGCGCGCGCTGATCGACGACATGTTCGAGACCATGCACGCGGTCAACGGCGCGGGCCTTGCCGCGCCGCAGATCGGCGTCGACCTGCAGCTTGTAATCTTCGGCTTCCGGCAGAACCAGCGCTACCCCGATGCGTCACCGGTGCCCGAAACGGTGCTGATCAACCCGACCATCACGCCGCTCGGTGAGACGCAAGAGGACGGCTGGGAAGGCTGCCTTTCGGTGCCTGGCTTGCGCGGTGTCGTGCCGCGATTTGCACGCATCCGCTACACCGGCTTCGATGCCGATGGCCTGCCGATCGACCGCGAGGCCGACGGTTTTCATGCCCGCGTGGTTCAGCACGAGTGCGATCACCTGATCGGCACGCTCTACCCTATGCGGGTGCGTGACTTCTCGCGCTTCGGCTACACCAGCGTGCTGTTTCCCGAGCTCGACCCTGCCGACGACGATTGATCGATCGATCTGGGCGCGCGCACGTAAACGAGCGTATCTCCTACGCCGGCCGGTCGTCCGGAGAGTCGTGGCTCGCGTTGGGGAGAGGCAGCATCACGCTCGCGCGTGTGCCTCGCTGCGCAGGAGGATTCCAGATGATGACGATGCAACAAAGACTCGCCGCCCTGGTGCAGAGCTTTCTGCTCGCGGCAGTCGCGCTGACAGGCGTAGCGCACGCGCAGGATGTCGATGTCGATCCGCCGGGCCGTGTCGCGCGGCTGTCGGAGGCGAGCGGCCAGGTTTGGCTTTACAGCCCCGACGGCACCGAGTGGGTCGCCGCGTCGCGCAACCGACCGCTGACGACCGGCGACCGGCTGGCCACCGAAGCCGGTGCGCGTGCCGAGTTGCAGATCGGCTCGACCACCGTGCGGATCGACGCATCGAGCGAGATCGAGGTCGTTCGGCTCGACGACGAGCATGTTGTGCTCGACTTGCACGACGGCAGCGCGATCGCACAGGTTCGCGACCTGGCCGGTGCCGGTCAACTCGAGGTGACGACCGACGAAGGCCGCTTCGTCACACTGCGCACCGGCAGCTACCGCTTCGATCGCAACAACGGCAAGAGCGATGTGACGGTCTACGCTGGGGAGGCACGCTACGAAGGCCCGAACAGCGGCCTGCCGGTCAACGCCGGCCAGCGTGCCGAGTTCTGGATCGACTCCGGTGGTGTCGCGCAGTACAGCACGTTGACGCCGGTCAACGATGCGTTCGCAGGATGGAGCAATGGGCGCGATCGCCGCATCGGCTCCAGCATCTCGGAGCGTTATGTGTCACCCGAGATGACCGGCGGCGCGGAGCTCGACAACTACGGCCGTTGGGAGCAGACCCCCGACTACGGCTCGGTCTGGATCCCGACGGCGGTCGCTGCAGACTGGGCGCCCTACAGCCAGGGCCACTGGGCCTTCGTTCGGCCGTGGGGCTGGACCTGGGTCGACGACGCCCCTTGGGGCTTTGCGCCGTTCCACTACGGTCGCTGGGTCTATGTGCGCAACAACTGGTGCTGGACGCCGGGCACGCGCGTGGCGCGGCCGGTGTACGCGCCGGCGCTCGTCGCGTGGGTCGGCGGGCCGCGCGGCAACCTGTCGGTCACGGTCGGCGGCGGGCCGGTCGGCTGGTTCCCGCTCGCGCCGCGCGAGGTCTACGTACCGAGCTACCGCGTCAGCCCGCGCTACGCACGCAACGTCAACATCACGAACGTCACCAACGTGACCGTGATCAACAACGCTTTCGCCAACCCGCAAGGACCGCGTGATTTCGAGAACCGGCGGTTTCCGCGCGCGATCACGGTCGTGCCGTCGAACGTATTCACCGAACGCCAGCCCGTGGCACCGGCAGCCGCGCAGTTCCGGCAGGCGCCGTGGGTGCGTGACTATGCGAACGACCGAGCGCGTGCGCCGGCGATGCTGGCGCCGCAAATCGCGATTCCGCCGATGCCGGCGCGCAATGCTGATCCGCGTGCCGTCCGACTGCCTCCAGGTGCGCGACCGGATGCGCGCGACCGTGCACCCGGCGTCGGTGACCGGCCTGCCGCGCCGCGCGATCGAAACGAAGCCGACCGCGGCCGCGATGGCCGGCCGCAACCCTGGCGCGAGCCTGATCGTGGCGCAGTCGCTCCGGTTCAGCGCCCGCCCGGTTTGCCCGCGCAACCGGCTGTCGAATCGGCCCGCCCGGTGGAGCCCAATCGCGCTGCAACCGGCTCCGCCCGGCCGGCGCCGGGGGTTCAGCAACCAATTACACCGACCACCAACCCGGCCGCGGTCACACCGCCACCCGCGCCGCTGCCGGAGCGGCCGACGATGCGCGCGCAGCCGGTGCAACGTGGCGACGAGCGAGGCGATGGTCGCCGCGGTGATGAGCAACGCACGGACGACCGACGCCAGCAGCGCCCGGCCTCGCCGCCTGCACAAGTGCAGGTTCCGACGCCGGTGCAGCCGCCGCAGCTTCAGCCCTCACGCGTCGAGCGACCTGTTCCTTCGATGGCGCGGCCGACTGAAGCGCAGCGGCCCCCCGAAACGCAGCGCCCGACCGAGTTACAGCGCCCTGCAGCGGCCCCTGTGGCGCCCGCGGCGCAGCAGCAGCAGCGGTCGCAGGCGCCGCAGCAACCACCGCAAACGCAACCCCGCGCCGAGCCTCGTCAAGAGGCACAACAGCCGCGTCCGCAACGCCCGGAACCGCGTGGTGACGAGCCGAAGCGCGGTGATCCGCGCGAGCCTCGGGAACCGCGTTAAGTAATGCGGGTCAGCGCTTGAGCAGCGGCTCGAGCACCGGCCAGACGTTCTCGAGAATGATCGGGTGCGCCGCTGCGGTCGGGTGAATGCGGTCGGGCTGGAATAGCGAGTCGGCCTTCGGACCGTCGGCCACGCCTTTAAGCAGGAACGGCACCAGCGCCGCGTTCTCTGCCTGCGCAACGCTCGCGAACAGCGCGGCGAACTGGTCGCCGTATTGGCGGCCGTAGTTCGGTGGCAAGCGCATGCCGGCGATCACAACCTTGGCGCCGCTCGCTTTCGCGGCCTTGGCCATCGCGTCGATGTTGTCGCGGGTCATCGGCAGCGGCAGGCCGCGCAACGCGTCGTTGCCACCCAGTTCGAGCACGACCACATCGGGTTTTTGTTGCTTGAGCAGCGTCGGCAAACGGGTTCGGCCGCCCGAGGTGGTGTCGCCGCTGATGCTGGCGTTGATCACGCTCGCCGTGATCTTTTTCTGCGCCAGCCGCGCTTCGAGCAACGCGACCCAGCCGCTGCCGCGCTGGAGGCCGTATTCGGCCGATAGGCTGTCGCCAACGACAAGAATCAATGGGCCGCCGACCTTGCGCGGGCCTTGCGTCCCCGGCGTCCCTTCCGCATGTGCGGGCGCTGGCAACGTCACGATGACCGCACAGGCAAGCGCGGTAAAGTGCGCTAGCCATTCGCGCCGAGACCCTCGTCGCGATCCTCGAACCCCGCCGTCATTCATGTCTGAATCCATCATTGCTGTAGAACGCGTGACCAAGCGAGTACGGGACTCCACCGGCACGCTGACCATTCTCCATGAGATCGATTTTTCGCTGGCGCCGCGCCAGTCGGCCGCGATCGTCGGCGCGTCCGGTTCGGGCAAGAGCACCTTGCTGGCCATCATCGCCGGGCTCGACACACCGACCACCGGCACCGTCAAGCTCGCCGGCACCGACCTGTTCACGATCGACGAAGACGCGCGCGCCGCCGTGCGTGCTGCGAAGGTGGGGTTCGTATTCCAGAGTTTCCAGTTGCTCGGCAACCTGAATGCGCTCGAAAACGTGATGCTGCCGCTCGAGTTGCAAGGCCGCAACGATGCGCGCGTGCTCGCGACCGAGATGCTGCAGCGCGTTGGCCTCGGCGAGCGCCTGCGGCACTACCCGAAAGTGCTGTCGGGCGGTGAGCAGCAGCGAGTCGCGCTCGCCCGCGCCTTCGTCGTGCAACCGGCCGTGTTGCTAGCCGACGAGCCGACCGGCAGCCTCGATTTCGCAACGGGCGAAACTGTGATGGAACTGATGTTTGCGCTCAACCGCGAGGCTGGAACGACGCTGGTGCTGGTCACCCACGACCGCAGCATCGCAGCGCGCTGTGACCGCCAGTTGCGGATCGAAGCGGGCAGAGTCGCCACAGAGACCGAGGCGTAGCCCAAAGGGCCAGCCCCAAAACCAAACAAGGGCGCACACGGCGCCCTTGTAGCTGTAGCGAAGCGCCTAGTTACTGAATTTGTAGTCGGTCTTCGCCTTCACCCGAATCTCGTCGCGGAAGTCCGCCAGCTTCTTCTGTTCCATCCGCTGCTTCAACTGCACCTTCACGTCATCGAACGGCGGGAACTGCGCCTCGCGCGTGTCGTCGAGGCGAATGATGTGGTAGCCGAACTGCGTCTTGACCGGCTCCTGTGTCATTTCGCCTTTCTTCAGCTTGGCCATCGCCTGCGAGAACTCGGGCACATAGGAACTCGCGGCCGCGAAATCGAGGTCGCCGCCGTTGGCGCCCGATCCCGGGTCCTTGGAGTTCTTCTTTGCGAGTTCCTCGAAGCTTCCGCCGGCTTTGATCTGCACGATCAGCGCCTTGGCTTCGTCTTCTTTCTCGACCAGGATGTGGCGCGCGCGGTACTCGGTACCCGACGACTGCGCCTTGAACTTTTCATACTCGGACTTGATGTCGGCATCGGCGACCGCGTGGGTCTTCGCGAATTCGGCGAACAACGCGTTCGAAAGCACCTGCTGGCGCGCCTGTTCCATCTGCGACTTGTAGTCAGCCGACGAAGCCAAACCGCGCTTCTCGGCCTCCTGCGTGAAAATTTCGCCGAGCACGACCGAGTCGCGAACGCGCTGATCGAGGTCGGGCGGCAATTGCTGACCTTGCTTGCCGGCCTGTTCGGTCACCTGCTTGAGGATCGCGTCTGCGCGTGCCTTCGGAACCGGCTTCCCGTTCACGATGGCGATGTTCTGCGCCTGTGCGGCCAGTGGCAGCGCGAGCGAGACAGACAAAAGCAATGCGGCGCCCGCGGCGAAATGGTTTTTCTTCATGAGCATGGGGGGAGTTGGGGGTTTGACTGTGATTCACCGGGCGCGTGCGCCTCGATGGCAAGGGCGTGGATGCCACGCGGGATCAGCAGGTCGACGGAATCATATATGAGCCGGTGCCGGGCAACACGTGACAAACCTTTGAAGCGATCGGCCGTCACCCGCACCGTGAAATGCCGGCCTTCGCGCGAACCGGCATGGCCCGCGTGCAGGTGGCTGTCATCGACCACTTCGACCTTCTGCGGCTGCAGCGCGGCGCGCACTGCGGCTTCGATATCGGCCGCCGTGACGCCGCTCATGACGATCGATCCGGCGATGGCTTCGGCACCTTCGCCGGTCCGGCTTCGGGTGGCAGGTGCTTGCTGATGTAGAAGCCCTGCGCGAGCATGAAGATCAGCATCAGGCTGGTCACGCCGAAGGCTTTGAAGGTGAACCAGGTCGAGGTCGAGAAGGTGTAGGCCACGTACAAATTCACGAGGCCGAGCAGGCCGAAGAACGCGATCCAGGCGAAGTTGAGCCGTTGCCACACCGGCGCCGGCAACTGCAGTTGTCCGCCGATCAGCGTTTGCAGCAGGTTCTTGCGGAACAGGGTTTGACTGATCCAAAACGCCAGCCCCATGGCCCAGTACAAAACGCTCGGCTTCCACTTGATGAAGGTGGCGTTGTGGAACCAGATCGTCGCGCCGCCGAGCACCGCGACGAGCGCGAAGGTCATCCACAGCATCATGTCGACTTTTCTGCGGCTCGCCAGCAGCCAGGTGATCTGCACGCCCGTTGCGATGATCACGACAATGGTCGCGAGCAGCGCCGAGGCCTCCTCGGTGCCAACCACGCCGCCCGACACCATGAACCCGAAGTGATCAGTCGCGAAGCGCGCGGCCCATTCGGCGTTGTGGTCGGCGTACTTGCCGACGATGAAGAACAGCAGCAGCGGCAGGAAGTCGAAAAATATCTTCATCGGCGGAGTCAGTGGCAGGGCGGTTGGCGAGGCGGGGTCATTTCGGCGCAAAGTCTATCGCGGCCGAGTTGATGCAAAAACGCTCGCCCATCGGTTCAGGGCCGTCGGGAAACACGTGGCCGAGGTGCGAGCCGCAGTTGTTGCAACGCACTTCGACGCGCACCATGCCATGCGTCTTGTCGACAATGCGCTCGACGACCTCGCTGTTGATCGCCTCCGAATAGCTCGGCCAGCCGCAGCCGGCGTCGAACTTGGTGGCGGACTCGAACAGCGGCGTGCCGCAGCCGACGCAGTTGTAATTGCCCGCGCCCCATTCGTCCCAGTACTTGCCGCTGAACGGCCGCTCGGTCGCGGCTTTGCGCGCGACATCGAACTGCATCGGGTCGAGTTGGTCGCGCCATTCGGCGTCGGTTTTTTTTACCTTGTAGTCGGTGGTCATGATGAGCAGGAAACCTCGATGGATTGCGCCCATTCGGGCGGGAAGCCGGCGTAAGCGGCGCTTGCCGACGCGTCTTGTTCGTCGAACGGGTTTTGCAGAACTTTCAGCAGGCGCTGCGTCTCGGCGAACTCACCGGCCTGCGCCTCGCGGATCGCTACCTCGGCCAAGTGGTTGCGAAGAATGAACTTGGGGTTGACCCGGTTCATTCGCAAGGCGCGCGCGGGGTCGACGCTGGCTTCGCGCGCCAGGCGGTCGGCGTAGCGTTGCGCCCAAGCGTCGAACGCAGCGCGGTCGACGAACATGTCGCGAACCGTGGCGTTCGCGGTGCCGGGCTCGGCCGAGAAGCTCGCCATGCGCCTGAACGTGATCGTGAAGTCGCAGCTGTCGTTCGCCATCAGGCGGAGCAGGTCGTCGATCAGCGCGCGGTCGCTCTCCTCTTGCGATTGCAGGCCGAGCTTGGCGCGCCAGCGCGCGAGCAACGCGTCGGCGAAGGCTTGCTTGTAGGGTTCCAGGGCGGCGAGGGCCAGGTCGGAATCGCCGATCAGCGGCATCAAACCTTGCGCGAGTGCGTGCAGGTTCCAGAACGCCACGTTCGGTTGACGCGCCCAAGCGTAGCGGCCTTGGTGGTCGGAGTGGTTGCAGATGTGGCCGGGGTCGAAGGGGTCGAGAAAGCCGAACGGGCCATAGTCGATCGTCAGGCCGAGGATCGACATGTTGTCGGTGTTCATCACGCCGTGGCAAAAGCCGACCGACTGCCATCCGGCCATCAGCACCGCGGTGCGCAGTGCGACTTGTTCGAGCAACGCCACATACGGATTCGCAGCGTCGCGGCAGGTCGGGTAGTGGTGCGCGATGACGAAGTCGGCGAGCTGCCGCAACTCGGTGTGCCCGTGTCGCGCGAACTCGGGGTCGTGCGCGAAATGCTCGAAGTGGCCGAAGCGCACGAAGCTCGGTGCCACGCGGGTCACGACCGCCGCGGTTTCGACCGCCTCGCGCCGCACCGGCAGCGCCGAGCCGATGACGCAGAGCGCGCGTGTCGTCGGGATGCCGAGCGCGTGCATCGCCTCCGAACCGAGGAACTCGCGGATCGATGACCGCAGCACCGCACGTCCATCACCCATGCGCGAATACGGCGTGCGGCCGGCGCCCTTGAGCTGCAATTCCATCGGGCCGGCCGGCGTGTCGATCTCGCCCAACCAAAGCGCGCGGCCGTCGCCGAGCTGACCAGCCCATACGCCGAACTGGTGACCGCTGTAGACACTCGCGAGCGGCTGCATGCCGGGCCAGGTGGTGTTGCCGCTGAGCGCGTCGAGCGCATTGAGGTCGTGCTGTGTCGCCCAGCTGGAAGGCAGGCCGAGCAGCGCAGCGCAATCATCACTGCGCGCGACCCAATGTGGCGCAGGCAATGGCTCGGCGGGCAGGGCAGTGAAGAAGGAGTCGCCGAGCGCCTTGAATCGATTCGGCCAAGTGAGGTTTGCCGCTGCATCGGCGTCGAATTCCAGCGTGTTCATCGTACCGAGTTTAGCGATGGCTCCGGGGCACCGCCGTCGCAAGGCCAAGGCCGCGACGGACCCTGCTTTACACATTGCGCGCATCATGCCGGTGTGTCGACGGCGCATGCCACTGTCCCACCTGTGACAGGTCTTTCGGGAAGTCCCTGTAACCCCACGCAAGCCACTTCCGTTACCTTTGCGGGCGTTTACTTTCCCACCGGAGTCCACCATGAAATCTGCCAGCCACTCGCTGAACCGAAGCGTGTTCACCTTGACCCTCGGGGCCGCGTTGATCGTCTCCGCTGGCGTAGCGATGGCGCAGTCCAAGCCGCTCGCCGGCCAGACCGTCAAGCTGATGTGGATCGACCCGTTGACCGGGCTGATGGGCCCGGTCGGCACGAACCAAGTCAAGACCCAGCAGTACCTGGCCGAGCGCTTCAATGCCAGCAACCCGGCGGGTGTGAAGTTCGAGATCATTCCGGTCGACAACAAGCTGAGCCCGACCGAAAGCCTGAACGCGTTGAAGTCGGCGATCGACCAGGGCATTCGCTACGTCATTCAAGGCAACGGCTCGTCGGTGGCGGTGCCGCTGATCGATGCGATCAACAAGCACAACGAGCGCAACCCGGGCAAGGAGATCGTGTACTTGAACGAAGCCGCGGTCGATCCGGATCTGACCAACAGCAAGTGCAGCTTCTGGCATTTCCGCTTCGATGCCGACACGACCATGAAGATGGAGGCCATCACGACTTTCATGAAAGACCAGAAGGACATCAAGAAAGTTTTCATCCTCGGCCAGAACTATTCGCACGGCCAACAGGTCTCGAAGTTCGCCAAGGAAAACTTGAAGCGCAAGCGCCCCGACATCGAAATCGTCGGCGACGACCTTCATCCGCTCGCCCAAGTGCGTGACTTCGCCCCGTACATCGCGAAGATCAAGGCCTCGGGTGCCGACACGGTGATCACCGGCAACTGGGGCTCCGACCTCGCGTTGCTCGTGAAGGCGGCCAACGAAGGCGGCTACAACGGCAAGTTCTTCACCTACTACACCGGCGTCACCGGCACGCCTTCGGCGCTCGGCCAGACCGGCGCGGGCAAGGTCTTCCAAGTGTCATACGCGCACTACAACATGGGCGGCGAAATGGCCACCATCATGAAAGGCTTCAAAGACAAGTTCAACGACGACCTGTACACCGGCTCGGTCGTTCGTCAGTTCGAATTTCTGGGCGCGGCGATGGCCAAAGCCAAGTCGACCGACCCGGTCAAGGTGGCGTTCGCGATGGAAGGCATGAAGGTCAAGAGCGCCTTCGGTGGTGAGGTCGAGATGCGCAAGACCGACCACCAGTTGCAGCAAACGCTCTACATCACGGTCTGGCAAAAAACCGACGCGAAGTACCCGTACTCGGCCGAGAACACCGGCATGACGCTCGCCCCCGTGGCGACGTACGAGCCCTACGTTTCGAGCACGCCGACGAGTTGCCAGATGGTGCGCCCGTCGGGCAGTTGATACTCGGCGCCACACCCAGGGCCCGCCGGGGATGACCCGTCGGGCCCTGTTCGTCACCGTCGTTGGCTGCTGCCGCTGTTGACCTGACCTTTCCTCACTGCAACCGCTGGAATCACCACGACGATGGAGTTCTTCACGATTTCGATGCTCAACGGCCTGAGCTACGGGCTGCTGCTGTTCATGCTGAGCTCGGGGCTCACCCTGATCTTCAGCATGATGGGCGTGTTGAACTTCGCGCACGCAAGCTTCTACATGGTCGGCGCCTACGTGGCGTACTCGATCACCCGGCTGGTCGGTTTCTGGCCCGGGCTGGCTCTCGCGCCGCTGGTCGTCGCGGCGCTCGGTGCGGCATTCGAGAAGTACTGCCTTCGCCGCGTGCACAAGTTCGGCCACGTGCCCGAACTGCTGATCACCTTCGGCCTCTCTTACGTGGCGCTCGAACTTGTGCAACTGATCTGGGGCCGCACCGCGGTCGACTTCCAGCCGCCCGAGATTTTGCGCGGACCGGCGTTCACGCTGATCAATTCGTCGATCGACGGCATGCGCTTTCTTTGGGGCGCAGCGCCATCGGCGATGTGCAGCGCAGCCGATGCGTCGGTGCGCATCGTGTGCTCGCCGTTCCCGGCGACGCGCGGCTTCATGATGCTGATCGCGCTGATCATGCTGGTCGCACTCTGGCTGATGCTGACGCGCACCCGCGTCGGCCTCGTCATCCAGAGTGCGCTCACGCACCCCGAGATGGTCGAGTCGCTCGGCCACAACGTGCCGCGTGTGTTCATGCTGGTGTTCGGTGCTGGTGCCGGGTTGGCGGGCCTCGCCGGCGTGATCGGCGGCAGCACCTTCGTGACCGAGCCGTCGATGGCCGGCACGGTCGGGTCGGTGATCTTCGTCGTGGTGGTCGTCGGCGGCATGGGGTCGCTCGCCGGCGCGTTCGTCGCGTCGATCCTGATCGGCGTGCTGCAAACTTTTGCGGTCGCGCTCGACTACTCGGTGGCCGGTGCGTTGACCTCGTTGGGTGTCTCGCTGAGCCCGGCCGCGCTCGACTATTCGTTGCTCAAGCTGACTATCGCGCAAGTCGCGCCGATCCTGCCGTATCTCTTCCTGGTGCTGATCCTGATCTTCAGGCCCAAGGGCCTGATGGGCACGAGAGAAGGTTGAACCGATGAATACATCTGCCAAGAAATTCGGGGCACTGGGGCCGACCGACCTGATCATCTGGGGCGTCGCTGCCGTGTTGATGGTGGTCGCGCCATTGGTCTTCACCAGCAGTCTCGCGATCACGATGCTGTCGCAGATGGGCATCGCGATCGTCGCCTGCCTGTCGTTCAACATGTTGCTGGGGCACGGCGGCATGCTCAGCTTCGGCCATGCGGTGTATTCGGGCCTCGGCTCGTTCGTCGCCATCCATGCGCTCAAATCGATCGGCGACGGCCACCTGCCGATTCCGGTGGGCCTGATCCCGCTCGTCGGCGGCCTCGCCGGGCTGTTGTTCGCGGTGCTGTTCGGCTTCGTGACCACCAAGAAGTCGGGCACGACCTTCGCGATGATCACGCTCGGCATCGGCGAGCTGGTGTTCGCGGCATCGCTGATGATCCCGGAGTTCTTCGGTGGCGAGGCGGGCGTGGCAGCGAACCGTGTCGTCGGCAAGGCGGTCATGGGCATCACCTTCGGGCCGCAGATTCAGGTGTACTACTTGGTTGCGATCTACACGATCATTTGCACCGCCGGCATGTACGCCTTCACGCGCACCCCGCTCGGCCGCATGCTCAACGCCGTGCGTGACAACCCGGAGCGGGTCGAGTTCATCGGCTACAACACGCAGCGCGTGCGCTACATCTCGTTCATCATCGCCGGCTTCTTCGCGGGCATTGCCGGCGGCATGTACGCACTCAACTTCGAGATCGCGACCGCCGAAGTTGTGGGCGCGGCGCGCTCGGGCGCTTACCTGCTGTTCACCTTTCTCGGTGGCGCCACGTTTTTCTTCGGGCCGATCATCGGCGCCGTGTTGATGGTGGTCGCGTTCGTGATGTTGTCCGAGATCACGAAAGCCTGGCTGCTCTATCTCGGACTCGTGTTCCTGTTGATGGTGATGTACGCGCCGGGCGGCATCGCGAGTTTGATCATGATGAATTTGCGGGTCTTCAAGTTCGGCAAGTTGGGCCCCCTGCTCGGCTGGTACGCGCTGCTCGCGTTGACGGGCGCACTGATGTTCTTCGGCATCGCCGCGATGATCGAGATGACTTATCACATCCAATTGAACGAGGCGCTCGGCCCGGTGATGCGGTTCCTCGGCATGGCGCTCGACGTGAAGTCGGCCACGAGTTGGGTCGGTGCCGCGGTGGCCGCGCTGATCGGCATCGGCCTGTTCGAGTTCACGCGCCGCCGCTTTGCATCGCGCTGGGGCGATGTGCAGGGCCAAATAGAAGCGGCGATCCGTGCGCGGGAGGCCGCATGACCAGATTCGCCATCGAACTGAAGGACCTTCAAAAATCTTTTGGCAAGACCGAGATCATCCGTGGTGCGAACCTCGCCGTGGCGCCGGGTGAACGGGTCGCGATCATCGGGCCGAACGGCGCCGGCAAGTCGACGTTGTTCAATCTGATCAGTGGCCGCCTCAAACCCACCAGCGGCGAGATCACGCTCAACGGCCAGCGCATCGACGGCATGGCCCCGTACGAAGTCAGCCGGCTCGGCTTGGCGCGAAGTTTTCAGGTCAGCAACATCTTCGCCAAACTCTCGGTGTTCGAGAACCTGCGCTGCGGTGTGCTCTGGTCGATGGGCTACAAGTACGCGTTCTGGAAGTTCCTGGCCGGCATGACCGATGCTAACGAACGCGCCGAGCAACTGCTGCGTGACCTGCACCTCGACAAAAAGCGCGACACGCTCGCGATGAGCCTCACCTATGCCGAGCAGCGCGCGCTCGAGATCGGCATCACGATCGCCGGTGGCGCCAACGTGGTTTTGCTCGACGAACCGACCGCCGGCATGAGCAAGAGCGAAACGGCGCGCTTCATCGAGCTGATTCGCGAGGTCACGGTCGGCAAGACCTTGCTGACAGTCGAGCACGACATGGGTGTGGTGTTCGGCCTGGCCGACAAGATCGCAGTGTTGGTGTACGGCGAAGTCATCGCGTTCGACTTGCCGGAGGCGGTGCGTGCGAACCCGAAGGTTCAAGAGGCTTACCTGGGATCGGTGCTGGCCGATGCGCAGGGCGCGGGACACTGAACATGCTCGAACTGAACCAACTGCAGGCCTACTACGGCAAGAGCCACATCCTTCACGGCGTGGACATGAAGATTGGCGAAGGCGAGATCGTCGCGCTGCTCGGTCGCAATGGCTCCGGCCGCTCGACAACCGTGAAGACCATCATGGGGCTGGTAACCGGCACGGGCTCGATCAAGTTCCGTGGCCAGGAGATTCTCGGCCACCACACCTTCGACATCGCGCACCGCGGCATCGGCTACGTGCCCGAAAACCGCGACATCTTTCCCAAGCTGACGGTCGAGCAAAACCTGCAACTCGGCGAAAAACGAATCGACCGCAGCGGCAAGCGTGGCTCCAAATCCCGGCCGCGCTGGTCGTTCGCCGACATGTACAAGATGTTTCCGCGGCTGAAGGAGCGCGAGCACACCGAGGCGGGCGTGCTCTCGGGTGGCGAGCAGCAGATGCTGACGCTGTGTCGCACGTTGATGGGCGACCCCGACCTCATCATGATCGACGAGCCGACCGAGGGGCTCGCGCCGAAGATCGTCGAGCTCGTCGCGCAGTATCTGAAGACACTGAAAGACCGTGGCGTTTCGGTGCTGCTGGTCGAACAAAAGCTCACCATCGCGCTGAACATTTCCGAACGCTGCTACGTGATGGGCCATGGCAGCATCGTGTTCGAAGGCACGCCGGCAGCGCTGCGCGCCGACGCCTATATCCGCAAGGAGTGGTTGGAGGTGTAGCCGCAGGCGAATGCATCCAACTCGGAGGGCGCTGTCACAGCAGAGACAGCGCCTTCTTTTCTTGCCGACCTAGAATCGAAAAGTTGTTCTTTTTCAGCCGAACACCCTTGGGGACACACGCATGAGCGCCACCTACGAACTCCGCGGCAACGTCGCTGTCATCACGCTCGACAACCCACCCGTCAACGGCCTCGGTCACGCAACGCGGCTGGGCATCACGCAAGGGCTCGACAAGGCCCAGGCCGATGCAGCGGTCAAGGCGATCGTGATCACCGGTGCCGGCAAGGCCTTCTCGGGCGGCGCCGACATCAAGGAGTTCGGCTCGCCCAAAGCGCTGGCCGAACCGAACCTGTTGAGCGTGATCCTCGCGTTGGAGGCGAGCAGCAAACCGATCGTCGCGGCGATCCACAGCGTGTGCATGGGCGGCGGCCTCGAGCTCGCGCTCGGCTGCCACTACCGCATCGCATCGAAGGGCACGCAGGTGGCACTGCCTGAAGTGAAGATCGGTTTGATCCCCGGTGCTGGCGGCACGCAGCGGCTGCCGCGCGTGATCGGTGTCGAGAACGCCATGAACATGATCGTCAGCGGCGAGGCCGTCAAGAGTGAACTGCTCGCGATGGCACCGGGCCAGAAATTGTTCGACAAGATTGCCGAGGGTGACCTGATGGCCGAAGCCCTTGCGCTGGCGGCTCGGATCGTCGACAAGCGCCCGCTCCCGCTGGTCCGCGACCTGAAGGTCACCCATCCGAACCCCGACGCCTATGTGCAGTTCGTCAAGAACATGGTTGGCGGCATGTCGAAGAATTTCCCGGCTCCGCTGAAGTGCGTCGAGGCGGTCGCCGGCTCGTTGACGCGCAAGTTCGACGACGGCATGAAGCTCGAGCGCGAACTCTTTACCGCGCTGATGTTCACGCCCGAGAGCAAGGCGCTGCGCCATGCGTTCGTCGCCGAACGCGCCACCACCAAGATTCCCGACGTCCCGGCCGATACGCCCGTGCGCGACATCAAAAAGCTCGCTGTGATCGGCGCTGGCACGATGGGCGGCGGGATCGCGATGAACTTTCTGAACGCGGGCTTTCCTGTCGTGATGCTCGAGACGCGCCAAGAAGCGCTCGACAAAGGCGTCGCGATCATCAAGAAAAACTACGACGCGCAGGTCAAAAAAGGCAAGCTCAAGCAAGACAAGCTCGATGCCCGCATGGCGCTGTTGACCACGACGTTGAACTACGCCGATTTGAAAGATGCCGACATGGTGATCGAAGCCGTGTTCGAAGACATCGGTGTGAAAGAAACCGTGTTCAAGACGCTCGACGAAGTCATGAAGCCCGGCGCGATCTTGGCGTCGAACACGTCGACGCTCGATGTGAACAAAATTGCCGCGTTCACGAAGCGCCCGCAAGACGTGATCGGCATGCACTTCTTCAGCCCCGCCAACGTGATGAAACTGCTTGAAGTCATCCGCGGCGAGAAGACCGCGAAAGACGTGCTCGCAACCGTGATGCAGCTCGGCAAAAAGATCAAGAAAACCACGGTGGTCTCGGGCGTGTGCGATGGCTTCATCGGCAACCGAATGATCGAGCAGTACTCGCGCCAGGCCGGCTTCCTGCTCGACGAAGGTGCGACGCCCACGCAAGTCGACAAGGCGATGGAAAAATTCGGCATGGCGATGGGTCCGTTTCGCATGGGTGACCTGGCCGGCAACGACATCGGCTGGTACATCCGCAAGCGCCGCAACGCCGAGCAGCCGGGCATGCGCTATTCGAAGACCGCCGACCTGCTGTGCGAAATGGGCCGCTTCGGTCAAAAGACCGGCGCCGGTTGGTACGACTATTTGCCGGGCAAGCGTGACGCGATTCCCAGCAAACTGGTGACCGACATGATCGAAACGCATCGCAAAGAACTCGGCGTCACGCCGCGCAAGATCAGCGACGACGAGATCGTGCATCGGCTCGTTTTCTCGCTCGTCAACGAGGGCGCGAAGATCGTCGATGAAGGCATCGCGATGCGCGCCTCCGACATCGACATGGTCTACCTCGCCGGCTACGGCTTCCCGTTGTCTCGCGGCGGGCCGATGAACTATGCGGATCAGGTGGGGCTTTTCAACGTCGTCGGCGCAATGAAGCGTTTCGCCGCGAACCCGCATGACGACGCGGCGTTTTGGGCGCCCGCGCCGCTGCTGGCGAGGCTGGCGGCCGAAGGCCGCTCTTTCAGCTGAGCTCCAGCCCAACGCCAACCAGGAGCCGACGTGCGCAAACTGTTCGCGTTGCTGGGTATCGGCTTTCTCGCATTGGCCGTCGCGGTCGGTGCAAAGACACTGCTGATGCCGTCGCGCCAACTCACTGTTGCGGCGGTGGTGCCAGTCAAGGTCGACGCGGCGGCCGCCGCTGATCGGCTCGGCGCAGCGGTGCGGTTGAAGACGATCGCCTTGCGCGACGATGCCGACGCGAACGCGGCCGAGTTCACTGCACTGCACGCGCTGCTGCAAGCGAGTTTTCCGAAAGCGCATGCGGTGCTGCAGCGTGAAGTGATCGGCAAATACGGCCTTGCCTACACCTGGCCCGGCACCGACGCCAAGGCGGCCGGCATCGGCCTGATGGCGCACCAGGACGTGGTGCCGATCGCGCCCGGCACCGAGGGCGATTGGCAGCAGCCACCATTTTCCGGCGCCGTGAGAGACGGCTTCGTTTGGGGCCGCGGCTCGTGGGACGACAAAGGCAATTTGATGTCGATGATGGAGGCGGTCGAGCTGCTTGCCGCCTCGGGCTTCAAACCACGCCAGACGATCTACCTGATCTTCGGCCAGGACGAAGAAATCAGCGGCCTGCGTGGTGGCGCGCAGATCGCGAAGCTGTTCGAGCAACGCGGCATCCACCTGCAGTTCGTGATCGACGAAGGACTGTTGATCACCGATGGCCTGCTCGCCGGCTTGGCGAAGCCCACCGCGTTGATCGGCGTCGCCGAGAAGGGCTACATGAGCCTGATGCTGAGTGCGAGCGCGGTGCCGGGTCACGCGTCCATGCCGCCGCCCGAGGCGGGCCAGTCGGCGGTCGGCATGATGAGCGCCGCACTCGCCAAGCTCGAAGAAAAGCAGATGCCGCTGGCGGTGCGTGGGTTGTCGCAGGACATGTTCGAGACGCTGGCGCCCGAGATGAGCGGCATGAATCGCGTTTTCTTGTCGAACATGTGGCTGTTCAAGCCGATCATCGAGGCGCAGTTGAAAAAGAGCGCTGCTACCGCCGCCATGCTGCGCACGACAACTGCGTTGACCGTGTTCAATGCCGGTCAGGCCGACAACGTGCTGCCCGGCCGCGCGAACGCCACCGTCAACTTCCGGATGTTGCCGGGCGACACCGGTGACGCGGTGATCGACCATGTGACGAAGACGATCGCGAACCCGGAAATCAAATTGGCGAAGTCGCCGGGGGTGTCGGAAGCCTCGAAGGTCGCAGCCACCGACGCGGCCGGTTTTCGGTTGATCAACAAGACACTGCGCCAGCTGCATCCCGACGTGATCGTCGCGCCCGGGCTGATGATCGGTGCGACCGATTCGCGTCATTTCGACGGCGTCGCCGACAACGTCTACAAGTTCTCGCCGGTGCGCGCCAAGCCAGAAGACCTGAAACGCTTTCACGGCACCAACGAACGCATCTCGACCGACAACTACGTCGAGCTGATCCAGTTCTATCACCAGCTGATCAGCAACAGCGCGCTGCCTGCGCCTTGAGGAGACGACATGACCGACCGCGCCACATTCACCCGCATGGAGGCGAGCACGCAAGCCGACTGGCAAAAGATCGGCGCCGAGTTCATGCCGTTCGCGCGCCAGTTGCCTGATCGGCTGTTGGCGCATTTGAAGGTGCTCGAAGGCGACTATGGGGGCTTCCCGGTCGATCGCTACACGCACTCGTTGCAGACCGCCACGCGGGCGTTGAAGGCCGGTCGCGACGAGGAGTACGTGGTCTGCGCGCTGTTCCACGACATCGGCGACACGCTCGGCACCTTCAACCACTTCGACATTGCCGCAGCGATCCTCAAGCCCTTCGTCAGCGCCGAGAGTTTGTGGATGGTGCAACACCACGGCATCTTCCAGGGCTACTACTTCTTTCATCACATCGGCCTTGACCGCAACCTGCGCGACCAATTCAAAGGCCACGCGCACTTCGACCGCACTGCCGAGTTCTGCGACCTGTACGACAACCCGGCATTCGACCCCAACGGCGAGACCCTGCCGATCACCGAGTTCGAGCCGATGGTGCAGCGCGTGTTCGCACAGCCGAAGAACAGCATCTACCTCGCATCGACCGCAGTCGCCGCGAATTCCTGACCCCCGTTTCAAGGAGAACACCATGACCAGCGCCGTGATCGTTTCAACCGCCCGCACCCCGCTCGCAAAGAGCTGGAAGGGCGCCTTCAACATGACGCACGGCGCCACGCTCGGCGGCTTTGCCGTCAAGGCCGCGGTCGAACGTGCCGGCATCGACGGCGCCGAAGTCGACGACGTGATCATGGGCTGCGCCACACCCGAAGGCGCGACCGGCGGCAACATCGCGCGCCAGATCGCGCTGCGCGCTGGCCTGCCGATCACGACCAGCGGCATGACTGTGAACCGCTTCTGCTCGAGCGGCCTGCAGACCATCGCGACGGCCGCGCAGCGCATCATCGCGGGCGAGTCCGATGTGCTGGTTGCCGGTGGCGTCGAGAGCATCTCGTGCGTGCAGAACGAAGCCAACCGCCACATGGGCGCCGACCCGTGGCTCGTGGAGCACAAGCCCGAGATCTACTGGAACATGCTGCAGACGGCCGAGCAGGTCGCCAAGCGATACAACATCGGCCGCGAGCGCATGGACCAATACGGCGCCGCCAGCCAGCAGCGCGCCGCCGCCGCGCTCGAAGCCGGCAAGTTCACTGATGAGATCGTCGCCTGCACCGTGATGGCCGGCGTGGCCGACGCCACGATGGGCCTGCGCACGAAAGAGGTCACGATCAAGAACGACGAAGGCATCCGTGCAGGCACCACCTACGAGGGCATCAAAGATCTGCGCTCAGCCTTGCCGGGCGGCCTGATCTCGGCCGGCAACGCGAGCCAGTTCAGCGACGGTGGCGGTGCCTGCGTGCTGATGAATGAAGCGCTCGCGTCCAAGCGCAACTTGAAGCCACTCGGCCGCTTTCTCGGCTTCGCGGTCGCCGGTTGCGAGCCCGATGAAATGGGCATCGGCCCGGTCTACGCGGTGCCCAAGGTGCTCAAGAAACTCGGCCTGACCGTCGCCGACATCGACCTGTGGGAACTGAACGAAGCCTTCGCGGTGCAGGTGCTGTATTGCGCCGACACGCTCGGCATTCCGATGGACCGGCTCAACGTCAATGGCGGCGCGATCGCGGTCGGCCACCCTTATGGCGTGAGCGGCCAGCGTTTGACCGGCCACGCGCTGATCGAAGGGAAACGCCGCGGCGCGAAAAAGGTCGTTGTCACGATGTGCATCGGCGGCGGCATGGGCGCGGCGGGCGTGTTCGAGGTCTTGTGAGGGTCGGGGCGTGAACTACCGGCAGACCCTCGACTTCTTTTTGTACGACTGGCTGAACGTCGAGGCGCTCAACGCTCGCCCGCGCTTCGCCGACCACTCGCGCGAGACCTTCGCCTCGGTGATGGACACCTGCGAAAAGATCGCCCGCGAAAAGTACGCGCCGTTCAACCGCCGGGCCGATACCGACGAGCCGTGGTTCGACGGCGAGAAGGTGCACCTGCCCCAAGCCAGCCACGATGCCGCCAAGGCGTATGCCGAGTCCGGCATGTTGGCAGCGATGCAGGACTACGAGATCGGCGGCATGCAACTGCCGTGCGTCGTCGAGATGGCCGCCAACAGCTTCTTCGCGAAGGCCGGCATCGGCATCGGCGGTGGCGGCATGCTGACCAGCGGCAACGCCAACCTGCTGATGGTGCACGGCACGGCCGCGCAGCAAGACGTGTTCGCCAAGCACGAGTTCTCGGGGCGCTTCAGCGGCACGATGTGCCTAAGCGAGCCTCAGGCCGGCTCCAGCCTCTCTGACGTGGTCACACGCGCCACGCCCGATGGCGACGATTTCGAGTCCGACGCGCTCGGCCCGCGCTACCGGCTGCGCGGCAACAAGATGTGGATCAGCAACGGCGAGCACGAGCTGACCGAAAACATCATCCACTTGGTGCTCGCGAAGATTCCCGGGCCCGACGGCAAGTTGATCGCAGGCACGCGCGGCATCTCGTTGTTCATCGTGCCGAAAAAACTCGTCGGCATCGATGGGCAACTGACCGGCGAGCGCAACGATGTGGCGCTCGCCGGTCTGAACCACAAGCTCGGCTACCGGGGCATCCCGAACACGCTGCTGAACTTCGGCGAAGGCAAGTACCCGGTGCGCGGTGGCTCGGGCGGTGGCCTCGACGGCGCCGGGGCCGGCGCCGTGGGCTACCTCGTCGGCCAACCGCACGAAGGCCTGCGCTGCATGTTCCACATGATGAACGAGGCGCGCATCGCGGTCGGACTCGGCGCGACGATGCTCGGGTACGCGGGCTACGAGGTGTCGCTGGACTATGCGAAGAACCGGCCGCAGGGCCGGCCGATGGGCGTCGGCGGCAAAGACGTCGCCAAGCCGCAAGTGCCGATCATTCAGCACGCCGACGTGAGGCGCATGCTGCTCGCGCAGAAGAGCTATTGCGAAGGCGCGCTCGCGCTCGAGTTGTATTGCGCACAACTCGTCGACGAGCAGGCGACCGGCTCGCCGGAGGCCGTCACCGAAGCGAGCCTGCTGCTCGAAATGCTCACGCCGATTGCCAAGAGCTGGCCGAGCGAGTGGTGCCTGGAGGCCAACAGCCTGGCCATTCAAGTGCTGGGCGGCTACGGCTACACGCGTGATTTTCCGGTCGAGCAATACTGGCGTGACAACCGCCTCAACATGATCCACGAGGGCACGCACGGCATTCAGGCGCTCGACCTGCTCGGCCGCAAGGTCGTGATGCAGGGCGGCGCAGGGTTCGAGCTGCTCGCGAGCAAGGTCGGCGCGACGATCGCTCGTGCCCACGCCGTGCCTGCGCTGGCCGTTCACGCCGATGCACTCGCTGGGGCGATCAAGCGTCTGGGCGCTGCGACGAAAGCCGCGTGGTCCACCGGCAGCCCGGAAGAAGCACTCGCCAACGCGACGCCGTACCTGCAGGCCTTTGGCCACACCGTGCTCGCCTGGGTCTGGCTCGATGTGGCGCTGTGCGCGCAACCGAAGCTCGCGAATGCAGATGCAGATGCAGATGCAAAAGCGAAGGCGACGGCGACGGCGTACGACGCCGCCATGCTGCAGGGCAAGCTGGCCGCCTGCACCTACTTTTTTCACTACGAGTTGCCGCGCATCGGCGCGTGGCTCGGTGTTGTCGAAACCCGCGATGCCACTTGCCGCACGATGAACGAGGCGTGGTTCTGATGACTGTCGCTCAGCGCATCGGCAAGTGGAGCTGGATCCTGATCTACGTCGGCATGGTGCTGCTCGCGCTCGGCCTGTCGGCGCAACGCAGCGACGCCGCGCTCGGCTGGGGAATCGCGGGGCTGGGCATCGCGATGATGGTGATCGGTGTCGTGCTGGTCTGGATTCGTTCACGCATGAAAAACACCCAGGAAAACCCATGAGCACATCGATCAAAAAACTTTTCGACCTGACCGGCAAAACCGCGCTGATCACCGGCGGTTCGCGTGGCCTGGGCTTGCAGATGGCCCACGCGCTCGGCGAAGCGGGCGCAAGGATCATGCTGAGCTCACGCAAGGCCGAGGACCTGGAGCAGGCGGCCGCCGAGCTGCAGGCCGCCGGCATCGACGCACGCTGGGTCGCCGCCGATTGCTCGAAGGAGGAAGACACTCGCCGCCTCGCGGATGAAACGATGGAGCGCATCGGCGCCATCGACATCCTCGTCAACAACGCCGGCGCGAGCTGGGGTTCGCCGGCCGAAGACCACCCCGTGGCCGCGTGGGACAAGGTCATGAACCTCAACGTGCGCGGCTACTTCATCCTCGCGCAGCAGGTCGCGCGCATCGCGATGATCCCGAAAAAGCGCGGATCGATCATCAATATCGCCTCGATCGCCGGCCTCAACGGCAACCCGCCCGAGATGCAAACGCTGGCGTACAACACCTCGAAGACCGCGGTCATCGGCTTCACGCACACGCTGGCGGCCGAGTGGGGCAAGTACGGCATCAACGTCAACGCGATCTGCCCGGGCTTCTTCATGACGAAGATGGCCGCCGGCCTGATCGCCTCGCTCGGCGAGGAGAAGATGGCTGCGAAGGCACCGCTCGGCCGCCTCGGCGACGACGATGATTTGAAGGGCATCGCGCTGCTGTACGCGAGCGAGGCCGGCAAGCACATCACGGGGCAATGGTTGGCAGTCGATGGCGGCGTGAGTGTGGTGTTGGGGGCGGCGTGACGGCTTCATCGCCATGAGCATCCCCTTCGGCGTCACGATCCCCTTTGTCGAGCTGCTCGGCTTCACGCTGGAGCGCTTCGAGGGCGGCGAATCCGAGATGCATTTCGCTGCCAAGCCCGAGCACACCAACAGCTTCGAGGTCGTGCACGGCGGCGCCTGCATGACGTTTCTCGATGTCGTGATGGCCACCGCGGCGCGCAGCGCGAATCCCGAGATGGGCGTGGTCACGATCGAGATGAAAACCAGCTTCATGCGGCCCGCGGTGGGCGCGCTCGTCGGCAAGGGGCGCTTGATGCACCGCACCGCGACACTGGCGTTCACCGAGGGCACGATCTACGACGCGCAGGGCCGCGCCTGCACCCACTCGACCGGCACCTTCAAGTTCGTGAAGCGCCTGCCGCTGAGCCCGACCTCGACGAACGCGCTGCAACGGGCGCCGCTGTCGACGGATTGATGCCAACCATCGAACCCACACAACCGCCGGAGAACACATGACCACCAACCAGCAAATCCACCTCGTTTCGCGCCCGACCGCCGAGGCCTCACTCGACAACTTCAAGCTCGTCGAGTCGGAAATTCCCGAACTCAAGGACGGCCAAGTGCTCCTGCGCCACCACTTCATGAGCCTGGACCCTTACATGCGCGGCCGCATGAACGACGCGAAGAGCTACGCCGTGCCGCAGCCGCTGAACGCGGTGATGCAGGGCGGCACGGTCGGCGAAGTCGTCGCGTCGAAAAACGCGGGCTATGCAGTGGGCGACAAGGTCGTCGGCTTCGGTGGCTGGCAGCAGTTCAGCGTCGTCGACGCGACCGTGCCAGGCACGCTGCGCAAGGTCGATACCGCGCACATCGCGCTGTCGGCCTACCTTGGCGCGGTCGGCATGCCGGGTGTGACGGCGTGGTATGGGCTGACGCAAATCTGCAAGCCGGCGGCGGGCAAGACGATCGCGGTGAGTGCGGCCAGCGGTGCGGTCGGCAGCGCCGTCGGCCAGCTCGCCAAAGCACGCGGCTGCCGCGCGATCGGCATCGCCGGGGGCGCCGAGAAGTGCAGCTATGTGGTCGACGAACTCGGCTTCGACGCCTGCATCGACTACAAGGCCCACACCGATCCCAAGTCGCTCTACGAAGCGCTCAAGGCCGCCACGCCCGACGGCATCGACGGCTACTTCGAGAACGTCGGCGGCGCGGTGCTCGACGCGGTGCTGTCGCGCATGAACGCCTTCGGCCGCATCGCGCTGTGCGGGATGATCAGCGGCTACGACGGCGAGGCGATCCCGATGAAGCAGCCGCAATTGCTGCTGATGAATCGCTTGACGCTCGAGGGCTTCATCGTCAGCGAGCACATGGCGCTCTGGCCCGAGGCGTTGAAAGAACTCGGCGCCGCGGTCGCCACAGGCAAGCTGAAGTACCGCGAGTCGGTCGCACAAGGTTTGGCCGCTGCGCCCGAAGCCTTCCTCGGTTTGCTCAAGGGCAAGAACTTCGGCAAGCAGGTCGTCAAGCTGATTTGAGCTTGCGCAGCCCCGCACACCGCGGCACGCCCGGCGTCGATTTCACCTTGCAGCGTGTCATGCCACGCTGAACCGAAGGGCCACCATGTCAGACCTCATCCTGCACCACTACGCCGGCTCGCCGTTCTCCGAAAAGGTGCGGCTGATCCTCGGCTTCAAAGGCCTGCCGTGGCGCTCTGTGATCGTGCCCAGCATCCTGCCCAAGCCCGACGTGGTCGCGTTGACCGGCGGCTACCGCCGCACCCCGTTCATGCAGATCGGTGCAGACATTTACTGCGACACCGCGTTGATGTGCCGCGAGCTCGACGCGCGCAAGCCCGAGCCGCCGCTGTACCCGATGGCGACCGCGGGCATCGCCGACATCGTCGCGCAGTGGGCCGACACCACGTTGTTTTGGGCGGCTGTGCCGTTCACGCTGCAACCCGCCGGCGCACCTCACGTGCTGAAAGACGCGACGCCGGAGATGCTCAAAGCCTTCGGCGCCGACCGTGCTGCGATGAACCCGAACCTGCGGCGCGCAACCGTCACCGACGGTGCGGCCGCCGTCGCAACCTACCTCGCGCGGCTCGAGCACATGCTGAGCAACGGCCAGCCGTTCCTGCTCGGGGCGCTGCCGTCGATCGCCGACTTTTCGGCGGCGCAGTCGGTATGGTTCATGCAACTCGCGCCGCCTGTGGCAGTTGTGCTCGATGCGTACCCGAAAGTCGACGCGTGGTACCAGCGTGTGCATGGCTTCGGGCAGGGTGAGTTCACCAAGATGAAAAGCGCGGAAGCGATCGAGGTCGCGGCGCAGGGCCAGCACGCGCCGTTGTCGTTCACCGCCGAGCCGGGCCTGGCGCAAGGCGACGAGGTCACGGTGACGCCGACCGACTACGCGCACGACGCGGTCGCGGGCCGGCTGGTCGGGCTGAGCACGCAAGAGGTGGTGGTGGCGCGAACCGACGAGCGCGCCGGCACGGTCCACGTGCACTTTCCGCGCATCGCCTTCCAGATCAAGAAACTGCAACCTGCCTGAAAGAGAAACGCCAACCATGAAGACCTTCAAAGGCCGCACGGCCGTGATCACCGGCGCCGCATCGGGCTTCGGCCTGGAAGCCTCGCGCATCGCCGCGCGCATGGGCATGAACATCGTGATGGCCGATGTGCAGCAAGACGCACTCGACACCGCCGCCGCCGAGATCACGGCGCTCGGCGCGCAGGTGCTGCCGTTTCGGCTCGACGTGTCGAAAGCGGCCGAGTTCGAGGCGCTCGGTGCCGCCACCTTTAAGCGTTTCGGCGCACCGCATTTCGTCTTCAACAATGCCGGTGTAGGCGCCGGCGGCTTGATCTGGGAAACGACGCTGAAAGATTGGGAATGGGTCGTCGGCGTCAACCTGATGGGCGTGGCCCACGGCATTCGCGTGTTCACGCCGATGATGTTGGCGGCGGCCGCGCAAGACGCGGCGTACGAAGGCCACATCACCAACACCGCGTCGATGGCCGGGCTGCTCAACGCGCCGAACATGGGCGTCTACAACGCGACCAAAAGCGCGGTGGTCGCGATGAGCGAGACGCTGTATCAAGACTTGAAGCTCGTCACCGAGCAAATCAGCGCCTCGGTGCTGTGCCCGTTCTTCGTGCCGACCGGCATCACGCACAGCCACCGCAACCGCCCGGCAGAGATGGTCGATGCCGGCCGCAAGCCGACGCGCAGCCAGATGATCGGTCAAGCGATGAGCGACAAGGCCGTGAGCAGCGGCAAGGTCAGCGCCGCCGAGGTCGCGCAGTTCGTGTTCGACGCGATCGCCGAGCGCCGCTTCTACGTTTTCAGCCATCCGAAATCGCTCGCCAGCGTTCAGGTGCGCCTCGAAGACATCATGACCCCACGCAACCCGACCGACCCGTTCGCGCACAAGCCGGAGTTGGGTGAAAAATTGCGGGCGCAATTGCGAGCGGTCGACTGATCGGGAGGATCCTCGCGCGCGTCAACAGCCGAGCTTGACTGCTTGCACCGGCCGACCGGTGGCGGCGTCGACGATCACCAGGTTCACTTGCCGCGGATGCGCCCGGTCGGCGGAGTGGGTGGGCTCGAAGTGCAGAGTCACCGGCGCATCGGCGCGGGCATCCCAGGCGGCGACTTGCCGGTACTCGCGCACGACGAAATCGTGGGTCAGCGTCACGCCGTCGTTCTCGCCGGCCTTGACGGCGCTGACGTGGCCTTGCTCGGTCACGGCCCAGTAGGCCGCCAATTGCAACGGCTGTTTGCCGAGCGGTTTGACGCTGGCCTCGAAGCGGTTCGCGTCGCGGACCAGCCGAACCTCGATGGGCGCGCGCGACCGACCAAGCGACGCGATTTGCGCGCGCGGCCAGTCGGGCCGGTCGGCGCCGTCGACGATCACTTGTGGCGTGTAGCTGAAACGTGCGCCGCTGGTCGCGTGCTGCTGCGCTTGGCGTTGCGTGTACGCGGCGCTCGCGAAGCGGTCTTTCCAGCCGAGCCGATCCCAGTAGTCGACGTGAAAGGCGAGTGCGACGATTGACGGATCGGCTTTCAGTTGTGACAGCCACTCGTCGGCCGGCGGGCACGAACTGCAGCCCTCGGAGGTGTACAGCTCGACGACAGGTGGGGCGGCTGCTGCGCTCTGCGCGCTGCAATTTTGCGGTTCTGCGGCCCACGCAGAGAAGCCGGCAGCGGCGAGTGCCAGCCCGGCTGCGAGCGGGGTCGTCAGGCGATTGAGCGAGGTCATCGCGTGCTCCAAAGCTTGCGGTAAGTCGTTGAGTCGCGGCGATCGAGTAAACCTTACGCGCCATGCCACACTGCCCCGTTTTTGCACATGCGTCTTGCTGCCATGAAACCAACTCTTTTAACTGCCGCGTCACGCGTCGCGGTCATCGGTGGCGGGCCGGCGGGGTTGATGGCGGCCGAGGTGCTCGTGGCAAGCGGGGCGCAGGTCGACGTGTTCGATTCGATGCCGTCGGTCGGCCGCAAGTTTTTGCTCGCTGGCAAGGGCGGCTTGAATCTGACGCACAGCGAGGCGCTCGAAACTCTGCTCGATCGCTTCGGCACGCGGCGCGCCGCCGTCGAGCCGATGCTGCTCGCGTTCGGCCCCACCGAGCTGCGCGCCTGGGCGCAGGGCCTCGGCATCGGCACTTTCGTCGGCAGCTCCGGCCGAGTCTTCCCGACCGACCTGAAAGCCGCACCGCTGTTGCGCGCGTGGCTGCACCGTCTGCGCGCTGCGGGCGTCGTGTTTCACATGCGGCACCGATGGAGCGGGTGGGCCGAAGGTGCGGTCGAGCGCGGCACGCTGGCGCTGCGCCTCGACGGCCCCGCAGGCGAGGTCATGGTCGCAGCCGACGCCGTCGTGCTGGCACTCGGTGGCGCCAGCTGGGCGCGGCTGGGCTCCGACGGTGCGTGGGTGCCATGGCTCGCCGCGCGTGGGGTCGACGTGGCACCGCTGCGGCCGTCGAACTGCGGCTTCGAGGTCGGGCGCGTCACCTCCGACGAGACGCTTGTGCCGGGCTGGAGCGAGTTCTTTCGCACGCGGTTCGCGGGGCAGCCGATGAAGAACGTCGCGTTGTCGATGCGCGCGGCCGATGGCGCGGTGTTCGAGCAGGCGGGCGAGTTCGTGATCACCGAGCGCGGCGTCGAGGGCAGCCTGATCTACGCGCTCTCGGCCCCGGCGCGCGACACGGTCGCAGCGAACGGCCACGCACTCGTGCATATCGACCTGCAGCCGCAGCGCAGTGTTGAATTCGTGCGCGACGAAGTGGCGCGCCCGCGCGGTTCTCGGTCGCTCTCGACGCACTTGAAGAGCCGTCTTGGGCTCGACGGCGTGAAGGCCGCGTTGCTGCACGAGCTGCTGCCGCGACAGGCGATCGCCGACCCGCAGCGCCTCGCCGCAGCGATCAAGGCCCTGCCGCTTACCTTGAGGGCCACCCGCCCGATCGACGAGGCCATCAGCAGCGCAGGCGGCGTGCGTTTCGAAGCGCTAGATGCAGCCTTGATGCTCAACGCGCTGCCCGGCGTGTTCTGCGCCGGCGAAATGCTCGATTGGGAAGCACCGACCGGCGGCTATTTGCTGACCGCATCAATGGCCAGCGGGGTGGTTGCGGCGCGCGGGCTGCTGCGCTGGCGGGCTTGCAGCGCGGCGGGATTTGCGAAAGCGTGACCCGTCGCACTTGGTTACCGCTGCACCGAGCCCGCGTCGGGCGGGAAGGTGACGCAAAGTCCATGATCGATGCCTGCACCTGGTCCAGGCTGGCCAGCATTGGAAGCACGTCACGCCTACCGAAACAACCTCGGCCGAAGGAACACGACGATGACCCACAAGAACACGATCTGCGTCTGGTACGACAAGGACGCCGAAGCCGCCGCGCGGTTCTATGCCAAGACCTTTCCCGACAGCGCGCTCGGCGCGTTTCGATACGCGCCGGGCGACTACCCCGCCGGCAAACAGGGCGAAGTGCAGACGGTGGAGTTCATCGTTTGCGGCATTCCGTGCGTCGGGCTCAATGGTGGACCGCGGTTCAAACACAGCGAAGCGTTCTCGTTCCAGATCACCACCGACGACCAGGCCGAAACCGACCGTTTGTGGAACGCCGTCGTCGGCAACGGCGGCCAAGAAAACCAATGCGGCTGGTGCAAGGACAAGTGGGGCGTGTCCTGGCAGATCACGCCGCGCGTGTTGATCGACGCGGTCACCGGCTCCGACCCGGCGGCGGCGAAGCGCGCGTTCGAGGCGATGATGCCGATGAAGAAAGATCGACGTCGCGAAGATCGAGGCCGCGCTTCGCGACTGGGTAGACGCTTAAACACACGGCGCAACGTGCGTGGTCGAGTGCTGGGTAGCCGACGGCCGGCACACCAGCGGCAGCTACGTCCAGGGCTTCATCGTCCCGGTGCCTTCGGCCGAGCGCGGGGCCTATCGCGAGATGGCCGAAGACGCTTGGGCGATGTTCAAGGGCTACGGCGCGCTGCGCATCGTCGAAGCCTGGGGCGACGATGTGTCCGATGGCAACGTCACCGACTTTCGGCGCGCCGTGAAGGCCGAGCCGGACGAGAGGGTCGTCTTCTCGTTCATGGAATGGCCGTCGCGCAAAGTCTGCGCCGCTGCGCCGCTGCGCCGCGCACGGCGATCGCCGACCCCTTGCGCTTTGCCGTTGCGATCAAGGCACTGCCGTATCGATGGCCAGCGGCGCTGCGGCGGCGCGTGCCGTGTTGCAGTGTTTGCGTTGATCACGCGGGCGCGCAGCGGTCGGTGATTTCCTACGGCCGATGACGTGCAGCGCGCGACGGTTTGGAGGGCTTGTCCGACCCTGCTGCTGCAACGCGGTGCCTAATGTGGAGGCCCGATCAACGAGGATCACACCATGCGACATTCCAATAGCCATTGCAATTCGACGCGCTGCATCGTGGGCGCTGTCGTCGCGCTCTCGGCCGCATGCGCCGTCGCTGCCACGCCATCGAGCGAAGGCCAAGCCCGCTACGAGCAGGAGCGCGCGCGCTGCCTCAGCGGTCAATCGGGTCAGGCGCAAGACACTTGCCTAAAAGAAGCAGTCAACGCGCGCGAGGCGGCCTCGAAGGGCCAGCTCGCCGACGGTGACGGCAAGCTGCGAAAGAATGCAAAGGAACGCTGCGATGTGTTGACTGGTGACGAGAAGCGCGACTGCATGTCGCGCATGAAAGGCGCTGCGAACAGCACCGAGAGCGGCAGCGTGAAGGGCGGCGGCATCATCCGCGAAACGGTGACGACCGAGCCCGCTCCCCCGGCCTCCGCTGCATCGGCGCCGTAGCGGCCGCCAACGCCCGGAGCGGGCAAAGGCCTGTGGCAAACTGCCTCGCTTCGATTCCCTGCCTGCCGCGCTCGATGCGCGCGGCCCTCCCCCTTGAACAAGATTCTTCTGCAGATCGCCGCCGAACTGAAGGTTCGGCCGGCTCAGGTGAACGCAGCCGTCGAGCTGCTCGACGGTGGCGCCACCGTGCCATTCATCGCCCGCTACCGCAAGGAAGCGACCGACAACCTCGATGACATTCAGCTGCGTGAACTCGAAGCGCGCTTGTCGTACCTGCGCGAGCTCGAAGACCGCCGCGCTGCGGTACTCAAGAGCATCGACGAGCAGGGCAAGCTGACGCCTGCATTGCGTGCCGCGATCGACGCCGCACCGACCAAGCAGGAGCTCGAAGACCTGTACCTGCCGTACAAGCAAAAGCGCCGCACCAAAGCCATCATCGCGCGCCAAGCGGGCATCGAGCCACTGGCCGAAAGGCTGTTTGCCGACCCGTCGTTGACCCCCTTGGAAGAAGCCGCCGCGTTCGTGAACGTCGACGCCGGTTTTGCCGATGCGCACGCGGTGCTCGACGGCGTGCGCGACATTCTTTCGGAGCGCTGGGCCGAAGACGCTGTGCTCGTGCGCAAGCTGCGCGACTGGCTGTGGGGCGAGGCGCTGTTCCAGAGCAAGCTGATGGACGGCAAAGACGGCACGCACCCCGACGCCGCGAAGTTCCGCGACTACTTCGACTACGCCGAGCCGATTCGCACCGTGCCGTCGCACCGCGCGCTCGCAGTGTTTCGCGGCCGCACGTTGGAGCTGCTCGACGCGAAGCTGGTCATCGATGAAGAGGTGGTGCCTGGCAAGCCGGTACTCGCTGAAGGCCACATCGCCGTCCACCTGAAGTGGAGCCATGCGAAGCGTGCCGCCGATGACCTGATCCGCAAGTCGATCGCGTGGACCTGGAAGGTCAAGCTCAGCCTGAGCCTGGAGCGCGACCTGTTCGCGCGCTTGCGTGAAGAGGCGGAAAAGGTGGCGATCAAGGTGTTCGCCGAGAACCTGCGCGACCTGCTGCTGGCTGCGCCCGCCGGCCCGCGCGTCGTGATGGGCCTCGACCCCGGCATTCGCACCGGCTGCAAGGTCGCGGTGGTCGACGCGACCGGCAAGGTGCTCGCCACCCACACGGTCTACCCGCTCGAGCCGCGCAAAGATTGGGAGGGTTCGCTGCACACGCTGGGTCTGCTGTGCGCCACGCATTCGGTCGACCTGATCGCGATCGGCAATGGCACCGGCAGCCGCGAGACCGACAAGCTCGCAGGCGACCTGATCACGCGCATTCAGCAGGTTGCGGCTGACACAAAGATTGAAAAAGTCGTCGTCAGCGAGGCCGGTGCGTCGGTGTATTCGGCCAGCGAATATGCGAGCAAGGAACTGCCTGATCTCGACGTGACCTTGCGCGGCGCTGTCAGCATCGCGCGGCGCTTGCAAGACCCGCTCGCCGAGCTTGTCAAGATCGACCCGAAGAGCATCGGCGTCGGCCAATACCAGCACGACGTGAACCAGAGCGAGCTGATGAAGAGCCTGGGCACGGTGATCGAGGATTGCGTGAACTCGGTCGGTGTCGACCTGAATACCGCATCCACGCCGTTGCTCTCGCGCGTGTCGGGCCTGAGCGGCACGGTCGCTGCGAGCATCGTGCGCTGGCGCGATGCGAACGGCGCGTTTCGCAGCCGCAAGCAGTTGCTCGACGTGAGCGGGCTCGGCGCCAAGACCTTTGAACAAGCTGCCGGTTTTTTGCGCATCCGCAATGGCGACAACGCGCTCGATCAATCGGGCGTGCACCCCGAAACGTATTCGCTGGTCGAGCGCATGCTGGCCTCGGTCAACAAGCCGGCGGCCGAGGTGATGGGGCGCAGCGATGTGATCCGCACCTTGCGGCCGGAGGCCTTCGCCGACGAAAAATTCGGCGCGATCACGGTCAGAGACGTGCTTTCCGAACTCGAGAAGCCGGGTCGCGATCCACGCCCGGATTTCAAGGTCGCGCGGCTCGCGGATGGCATCGAAGACATCAAGGATCTGGTCGTCGGCATGACGCTCGAAGGCACGATCAGCAACGTCGCGCAGTTCGGCGCGTTCGTCGATCTGGGGGTGCATCAAGACGGGCTGATTCACGTGAGCCAGCTCGCGAACAAGTTCGTGAGCGACGCGCGTGAGGTCGTCAAGACCGGCGACATCGTCAAGGTCAAGGTGCTCGAAGTCGACCTCGCGCGCAAGCGGATTTCGTTGACGATGAAGCTCGATGCGAAGCCGGTTTCTCGCACCGATGCGCCAGGCGAACGCGGCGCCAACGCGTACCGCGCGCCGGCGCGCGGCGAGCGCGCAGCGGCGCCCGATCGCGCCGCTGCGGTACCGGCCGGCGCCTCGGCGATGGCCGATGCGTTTGCGCGTTTGCAAGGCAAGCGCCTGGGCTAATTGCAGGCGCGCAGCGCGGCGCAGAAATCTTGTCAATGCTTTGCATCCAGCCTTGAAAGCGGGGCGTAAGGGGCTTCAGACGCAACGGGCTCTCGCCTGAAGACGTCGAGAAAAGCCGATCGCGACCGGGCTGGCCCGAGCGATCGCCCTACGATTCCAAGCAAAGGATGACGACATGACTTCTTCCGCTCAAACCAGACCGGGCGCTGCCCGACTGCTGCCGCTGATCGCCGCGATCGGTGCCCTGTACGGCGCGACATCGCTGCCCGCGCAGGCCTCCAGCCACCGTGAGGCGCCGTTTATCACGACCGCGCCAAAAGTCGACGGCACCGACTTCTACATGTTCAACAGCTACGAGGGCGTGAGCGCGACCGGCACCGGCGGCAAGGCCGGTAACGTGACGATGATTGCCAATTACCTGCCGCTGCAAGACGCGTACGGTGGCCCGAACTACTTCTCGCTCGACCCGAACGCGTTGTACGAGATTCACGTCGACAACAACGGCGATGCCAGCGAAGACATCACGATCCAGTTCCGCTTCAAGAACACGCTGGCGAACTCGGGCAACGGCATTCAGTTGCCGATCGGCCCGGCCGGCAGCAGCAAGATGGTGTCGATCCCGCTGCGCCAGGCCGGTGGTGTGACCGGCGTGGCCGCCGATCCGCTGAGCTACAGCGAAACCTACGAAATGTTCATTGTCCGCGGTGACCGTCGCACCGGCAAGCGCGAGCAGATCAGCATCGCCGGCGGCGGCACCACGTTCACCAAGCCGATCGACTACATCGGCGAGAAGACGCTGGGCAACTCGGCGGCTTATGACGCCTATGCAAACAAGTACATCTACCCGATCACGGTGCCGGGTTGCAGTGCACCGGGCAAGGTGTTCGTCGGTCAGCGCAAGGAAGCCTTCTCGGTCAACTTGGGCGCGATTTTCGATCTGGTCAATGCGCCGGCAGCCGTCATCACGAACGAGGCCAACGCTGCTGCGCTCGGCAAGTTTGGCGATCTCGAATACAAGAACGTCACGTCGCTCGCCGTCGAGCTGCCGGCCTCGTGCCTGACGCAAGGCACCGAGAAGGTCATCGGCGCCTGGTCGACCGCGAGCCTGCCACAGGGGCGCTTGCTCAACGGTGCGCCGAAGTCGGGCCTGCAGGCGTCGGAGAAAGCCGGTGGCGCGTGGACGCAGGTCTCGCGACTGGGCATGCCGCTGGTCAACGAAGTGGTCATCGGCCTGAAGGACAAAGACAAGTTCAACGGCTCCAAGCCGAAGGACGACGCGACCAACTTCGCCGACTACGTGACCAACCCGACGCTGCCGGCACTGCTGGAAATCCTGTTCGGCACCAAGGCGCCGACGAACTTCCCGCGCACCGATCTGATGAGCGCGTTCCTGACCGGCTTGCCGACAGTGAACCGCGCGAGCAACGTGACCGACTTGTCCAACAAGCCCACGGCCCCGCTCGCGGAAATGCTCCGCCTGAACACGGGTATCGCGGCACAGCCGATCACCTCGCAGAACGCCCTGGGCGTGGCGGGTGGCGATGCAGCGGGTTTCCCGAACGGGCGTCGGTTGGGTGACGACGTGGTCGACGTGTCGTTGCGCGTCGCGATGGGTGCGCTGTGCTCGCTCACGGGCACGGCCGACGCGCTGAAGGTGGGCTGCAAGCCGGCCGATGCACCGTCGGGCACGATCCCGTTCGTCGACGGTGTGCGTGCCAACGCGACCGACTTCAAGGCCACGTTCCCGTACCTCAACACGCCGTTGCCGGGCGCGAAGAACTTTTAAGGAGCGACCATGATCAAGAAGAGCCTTCTGGCCATGTGCTGCGCGACCGTGCTGCTCGCCGCTTGCGGCGGCGGTGACAACGAGGAGACGCCTGCGGTCACGTCTCAAGTGCCCGCCGAAGCCAGCACCAGCATCTCGGGCTTCATCGGCTATTTGCAGGCCCTCGTGGTCTCGTCGGCCGACATGCTTGAGCCTGTGGATGTGAGTTCGGTGACTCCACCGAGTGACGACACGTCGTCGCCGGCGCAGGTCGACTGAGTCGATTTGGGTGGCGGGCACAATGCCCGTCACCCGATCGGAGTGCCGAATGCGAAGCTACCGACAGATGACGGCCTGGGCCTTCGCGGCTTGCGCCGTCATCGCCCATTTCGCGGCACAGGCCGCACCGATCAACCCGACCCGCGACGATGAAGTCGTCGAGGTCTTGCCGCCTGTGGTTGGTGGTCGCGCCGAAGCGCGGCGCATGCGCCAGCAACTCGCGCAGCAACCTCGCGACCCCGCGCTCGCGCTGGCGGTTGCCAAGCGATACCTCGATCAGGCTCACGAGCAGGGCGACCCGCGATTCGCCGGCATGGCGATGGCAGCAATTGCGCCTTGGCCAGACGATGCGACGGCGCCCGACGACGTGCTCTCGATGCGCGCCGGGCTGCAACAGTACCTGCACGAATTCGATGCTTCTGCCGCCAACCTGCAACGCCTGCTCGCACGCCCCGGCGCCCCACGCCCCCAAGCCTGGTTGACGCTGGCGACCGTGCGCCGTGTGCAGGGGCGCTATGCCGATTCCGACGCTGCCTGCGCTGCAGTCGCGCGCGCCGGTGCAGCGCTGCACGGTCAGGCCTGTGCAGCAGAAAACGCGGCGCTGCGCGGGCAATTCGACGCGGCACGCAATGCCTTCGCCGCGCTGCTTTCCACAGGCGCAAATCCGCCTGCAACCCAGGCTTGGCTCACCACCAGCCTGGCCGAACTCGAACAGCGCGCGGGCCGTGCCAAAGAGGCCGAAGCTGCGTTCCGCGCTGCGCTGAAACTCGATCCCGATTCGTACACGACGCTCGCGTTCGCCGACTTGCTGATCGACGAAAAGCGGCCGGCCGAAGCACTCGCGCTGTTGAAGGGCCAGGTGCGCAGCGACGCGGTGCTGCTGCGCCTGGCGATCGCGGGCAAGCAGTCCCGCGCTGCGTCGGCAACCGCCGACGTGGCCGAGATGCGCGAGCGCATCACGCTCGCAAACGCGCGGCCCGATGCCAAGATTTTTCACGGCCGAGAGCAGGCGATGTTCGCGCTCGCGGTCGATGCCGATGCTGCTGCGGCGCTCGATCTCGCGCGCGGCAATGCCGAGCACCAGCGAGAGCCGCTCGACATCCTCGTGCTGGCGCGCGCCGCACGGGCCAGCGGGCAAGCGGGCGCGCTCGACCAGGCGCGTCGCGTCGTCGGCGAGATCGGCATCGTCGATCGCCGCACGCAGGCCACGCTGTGACACGGTCGCCGGGGTCCGGCTGGCTGCGCCAGCTCGTTGGTATCTGGCTGGTACTCGCCGCGGTCGCGGCGCAGGCGCACAAGTCGAGCGACTCCTATTTGCAAATTGACTCGACTGCCGCGGGCACGCACGTGCGCTGGGACATCGCATTGCGCGACCTCGATGTCGCGCTCGACCTCGATACGGATGAAGACGGCAAGCTGACCTGGGGAGAAGTGAAGGCGGCATGGCCGCGCATCGAGGCGTACGCGTTGCCGAGGATGTCGATTGCAGGGTGCGCGCTGCGGTCAACGGGACGGGCACTGGAGCGCCGCAACGACGGCGCGTATGCGGTGCTGATGCTGTCCTCTGATTGCGTGCCGACCGCTGCGCCGCCGATCGCGTATTCGCTGTTCCGCGAGATCGACCCGACCCACCGCGGCATCGCCAAAGTGCAAGTGGCGGGCGCGCCCGCAATTGTCGCGATGCTCGACCCAGGTCGCGTGGTTGGCGATGCCGCATCGGCGGCAGCGGCATCGACATCGACATCGGCAGGTGTGGTCGACCGCGCGACGAGCGCCCCGACAGGTGCCTGGGCGTTTTTGCGCGAGGGCATCCACCACATCCTGACCGGCTACGACCACGTGCTGTTTCTGTTGTGCCTGTTGTTGCCGTCGGTGATGCGCCGTACGACGCAGGGTTGGGTGCCGGTCGAGAAGTTATCGCAAGCCGTGTGGCCAGTGCTCGGGATCGTCACCGCATTCACGGTGGCGCATTCGATCACGCTCGGGCTGGCGGCGATGAAGCTGATCTCGCTCGCGCCGTCGTTGATCGAACCGGCGATCGCGGTGACGATCATCCTCGCGGCGCTCGACAACGTCTGGCCGGTGTTCCCGGTGCGGCGCGTGGTCGTCGCGTTTTTCTTCGGCCTGATCCACGGCTTCGGCTTCGCCGGCGTGCTGAGTGAATTGAACCTGCCGACCGGCGAATTCGTGCGCGCCTTGCTCACGTTCAACGTCGGGCTGGAGCTCGGGCAGTTGTTCATCGTCGCCGTGGTGACAGCCGTGCTCTTTTCGCTTCGCGGCTGGCGGGGATACCGCGTGTGGGTGATCCGCGGCGGCTCGCTGCTCGCGATGGCGATCGGCGCACTGTGGCTGATCGAACGCACGGCGAATGTGTCGCTGATGCCGTTCTGAGCTGTCGGTTAAACTGTGTCGTAAATAACAAGAGCGAGAAAGACACGCCGGTTTTGGCACCGCGAACTACCACCTTCCCGAAGAAGGTCTAGTCGAACGCGCGTCTCGACCTGAGTTTTCATTCCCTTCTCGAACAAGGCGCGGCTCAGTCCGCGCCTTTTGCTTTCTGGAGTTTTGCCGATGATCTCGATTCAATTGCCCGACGGCTCGAAGCGTGAATACCCCGGCCCGGTGACGGTGGCCGATGTGGCCGCCTCGATCGGCAGCGGCCTGGCCAAGGCCGCGCTCGCTGGCCGCGTGGGGCAGGGCGCGACAGCCAAGGTCGTCGACACCAGCTACCTGATCGAACACGACTCTGTGCTCGCCATCATTACCGACAAAGACCCGGCCGGCCTCGACGTGATTCGTCATTCGGCGGCGCACTTGCTCGCCTACGCGGTCAAAGATTTATTCCCGGACGCGCAGGTCACGATCGGCCCGGTGATCGACAACGGCTTTTTCTACGACTTTTCGTACAAGCGCCCGTTCACACTGGAAGACCTGGTCGCAATCGAAGCGAAGATGACCGAACTCGCGCGCAGGGACGAGAAGGTCACGCGCCGCGTGCTGCCGCGCGACGAGGCCGTCGCGCTTTTCACTTCGATCGGCGAGCACTACAAGGCCGAGATCATCGGCAGCATCCCGGCCGGTGAAGACGTGTCGCTTTACAGCGAAGGCGCGTTCGAAGACCTGTGCCGTGGCCCGCACGTGCCGAGCACCGGAAAGCTCAAGCACTTCAAGCTGATGAAAGTGGCCGGTGCGTACTGGCGCGGCGACCACCGCAACGAGATGCTGACGCGCATCTACGGCACGGCGTGGGCGACGAAAGACGAATTGCAGCAGCACTTGCACACGCTCGAAGAGGCCGAGAAGCGTGACCACCGCAAGCTGGGCCGCGAGCTCGATCTGTTTCACATCGACGAGTACGCGCCGGGGCTGGTGTTCTGGCACCCGAAGGGCTGGGCGCTTTGGCAGCAGGTCGAGCAGTACATGCGGCAGGTGTATCGCGACTGCGGCTACCAGGAAGTGAAGGGCCCGCAAATTCTGGACAAGAGCCTGTGGGAGAAGACCGGCCACTGGGAAAACTACCGCGATAACATGTTCACGACCGAGTCGGAGAAACGCGAGTACGCGCTCAAGCCGATGAACTGCCCGGGCCATGTGCTGATTTTCAAATCGCAAATGCGCAGCTACCGCGATCTGCCGATCCGCTACGGCGAATTCGGCCAGTGCCACCGCAACGAGCCGAGCGGTTCGATGCACGGGATCATGCGGGTGCGCGGCTTCACACAAGACGACGGCCACATCTTCTGCACCGAAGACCATATCTTGGAGGAATGCGTGGCCTACACGGCGCAGCTGCAGGCGGTCTACAAGGATTTCGGATTCGGCGAGATCATCTACAAGATCGCGACGCGCCCCGAGCACCGCATCGGCGCCGATGCGCTGTGGGACAAGGCCGAGCACGCGCTGATGGAGTCGTTGCGCCGCTCTGGCTGCGAGTTCAGCGTCGTGCCCGGTGACGGCGCGTTCTACGGCCCGAAGATCGAATACACACTAAAAGATGCGCTCGGCCGCCAGTGGCAGTGCGGCACGATGCAGGTCGACTTCAACATGGCCGAGCGTTTGGGCGGCGAGTACGTGACCGAGACGAGCGGCCGCGCGCACCCGGTGATGCTGCACCGCGCGATCGTCGGCAGCTTCGAGCGCTTCATCGGCATGCTGATCGAACACCACGCCGGCGCGTTACCTGCCTGGCTCGCGCCGGTGCAGGTGAGCGTGCTCAACATCACCGACCACCAATCCGACTACGCCCGGGAGGTGGTCAAAACGCTGCAAAAACAAGGACTTAGAGTGGTGTCCGATTTGCGCAACGAGAAAATAACCTATAAAATACGAGAGCATTCTTTGCAGAAGGTTCCGTACATCCTTGTGGTGGGTGACAAGGAGAAGGCAAACGGGGCCGTTGCGGTGCGCGCCCGAGGCAACCTGGACCTCGGTGTGATGCCAGTGGCCGACTTCGCACAGAAGATCGCCGCTGACGTCGCCCACAAGGTTTGAAACGCGCGTGAAAACGCCTTTGCACCTCGGCCGCACATTCATTTTTTATCGGGCTCCGCTGCCTTGGAGTCTATTGAAGGGTTTTGACCATCGCTACTTTTGCTGACCGCCGTACTCCGAACGCAGAGCGCAAGCACCGCCTGAACCGCGAAATCATGGCGCCTGAAGTCCGTTTGAACGGGCCCGAGAACGAACCACTGGGCATCGTGAGCATCACGGAGGCATTGCGCCTCGCGGGCGAAGCCGATGTCGACCTGGTCGAGATCGTCGCGCAGGCCGATCCGCCGGTTTGCCGACTGATGGACTACGGCAAATTCAAGTACCAGGACCAAAAGCGCGCGGCCGAGGCCAAGAGCAAGCAGAAGGTGGTCGAGGTCAAAGAGGTCAAGTTTCGGCCCGGTACCGACGAAGGCGACTACAAAATCAAGATGCGCAACCTGCGCCGCTTCATCGAAGAAGACGGCGACAAGGGCAAAGTCACGCTGCGTTATCGCGGCCGTGAAATTACGCACCAGGACATCGGCATGCGGCTGCTCGAGCTGGGCAACCTGGTCAAGGCCCGGCTCGACGTGCGCGACGCTGCGCTCGTGCCGATGCGCGAGCTGCACAAGCTCACGCACCAGCCGGTGAACCTCTCGATGCGCCAGGGCGACGAGATCGTTTACGTCGAGCGCACGTACAGCGAGCGCTCCGGAATGCAGGTCGTGCGCGCCGTGGGCGGGCGGGCGCCGCTGCAACTGGCGCTGCTGTCCCCGGCCATCGTCGCGCTGCTCTACGGGCTGTCGCAGATCGGGGCCGTCGGCGGCTTCGGCGATGGCTCCGTCGTCGTTCCGCTCGTCATCGGCATCGCGCTGCTCACCAGCTTCGTGTCGTACGCCCTTCGGGCGACCGCGCCCCTGGTCGACCTCCGCCTGTTCACCGTCTCGTCCTTCGCCTCATCGACCGTGTTGATGTTCCTGTCCGGCTTCGTCCTCTACGGCGCCCTGCTGGTGATGCCGCTCTATTTCCAGGACATCCGAGGCCAGAGCCCGCTGCATACCGGGCTGTTGCTCGCCCCCCAGGGAATCGGCATCCTCGCCAGTCGTGGACTGGCCGGCAGCCTCACCGACCGCATCGGCTCGCGTTGGGTCGTCTTCGTCGGCCTCCTCCTCGCTGCCGCCGGCACCGTCCCCTTCGCCCACGCCGACACCGGCACCGGCACCAACCAATGGCTCGTCATGGCCGCCCTCGTGGTGCGGGGTTTTGGGCTCGGCGGCGTCACCCTGCCCCTCTTCGCCACCGCCTATCTCGGCCTGGACCGGACCCAGATCGCTGACGCCAGC
>ENA-OFCD01000101-OFCD01000101.1-metagenomes-genome-assembly--contig:-NODE-101-length-54364-cov-4.197997_pt1 | contig 54364 bp, 45 predicted proteins | sample MGYA00153392_OFCD01 | MGnify analysis MGYA00153392 | reverse complement strand
CTTGGGCGCAGCCGCAGACCCAGGCGACATCATCCCGCTAGAAGACGAAGAGCACGTCGCCGCTTGAGTTGGCTTGAACCGGATCGCGCAAACTACTGCACGTTCAACACGAGCTGTTGCCACACGGCGCCGCCTCGTGCGTCGCGAAGTACCACCCACACCAACACTTTTTGAGCGCTAGAGAGTGTGAGTGTATTGGCCGCGCTCGTCGAGAGATCGACCTCTTCGCGACCGCTGACATCTACGGCGAATGCGCCCGAAGTCGCGAACCAAGAGATGCGCATCGACTCGCGGCGGGTGACATTGTGAAACGCCTCGGCGTCGTAATAGACATAGCGCTCTGCGCCTCCGCAGCCCTTCACGGCGCCCGAGGCGCAGTCGGCCGCGCAGCTGGTCTCGGTCTCGTCGGGCCCACATACGCCATCGCCGCATGCATCCGAGTCCGGGCAGGTGGGCCAATCGACCTCCAGGCGCACTGGCCCCGCGGCGACATTCGTGTCGCCCATCGTGCTGATGCCATTGACCTTCAATGCCGCAATGAGCGGATTGGAGTTCACGTGATAGCGCTGGCGAAAGTCGGTCGCGTCTCCCGAAGCGGCACCCGCGACTCCACAAGATAGTCGTGTAGTCCCGACGACCGCTTCGTCGCCGCGGTCTGCGGCGAGAATGACTCGAATTGGCAAGGAGTAACCGCCAGTGGGATCGGAGTCGGTAGGGCGACCGAAAGGCTCGCCGGGTTTGGTCGCGGGCACCTCGGGGCCGAACAGTCGGCAAGCCTCCGAGGGAATGGTCCCCAAGGCGGTAGGCCCCTGCCCCAACGGGATCAAGAAGTCGCCGGTGCGCGCGGTGCAGATAGGATTGACGGGCTCGAGCTCCGCGAGCGGCTTGCGCGCGATGCACATTGCCCAGTCCACGGCGAACGGAGGCACTTTTCCCGATGGATCAACGATCAGCGCCTCGAAGGATACGGGCTGCTTCGTTTCGGCCTCCGCGGGGACCGAGCGCACGGCGAGGATGCGTGGGCCGTCCACGAACGATTGACGCAGGCTTAAGTCAGGACGACAGGCGACTAGCAATCCCACAACCACGACGCGTCTCAGAAGGACCATTTGAGCCCGATCACTGGCAGAATGGGTAATCCCGTAATGTAGGATTTGCGCGAGTAGTTGTATTCGTAGACGACCTCTTCGGGGTTCTGATGATTCGTGACGTTCTGTACGTCAAGGTAGATCTCGCCGTCGGTTTTTCCGAGCTTGAAGTGCTTGGCGAGCCTCGCATCGATTGAATAAAAGCTCGGGATTCGAAGCGAGTTGTGAACGCCGAAGAGCGGCTCCACCACGGCCGTGCGACTCTCGAGATAAGACCCGACGACAGGCGTGCGAGGAAAGCCGGTGGCGAAGCGGAAGCGCAGTCCGGCCTCCCAACCTTTGCCAATATCGAACGCGCCCACGACCGTCAATACGTGCGTTTGATCGTAGTCGAAGGGGCGCCAATCCGCCGCGGGGTGATCCCTGCGTTCGCTGCGAATGATGCTGTAGCTGACCCATCCGAAGAATGGTCCGAGCTGCTCTTGCCGCAAGAGGAACTGCGCGCCGAACTGCCGACCCTCGCCTTCTTGCACGAGCGCTTGGGCGAGCAGCGGAGTCTTCACGGCGCTGCGCGAGGTGAGATCTTGCGAAGCAGAATAGAACGCGGTCGCCTCCGCGGTAAGCGTCCGTGTCAGCTTCAGGTTGGCGCCGAGCAGCGAGTGCTTTGCGGACGACAATCCCAACTGGGGATTACCGAATACGGCGGACAGATCCTCCGATTGCGGCGACTGGTGATAAGTGCCGAACGCCGCCTTGACGGTGATCTTCGGCGTTGGCGCATATCGCAAAGAGATGCGCGGCTCGAGCACCGTATCCTGCGTGAAGAGTCCCACCGCGGGGTTGTCTCCAGTGACGGGGACCGAGCGATTGACGCTCGTCAGATAAGGCTCGATGCGCGCGCCGGGGACGATGTGCAGCTTGTCATTGAAGAGAGAGATGTCCGCCTCGAGGTAAGGCGCGACGCTGCCGACGAGAGTCTTCCAGTCGTCGGAGTTCACCTGATCAGACGGCGGCTGGCCAAAGACATAGATGTCGCCCTCACGCGGCGGCGTCGTGATGCTGCCGGAGCGATGCAAGCTCGTCGCGGTGAAGTCTGCGTCCACGCCGACCTGCACGCCAAGCCACTTGGCAGGCTGTCCGCGCCAATAGGCCCTCAATCCAAAGACATCGGAGTCGCTGTCCAGCGTCGCCGGAGTGGCGCCGAATCGGTTGGTCCGTGAGGAAACGTCACGACCCCATGAGGGCAACACACTGATCGACTCGCCGTTCGCGAGCTTCTTCTCGTAACGCGCCCATACTCGACCGAAGCCGAGTCGCTTGCTCTCGCGCTTGGTCTGCGCGGGGTCGGGATTCTGCAGTGTCCTGTCGATGGCGTCGAACGAGACGAGTCCGCCTACCTCGAAGGTTTCCCCTTTCTCGAAGGCGTATTGAACTCTCAATTGCGAGTCGAAATATCGAGGCAATGGGACGATGTCGCCCACGTCCTCGGAGCCCACCGCTCTCACGACGTTGTCCAACCAGCTCTTTCGTACGGCAGCGGCGACGTGCCACTTCTTGCCGATCGGCGTAGAGATCGCGCCTGAGGCGTCGATGATGTCAGCACCCAGGCTGGCGTGCACTTTGTCATCGTCCAATTGACGCAATTGAACGGCGACCAAGCCACCCAATCCGCGTCCGTAGGGGCTGCCATATCCGCCGGGGATGAGCTCGACGGAGCGCACCATGTCGCTGTGCACGACCGAGCGATAACCGCCATCGTGGTAGAGGCGCGGAATGCGCACGCCTTCGACGTACACACGAGTGTCCTCGGGCGCGGCGCCCCAAACGACGATTTGCCCAGACCCCACGGCGCTTCGCGCGACGCCGGGGAGGTTCTCGACGACCTTCAATACGTCGCCTTGCGTGCCGGGGACCTTGGTCGCTTGCGTCGCCGTGATCTCGGTGGACACTACTTGCTTGTTCAATTTCGGTGCAGTGACCACGACCTCGAAGTCGGTGTCGTCCTCCCCTGGGGTGTTCGCCTTCAGGTCGACGTCGTAGATCGCCGCCAACTCTTTTGCGGCCTCGAATTTCTCCGTAGTGCCGAGCGGCGTGAGCTTTTCGCCTTGGAGCGTGATCGTGTGGTCGCCCGGTGCGACGTCCGGAATGCTGAACTTGCCGTTCTCGTCTGTCGTCGCCGACTGGCCTGTTTCCAGCGAGATCGTGATGCCAGAGAGCGGCTTCTTGCTGCCTCGCTCGCGCACGATCCCGGCGAAGTCCGCGGTCGTGCGCTTCTTGATCTCCTCTTTGATCACGAACTCGTAGCGGTACGTGATCTTCACCGGTATCGGCTTGCCGTTCACCAGCGCGGGCTCGAACACGAACTGACGCGCCGCCGCCACCGCCGCCGCGTCGAACACCGGCCCCGCCGACTCCTGAACGACGACCGCCGCGACGATCCCCTTCTCGCTAATCGCTATTTGAAGAGTGACCGTCGCCTGAGTACCTTTCGCCTTCTCCACTTCGGGATAGGGCGCCTCGACGAAGTTGGTCAGCTTCGGCGGCGTGATGACGCGCTGGGTGCCACTCGGCACGTTATCGCCCACGCGCGTCGCGCCGGGCTGCGTGTCCTCTTGCGCAAACGCATTGTGTGCGAAGAGCGCCATCACGAGGATCGCGCTGACCCTTGACGACCTCATCTCAGCCCGAAGCTCATTCCTAGTTTGAACGTCGACGGCACCGCCTTGCCGCACTTCGTCGCCGGGGCGAACGTCCACTGCTTGGCCGCCGCGCCGGCTGCCTCATCGCAGCCGAAGCCGAGACCATTGAGAACCTTGACGGCAATCACGTGGCCACTCGCATCGAGGGTGAGCTCGAGCTTGACCTTGCCCTCGACGTCGGCCTGCTGCGCCGTCGGCGGATACACGCCCTCCACTCGATTCTCTGGCTTGGCCTTGACGAGATCCTCGGTGCAGCCGGGGTCGGTGCCGCTCAATTGTTTGATTTGTTCTGTAGTCGAAGCGGGAGCTGCATGGCCCCCGTTGCCGTTGCCACTACCACCGCCACCTCTAGCGGGGACCGCCATTCCGCTGCCCCCGCCCATCGTGAGACCCAGGTCCGCGAAACCATCAAGCGATCCCGCTGAGTCTCCTGCGTTGCTCGACGGCGGTGGTGGCGTGTTGTTCTGAGGAGGCGGCGCGTCTATCGGCCTCGGCTTCGGTGCGGGCTTCGTCTTCGCTGCGGGCGTCTTGTCCTTCTCCTTCTCGGGAGGCTTCGGCGGCTTCTTCTTCTCTTTGTCTTGGTCGTCCTTCTTCTTGGCTTCGGCGAGCGCGATCGCGACGCTGCTCTGCTTGCGCGCCTTGGGAATGACGCCGAACACGATGTATGCACCGAGGTGCAACGCCAGCGCGCCCCCCAAGACAGCGAGTTGAAGCCTAGTCACGAGCTACTTCTCTTTTTGGTCGATCGTGATCGCGAACTTGGTAACGCCCTCGCGCTTTGCGACGTCTATCACGTGGACGACGTCTCCATGGTGCGCGTTGGCGTCTCCGCTGATGACGAGGTTCAAGTCGTCATTGGCGGCTTTGGCGTCCTTCAGTTTGGCAATCAATTGGGCCTCCGAGATTGGGGCCGTGTCTTGATTGAAGAAGTACTTTCCGTCTTTGTTGATCTGCACCGTGGCGGGGCTCTGGACGGACTCGTCGCTCGAAGCGCTCTTGGGCAATTCCACCTTGAGGCTCTGTGACACGATGTATGTGGCGGAGACCATCATGATGACCAACAGCACCAGCATGATGTCGACCATCGGGGTGATGTTGATGCCGACGATTCCGGTGCGTTTGCCGCCGCTTGCGAGCTGCGCGCCCATTATTGCGCCTCCCCGACGATGGGCGACATATTGCGGGCGCGGCTATCGCCGTTCTTGCTCGCGTTGCGTCGTGGGTGTGGGTCGTTGTTGGGGGAGCCGTGTTGAGCGCGGAGCCATGCACTGATTTGCTTCTCCATCATTCCGACGTTGCTCTCGACGTCGCCGACCTTCTTCTGAAACCAGTTGTAGGCAACCACCGCCGGAATGGCGACGAAGAGGCCGACGCCCGTCGTGATGAGCGCCTCGGCAATGCCCGCCATGACGTTGTTCATCGAGCCTTTGTCGGTCCCCTCACTGAGCTGGTGGAATGCCACCAAGACGCCAATGACGGTCCCGAACAGTCCAATGAACGGGGCATTGGAGCCTAGTGTCCCGAGGTAATACATCCCTCGGTCGAGCTCCTTCTTCTTCTTGGTCATCTGGCTGTCTACCGCGTCGTGGAACGACTCGGCGCCGCCTTTGATCCAGTGAAGCGCGCCTAGGATGACGCTCGCCTCTATCGCGGGACTGTTCGCCAAGAGCTTCTCGGCGCCGTCTTGATCGCCCGCCTCCAAGAGCGCAGCCACCCGATCCGAGAGGGCGTCCACGTCGCCCGAGTTCTTGCGGAAGAAGATCAGGCGCTCCACGGTCGCAGCAATCGAGAACACACTCAACACGATCAGTAGCCACATGACCCAACCGCTCCCGCCGTAGATGGCGGCCTTCATCAAGCGTTCAATCAAGATGCCAGTCATGCGGTTACTCCTTGTTACTCAAAACTCGTACGTCGTCAGATAGCTGCCAGTGCCGCTGCCACCATTGGCTTCGATCGAAGCGACGCGGCCCTTCTTCATGAACTTCGCGACTAGCTCTCTGTTGGGCATGTCACCCTCCGCCTCGTAGACCGTCATCACGAAGCTCGCGCCCAACTTTCCGCAGGCGTCGAAGAGGTTCGCGTAGATGTCGTACTTGCCAGTCGGGCGCTTCTGCCAGACGAGGTCCTCTTGGCGGCGCCCGTCGGGTACGCACGCGACGAGGGAGTCTCTGTCTATTAATCCGCCGCCGTCCGCGAGCGCGGTCCCGGCGTCGTTCAACGCGGTAGACGGGTGCTTGGGCTCCACCGTGGTGTCCGGCGTGACGACCTGCAAGTCGAGGTCGACGTTCTGGTCCCACTCCAACGTGATGACGGCGTCCGGCGGACGGGCGGTGGGCTCGCAGCTGTGACCATTGTCTGGCAGCTTGCTGGAGAAGCAGAGCGTGTTCTCCAGTTGCTCTCCCGCGTTGCCGGCGCCATCGATCGCGACGAATCGAATGGGATGATTGCCGCTCTGCGCAGTCGCAAAGTCGATGTTGTAGTCGCCGTCCGCGTGCCAGTCGCTCTCACCGGGAAACAGCGAGTCGGACGGGCCGGTGACGACGACCCAGTAGCCGCTCCCGAGATCGTTCAATCGCATGGCCACCGACGTGGCGTTGGACTGCACGCGGCCGTCGATCGCCTTGCCCGCTTGACCCGGCAGCACGGTTCGATTCGCAAAGCTGACGTTGGTGAGCTTCGGTCCGAGGCCGTTCGAGCCCGGTGCGCTGCCCGGCAATGGGCCGGGGATGAACTGAGCGCCGCGCACCCTAAGGGGCTCGTAGGCGCCACTCGAAGCAGACTGTCCGTCGCAGTGCGCGGCGACGACGAGCAACGCGATCGCGGCGCGCCTCATAGCTGCACCTGCAATCGCAACGTCCACGCGTTCGCCTTCAAGTTCGACGGTGCTCCGTTGTTGTCGCGCGCGTAGTGGTTGCGCACGACGTCGTATTGGAACATCAGGCGAGCGCGCTCGGGCAGGACGAACCCGATCATCGGCGAGAACGTATTGACGGCTTGATTGGTGGGGACGAGCTTGCCGCCCCGTTTGTCCAAGAAGTCAGAGTTGGGATCGTAGACGTCCCACCGGAAACCCAAGACGCCATATCGAGTGACCTCTTGCACGATGCCCGCATACGCACCGAACTCGCGCACGTCCGTGCCCGTGAGGATCGGATCTGCCAAGTAGAGGCCGCGGTCCAGGTTGCTGGCGACCACCGCTTCGCCGTAGACCATCGTGTCGCCGAACCAGGTCTTGAGGCGCACCTGGAGATCTGCGCCGAACGCCCAATGCACGAAGTTCTGAGAGGGCGTCGCGCCGGTTGCGGGTTGCCCGGCGAGCTCTGAGGGTTGGACGTTCCCGTCTTCGTTGGTGTCGCGCCAGACGATGGTGTTCTTGGTCGCGTCGAGGCCAGAATGGAAGCCTTGTCCGCGGAGCCCCGAGACGTTGCCGCTGATGCGCAGGTCTTCTCGCGGGTGAGTGTCCATGCCAACCTTGAACACGACGTCCTTCGCCGAGTGGGCCGATTGCCCCGGAAATCCGGTCTTCTCGTCGAGCGGCTCTCCGTTGAGGGCCGCGAGGCTCCATCGCACGAAGTACATCCCGCCCCAGACCTTCACGCCCACGTCCGGCTCGCCCGGCCATAGCGCTTGAGACATCAACGAGCGCTCCATGAAGAAGCGCGTTCGCGGGCTGTCCGTGAGGTCGTAGCCGAACGGCGTATCGAACAAACCCAGCGTGACCGCCGCGATGGGGACGTCTCGCGTGTGTACGGAAGGGTTGAGCTGCGGGAGCTTCAAGGTCGCGAACGCGTGCAACATGCGGAGCTGCGGGCCATTGCGCGTATTGCCGTCTATCTCCAGTTGCGCGTGCGCATATTGCCAGTCGCCATCCAGTCGCAGACGCGCGCGCCTCAACAGGAAGCGATCTTTGTTGAGTAAAACTCCGCCTTGTTGGAGCTGGTCTTCCGACTCTTGATGAGACTGGTACTCGGCTTGGACGTAGCCCATCGCCGTGAAGGCTTTCAACCAGTTGGGCTTGTCATCCTGACGAGTGAGCTCGCGCATGTCGCGCGCGGCGTTCGACTCCTCGAGCTTCTTCAGGCGCTCCTCAACGCTGGGGGAAGCGGAGGGCGCAGCAGGCACGGCAGCGGCTGATTTCGGGGTCGTAGCGTCGCCGTGCGGGGTAGCGGAGACAGAGACGTCTTCGTCCTCGTCTTTGCTTTGAGCGCGAGCGCTGCCCGCGGCCAGCAGGATAGCGACCACACAACCGACACTCGAACGATGCGTCAAAGGCACTTTCACGAGAACGGACCTCTGCGATTCAGCGATTACGAACTAGGGAGTCGCCGATAGTGAACTAAGGAGTAGTGATTTCCGGATTCGTTGCGGGCCCACGACCCCGAGAGTCGTGGGCCCGACTTGATTACATCGCCGGCGGGACGTTCGGCCAGCTCGAAATCGACGCCTTGTTGTCGAAGACGATGCCCGTCGAGCACGGGTTCACGCTGGAGTCTTGCCCGGCTTCTTGACCGCTGCTGTCCGGTGCGTTGGTAGGGCTCGTGTCCGGAACGGACGAGTCCTTCTTGTTCTGCGGGCCAGCGGGCACGGTGTCGTCTCCGCCGCAAGCGGCGAAGAGCGCGAGGGGAGCTGCCATTGCGGCTGCAAGGAGCGCGATTCTGGTGATTTTCATTTTCGTCTCCTCACTTCGCTTCGCAGTAGCCGTAGTTGCATTTTGGGGTTCCGCCGCTGCATTCCATGTCCTTCGTGCAGGCCTTACAGGAGGCGCCGGCCGTACCGACCTTCGACTCGAAGTAACAGCCGCAGATGCCCGCGGCGGGCGTGAAGGGCACGAGGCCCGAGTCGTTGACCGCGACCTCCGAGGAGCGCGTGACGTGCATCGCGCAGAGCGGGACCGTGGAGGCGGACACCTCGGCGTCGATCATCAATTTATTCGCGCCCGGATCAGAGAGGCCGATGCGAGTGAAGTAGGAGAGCGCCGTCTTGACCGAGGGGTTCGACGGATCGCCGTTCGTCACTTTGGTGGTGAAGTGCAGCGGTCCCCAGAACGGATAGAGTCCGTTGCGGACGTTGGCCTTGTCCAGAGTGCTCTTGCCCGAGTCCGGATAGAGTCCGCACGCGGCGCCCTTGGGCTGATACGCGAGCTGCTTTACCGCGTTCATTCCGCCGCGGCTCGGATCGCCGGCGTCTGCCGCCACGACACCGATGGCTTTGTCCGGCACCGTGGCGTCCGCGTTGTGCACGGCCGTGAGGATCTCGCCGGTCTTCGCCTTGCACGCCACGCCGTCGGGGCAGGTGCCCTTCAGCTTGGTGATGTCGAGGCCGATGAGCTTCGTGAGCATCGAGTACGTGCCCGACGTCGCGCCGCGACGGTAGATGTAGTTCACGTCGGTCCACGGGGAGGCCGTGTTGGTGACACCGCCCCAGCCGAAGACGACGTACGCGGCTTCTTGGCTGATCGAGTCTGCCTTCGACTTCGGCGGAACGATGAACTCGAAGACCTGTGAGGAACCACTAAATTCATTCTGATCGGCGGGGATCGTGATGTTGTTGCAGGAGCTCGCGAACACGTCGGAGATGGCGACGTCCGGGACGACGCCGGGCGTGTCGCATGCAACTTCGCCGTTCGCGTTCTGGAGCTCGTCCCAGTAGGTGCCGGTCTGCTTTTCTTGGGTCCCGGTCGTGACGCCCGACAGGCCCTGGCAGGAGCCAACGCTCTGGTAGACGAGACGGATCGCAGGTTGGAGCTTCGCGAGCACGGCGGAGGCCGCCTTGAGCATCGGCTTGGCCGCGCTCGAGCCCGTGAAGACGATGACTGTGCCTGGGAGGGCGGTCTCGCCGTCCTTGGCAGTGGGGGCGTTGCAAGGCGCGTTTGCGTGCGCGTTCGACGTTGCCGCAAAGACTCCTGCCGCGATGACGGCGGTTGCGTACTTCTTGGTCCACATGTGATCAACCTCTATTGCTCGCCACACTACGGGGGCTTCGTGGCGTGACCGTCGTTCGTCGGTGACGTTTCGTTGTCGGACGCAGAACGACGACCGTGGCGCGAAATCGCTCCTGTTTCTCGATGAATTTCGGTCGATCGGCGCCGGTCCTACGTGACGGGAGAGTGGCAAGACCGACGTCCACCTCGCGCCGCGGAGCGTGGCGTCCTATATTGAGGTCCGTGCGTCGTAAGCCTCGTCCCGCAAAGCAGATCGTCGCCTTCAAGGTCGAGCCCGAGCTCGCCGCCGTGCTGGACGCGATGCCCAACAAGAGCGAGTTCATCCGTGCCGCGGTCCAAAGTCGGCTGACGTCCGCGTGTCCGCTCTGTCGTGGCACCGGGATCGCGCCGTTCTCGGGCATCGGGGACGAGCTCACCAAGCTCGTGCAGCAACACCCGCTCTGCGTCTGCGCAGGCTGCGGCGTGAAAGAGCCTCGTCCATGTCACTCACCAGGGCACTGCGAAACCGAGCCGCGATTGGTCGCGTTGGAGCGATGGGGCATGTTCTTCTGCGACGCGTGCGCGGCAGAGATGGTCTTCTGCGACAACTGCGGCAAGCCCGTGGACAAGCCGGGCAACAAGAAGCTCACCGGTGTGCGTCCTCTTCGCTGCGCCGATTGCGTCGCGAGCGCCGTCAGCGCTTAGCCGTCATCGCTAGCCGTCATTTGAGGAGCGCCCGAAGCTTCTGTGGGAGTTCGATGTCCGAGACGAGCGGAGCCATCGGGGCGCTCGAGAGCGTGTGCCAATACAGGACGGTGCCCGCTTCGAGCGCGCGAGTGTGATCGACGGCCGCCGCGAACGTCTTCGCCGTGTACGTGAGATCGAGGTGGAGGCCGAGCTCCGACGCGGTTCGTAGAGCGGCCTCTCCCGCAGGCGTCGGCTCGCCGTACCCCGCGCCGAGGTAGTCGGTGGTGAAGACGATGCGATCGCGAAGCGCGCGTGGGTCGGTTCCGTTCGCTCGAGCGTAGCAGCGACGCATCAAATGACGCGTCAACCATCTCACGGCGAACGGCGGGTCCGCGACGATCACCCCTAGAACTCGCGACTTCATGCCCTCCGCCGCGAGCCCTGCGGCGATCCCGGCTGCCGTGCCTCCAGAGCCGACAGTGACGACGATCCAATCCGGCTCCGGCATCGCGCCGGAGCGCACTTGCGCCGCGAGCTCGCGTGCGGCCTGTACGTAGCCCATCGAGCCGACCACGTTGGAGCCGCCCATCGGCACCATGTAAGCGTCGCCCATCGAGCGCACCAGCAGCCCTATCGCGGCGCCCACGAACGTGCGCGCGGGGTGCGCCACTAGGCCCTGCGTGAGATCTGCGCGCAGCGACTCCTCGACGTGCTTCGTATTTCGCTGTGGCACCAACATCGCCTCGACCAAGAGGCCCGCGCGTGCGCCGAACACGGAAGTCGCCAGCACGTGGTGGCTCCCCGCCGCGCCGATCGTCACGATGCGCCGCTTGCCCAAGGCGAGCGCGTGCGGGATCAACAGCTCGAGCTTGCGTACTTTGTTGCCGCCGTAGAGCGCGTGCGTTTTGTCGTCGCGCTTGATCCAGAGCGAGCATCGACTCGTCGATAGCGATGGCCACGCCTCCACGGGCGTCGGGTACGTTCCGACGAGGGCGGGACCGACGAGCACGGGGGCGAGATCATCGCTCACGTGAAGAAGCTACGCCGTGCAGCTGCTATGAACACGCCGAAAATGGCCGTCGCCGCGCGATCGAGAGTTCGCCCCGGGGAACAATCCGCTTGTCACGAGCATTGGGCTCTGGTCTGGTCGCGTAAGCCGTGAAGAAGATCGAAGCCATCATCAAGCCGTTCAAGCTCGACGAGGTGAAAGAGGCCGTCTCTCAGGCCGGCGTGCAAGGCATGACCGTCACCGAGGTCAAAGGCTTTGGCCGCACCGGTGGCAAGAAAGAAGTCTATCGCGGCTCCGCCTATGTCGTCGACTTCGTCCCCAAGGTGAAGATCGAAATCGTGGTGCCGGACGAGCTCGTCGCCGAGGTGCTGGCGGCGATCGAGACGAGCGCGAAGACCGGCCGTATCGGCGACGGCAAGATCTTCGTCACACCGGTGGAAGACGCCGTGCGCATCCGCACCGGCGAGCGCGGCAACGACGCCATCTGACGTGTGCCTTGACGCTCAGTGCCTCGATGCGCGCTCGTCGAATGCGAAGAGGTTATCGTTTCGCCCTTGCTGTGAGCCTCGCCGTGCTCGGGGTCGGAGCCAGTCGGGGGACCCGTGCAGAGCCTTCACGCAGACCCCGTGAGCGCTGATGTTTACTGCGCGGGAGGCACGCCTAGTAACGCTGTGACAAATGACACGCTCGCGCAAGATGCCTCTGCAATCTACTGGTCGACCTACGGACTCGGTCGACCGCCCTACTCGGCTGTCTACAAACTGGCGAAGTGACGCATCTCGAATAGCGGCTCGTGATTGCGTTCGTGTTCGCCCTCGAGGCTCACTTCTCAAGTCAAGCGGCTCAATTCCGCGGCTATCGCCTTGGCACGGCATGTTCCGCTACGCCGCTCGTCGACGCCTTCTCGTTCTCGCCGGAGCAGGGCGTTTGGGTCGTCGCAATCATGGACGCGACGGCCGACGGGGGCGTAGCATCAGAAATCATCGCATGAACCACGCTCGACCCTCCATTGAATCCGGAGTCGTCCTCGGCGGCCGCTGGCGGTTGGAGACGCTCATCGGCGCAGGCGGCATGGGAGAGGTGTGGCGGGTACACCATGACGTGATGGGCCGCGTCGCCGCCGCCAAGCTGATGCAGAACGCTGTCGTCACTGGGCGAGAGCGACTCCTGCAAGAGGCTCGCGTGCTGGCTTCCATCCGGCACGGCGCCGTCGTCGAGGTCTTCGATTACGGTGAACACGAAGAGGTGCCGTTTTACGTGATGGAGCTGCTCGTCGGCCGAACGTTGGGCGAGCGGATTCGATCCGAGGGGCGCTTGCCCGCCGCCGCAGCAGTGGGCCTGCTTGTGCCGGTGTTGGACGGTCTCGAAGCCGCGCACGTCGCCGGCGTCATCCACCGCGACGTCAAACCCGAGAACGTATTTCTGGTGGAGACCCTTGCCGGCGAGCGCGCAAAGCTCGTCGACTTCGGCGTCGCGCGTGTTCGCAATAGCAAAGCGCGGCTGACGGTCGCCGGTGAGCTCGTTGGGACACCCGACTACATCGCGCCCGAGCAGATCCGAGGCATCGACGCAGACGCGCGAACGGACGTCTGGGCGCTTGGCATCACGCTCTACGAGTCCATATTCGGCAAGGCGCCGTTCGAGACGGACAACATCCACGCGACGCTCTTTCGCGTGCTGAACGACAAGCCGGTGCGCGACCCCGTCGCCGGCGTGGACGATGCCCTCTGGGCGCTCCTCTTGCGCTCGCTCGAAAAGTCTCCGGCCGCGAGGTTCCAGAGCGCGAGCGCGTTCGCCGCAGCGCTGCGTATCTGGGCCACGCGCACCGTGGCTCCATCTCCGATTGCACCGACCCTGCCGTCGCCGGCCTTGTCGTCCGCCCAGCGACAGGCCTCGCCGACCCTTGCGGCAGAAGCTCCTGACCCGTTGCGAGGGTCGCTCGACGCGATCTTTCGCGGAAAGTTAACCCCGCGGTGAGATCATGAACGAACCTTTCCAGCTCCTCGATCAGGCTCCCAACTCCTTCGACGCGCTCTCCCTCGACTCGATGAGCGAAGCTGATCTGGACACGCTCAACATGGGTGTGGTCGGGCTGGACTCCACGGGCGCGATCCTCCGCTACAACCTGTACGAGTCACGGCTCGCGCGGCTCGATCGCGCCCAGGTGCTGGGTCGCAAGTTCTTCGAAGAGGTCGCCAAGTGCACGCGCGGTGACGCGTTCGAAGGGCGCTATCGCGCGCTAGTGTCGACAGGCGCTGCGCGGGCAGAGCGCTTCCCTTTCATCTTCGATTTCGCGTTTGGGGCACAAGAGGTCTCTGTCGAGATCGTGCGCCCACGCGGCAGCGCGCTCGTATACCTGCTCATCACGAGAACCCGAGCGACGGGCGTACGCGCCGACTTTCCAGTCGACCTCCGCGCCATCCAGCAGAGCGCGCTCGCCCCCGACGAGTTGGATCAGGGCGTCCGGCGCGACGCTCTCGACGCTCGCGTCCTCGAGGTGCCTTGGTCTTTTCTCGCGTCGCTGCGCGCGACCTGCGAGCGACTCGCGCCCGAGACCTGGACGCTCTTCTGTCACGAATGGGGCGTGCAGTGGGGCCGCCGACTCGCCGTGGATCTCGAGACCGAAGCGATCGAAAAGCACGCCAAGAGTCTGCGCGAGCTCTCGATGCGCACGGCTGGCAACATGGTCAGCGCACGACTGCGCCAGCAGGGCTGGGGTCGGCTCGTGCTCGACTTTCGACTCGCGACCGAGGGGCTCGTCGTCGCGGAGCTCTCGCGCAGCGCCATCGCGGAGTCCACACGACTCGTGCTCCCCTCGGGCTCGCAAGCAGACGGCGGGCGCTCTTGCCATCTGCTCGCAGGCGCGCTGGGTGCCGTGCTCACGCACATGGGCGAGCGTCGCATCTCGGTCATCGAGCTCGACTGCAGCGCGATCGCGCGGAACGCCGGGACTCCCGCGAACTGCACGTTCGTCGGCGTCTCGGGTCGTCGTCGCGATCGCGTCGAAGCGGCCGTGCAGCGTGGCGCCCGTACACCAGAGGATATCGTAGCAGAGCTTCGTAACGCCAAGGAGCCCGCGTGAGTCCGGCGAACAAAGACGACGCAGTTCGCGGACTGCTCTCTGGCGACGAGAACGAACCCGCCGCGATGGTGCTCGGGCGCGTGTCGTGGAACGGCCCAGTGCTAGACGCCGATCAGCTCACCGCAGCGGAGTTTCTCGCGGCGCTTCCCTGACGTCACGCAGCTCGGAACACTTCCGTGACTGCGGCGATAACCCTCGATGGGGCGTGCGCGCGAGCCCATCGTGTCCCTGCCCGAAGCGCGCGCGAACTTCATTTCCTCGCAGTCCCGCCATGGCACGCACCTCGCACTGCGTCCGACGGCGAGCGCATGAACGAGAGATCGATTTGGAGACTTGCCCAATCCACGGTGGGCAATTGGATGGACGACAACGCCATGCGGCTGTCGGCGGCGCTCGCCTTCTACACGGTCTGGTCGATCGGTCCCTTGTTCCTCGTGGTCGTCTCGGTCGTCGGGCTCGTCTACGGACGTGACGCAGCGGAGGGCCACGTGGTCGACTCTCTCCGCGAGCTTGTCGGCGACGAGGGAGCCAACAGCATCCAAGAGGCCATCGTCCACGCGAACGCTTCGGGCCACACCATCACGGCGAACGTCGTTGGCATCGTCTTGCTGCTCGTCGCCGCCTCGGGGGTCGTCGCGGAGCTCAAGTCGTCACTCAACTTGGTTTGGGAGATTAAGCCACCGAAGACCACTTGGCTCGCAGCGCTTCGAGAGCGAGCGCTGTCCTTGACGATGCTCCTCGGCGTCGGGTTCCTCTTGCTCGTGAGCTCTCTGTTCAACGCCGGACTCAGCGCGATCGGCAAGCGTCTGAACGGCTATATCCCCGGTGGAGAGGAGATCTGGCATGTCGCCCATGCGAGCGTGTCGTTCGGGCTCGCCACGGTCGTCTTCACATTCATCTTCAAGATCATCCCCGACGCGGCCATTCGCTGGCGGGATGTCTGGTTAGGCGGGGCGCTCACCGCTGCGCTCTTCACGCTCGGGCAGGTCTTCATGGGCCTCTACGTCGGCAAGACGAACATCGGCTCCGTCTACGGCGCTGCGTCTTCGCTGATGATCGTGCTCGTTTGGATCTTCTTCTCCTCTTGCCTCTTGTTCTTGGGCGCGGAGTTCACACGCGCCTACGCGCGGATGTATGGCGACCCACCGACGACACGCCGCTAGCGAGCCTTCAGGCTGGCTCCCATACGGCACGGTTGTCCGCGACATCGACGAGGAAATGCCGACGCGCGATGGCGTCGCTGATCTTGTCGGCGCTCGTCTGCAAGAACGCGCGTGCCTCGGACAGGACTCTCGTCGCGGCTTCCACATCGCCCGTCGCATGGAGAGCGCGCGCGTGTGCGAGCCGAACGAGAGAATCGTACTCTGCGCGATCGTCGTTGGCCTCGTGAGCCGCAACGGCGCACCTCGAGGCAACGAGAGCGTCTTGCGAGCGACCCAATGCCATCAGGGTGAGTGCGTGGATCGAGTGCGCCATCGCCAGCGTCGATGACCCTGTCGTCTTGAGGACGTGCACCGCGGCGCGCGCTTCGGCTTCTGCCGCTTGGGCGTCGCCGCGATCGAGGAGCATGCGCGCGAGGTACGCGCGTGAGGCTCCGACGACACGCGTGTCACCGCGCTCTTTCGCGAGAACGATGGCGGCGCGCTCCATCGCCATGCCCTCGAGGAGCCGACCGACGCGAGCGAGCGCGAGGCCAAGATTGTGTGTAGCTGCGAGCTCAGCGTAGCCGAATCCGAAATCCTTGGCGCGTGCGAGAGCGGCTTCGAGCGTACGCACGCCCTCTTCTGGACGCCCGAGCTGAATACTCACGTATCCGAGATTGACGGCCGCAAAGCAGGCCGACTTCTCCGCGCCTGCGATCTCGAAGCTGTCGGCGACCGAGAGCATGATCGCGACGTAGGCGTCGAGATCGCCCTTCGCTATCGCCAAGTTGGCGCGAGCTTCGTCCAATCGCGCCAACACGAGGACCTCTCCTTGCTCGTAACGAGTGACCACGACATCGATCTCGGCCAAGATGCGCTCGGCCTCGGGGCGTCGCACGAACGCGAGCGTCGAGCAGGCAAAAGACAGCGCGATCGCGAGCGCTCCGGCCGTGTCTGTGTCGATGGGGCAGGCCAACAGAGCGCTCGCCGTGCTCGAGATTTCGTCGACCTTGGCTTGCCGTGACAACGATACGATGAGCTCGCCGCCTGCGCGAAAGTAGTCCTCGCTCGAGCCCGTCGCCCGCGCGAGCGCCTCTCTTGCGGCGACCTCGGCGAGCGCGTGGGCGCCTCGCGCGTTGTGCACCTCGGCTTGCCGTCGACGTATCTCCGCCGCAATCTCGTCGGACGCTCCGCAGGCGAGCGCGCGCTCGCCCCAAGCGAGGCAGCCGTCGAAGTCATTTCGATTGAGCGCGTCACGGCACGCGCGCGCGAACCAGCTCGAGGCCCGACCCTCTTCTCCGCCACGAAACCAGTGCTCTCCGACGAGCGCCACGTCGTCGGCGCTGTTGGCTTCGAGCCATACGGCCGCCGCGCGATGCGCACTGCCGCGATCGTCATCCGTGAGCATCGCATAGGCAACGTCGCGCACGACGTCGTGTCTGAACGCGTAGCGCACGGACTCGACCTCTCGCTCTTCGTCGATCCAATCGTTGCGCACGAGCTCGAGGAGCCCGCCTGTGAGCTCCTCGCTCGACTCGGTGCCCAACAACGCGACCAGCTCGTCTTTCGTGAAGCGATCTCCGAGGACGCTCCCCGCCCGCAAGATCCTCCGGGTCTCAGGCGAAAGGTGCTCGAGTCTTGTATGCGTCATCGCGACGACAGCATGCGGCGTATCTGCGCCTTTGCCGTCCATCTCCGCCCAAATGAACTCCTCGAGGTAACGAGGCTTTCCCTCGGACCGCGCGGTCACTCTCTTGATGACCTCGGAGGGCACGTCATCACCCAACGCAGATCGCACGAGCACTCCGCACCAGTCTTCGTCGAGCGGCGAAAGCTCCACCTGCGAGGCGTGACGCGCGAAGATCGGGAAGTCGAGCAGCGCCTCGGGGCGAGCCGTCACGAGCACACACAACGAACGCACGCGTCGGAGGACCTCGCTTATGAGCACCACACTCGTGGAGTCGATGTGATGCAAGTCTTCGAGCCAAAGCACGGTAGGCCGCGCAGCAGACTCGACGATCAAGACATCGGTGATCGCGCGGGCCGTCTGGTCGTACATGATGGAAGCATCACGGCGCGCGGCGCGCAGTCGCTCGTCTGCGATCTCGAGCGGGGAGCCGAGCAACTCCAGCAGGAATGCCGTCGTCCTCGTCAACGTCGGCTCGTTCATGCGCGACGCGAGACCACGGTCGATCTTGGCTTTGATGGCTTCGTGTGTGTCGCGCGTTCGAACGCCGAAGAGGCTGCGTAGGGCCTGCTTGAAGGGGGCGAGCGCGCTCCGCTTGCGCAAGGGATCTCCTCTGCCCGCGATCACCGTGAGGTCGCGACGACCGCGCAACGACTCGGACACGAGTCGAGTCTTGCCGACGCCGGCGGCACCGACGATGACTGCACAAGAGGATCCACCGGCGGCTGCGCTTGCGAGCGCCTCCGAGATGCGTTCGAGCTCGCGGTCTCTCCCGACGAAGGAAAGTGCGTGATGCAGCGAAGAACCCGCCGGCGCATCGGAGATGCGTCGCTCCGAGACGAGCACCGGACCGTCGGTGCCGACTGTCATGACGAAGCGTGACTCGAGCAAGCTCGCCGTCGTCTCGTCGACGCGTACTCCGGAGGTCGCGTCACGCCGCAACAGCTCAGCGGCGGTCTCGATGACATCGCCGACGGGGAGATGGCCGCTCAGCTCTCCGCTCCCAGTGGCGATTGCGACGATCGCGCCGGGCACCGCACTCCGCAAAGCCAATGCACAGCGTGCGCTGAGCATCGCTTGATCGGTCGCGCTGCCTCGACCCCAAAGCGCCGCGACCGCACTCCCCGTCGCGAGCAGCTCGAGTCGCGCGCCGAAGGGTTCGACCAACGCGTGCAGCTGAGGCAGGCGCGCGCTCCACATCGCGAGGCCATCACTCTCGTCGGGGTCCGTCGGCATTTTGCATGCGACCACCGAGATCAGCCTGCGCTCGCGATCACTGATCGCAGGTGCGGACACGGACGGACGCGGGACTCCGAGCTGTGCAGCGAACCTCATCGCGAGGAGCGCTTCGGCCACCGACGCGGCGCTGGTAGGTCGATCGGCGGGCTCCTTCTTCAGCAAGCGCATGATCAATGCGTCGAGCGCCTCGGGCACGTCGGGCTTGATCGTGCGCAGCCGCGGCGCGGGCTCGAAACAAACCTTCGCGAGGATCGCCAACGCGTCCGACCCCGCGAACACGGCGCGGCCGGTGATGACTTTGTAGAGCACGCAGCCGAGCGAAAAGAGGTCGGCGCGTCCGTCCAGGTTGGGATCTCCACGCGCCTGCTCGGGTGCCATGTAACCGGGAGTGCCGAGCATCGTCTCTGCGCCGGTGAGCGCGGGCATTCCGCCGGCGCGGGCGATCCCAAAATCGAGGAGCTTCACGCGTGCGAAGTCGTCGTCGAGCACGAGCAGGTTCGATGGCTTGAGATCTCGATGAACCACGCCGCGGTCGTGCGCCCACGCTAGCGTCCGACACACCGAGACCCCCAACCGACGCGCTTGCTCGAGCGAGAGCACTCCTTGCTTGAAGATGCGACTGAGCGGAACACCCTCCAACCACTCCATCACGAGGAACGGAGTCGATTCATCGATGGTCCCGTGCTCGATGTAACGAACGATCCCTTCGTGCTCCAACCCCGCGAGCGTGTGCGCCTCGCGCAAGAAGCGAACTCGATTCTTCTCGGTCGAAAAATGCAGCACCTTGAGCGCGACCCGATCGCCCGTCGTTCGGTCTCGCGCCCGCCAGATCGCCCCCATTCCTCCGGAATCTGCAAGGACCTCCAGATCGAAGCGATCGGCGATGGTCTGCCCAGGAGTCACTACCGCAAACGTACATCGAACCGACCCGCGTCTTCGAGCCTCGTGTGAGGTAGGGGCACTGTTTCGTCGTCCTTCACGTCTTGATCGGCATCGACCGTCACACAGGTTTGCGTGTTGGTTCGAAGCTTGCGATAAGCCGCTCATGAAATTTGACCCCACGCATCAGAGCAACGATGTGGATGACGAGCGCGGTCGTGGCGGCGGACCCGCCCTAGGCGGCGGCGGGCTAGGACTGTTGATCGGTCTGCTCCTTCGTGTTCGCTACGGCTGGGTCATTCTGCTCGTTCTCGGCGTTGGATACGTGGGGTACCGCGTATGGGGCGGAGGCGGCGGCACGAGCAATCTGTCGGATCAAAACGCACCGTCGGCGCAGCTCGCTCCCTCGGATACCGACGCGCATTTCGTCGCGTTCGTGCTCGATGATGCGCAGGATTTTTGGGACAAATACTTCAAGACGCGGTCGGGCTCGTATCGCCACGCGAAGCTCACCTTGTTCTCAAACTCCATTCGCACGGGCTGTGGCGCCGGTGACTCCGCGACGGGTCCTTTTTACTGTCCCGACGACGAGCACGTGTACATCGACCTCGCGTTCTTCCGCGTCATGAGCGAGAGGCTCGGCGCCAACGGCCAGTTCGCGCGCGCCTACGTGATCGCCCATGAGATCGGGCATCACGTACAAAAGGTCTCCGGTGAAACTGTCGGCGGAGGAAAAGGCGCACAAGGCAACTCCGTGCGCACGGAGCTCCAAGCCGATTGCTACGCAGGCATATGGGCACGATCGGCAGACGCTCGCGGGCTCTTGGAAAAAGGCGACCTCGACTCTGCCCTCAATGCGGCGTCACGAATCGGCGATGACGTTCTTCAAAAAGAAGAGACGGGCCACGTGAGGCCCGAGAGCTTCACGCACGGGACTGCGGAGCAGAGAAAGCGGTGGCTGCAAAAAGGCTACATGAGCGGCGATTTGCACCAGTGCGATACGTTCCACGGGGCAGCGCTCTAAGGGTCGGGGTCTTCCGAACGCCGGATTGTCAGCATGCTTTACAAAACGACCGAATCAGAACCGGATCGCTGCCTCGGCGCTCACGGAGAAGTAGCCGAATGTCGTGCCGTGACCGAGGACCTTCCCGTAGCCGGCCGCGAGCGGCAGGCTGAAGATGACTCGCTCGAGCTCGATGAATCCTCCGAGCGAACCGCCGGCGACGGCCGCATTGCGACCCGACGTGAAAGCGTCCACGTTCGGCCAAATTTCGGGTCGCAACGTGACGAAGAAGCCGCCGCGCACTGGCGCGTTTTCGGCGCCGATCCGATGCCGGTAGCCGAGGTCGAGGCCGAACTGTCCGACGACCGAGGGGCCGAGCCCAGCGCCGACGCGCGCCCCGAAGACGAGGTGAGGCTCCAGCCCGAGCGGGAGCACGAAGCGAAACGCGAGAGCGGGTGCGAAGAAGTCGCCGGCGCCGATCCGCTGATAGCCAACGCCGAGGCCGAGCTCGAACTTGCGATCGACGATGGGCTCGGCGGACGAAGTGGCCTCCGCCTTCGCGTGGCACTCACCATTCGAGCAGCTCTCGCCGTTTCCGCACGGCGGGTTGCAGAGGCTCACGCACTTGGCCTCGGACGAGCAAACGAAGCCGCTTCTGCACGAAGGGAAGCACGCGGCAGGTGCGTCCGCGCTGACCACTTGCGTAAAGAGAGACCCGGCGCTCAACGTGAAGAGGAACGATGCGCGAAGCGACATACGGTCAGCCGGTATCGTACAACGTCGGCTCGGGCAACAGGCCCCTTGAGACGCGACGAGGAACGACCGGTCACGCGCCGGCAGCCTTGAAGCCGATCTTCGCGTGATTGCCGTCGCAATACGGCTTGTCGGACGAGCCTCTGAAGCGGCAAACATAGGCCTCCGTCGTGCGCTTGCAGGTTCGGCCCGTGCCCCACGACACCTCGATGGGTCCGCGTACGCGATAGGGACCGTCGAGCGTCGGCGTCACGTGCAGCGGACAGACACGTGCGAGCCACGTGTACGAGGCGATCGATCGGTGCGTCGTCTGGATGAATCCACGGGCCTTTGACGTTGCCGATGAAGACCTCGGGCGTCTCGACCACGCAGTGGCGCGCGTGAAGTCGGCGCTTCGCCTCGAACTGCAAGACGATGCGGTGCCCACGAACGATCTCGAAGCCCGCCGCGCTCACGTCCGGTCTCGGCGCGGGCTTGACGCTCGGCGGTGGCGCGAACGCGGCCGTTGGAGCCTCCAGGACCCGCCTAGACGCGAGTGACTCGAGCTTGCTGGTTAGCGCGCTCAGCTCGTCTCGCCCCGCGGTGAAGCGCGCGTCGAACGGGATCGCGACGCGGTCGTAGGTCGCCACGATCGAGCGCGAATGCTCCGCCAACACCCCGAGCGCGCGATGCACTTCAGGCAGCGACTGCATCGACCGAGACATCGGAGTCCCACCTGACCCGTCTTGTTCGCATAGGCTCGGCGCATGGGCGACTACGATTTCGATCTGTTCACTATCGGTGCGGGCAGCGGCGGGATCGCGGCGAGCCGTCGCGCGGCCTCCTACGGCGCCAAGGTCGCACTCTGCGAGGACGATCGCGTCGGGGGCACGTGTGTCTTGAGAGGCTGCGTCCCGAAGAAGCTGCTCGTCTACGGCTCCCGCTATGCGCACGACTTCGAGGACGCGCGCGGCTTCGGCTGGACCGTAGGCGAGACCGCGATGGATTGGCCTCGCTTGATCGTCGCAAAAAACAGGGAGGTCCAGCGCCTGAGCGACCGCTACGTCGCCATGCTCGAGGAAGCGAACGTCACGCTCGTGCGCGGGCGCGCAACGCTCACGGACGCGCACACGCTGTCGGTGAACGGAGAGCGTGTCACCGCGAAGACCATCTTGATCGCGACAGGCGCGAGCCCCGTTCGACCGAGCGTCCCGGGGATAGAGCACACCATCACCTCCAACGAAGCGCTGGACCTGAAGCTCTTGCCGAAGACGATTGCGATCATCGGCGGCGGCTACATCGGCGTAGAGCTGGCTGGCGTATTTCGAGCTCTCGGCGTGAGCGTGACGTTGGTGATCCGCGATCGCGCCGTGCTACGCGGCTTCGACGAAGACGTTCGTGCCGCTCTCGGCGTGGAGATGCAGAAGCGGGGACTCATCATTCGCAACAACACGACCGTCCTCGGCATCACGCGTCGCGACGAAGAGCTCGTACTCGCGACCGGATCGGGAGAGCCTGTGGTCGCCGAGGTGGCGCTCTACGCAACGGGGCGCGCGCCGAACACCGGCGATTTGGGCCTCGTGCACGTGGGCGTGCAGACCGACGCGCTCGGCGCGATCGTCGTGGACTCGACCTCGAAGACCGCGGTGGAAAGCGTCTACGCGATTGGCGATTGCACCAATCGCAAGAACCTCACGCCGGTCGCGATCGCCGAAGGACGCGCGGTCGCAGAGACGCTCTTCCGCGACAACCCTAGGATCGTCGACTACTCGCTCGTACCCAGCGCCGTCTTCAGTCAGCCGCCGGTCGGGAGCGTCGGGATGACAGAGCAGGCCGCGCGCGAAGCGATCGGAGAGATCGACGTCTACGTGACGAGCTTCCGCCCGATGAAGCACGCGCTTACCGAGCGCGACGAAAAGACCATGATGAAGCTGGTCGTCGACCGCAAGACCGACAAGGTCGTTGGCTGTCACATCGTGGGCGACGACGCGCCGGAGATCTTGCAGGGCGTCGCGATCGCCGTCACGTGCGGCGCGACGAAGGCGCAGTTCGACGCGACGATCGGCATTCACCCCACGGCGGCAGAAGAGCTCGTGACGATGCGCACCAAGAGATAATCGGGTATCGCCGCGCTCAGGAGCAGGTGCCGTATTCGATGCCGTCGATGACGAAGGGCGAGCTGAGCTTGTTGCAAGTCGTCTTGCCTTGCGCCACGCAATCGGCAGACGCGTTGCTCACGCGACAAGGGACCTTACAGACACCGCCGTTGTTGTAATAAATGCAGAACAGGCCCGCGCCGCAGTCCGCGGAGACTTTGCAGGTGCCGCCTTCGTTCACCTTGCCGCCGCTCCGACACGCGAGGGTGTCGGAGTTCACGAAGTGACACTCGACGCCGTTCGGACAATTGCGTAGCGGTGGGCTCGCGCCCTGCGGACTGTAGGGATTGCAGTTGGGAGGCTTGCAGTAGCCGTACTCTTGCGTCCCTATTTTCATGGGCGTTGCGAGCGACAGGCACTTGTTGGAGCCACAGTCAGTGCCGTTTGTGCGGCAGTTCTTGCTGCAATAAAAGCCATAGTCCGACGACCCGACGCACTGCGACCCACGCGTGCAGAACTCTCCACTGCCCGAGCAGTAGTCTCCCGCGACGCCGGAGCCCTGCGGTCGGCAAACCCCATAGTCGCTGTCAACGAGGTTGCACGTCTCCGTGACACCGCACTGGGAAAGTGTGACGGGATCACATGGCCGCGCCTAGACATCGAGCGCCGGCTGGTGCCAGCCGCGGGGGCCTACCTCGGAGAGATACTGGTCACCCACCTCGGCGGGCGCTGGGTGCCCCGCCGCGACCTCGCCGAATCGCAGGTGGTCGTCGGCAGCAAGGCCTGGCTGCCGTTCCTGCGCGCCCGCCATAGGCTGCACGACCGCCAGTCGATTCTCGACCACTCGCTCACGCAGTTCTACCGCGTCGCGGCGCGCGAGGGCTGATGCTCCACGGCCGGCTTCGCCGCCCATTGACGAGCAGAACGAGCAAGCGCCTAGACCGCTCCGCGAAACCTGTCGGAATCGATGTGGTGCTTCTTCATTAGCTCGAAGAACGCACGCCGGTTCTTCACCGCGGCATCGGCGGCGTGCGTGATGTTTCCGCCGGGGCGCGACTGAACGGAAGGCGGGAGCTTGAGAGCGTTGGGATGGATGTGGACGGAACTCGGTGTATTGGGCCGACGACATTTCGAGACGACTTTGGCCCCATTGTCGGTCGAGAGAAAGACGGGGCCTCGAGCGCGACCCGTCGCGCGTCTAAGCAGCCTCGTCGCCGAAGGCGGCTCTCCTGAGGAGCCGACTTTTCCAATAGGGAGGACCTCTCGCGGGCTGGGGCTCGGGAGCGCTGGTGGGCTCACCGAGCGAGCGGAGGTAGCGGGCGATCGCCGAGCACCGCGTAAGGGTCTCGCTGCGTCATCTTTTGCGGGGATTTGCACAGGCGACGGGCCGGGTCCGCGTGATTCCCTTTGCAACCGCACTCGGTTTGGGTGTAGCTCGCCCGCTTCCCATGGCTTTTCCCCGCCTGTCGTCCGCCGCGCAGAAGCAGCTCCTCGACGCCATCGTCGCCCGTTCGCACAAGAAGGCCGGCGCGCCGCCGCCCGTCGTCGTCTTCGACCTCGACGGGACGCTCTTCGACAACCGCCCGCGCTCACTCGCCATCCTGCACGAGCTCGCGACGCGGTGGCAGGAGCGCGAGCCGGAGGCCGCGGCAGCGCTCACGAGCGCCAAAATCTCGCAGCTCGCGTACCTCTTGACGGAGTCGCTCGCGAACGTCGGCGTCACGCGCACCGATCTCATCGCCGACGCCGAGGTGTTCTGGCGCGACCGCTTCTTCGTCGACCCATACTTGAAGCACGACCGGCCCCTCGCAGGCGCGGTCCGTTTCGCCAAGGACTGCTACGAGGCCGGCGCGCTGCTCCTCTACTTCACCGGGCGAGACCTGCCTCTCATGGGACCCGGGACGTTCGCGAGCCTGCGCGATAGCGGCTTTCCGATCGGCGTCGTCGGCACCGAGCTCGTGCTCAAGCCGGACGCGGCGATGCCGGACGAGGCCTTCAAGCGCCTGGTCGGGGCCGATTTGGCGCGCGTCGGAGACGTCATCGCGATCTTCGACAACGAGCCCGGCAACTGCAACGTGCTCGGTGAGCACTTCCCGAGCGCGGACTCTTGCTTCGTCGACACGCAGCATCTCCCTGGCGCGCCGGCGCTCTCGCCGAGCGTGAAGGTCATCTTAGACTTTCAGCGCTAGACTGCCGCGCCATGCGCTTCGTCTCGCTGCTGCTCGTCATCGCGTGTCGCGGCTCGCAGGGCGATCCGCCGGCCGTCGAGCCCGACGCACAAACGAGTCCGCAGGCGAACGCCGTCCCCGCGCCACTCGCGAGCGAGCCGCAGTCGGGCACGACGAGCACGACCGCGCAGCTCGACGCCGGTCCGCCGCCGGTGCCCATGCGCGGCGACGAGGCGCTCTCCGCAGACGTCCCGCAACGCGAGGTCAAAGACGCGCAAGCGCCCGTGTACACGATGCAGGTCGCGCTGCGTCCGATCGATCCGCCCGTGCCTCCGAAGGCGCCCGAGATCGGCGTGGTCACCGTGGAGGGCGCAAGAAAGAGGCTGGATCCAAGGCTGACCATTGATATGTCACCCACGCGGGTGCGCGTGCAGATCGCCAGCGGCGCGTGGCTGCTCACGGAAGGCTGGCAGCTTCGCTCGCGCGCGGATCGCTACGGCTGCGTCCTCGTCTCTCCAGACGAGACCACGTATCGCGTGCTCGCGCCGGGGGCGTTGCGGGCTTTGATCGGCGAGCGACGGCTGGACGTCGCGCCCGTCGCCACAGCAGAGATCACGCTGAACGGAGACGGCGCACGCCGGCTCGGAATGAAGACGCGTCGCGTGGACGTCTCGAGCCGCAGCGCGAAGGCCACGTTCGAGATCGCGCACGTCGAGGGGCTCGGCGAGGCCGGTCCGATGCTCGGGCGCGCGCTGCTCGATCTGATGAGCGCGCCGCCGTCCACACCGCTCGTCGCGACCGACGAGCTGCCCCTTCACGCGGAGCTTCGCTGGACCACGCGCGGCGGGCTCGTCTACGACGCCATCTCGCTCGCCAAGCGCGCAGACCTCGCGCTCGCGGCGCTCGCCGTTCCGCCGACGAGCGCAGCGTTCTTCAGCGATCCGTTGCCCAATCAACCGTCAGGGACCTTTCTCACGCAGGGCGAGCTCACGGGTCTTCACACGACTCCGGTCGAGGTCGGCCCGACGCCGCTCCCACCGGGCGACGCACACGCGACGCTCACACTCGGCAACACGACCGACCAGCTGCGTGTGGCGTGGGTCGACGGTGTCCCGGCCGCGTGGGTGTTGCCGCGCGGGCGCGTGGCCCTCGTGGGTCTGATGCGAGGTCGCTACCAGCTCGAGTGGCGCACGTTCCTCGGAGACGCGGCCGAGCCGCCCATCATGGTGACCGCCCCAGGCGCGAACGAGCTCGGCGCCGCGGAGGGTGGCGCCCCGGCGCCGAAGTGAGCGCAGCAAGACGGGTTACGCTGACGCTAGCGATAGTCGTCTGGCGTGAACCGCACGTCGCTCGTCCCGTTCTCCTGCATGTGCGATCGCAACGCCTCATAGGTGAGGTTCACGACGTCGTAGCGCGTGGTCGGCGAGAAGTATTCGTCCTCCTCTACCTCGGGCAATCCGCGCAGCCTTGCCTCGACGATCTCGCGCTCGCCCGGATCCGTCTCGAAGTGCGCGTGCCAACCGTCTTGATCCGTCAGCAGCAGCGCCTCTCGCGCCATGCCGATGGGGTTGAACGCGAGATACACTCGACTGAGCAGGACGCGCCACGCCGAGTGGTCGCCTTGAGCCTGCCAATAGCCGCCGAAACGTAGCCGGACCACCTCGCCGAGGTACGCGCCTGCAACGGCGGTCACCAGCTCCACGGTTTCGGGTCGCGCTGCCGCCTCTGCGCGCGCGTCGCGGATGTACTGATCGACGAGCGACAGTGTGTCCGGCGTGAAGTCGAGCGCGACCTTGTATTTTGCCCCGACGAAGCGCACGCAAGAGGCGGCGAGCTCGGCCACCTCGCGCGGAGCTCCCGCGACCTCTTCGTCGCTGACTTCTTCGCGCGCCTCTCCGAGCTCGTTCTCGTCGTCGTCCGCCTGCGCGAGCTTCGGTCCAGAGCCGTTCAACCCGGCACCGTTCTTGTCACCCATCCGCACTGTCCTACCACCGCTGACGCGAGCGGTGCTCGTCGATGCGGTCTTCGTTTCGAGCCCTGGCTTTCCCGGCACAAAGCGCCTAACGTCAAGATTTCCAATGCGTCTCGGCATTTTTAGCGACGTTCACGCCAATTACGAAGCGCTGTCGGCCGTCCTAGAGGCGTATCGCGATGAGCGCATCGACCTTTTCTACTGCCTCGGAGACACGGTCGGTTACGGCGGCTCGCCCAACGAGTGCGCCGACATCGTGCGTGAGGTGAGCAAAAAGACCATCCTCGGCAACCACGACGCGGCCGTAAGCGGCCGTATGGATTACTCGTATTACTACGAGGCCGCACGCCACGCGCTCGACGCACACGCCAGCATGATCTCCGCAGAGAACATGTCTTGGCTCAAGTCGTTGCCCTATCAAGAGATGCTCTCCGAGATCAACGTGCTGCTCTGCCACGGCTCGCCCGTGCGCCTCGAGGAGTTCGAGTACATCTTCGCCCCCGAGCAGGCGCGCGAGTGTCTCGCCATCCACGACAAGCTCGGGCATCTCACGCTCATCGGCCACTCACACCTCTGCAAGGTGTTCGCGCTCACCAAGTCGAACGTCGAGGAGCTGCCGTCGAACGACTTCGAGCTGGAGCCCGACAAGAAGTACATCGTGAGCGTCGGCTCGGTCGGTCAGCCAAGAGACTTCGACAACCGCGCGAGCTACACGATTTACGACAGCGACAAGAAGCGCTTCGAGTTCAAGCGCATCGAGTACGACATCGAACTCGCCGCCGACAAGGTGCTTCGAGCCAAGCTGGAGCGCAACTTCGCGCACCGCCTGTTCATCGGCGTCTAGTTTCGCACGCGTCCTACTTGCAGATCATGAAGCCCACGAGGGTCGGGTAGCTCGCCAAGCAGCTAAGCGCGCCGGCCTCGTGAACGGGGCAGTTCCCGCCGTCGTCCGCTACGTCACACACGACCGTGTTGCCCGCCTTGTCGCATGACGGACTGCAGCCCACGCTCGTGGCCCGTCCCTCCGCGAGCGGGAGACCGTCGTCCACGCCCCGGATGCTCGCGCACGCGCAGAGAGCGCTCACCGCGACGAGTACGGCGAAGGGCAAACGGCGCACGTCTCAAACATACGTCACTCGTTCGCCGTCGTGTCCATCACGTCTCGGACGAACGTCGTCACATCTGCGTGAATCTTGAAGGCCTGCGCTCCGGCGCTGAACGTGCCGTCGATCTCCAGTGAAATTGCGCCTCCGCGCGTCGCATCCACCTTGCGGACCTTGGTCACGAGCTCACATTTCGAAGACGCGCAGGTCAGCGACGACGCTCCAGGCACGCTCAGCGTCGCGCCCTCGAGGTCCACCTTCGCAGTCGCTTCGGGCCCGAAGCGGAGCTGAAAACCGAGCTTCGCCGGCGACATCGGGCTTGTTGCCTTCGGCGTGAGCGACAGCTCGTCGATGTCGCCGAACATCACGCGCCACCGCGCCGATTCCTTCACGACGACGACGCCTCGCGCGAGCTCGGCGGTCCAATCTGCCGTGGTCTGTTCGGGATCGGGTCGCCCTTCGGCGCCGTGCACGTCGAGCGTGGCCCTCACGGGCGCGAGCGCGGTCACGAGCGGAGCCCCGTCGGTCAGCGTCGAGCGCCATCGGACGGCGTCTCGCACGCACGACGCGCGTTCCTCCTCGATCAAGAGCGAGTCGCAAGCTTTCTCGTCCTTGCCGAGCGTCGCCTCGCACGTCGGTCGATCGTGATGCTCCACGGCGGCGCAGAAAATGGGGCTCCTGGACGCCTGCGCGAGACACAGCGGATCGCGTCCGCGCGTCGTGCCCGCAGAGACGCGCGGGCAAGAGTCCGGCTTCTGCATCACGATGGCCACGACGGCGTTGCACCTCGCCTTGAGCGTGCTCGCGTCGATGAGTGAGCACTTGCGCGGGTCCTTCGTCCGGCTGGCCTCGAGCACTCGGCACGCGTCGCGAACGAACGTGTCATAGCCGATGTTCTCGAGCGCATCGCCGAGCACGGGGTCGACCTTGCTCCGATCGCGCATGCAGTCCTCGACGGTCGTGAACGCGGCCACGTCGGCCTTGAAGTCTCCTGCGGGCCGCGGCGGATCGACCAACACCCCGACGCCCGCGGCGTCCAAACCCAAGGCGATCAGGGTGGCCGAAGGTGTGGTCGTGGGGGTTGGCTTCGGCTCGTCGTCATGGCAAGCGCACACCACGCCGAGCATCAGCCACCAGTTTCGCACCCCGCCACCCTACCGCAGCTGTTCGAGAAGCCCACGAGCGCTACCGGATTGTCAGCATGCTTACGAACCGGCTTCGGAGACGGTTGACATACTGAACAAGCAGACAGTACACTGCCTTCTCTTTCGCAACACAGCCACGTACCCGCAGCTCTCAGGAGACGACCATGGAAGACCCCAAAAACCGCCAAAAAGCTATCGATCTTGCCGTTGCTTCCATCGAGAAGGAGTACGGCAAAGGCGCCATCATGCGACTGCGTGATGGAGTACTGAACGCGGACGTCGGTGTCATCCCCAGCGGCAGCATCGGTTTGGACCTCGCGCTCGGCATCGGCGGGTACCCCAAAGGTCGCATCATCGAGATCTACGGACCCGAGTCGAGCGGCAAGACCACGCTCACGCTTCACGCGATCGCCAGCGCCCAAAAGGCCGGCGGCGTCGCGGCGTTCATCGACGCGGAGCACGCGCTCGACCCCGCATACGCCCGCAAGCTCGGGGTCAACACGGACGAGCTCCTCGTCTCGCAGCCGGACTATGGCGAGCAAGCGCTCGAGATCGCGGACATGCTCGTCCGCAGCGGCGCAGTCGATCTCATCGTCGTGGACTCCGTCGCCGCGCTCGTCCCCAAGGCCGAAATCGAGGGCGACATGGGCGATAGCCATGTCGGTGTGCAAGCCCGATTGATGAGTCAAGCGCTCCGCAAGCTCACCTCCACGGTGGCGCGAAGCAACTGCCTGCTCGTCTTCATCAACCAGATCCGCATGAAGATCGGCGTCATGTTCGGCTCGCCGGAGACCACCACGGGCGGCAACGCGCTCAAGTTCTATGCATCCGTCCGCTTGGACATTCGTCGCATCGGCGCCATCAAAGAGGCAGCGGCCAGCACGGCCAGCAACAAAGACCCGATGGTCATCGGCAATCGCACCCGCGTGAAGGTCGTCAAAAACAAGATGGCCCCTCCATTCCGCGAGGTGGAGTTCGACATCCTCTACGGACAAGGCATCTCGCGCTCGGGCGACATCGTCGATCTCGCCGGCGAGATGGGCGTCATCGAGAAGAGCGGCGCCTGGTACTCGCTCAACGGAGAGCGCATTGGCCAAGGCCGAGAGAACGCCAAGGCGTACCTAGAGCAGCACCCCGAGCTCATGGACAAGCTCGAAGCCGCCATCCTGCACAAGCACGGCGTCAAACGCTCAGGCACCGTGGACGCGCCGCCTGCCAAGCAAGAGGCCGCCAAGCAAGAGGCCGCACCGGCGAAGGTGAACGGAACTGACGCGAAGAAGCCAGCCCCGTCTGCAGTGCCGCACATTCCGGTCAAGCCAGCGAATTAGGAGATTTACAGGAAGGCGAGAAGCCGGGAAGGCCAATTGGGGTATTGGCCCCTAAATCGTCCCGATTCCCCGACTTCCTGAAAAATCTATGATGGCGCTTCAGTGAATCTGATCGCTAGGGATTAGGATTTTGGCGCTTTGCGGGTCCAGCGTGATGCGCAAGGTGCCGTCCATCGCTATTTGGTAGTTGGCCTGTGTCGGGTCCAATACGTCAATCAGGATTTTGCCCGCCATGCCGGCGCTGAGCGCCATCGAACTCGTGTCGGCTGTCGTGCTCTTGTGGCGTGCGTTGGTGTTCTGGACGACTAGCGCGTAATTGCTGCCGTCGGCGCGCTCGAACGCAAAGACGCCCGCGTCACCTTCGTCTGCGACGTGATCAGTCGCGTAGACGACCTTGGTCACTCCACGGCGTAATGCAGAGTATTGCTTGCGGAGTCGTGTGAGCTTCGCGAGGTGACGGAATGTGTCTCCTGTCGTGGCGAACTTGGTATTCCAGAGGACCTCACGATTGGCAGGATCATTGCCGCCCGCGAGTTCTTGCTCAGTGCCGTAATACAGACACGGAATTCCATCCTCCGTGAAGAGCAGGGTCAATGCGTTACGCAGCGCTGGCAAGTCGTTCTGCGCCTCGAACAAGAAACGAGACACGTCGTGATTGTCTAGGAAGTTCACGAGCGCCTGATTCGGCGGCACGCCAATGCCGAGCTCTTGAGGGGTAGGGCTGTAGGCCTTGCTGCGTGTTTCCCACAGCGTCTTGATCTGCGAAGTGCCTTTCTGCTGCTTCGGGTCGTGCGCCATCTGGAACACCTCGCGGAACACCTGAAAATGCTGCGAGAAGTAAAAGACGCTGTCGAGCTCACCGGGCGCAGTATAGCTGCCCAGGAGCGAGTCATTGCCGTCGAACGCCTCCCCGAACATCAGGAAGTGATTCTTGTTCTGCGCCGCAAGTCGCGTTCGAACACCCTTGGCAAAGTACTGCCAGAACTCGTGCTCTACATGTTTGACGGTGTCGATGCGAAAGCCGTCCAGGTCGAGCAGCTCGACCCAACGTGTATAGGCATCCACCATCGTCGCGCGAACCTCGGGCAGCTCGGTGGCGACGTCCTTCAGTCCACCGGGGAAGTCCCCAAGCATGCGCTGCTTCTCGTCGTCGTAATCGAGTATCCGTCCGAAGCCGTGATAGGCGCGCGCGGTGCCAAGAATACCGGGCGGCGGCACGCGATTGATCGCCGGCTCATTGATGAAGATGAGCGGCGCGCGGCCCGCATTGCCGAGCGAGGTAGACGCCTGAACCCCGCGCGGATCCCAGTCCGGATCATACTCGCTGACGCGCGTAATGGGCGAGCTGCCCCCGGTTCCGCCGATGTAGATGTCGGGGTGCCCATTGAGATTCATATCGTAATAAAAGACCTGGCCCATGTGATTCGTCACAATGTCCAAGACGACCTTCATCCCGCGATCATGTGCCGTGGCGACGAGCGACCGCAGAGACGCAATATCTCCGAAATGGGGGTTGAGCTGCGTGAGGTCTTGCGCCCAATACCCGTGATAGCTGTCCACGTCCGCGTCAGTCTCTACGTTCTTCACGATCGGCGAGATCCAGAGCGTAGTGACCCCGAGCGTCTGGAGATAGTCGAGGTGGTCCTCGAGGCCCTTCCAGTCTCCGCCCTGAAAGCGCGCCAACGCGCCGGCTCGAACGTTCCAATCATTGTTGATGTCGCCGTCCGCGAAGCGATCGACCAATACTTGGTAAATCACCTCGTCACGCCAATCGTCCACGTGGGTCGCGAGCGCCGGTTGCTTTCCCCGATCGGGAATCCCTACGCACCCCGCGCTCGGCGCTGCCACGAGACCCGCAATCAGACCCGCAAATGCCAATCGTGCAATCATGCCGCCCTCACAGGTAGCTGCTCGAGTTAAACCACCATTCGACGTTGAGCCCGAGGAAGTGCTCCACGTCTCTTTGATTGAAGACGTCCTCTTTGGCGTAGAGCTCCTTGGCGCCGTTGTTGCGAACTGTGGCCGCGTAAATTAGCCGAAATTGTGGTCGCTTGAACGAGCCACGGCCGGCGGGTGAGAAGTAAGGCATCAATCCGAATCGCCACATGGACGCTACGAGCGGCTGAGAGTTCCTGTCGGGATCGGGATAGGCGAACCTGCGCGCCTGGAAGCTGGCCTCGCCGGCCACACCCCAGTGTTCACCAATGAACAGCTCGGGTCGCAATACGACAGTGCCCTCGTCGTACTTCTGGGTTGTGGTGGGCGAGACGTCGCCGTCGCGAAAAAATCGCAGATAGGCGCCGCCCATCAACCCGAAGGCGTCCTTCTCCCAATTGCCGCCCAATGCGATGAGCGTCTCCGTGGAGCCCATGGTGGTCCGGTCATTGGCGAACGTGAGCGGCGCCGCGAGAGGGTCATAAGCCGCGAGCCCACGCGCGTGCCGGACGAACAGATTGACGTGAGTGTCGCGCTCGCCCGTCCAGATGCCCAACTGAGCGCCGAACAAGAAGCCGTAGTCTTGCGGCAATCCGCGGTCTTGCCCGGTGAGGGTATCTTGATAGACCCCCGCTCCGATTTGATGCCCCTCGCCATACACCACGAACTTGAAGCCCGCTCTAGGGTCCTTGAAGAGCCTGCCGTTGCGGATCAGGTGCGTGAGCTTGAGCGTCTCGATGATGCGCGGGCGGTCCAGCTTCTGAACATTGACTGTCCCCGTGCCGAACGGCGCGACCACCGGCAGCTGCTGTGATTGATAGGAGTTCTCCAGGCGCTGCATGCCGACGTGCGCCGCGAGTGTGGTGTCCGCATTGAACTGATAGCCCGCGCCGCCGCCTATGGTGTTTTGATTGTCGAGGGGCCACCAATTGAGCAGATAAACGTCGTCCCCGCGGTACATGCGAGAGCCGCCCCAGAGCGTCAGCTTGCCAATGGTGCCCTGCGCGTACAGGTTGCGGACGGCGAGCTGCTGATTGATTTGACCCGTGAAGTGGAAGAACGGCGAGAAGAGCGCGAGCGTGGTGACGACCTTGGTCTTGATGTCGCCCTTCCACTTGTCCTCACGGCGTAGCTCGAGCTCCGCGTAGCTGTCCTCGTCGATGCGTGTTCCATAGGCGACGACGTTCGCCGTGCGACCCCAACCGCCGCGCAGATCGCTCGCGATGCGAACGCGACCATAAGAGCCAAACTCGAAGGAGCCCGTCGGTACGCTGGCTTCGGGAGCGGGGAGAGGCTCTTGCGCGCTTGCGACGGCGGTCAGTGTGAGCGCCGCGAGCGACGTGATGAACTGAGTTTTCATGGATTAGGGAGCGAGGATCGCCGCGCCTCTCGAGGGCAGTGTCAAAGATACAGTGCCCGATACCACCGTCACGTCGGGTCCGCCGAGCCTGTCGTGCAATACAGTGCCGTCCGCGAGCGAGAGTGTGATCGGCAGCGCAGCGGTGAAGCTCTGCGTGCTTGGGTCCTTGGAAATCGCGACGAGCGCAACGTCCCCTTGAGTCGTCTGTCGCGCAAAGAGCAGCAGCGTCTCGGTCGCCTGGACATGGCGATAGTCGCCGCGACGCAACGCAACCAAGTCGCGCCGTGCCGCACCCAACTTGCGAGTTAGCGCCAGCGTCGCGCTCTCGTCGGGAGAGAGCGCTTCGTCGCCGCGCCATTGCACACGATTATTGGGATCGGCGCCGCCCCACTCGCCATACTCGTCTCCATAATAGAGCAGCGGGGCGCCCGGCAATCCCATCAACCAGCTCAACGCAGCCCTGTGCCGCGCGTACGGCTCTGGGTCATTGGGGGCAGCTGCGATATTCGACCACTTGTTGCCGGGGGTGGAGGGGTCGTGCGCGCCGTCCTGACCGCGGTAGGTCGCCAACGTGACGGAGCGGGGCGTGTCGTGACTGCCGATGTAGGGCGTCATGACGGACCCCTGCGGGTACATCCACGTGCTCGCCTGCGCCCAATAGTCCGCATGCAACAGGCCGTGCTGGTCCGCGTCGAACGTGCGGTAAGGCACTGCATGATAAAGAACGAAGTCGAATTGACCGTCCAATTGGCCAGGCCCGATATAGCGCGAAATGGTGTCGTATTGAGCCTGATTGCAGGCGAGTCCGCAGTCGGACCAACCCATCGCGGTCTCGCCGGTCAAGAAGACCTTGTTGCCGCTCGCCTCGAACTCGCCGCGAACGCGCGCGGAAAGATTGTAGATGGCGGCGTCCTCAACGTGCTTGACGGCGTCGACGCGTAAACCGTCCAGATCGAAGCGGTCAATCCAATAGACCGCGTCGTCGGTGAACTGACGGCTCACGTCCGCGACGGTCCAATTGACGTCTGGCATGTAGGGGGCAAACAAGCAGTCGAGCCTATGCGTGGTCCAATCGCAGTTGTTGGTGCCACAGACGCAGCCCGTGCGAAACCACTCTGGGTGCGCCTTGAAATACTCGTGGTTCTCGTGGACGTGATTGACGACGAAATCCATCAGCACGCGGATGCCGTGCGCGTGGGCCTCTTTGACCATCGCCTCGAGCGCCTTGTCTCCTCCGAGCCGCGGCTCCACCTCTCGTGCCTTGACGGGCCAATAGCCGTGATAGCCCGTGACGTCATGCACGCCGTCGTCCGACGGATAACCGGCTTGTGGATTGGTCTGAAAGGGTGTGAGCCAGAGGGCGCGAACACCTAGTTGGTCGAGCGCGCCGCTCGCGATCACCTGGCGAACGCCCTCGAGATCGCCGTTCTGGAAGTTCGCGCGCAGGTCCACGTTCTTGACGGGCTGCACGTCATTGGTCACGTCGCCGTTCCTGAAGCGGTCCGTCATGGCCATATAGATGAGCGCGTCGCGCCACTCGAACGTGGAGCTCTCAATCCAGAACACCAATCGCAGCGGCGGAGCCCCGCGCCCACGGCGGTCCTTCGCTGCCACGAATAGCGTGTATTTGCCGTCGCTCAAACCGGTCAGATTGATTGCCACAGTCTCCGCGGCCTCGTCCACGTTCGCGGTGCGCATGAGGGTCGCGAAATCATTCTTCACGGCGACAGAGACGCTCGAGGCGTCCAGCTGAGTGCCGCCCTGCCCCCGGTGAAACGCGACGGTCGCCATGTAATGACCCTGCATCGGTGCCATGCGCGAGTTGCTCTGGTCGACGAGAGACAGCGTCGGCGAATAACAGTCTTTGACCGTAACCCCGGAGTTCTCGACTGCCGTGACGTACTTGCGAGTCTTCGCCGCCGGGTCTAACTGCCAATTGCCGTCGACGATGAGCTTGTAGCCGTACCAACCGGGCGCGAGCGCGACCTCCCCAGAATATACACCGTTCTGATCGGGCGTCATCGAGGTGCCCGGCGCCATGAATTGATTCCATTCGCCCGCGACGCTCACACTCTTTACGACGTGCCCGGCGGGGGCCCTGAACGTGAACGTCGTCATGCAGGCACCGCCGTCATTGTCGATAATGGGGCCCGCATCGAACGTCGGAAGGCTGGTGTCCGAAGCGTCCAGTCCAGCGTCGCGCGGGGGCCCGACGGAGGGCCCTGTCTCAGCGCTGGAACAACCCATCAACGAAAGCGTCGCCGCCAATGCCAAGCCCTTGCGACGACGAATGACCATCCCTGCGAGACAAACCGACACCAACAACGCCGCAGTCGTCGAGGGACCGCCAAAGCCTACCGAACAGCCTTCCTGGAAGTCGGCGCCACCAATCGGGAGCGCTTTGCCGCCATCGGTCGCGTCCGCGGCTGCGTCTTGGAGGGGACCGCTCGCGTCCGGGGCGTCGGGGCCGGCATCCACGGGCTCTGCGGGCTCGTCTACATACGCCTCGCAGCCCATGACTGCGGGTTTGCCTCTATCCAACAATGCCAGCGAGAATGCGCCTGCGCCGAAGCCGACCATGGGGACCTCTCCCGCATAGTCGCTCGTGACGCGCTCGTGCAGCTCGGCGAATAGACCGTAATTTTCCGCCGCCTGATTGAGGTTCCAATCGAGCAATGGAGCCGATTGCGCGGTGCGTCCGCCGAGGTCCAGCGCATGGCCCCCGCGCAGGTCTACGAAGATCCACTCTTGCGAGTCGTACCAACCGCCAGAGTCGTTGCGCATGTAGCCGCGACCGCTCGGCGGAACGAGGCCTTGCGCGAGCGAGTCCAGTGTCGCCTTGGCCGTGTGCTTCTTCGCGTCGAAGAGTCCGAACCCGATCGCTTCGACCGCAGCGGCGTCAAGCCAAGCGACGTTGGCGGCAAGGGATTCGGTTGCTTGAGCGATCGTGCCGTCCGGCGCTCGCAATGACTGATAAATCGCGTCGCGCGCCTTCTGCCCTGCTACCAAATACTTCGTTCGCGTCGGCGGGTCCTTCTCCTGCAGTGCGAGGCGAGACGCCGAGCACAGGCCCTGAGCGGCAGTGATTGTCGTATAGGCAAAGTGCTTTTGCTTGCCGTTCCAGTGCACTTCCCAGATTGACGAGTCTGGCGCGATGAGCCCGGTCGGCTCTTGGAGCGCGACGAGCGGGTCTGCCACTTTGCTCTTTACCGCAGGCCAGGCGGCATCGAGGAAGGCAGTATCCCCGCTCGCCTTCACGTACTCCTCGAGCTCCCACAAGAAGAGCCCGAAGCCGTCGAACTCGACGTTGGGTCCGTCTGCGTTGGTGTCGCTCTCTTCGGTCCCGTTGCCGTAATAGCGGACTACCGAGATTTGATATGGCGCTCCGACATAGCTCTGATACGCGCCAGTCTTGGCGCTCAATTGGAATGCAATGGCGCGCTTGGCCTCTGCCAGGTGTCCGCTGCGCGCGAGGGCGACTGTCGCATAAGACATGTCGCGTACCCACGCGATGTTCCATTGTCCCGGGGCGACGCTCGCGAGGATTTGACCGTCAGTCGAGTCCGTCGCGGACACTTGTCCCATACGGAGCACCGCCTGCGCCTGCGACCACGCGCGTGATTCGAGCGCAGTGGACCCGTTGGGCGCAGCCTTTTGCCACGCAGTCCAATCGGCAACCTCGTCGTCCAAGAGCTTCTGCGGCCCGCGACTGCCGATCCACGTGCGCACGCGGTCGATCGCCGCTGCGGCTTGCGCGTCGGGCGCGAGCACGGAGAACCAACCGACAGTCGCGGTCGCATTGACGGCCAAGTCGCCGAGCGATGCCTCCAATCCTGCGATAGCATCGTTCTGACTCGTGCCCGCGTTGTCGGCCAAGTCAGCTTGGGCCAACAATGACGAATAGGGATTGTTGGGCGAGCAGCCATGGTGAGAGGAAGCGCCGATAGAGCCGTAGCCCAGCGCCACACCGCTGGGTCCCCACTCGTAGAAGGCGTCGCGCTGCGCGTTCCAGGCCATTCCCTCGTTGTTGCTGTCGGGGCTCGGGCTGCCGGCGCCCAAGTGATAGTTGAAGAGCTGATAAGCGGATATCGCGCCAGAGCCCGAGGTGCGCGTGACCTTCAACACCGTGAAGGCGGCGTTCTCGGTCAAGCCCATTGGAGCGAAGTCGTGCTCCTCGACTGTGACGCCCTGCCAATTGCGCACGACATGAACGACGCCGGTGCCCGGGAGGTACTCGACCTTGAGGGGCGCGACGCCGTTCAGCCACGCAGATTGATTGCCAATCCGAAGGCCCGGGTAGCTATCGAACGCGAAGTTGCGCGATTGAACGCCGGCCGACGGGTATCGGTACGGATGCTCGAGCAGCTGCGACAGCTTGTTGGATTGCGTGTCCCACGCGATCGAAGCGCGCCCGTTCGCCGACGGCAGATAGCGCGCGGAAGTATGAGGCTCCGTCGCGCTCGCGGTCGACGCGATCACGTCGATTGCGAGGGCCGCGAGCACGTACGAGAAGGACAACGGCGTACGCATCACTGAGCCAGCTCCTTGCGACGGGGAGCGGCTGAAGTAGCACCGAACGGGTCCTCCTGGCACCTAAAAGTAACTCAGAGGTGCGTTACTAATGTGAGCCGCGACCTCGTCCGAACCACTCGGATTGTCAGCATGCTTACGAACCGGGTCGGATCGTCAGGATGCTTACAAAACGGTCGTCTCTCAAAAACCCGACCGGATCGTCAGCATGCTGACAATCCGGCTGGATCGCACACGTCGCCTCCGGCGAAACGACGGAACGCGCGGGATTTCAAGCCATGGGGAGGGTCGGGCTGCGGAAGATCTCGATCTGCGAGAGGACGATGTCCGTCACCGGGCGATCGCCTGCGGACTTCTCTACGCGCGTGATCTTGGGGATTAGGTCGGCGCCCACGACGGTCTTGCCGAAGACCGAGTGCTTGTTGTCGAGCCAGGGGGTCGCCTTCTCCGTGATGAAGAACTGCGAGCCGTTCGAGTTCGGTCCGCTGTTGGCCATAGAGAGGATGCCGGGACCGGTGTGACGGAGCTCCGGGTGGAACTCGTCGGCGAAGCGATAGCCGGGGTTGCCGCGGCCGCTGCCGAGCGGATCGCCCCCCTGGATCATGAAGTCGGCGATCACGCGGTGGAAGATCGTCCCGGAATACAGGGGTATGCCGCGCTTGCTCTCACCGGACTTCGGGTCTGCCCACTCTTGCGTTCCAGTGGCGAGGCCGACGAAATTCTTCACGGTGTTCGGCGCGCGCTGCTCCTCGAGATGCACGACGATGTTGCCGAGGGAAGTCACGAAGCGGGCATAGAGCTGACCTTGTCCTGTGACTTGGATGTCGGGAAAGCTGGCGGCGGGCATTATTCTGGCCTTTCGAGGGGGGTTAGGGTGCTACCTTCGGGTGCGCTGAGCTTGACCCCGTTGTCCGGGTATGAATACTCGTGACTTCGCTCGCTTTCTAGCCCCGTCTCACGACTGGCGGACAGCGCGGAAAAAAGAGACGCCGGAGGCGCACGTGATCACCTGCCAGAAGTGCAGCAAGGAGAATCAGGACCATTACAAGTTCTGCTTGGGTTGTGGTGCGGAGTTGCCGCGCGACGCTGCCCCCAAGCCCTTCGCCGCGCCCACGAAGACGCCGCCGCACGGCATGAAGCTGGCGCCTGTCGCCGCGCCACCCGTTGCCGCGCCGCCCGTCGCTGCGCCGCCGCCCCAACCTCTGACGCGACCCATCCCGGCGCAGACCGCTCCTTTGGCGCCATCCGTTACCGATGGACCGCCGCCGGTCGCCCCTGGGCCTGCACCTGCTGCCGTCCCCGCGGGACCTTGCCCGCAGTGCGCGACTCCAAACCCCGCCGGGAATGTCTTCTGTGCGACGTGCGGCTTCCGTCTCGGAGGCGCCGCGCCGCCACCGCCGCGCTCCGTGTCGTCGGCAGCTGTCGCGACTGGCGGCGCCGGCGCTGTCGTGTTCACGGCGTTGCGCGCGGACGGCTCTGAGGCCGGAACCTACGCGCTCCCCAATCTGCCCGAGATCACGCTCGGTCGTGATACCGGCGGCATCTTCGCCGGCGACAGCTACCTCTCGCCGCGGCACGCGCACTTCACCTCGAAGGGCCCGGGCAAGCTCGCCGTCAAGGACGTCGGGTCGCTCAATGGCGTCTACAAGAAGCTGCAACGCGATGTCCCGATGGAGCTGCGACCCTCCGACGTCTTCCGCATTGGGCAAGAGATCATCCGCTACGAGTCCATCGATCCGTTGCCTGCCACGCCCGACGGCGTCGAGCGGCTCGGCGCGCCGAGCAAGGGCTATGTCGGTCGCATCTCGCTCGTCATCGGACGCGACACGAGCGGCAACGCTTACCCCGTTCCTGAGAGTGGCATCCACATCGGCCGTGAGCGCGGCGACGTGCTCTTCCCCGAAGACGGCTACGTGTCGGGTTTGCACTGCCGCCTCTCGTACGAGAACGGGCATCTCTTCCTCACCGATCTCGGCAGCTCCAACGGCACGTTCTTGCGCATCCGTACGCAGGTCGATCTCCAGTCGGGTGACGTGCTCTTGATGGGGCAGCAGCTGTTCCGCATCGCGATGTGACGGCGAAATGCCGCTAGCAAAAACGATCCGAGTGGTCGCCTCCGTCGTCGAGAGGGACGGCAAGTACTTGATCACGCAACGACGCCCGAGCGCCGTGCTCCCGCTGATGTGGGAGTTCCCAGGCGGTCGCGTCGAGGGCAGCGAGACGGACGCGGACGCACTGAAGCGCGAGGTGCTGCATCGCCTCGGAGCGCGCATCGAGTGCGGCAAGCTCATCTCGTTCGTGAGCCACCCGTACGAGCACTACACGGTCGATCTCTTCTTGTACGAGTGCCGACTGTTGAGCGACAAGCTCGAGTCGCTCGCCGTGCAAGACTACCGATGGGTGACCAGTCAACAGTTCGAGGAGTACCCGTTCACGCCGGCGGATGAAGCGTCGATGAACAAGCTGCTCGGCGTGTGATCAGGGTCGCCGCGCCTCTTCTTTTGAGCGATTCTCCACCGCGCGATTCTTGATGAGCGCAGCTCCCGCTCCGAGCGCCAAGACGCCAGGAACGGCCAAGGTCCCCTGCGTGAACATGTAGACCGTGATCGCGCCGCTCAACGCGACGACGATCCAGTAGAAGGTCGCGACGCCATTGGAGAACGGCTCTTCGACGATCGCATCACAGGTTTTGCACTGGCTTTGGCGGAAGCCCAAGAACGCGCGCTTGATGCTGACTCGGTCTTGGTGGCGACACGTGAGTGTCACCCCGCGGCTCACCGCTTTGGTCGTTGACTTGGGATGTCCGCGAGCCAGCGGGCGAGGCCGTCGATGATGTCTCGCCGCGCGCGCTCGTAGGTCTTAGGGCCAACGTCTCCGCTCGCGTGAGCGACCTCGAGTTGCTCTAGCTCTAGGAGCAGTGAGGCGCGCGCGCCTTTGCCCGCGAGCACCCTCTGGCCGCCCTTCTGCGAGACCATGCCGAGGCCGATGGCGACGCCCATCGCAGCGAGCGCGGTCGCGATCCAACGCCCGACACCCGGCGTCGGGAGATCGCGAACGGTGATCTTCACTCGCTTGAGCTGCGCGTCGTCTGGCTTGACCTGCTTGCCCGTCACGAGCAGGTGATTGCCTTGCTCGTCTTGCTCGGGATCCGCCGCAGGGAAGCCGTCGACCTCGAGCTTCATCTGCTGCGACGCGGCCGCGCGCACGACGAGCGACGCCATGTGCGGCGGGAGCGTCACCGCGAAGCTCACGGTTGGCTCGCCGGCGTAAGGTAGCTGCCACGAGTAGCCGACGTCGGCCTCGCCGGCGGGAAAGGTCCCTCGCAGCTTTGCGCCCGTCGCGGTCGAGTCCCAACCCTGATCGCTCATCTCTTGCGAGGCGTTGAAGGCGCTGTTGCCTTCGGGCAGATCCACCGTGACGTTCTCGGGCACCCACGCGACGGGACCGTAGTTCGACACGCGGAACGCTTGCTGGATCTGCACGCGGTCGTCTTTCACGTCGACGAAGAGCGCGCTCTGGATGAACACGACGGCCTGCTTGAGGTCGTGCGTGACGGGGAACACGTGCAGCACGACGTGCGTGCCTCGACCCTTACCGAGCACTAACGGCACGGCCGCGAACGTCGCGCCCTCTTTGGCGACGCTCACGCGATACGCGAAGCCGCTCCCTAGCTCGAGACCGCGGAAATACGCGTCGCCAACGGGATCGCTCGGCTGCGTGAGGTGTTTGCGACTCTCACCCTTCGCGACCGAGTTTTGAAGAACGCCGAGCGTCACGGTCACGCCGGGCAGCGGTTTCTCATTCGGGTCCACGAGCGTCACGCGGATCGTTCCCTCCGCGAGAGCGTTGTCCTCGAGCGTCTGATCTTGCGGCGGCCGGTAGAGTCCGTCGTTCTTCGCAGGAGCCTCGTCACTCTGTGCGAAGACGACCGACGAGAATGTGATCGCCATGGCGATCAGTGCCGTTCGAAGCGCTGGGCGACTCATGCCTCGCTCTCCTCACGTTGCTCGTCGCGTTGGGCTTCGTCGTCGGCGTCGTCTTGGCTCCCGACGTGCGCGCCGCACTTTTTGCAAAACGTCGCGTCCGGCTCGTTCGAGGTCTCGCAGGTCGCGCACAAGCGTCGTTCGATCGAGTCTGCGAGCTTCACCTCGGGCGTGGGGACCGCGCCCCGCTTGGTCTTCGTCGCGCGCGGGTGGCTCTCTTCCTCTACGGAGTCGGAACTGACTTCGTCGTCCTCCGGCGGCTGGGCGTCGCGGTAGCCGGCCTTCAAGAGGCCCTTCTTCTGCAGGTACGCGCGTGCGATCTGCTCGGCCTTTTCGCGCTGCGGGGCAATCTCGTCGTCCATCTCGCGCAAGATCGCCTTGGCGCGCGCGCGGTACTCGGTGGCGAGCGCGGCGTAGTCGGCCTCGTCGATCTTGCCAATGTCGCGCTCGTTCTCGAGATCCTTCAGCGCGCGGAGAACCATGCGCTTGCGCTCGTCCGCTTCGCTCACACGCGCTCGCACCACGGCCTCGTCGAACCCCGGATCGATGGGTGCGTCACCCACCAAGCTCCGCAGGCTCGACCACAAAATGATGACCGCGCCGATCAGCGCGCCCGCAGTGAGGACGAGGACCGCGGGTCCCGGACCCCAGATCAAGAGCGACACCCCCGCGATCACGACTGCCGCGACCGGCGTTCCGATCGCGACGACGCTCGCCACTTGTCGCTCGAGGTCGTCCGCCTGCTCAGCCATCGTCGAGATCCCTAAGCTCTTGGTCGAGGCGTTCATCGTAAGCGTCGCGCGCTTTGGCCTTCTTCTTGGGCGCACCGGCGATCGGCGTCTCGCGCTTCCATCGCCGCATGAGGCCCACCATGCCGACTCCGCCCGCGAAGATCGCGACCAACGGGAGAGCGTAGATGAAGCGCATCGCGCCAGAGTTCGGCGGCACCGCAAGAGACTCGGCACCGTTCGCGGCGGCGTACTTCTCGATGATTTGGTCGTTCGTCTCGCCGCGCGCGATCGACGCGCGGATCGCCTCGCGTGAGTCCTCCGCGGTTCCGCACGCACACGTGCTCAGGAGATCCCGCGCGCAATCGCCGCACATGCAACGCAGCTGACCGAAGACTCCGCGCTCGCGATCGTTCTCGATGCGCACTGTGCCGGAGTGGAGGCTGCTCGTGCCCGCGCCGGGCTGCGGTGACGCGAGCGCGACGGCCGGCATGCCCGCGATCACCACACCGATCGCGAACGTCGCAGCCGCCATCGCCGCTCCACGAGAGTAGGCCCACGCGCGTGACTCGTTCGGCTGTAGCTCCGGCCACATCGATACGACGCACCCGATGACCAGGATGATCGCGCCGAACCATATCCACGACACGAGCGGGTTCACGTGCACCTGAAGCGCGGCGATCTTGGTCTGCGGGTTCACCGACCCCAGCACGACGTAGAGGTCGTCACGAAGCGACGAGCTGATCGACACCTCGGTCGTCGGTGATTCGGGCATCTTTTTGTAGATGAATTTAGCGGGCGAGACGGTGCCGACGTTCACGCCGTCCTTCGTCACGCTCAAGTCCACGAACACCATGCGCTTGGTGTTGTCGACCTCCATGCGCTCGCCCGTGTACGTGAGGTGGTAGGCGCCGACGTCGAAGCTCTGGCCTACGTCGAGTGAGGTCTCGTGGTCCACGTTCCACGACTTGCCGGTGAAGCCGAGCAGCATGAACGTAATTCCGAAGTGCGCGACCATGCCGCCGTAGCGCCGCCGCGACGAGGGCGCGAGCGTGACGAGCGTGTACATGAAATACGGGCCAGTCAGGCACAGGAGCGCGGTGCCGACCGCCGTGAAGATGAGCGCGCCTTGGTTGGGGAACACGTCGCGAAGCCAGAGCACGCCCGCGACGCTCACCACCGCCAGCACGCCGCCGATGCCCCAGAGCGCGCTCGCGTTCTTGTTGGCGCCGGTCTTGGTGCGCGAGCGGAAGAGCAGCACGAACTCTTGGACGATGACGGTGATGTTGAACACCGCGACTGCGACGCCCATCCACGGGGTGTGCGCGTTGAACGTTCGCAGGCCGGCGCCGAGCGCACCGGGGTAGATCGCGTCTCCGTAGACGACGGCGGGGAAGCCGAGCGCTTTGCCGAGCGTGACGTGGATCACGAGCACGACGGCCGTCGCGATCAGCGGCGCGCGGAAGGCCTTGCGCAAGAGCTCGTCGCTCGTCTTCTTCCAACCGAAGAGCGTACCTGTGCCCATCAAGATGAAGATGACGAGGCCAATCGGCTGCACCCAGGCGTTGTAGTAGGGCGGGCCGACGCTCACCTTCTCACCGCTGATCGCCTCGGTGAGCATCGGGAACGTGGTCGCCACGCACACGAACACCATGAAGCCGAGCAGGCCCCAGTTGTTCATCATGAAAGTGAACTCGCGTGACGCGAACGAGTCGAGCTGCGGTCGATCGTGATCGGTGTCGAGGCCGAGGGTCATACGGCGATACACGAGCTCCAGACCCGCGTAGACGATGACTCCTGAGCCGATGATGAGCACGCCGGCCTTCGCCGCCATAGGCATCGCGAGCTTGCCCAACAACAAATAGATACCCGGCACGAACGCTAGGATGAAGATCCAACCCGTGACGATGGCCGCCCAACGCAGGCGCGGGTTCGGTCTCATGTTTCGTAGCTCGGGCCAGCGGTACATGATCGCTGTCGCGCAGAAGGCCGCGATCAGCCCTAGAAAATAGGCGAAATACGTCCCGATGCCGCTTTGCGCAAAAGAGTGCACGCTCGCGATAGCGCCCGACCGCGTGAGGAACGTACCGAAGATCGTCATGAAGAACGTGAGGCACACCAAGAAGACGTTCCACACCTTCAGCATGCCGCGGCGCTCTTGGATCATCACCGAGTGCACGTAGGCCGCCATCGTGAGCAGCGGCATGAACGCGGCGTTCTCCACTGGGTCCCACGCCCAGTAGCCACCCCAGCCGAGCTCCACGTACGCCCAGAGCATGCCGAGCGTGTTGCCAATCGCGAGGAACATGAGCGCGAAGAGGGCCCACTTGCGCGCGGCGCCGACCCACTCGTTGTCGAGGCGTCCGGTGATGAGCGCGGCGATCGCGAACGCGAACGGGATCGAGCAGCCGACGAAGCCCGTGTAGAGGCTCGGCGGGTGGATGATCATGTAGAAGTTCTGCAGGAGCGGGTTGAGACCCTCACCGTCGGGCCGCGCGCCCGCGATGCTCGTCGAGAATGGGTTGGCGGCGAACGCCATGAGCACCGTGAAGAACAGGACGATGCCCATCAACGTGGCGATCACGTACGGCTGCAGCACGAGGTAGCGGTGGTTCATCCACGCGACGCACGCGGCGATGTACATGGAGAGCAAGAACAGCCACCACAAAATCGAGCCGTCTTGTCCGCCCCAGAGCGAGGTCAGCAGGTACCAGATCGACATCGATCGATCCGAGTAGTGCGCGACGTAACGGAGCCTGAAATCGTGGCTCACGAACGCGTACGCGAGGACGAGCACAGCGACAGCGACGAGCGCGACCGTGCCGTACGCGCCGGTGCGAGCGGCCTGCAGCGTTCTAAGGCGGCCCGATGAGCCAGCCGAGAGCGACACGGCGAACGTGTAGCTCGCGGCGACCATGACGCAGAACAGAATGATCGTTCCGAAGGCTGGAAGGCTTTGCCACATCTTAGGGTGTTGTAGTGTAGGCCGTCCGTAGGGACCAGGCGTGAATATCGCGTATAATGGAGACATGCGGTTGGTGGGTGCCATCGTGACGCTGACGCTCGCGTGCAGCGCTTCCACGCGCGAGCTCCCGACTGACATGTTCGCGATGCCGGCCAACAGTGCGCCGATCGTGCTGGCGGGGACCGACGCGGGCGTGAGCGTGGACGCAGGACCGAGGTCGGCGTTGGCTTCGGCTCGCAAGAAGAAGGACGTCGTCGAGGGCGCCTCGGCAAGCTGTCCAGCGCACGCGCGTCAGACCGCACCGGCCGACTACACGCTTCCCCAGACGATGTGGACCGCGCTTCGCAACGAGGTCTACCGGTCCAACTTCAGCCCGCACCTCGACGTCAACAACGCCCCCGACGGCTTCACGATCACGAGCATCGGCCCGTGCTTCGAGGAGATCGGCCTCGCAGACAACGATCTCTTGCGCAGCATCAACGGGATCGATTTCACCGCCGGCGATGCCTACGCGCGAATTTGGGAACGCATCCAGCAGAACGGAGGCACGGCGGTGGTGCACCTCGAGCGAGGCGGGATCATCATCGAGCTGCAGTACAAGGTCCCGTAGCTACTGGGGCGACAGCGAGAAGCTACCCTCTCGGATGATGTTCGCGCGGGCTCGCGACACGTGCAGCGTGCCGATGAGCTTGCCGCCGTCTGCCTTCGCTTCACCGGTTCCGTAGAAGGAGTCGTCGCTCGGCTTCTTCGGACGCACCGTGAACGTGACGACCTCTTTGTCGCGCATGCCGTCGATCGTAGCGTCTCCGAACGGGCCGCTGAGCTCCCCGGTCACTGCGTGCGTCGTGGGATCGATCGCGATGCTGACGTCTCCTTCGCCCAGGCCAGCGCTCGCGTCTTCGCCGCGAAACTTCAGGCCCGCGTCGCGCGTGGCGGGTGTCACGTAGAGCGTCGATTCGATCGCCGTGTACTTGCCTGACCACGCGGAGGGATCCGCGACCGCGGCGTCGACGACGGGCGCTACCGACGCGCTCACCGAAGCAGACGGCGCGGACCCGGTGTCGTCCTTCTTCGGGCAACCGAGCAGGAGAACGGCCATGCAGACGAGCGCGAGCGATCTCACGAGCCGCCTGTTTTCTGGGTGATTCGTACGCCGACCTCGCCTTCGACCTCGACGAGCTCTCCGCGTGCGACCTCGACGCCAGCGACGCGCAGCACGACCGGCTCGCCCACGCGGCGAGCGAGCGTGATGACGTCACCGACGCTGGCGCCGGCCCACTCGCGTGCGCTCATCTCGGCGGTGCCGATCTCCACGCGTACGATCACCGGCACTTCGCCGACGGACTCGAGCAGCGCGTCTTTGTCGACCATGTCTCCCTCGTCGCCTTCGGCCGTCCACCCGAGGCGACCTTCGCCATCCCGTAGCACGAGCTTGCCGCCTGCCGCGAGATCGGCGAGCACTCCTCGCTCCGCCCTTGCGGCAACCAGCTGCACGGTGCCGACCCACCCGTCACGCTCGCGGCGGATCGTGCACTCGCCTGGCAGCCACACGTCACCCACGCAAAGCGACGCCATCTCCGCGACAGTGGAGCGCGAACTCGCGGCGACGATCGGCAACGCGAGCGGAAGGCCGCGGAGAGCGCCGAGCGCCGTCACGTCGAGCGAAGGCAGTGGCGCCGCGATCGCGCCGTCGGCGACGATCACGCGAGCGACGAACGCGTCGTACTCGACCATGATCGTGAGCGCCGCCGCGATGCGAGCTCCGCTCCCGAGAGACGCGAGGATCGACGTCGCGGAACCCGCCGCCACGACGCGCAACGGCGTGCCTGCTCTCCGCGCGATCGCCACAGCGATGGCGGCGACGGCGCCCGCGATAGGCTCGGTCCCGGGCTTGCTGGGATCGATGACTTTGGCGGCCGGCCTCCGCAACGCGCGCGACACGAGCGCCGCAGCGAGCGCGGGCTCGACCTCGATCACGAAAGTACGCGCTTCGAGATCGGCGCGCTCCAGCACGACCGCGACGGCGCCTTCGGTCGGCTTCACGTCTCGCGTCACGCTCCGGCTCCGAGCCTCCACCGTCGTGCCGAGCAAGTCCGCCGCCGCGTGCGCGAGGGCGTCGAGCGACACGACGCGAGCCATTGTGCGCCGGAGCTCGCGCGCCGCGCTCACCTCGGCTTTGGAGAGGGAGTCGAGCGAACGCCACGGAAATGGCCCAATCGGAGAGCTTTTGGGAACAACGCCGGTCGCCACGAGTCCAGTCGATTAGCACACAAGGGCGCTTGCTTGAGTCTTGGGGCGTGGCTCTGATAACCTCTCTGGCATGTTGCGTCTTCGCCACGCCTTCTTGCCTGCCGCTCTCGCGGCGATCGCGTTCGCTGTGCTGAGTTCGAGCGGGGAGAGCCTCGCCGCTGGCGACAAGCCAGCCCCCAAGAAGCCGGCAGCCGCCGCCGACGCAGGCGCGTCGGACGACATGTACGATCCCGAGAACAAGACGCACATCAGTCACTTCATGGAGACCGTCGCGCAAGCGAATGCGAAGGCCACCTCGCGCGACTTCACTGGAGCGACCGAGCTTTACCGCAAAGCGATTCAGCTCCAGCCCGCGAACCCGCTGGGACACTACTTGCTCGGCGAAGTGCAGCTCGTTCAGAACAACCTGACCGAGGCCGAAGCGTCGATGAACCAAGCCGACAACGTCGGCGACAAGAACCCCGTCGTGAAGGCGAAGGTGCTCTTCGTTCTGGCCGACATCAAAGAGCGCCAGAAGAAGTGGGACGACGCGAAGACCGCGTGGACTCGCTACAACGAGTACGCGGGCGGCCATGATGCGGGCGCGATGCCTGCGAGCGCTGCGGCGCGCATTCAGTCGATCGACGACATGCTCAAGCAAGACAAGGCGTACGAGATCGTGCGTCAGCGCATCCTCGCTGAGAAGGACGGCGGCGCGGCACCGACAGCGCCTGCCGCTCCCGCCAAGTAGTTGGAACGGCGCGAGCTGCCCGACGGGTTCGAGCTCTCCGACGCGAGAGCCATCGTCACCATTCGCCGGCCGGCGAAGCACATCGAGCTGATTCGTTGCGACGGCTATGCGGAGGCCATTCACATCGAACTCATTCTCAAGAACCGTGAAGCGATCCTCGCCGAGTGCGGTCGCATCGCGCTGTTCGACGACCTCGAGGACCTGCGCGGCTACGACAGCGGCGTTCGCCTGAGGCTCACCGATTGGGGCAAGAAACATCGAGCCCAGATCGTCGCGTTCCACATCCTCACGCGCTCACGGCTCGTCGCAATGGGCGTCACCGTGGCGAACCTCGCACTCGGCGGCCACATCCGGGCGCACACGAACCGAGCTTCGTTCGATGTCGCTCTGAGGAAAGAGAAGACTCGCCCCGGAGCGTCCACGGCCGGCGAGATTGACGAACTGAAGAACAAGTCGAGCTAGGGGCCCCACCTTCTCGCGCCTCGCGCGTCAGACCTCCCCTTGAACTTTGCTTCGCAAGAGTTGGGGAGGTTCCGAGAGCCCAATGATGGGTGAGGGGAGTTCTACTTTGATGGTCGGCGCGCTTTCCGGTGATGCCGGGCATCATTGGGGGCTGCAGGCTCGCGCGAGCGATCGCGGGCGTCTCCCAGACGGCAAACTCGAACGTTGACGACTTGTGATTTGGGATGGAGCATGCCGACCCTCAGCGACAGATCCGTGACGGCCCCCCGAGCGAATCCCAAGTGGGCTGGCGCGGATCTTTCGCGTCGAGGCTGCTCCATCCCAAATCACAGATTCTCGTACGCGGAGCGGGTGATCCCGCCACCACTCAACAGCGAGAAAATAAAAAATGCGGTGGCCCGTCGCCACGTCTCTCGGATCCTTCCCAAATTTTGCGCAGCAAAATTTAAGGGGTGCGCCTGGCATGACCCTATCGATAGGAGGTGAAAGTCCAAACTCGGGGCCCTAACGAAGGGAACCCGCCACCGACGAGACAAGGGCCCCGAGGACCGCAAGGACACGGAGGGTCTGGTGGAAGTCATAGGTGTGTAACCGTTTCGAGCGAGAGCGAAGCGCCGTAAGGCAAGCTGCATGGGTAAGTCGGCCCCTAGCGACGAAGCCCAATATTCGTTGGAATGCAGCGTGTACTGGCGACGGGACGGTTACGAAATCGAAGGGTCTTACCCAGGGAGATCTGCTGAGCTCCGAGCGCAAGCGAGGTAGCCCGTAGAACGAAAGAACGAAAGGCAATGGCGCAGCAGAAGTCAGATCGTCGCGTAGTCGCGAAAGCCCATTGAAAGGTGGGAGAAACCGACGCATTCGAGAAGCGACGGGGAGCAAAGGCGACGACAGTCGAACAACAGACGAGACAACTTGGAATGCACTTCGGGCCAGCCGAAAACTCACGAGCCCAAGCAAGTGAGGCCGACGACGAAGCGGAAGATCGCCCACGATCCTCTGCGACGCTCGCGGCGCCCAAGCCGAAGGTCAGTGAAAAGAATGCCTCGTCGGCAACGATGGAAACGGTGGCGATGCGATTGCGCAAAGCATTCGAAAGCGTCGCGTCCAACAAGGGAGCACCTGGTCCCGATCGCCAGAGCGTCGACGAGGTGCGCGCGCCTCTCGACGAGGTGATGGTGGAGCTTGAAACGAGCCTGATGAAGGGAAGCTACAAGCCCGGAGAGATCCGACGCGTGTGGATAGCGAAGTCAGGAGGCGGCGAGCGGGGACTAGGAATTCCGAACGTGATCGATCGCGTGGTGCAAGAGGCCGTACGACAGGTACTCGAACCTATCTACGAACCGACGTTCCACAAATCGAGTCACGGATTTCGGCCAGGAAGGAGCTGCCACACGGCCATAGCGGAAGCGAAAGCCGCCGTGGTGATGCCGGATGGCGTGCGAGTGAGCACGGAAGAAGGAGTGCCGCAGGGCGGACCTCTCTCGCCGTTGCTCAGCAACATCGTGTTGGACGAGCTCGACACTGAGCTTGGTCGACGCGGGCACCGCTTCGTGAGATATGCGGACGATTGCAACATCTATGTCCGCAGTCAACGAGCGGGGCAGAGGGTAATGGCGAGCGTGGTCGACTTCATCGAGAGGCGCTTGCGTCTCAAAGTGAATGTCGCCAAGAGCGCCATTGCCCGACCTGAGGAGAGGCATTTCGTCGGCTTCCGATTTCAGTGCGACGCACTGAGCGGAGAAGTCGAAGGGCTTTTGTCGAAACGATCGGAAGATCGAATCGAGGCTCGCATCCGCGAGATGACGCCGCGCAATTGGGGACGCTCGCTGCAAGCGTGCATTCTGCAATTGAACGACTATCTCGTCGGGTGGCTGGGATTCTTCGGGGTCTGCACGACTGGAGCCGAGAGGACGTTTCAGAGATTGGACGCGCACATCCGGCGACGGCTGCGCGCGATCCACCTCGCGCATTGGAAGAGCAAAAGCGGGATCCGTCGCAAACTGATTCAACTCGGGACACAAGCCACCACTGCGTGGCGCAGCGTCTATCAAGGACGAAAGTCTTTGTGGAAGCTGAGCCACTCGCCAGCAGTCGAGCGTGCACTCCGCAACGCGTATTTCGCCGAACGGGGGCTCGTCTCACTGAAGGAACGGTGGCGCTTGTCTCACGAGAACATCGTCGCCCCAAAACAGCTCACGCTGTCTTTGGGAGAGTCGTGCTGAAGAGCCGGATGTGAAAAGCACTTGTCCGGTTCTGTGAGAGGCGCCCGGGGAAACCGGGGCGCCTACTCGATGAGGACGGCCGCGAAGCGGCAGGGTGGGGCACCAAAGTCGCAAACGAGAGAACGCAAGTCCACGCGTCCACGCGATTCCCACAGGATCGTGAGCAAGAAGACCGCCGAACGATCAGAACCCGAGGACGATCTCGCGCTCCAAGAGCTCGTCGGCGCTCTGGGTGAAGCGGAGGAAGTCCGCGTACTCGGCGGGCTGCACGCGACCCGCGGGGATGTCGACGGTGCGCTCGAGATGGATCTGGTGACCGCGAACCGCGTCCTTCACGACGATGGAGCGCTCGCCGTTCTTCGCTTCTCCGGTGGGCAGGCTCGCGGGCATGCGCGCGGTCTCGGGCGCGACGACGTCGAATGCGACGTCCACATGCGATGAGGCGCCGATCAAGAGCGGCGTCTGTCGCGTCGGCAACGAGGCGAGCTGCGCGATGTGCAACGGGAACAGCGAACGCAAGACGTGCTTGTCGCCTTGCTGCCGCGCGAACCCGGGAACCTCGCACACGACATGAACGATGAGCGGTTTGTCGAGGTCCGTCTTGTTCTCGAGCTTCACGTCACGCACGCGCGCGCCGGGCAGGGTGCTGCTCAACAGACGCGTCTCGACGAACGCGAAGAGCTGCGACTCCTGGACCTTGTCGAAGATGCCGCGCATGCGGATGCCGGGCTTGCCTGCGTAGCTCTGATCGAGCGTCACGCTCGCGCTGCCGTCGGCCTTCAGGTCCGCGCGACCTCCGACGCCGAGGGCGTCTTGCGTCCCGCTCACCGGCACCGTCTGTCGAGGCGCGCCGTCGATCAACACGATCGCCTCTTGTCCACGGACCTCCGCGGGCACGTACCCGAACGGCGCGAATTTGTCGGTCACGGTCATCCAAGTCGGACTCGGACCGGTACCGACGCGCAAGACGAGCGAGTCGTAGTTCTCCACCTCGCTGCGCTTGCCGATCGGCGGCATCACGAGCTTGTCCTTCGCGAGCGCGACGTCCACCGAGATACCGAGCTGCTTGCACAAGTGGACGAATGCGCTCTGCCGCGAGCCGCTCTTGCCGTTGATGACGCGACGGCCGTCCTTCTCTTGTCCGTCCTGGATGCGCTCCTGAACCGCGCGGTAGATACGCCGCGCGCGCTCCGCCTTGTCGGACTCGGGGACGGAACGGACGAGGTCTTCGGCGTACCTCTTCAGGCGCGGATCGAGCGGCGTCTCGTCTGCCACCAAATCAGTGAAGCGAGAGATCGTTCCGTCGAGCGAGATCCCCCAGCCGACCCGCACGCTCGGCAAGAACTCGGCGGCGTTCGGCGCGTCGGGCTCTTCGACCAGCGGAGGGCTCTCGTCCACGCGCCAGCGCTGCTCGACGAACGGCGGGACGTCGCGCTTCTTGGGTGCGCCCACGTTGCCGCGCGTCTCGATCTCGAGCGCACGATCCTTCGGGCTCACGACGACGAACTCGCTGCGCCAGTAGCCTTTGTCGGCCTCGCGGAAGAACCACTGCGGGCCGGTGTATCGCAGGCCGCCTTCGCCGTCGCCGCTCGCGTCGGTGATGTGCTCGATCTCGATGTAGTCGCCCACTTCGAGGTTGGGCATCGTGAGCGTGGGCTTGCCGGAGACGGGCTCTGGCTCGAGGATCTTGCCGCTCGGCTTGATCACGCGGAGCTTGAGCGTGAACCCCGTGGGCGGGCGTTGCTCGGACTCTTGACCGATCGCCTCCTGCGATTGGATGCGCAAGATCTCGTGCTCGAGCATCTGGCTCGACCCGTCCTTTTTCACCCAGAGCGTCGCGTAGTCCAGCACGCGCGCGGCGGTGCCTTCCATCTTCTTGCCGCGCTTCTCCCAGGCCTCGAACTCGCGAATGGTCGCCTGTCCGTCTTGCCGGTAAGGCTCGAGGTTGGTCGCGCCCTCGAGCAGATCGATCGCGTTCTGTAGCTCTGTCGCGCTCGCGCCCACGCGCAGCGCGTCGGCTAGCGCCTTGCGGAGCGCGTCGTTGTCGCCTCGTGCATACGCGCGATCCGCGAGCCGGAAGCGGCTCGTCGCGTCGTCAGGGTTCTTCGCGAGCGCCTTCTCGAGCTGCTCTACCGCGGCCTTCGGGTCGCCGCTCTTTTGTAGGACCTCGGCGATGCGCCCGGCGATCTCCTTGCGCTCGGGCCTCCGCTTCTGGAC
>ENA-OFCD01000100-OFCD01000100.1-metagenomes-genome-assembly--contig:-NODE-100-length-54455-cov-22.186728_pt1 | contig 54455 bp, 57 predicted proteins | sample MGYA00153392_OFCD01 | MGnify analysis MGYA00153392 | reverse complement strand
GTCATCACTATATGGTTTTGCCATTCCTGTTGCCATGCATTTTTTCTATTCTACACTATGTCCTAACACTCATGGCGATTGCTATAATAGCGGTGCAAGCCCCACATTCAACAGTTGCACCGTTTTTGTTTTGCTATCCCAAAACACATTACTTGATGTCAAACCCCGGTGAAGCACACCATACTCATGAAGATAGCCCAGCGTTTCAACGAGGCTCAACGCCAACGCCAAAATCTCATGAATCTCCTGGAACAAAAAAGAAAACCCCTCCGCATTGCGATCGACGCGATCGAACAAATGCCGCAGAGATTCACCCGGCAAAGCCTCCAGAACCAACATAGGCGCATGATACGCCGACCCAACATCCACACCTTCAACAGCCAACACCAAAGGAACACCAGGAATCCGGAGTTTTTGACTCAGTTCAGCTTCGTAGCGAAGCGTTTGAAGCGAAACTAAATCCACTTGATTCGGATCAAGAATCTTCAAGGTTACAGCAGTCTGATCCAAAAGCCGCACGCCACGATGAAGTCGGTAATAAGTACCATCCTCCAAGAAATCCAAAATCTGATAGCCAGGAATGGACAACGTCATGGGCGTTTCTAACACAGTCGTTACCCGGTCTTCAGAAACATAATTAAATCGACAATATCAGAGCAAGAGACATCCTTTATCCTACTTTCTATAGATTGACATTAGATTAATTCCCACTTTAGAAAGACTTGATTTGAATTTTCCCATCTTCCAAATAGGTTACTTCATCCGCCACATCTACAATTCGAGGATCGTGGGTGACAATCAGCACCGTCCGATCGTTTTCCTTCGCCAACGTTCGTAATAGTTCAATCACCGCATGACCATTCTGAGAATCAAGGGCAGCAGTCGGCTCATCCGCCATAATCAGTGCTGGATTGTCCACTAGCGCTCGGGCGATCGCGACTCGCTGCTTTTGACCGCCAGAGAGATCTTGCGGTCGGTGATGGACCCGATCGCCCAGCCCCACCTGCTCCAACAAATCCATCGATCCTCTGCGAGCCGACTCGCCGCGAATCCCCTTGAGATTAAACGCCACCTCAACATTTTCCAGCGCCGTAAGAGCCGGAAATAAGTTAAAGCCTTGAAAAATAAATCCAATATGATGGAGCCGAAACTCTGCTAGCTTCGCCGAAGACAGTTGCGTAATCTCCTCGCCCAAAAGCTTGACCGTCCCCGCACTCGGTGTCAACAACCCTGCCAAAATAGACAATAACGTCGTCTTCCCAGAACCCGATGGACCCATCAACAGATGAATCGCGCCCTTCTGAATCATCAAGTTGACATCATAAAGCGCCTGATAACGTTGCCCCCCGCTTTCATAAATCATGTTCAGATTTTGTGCGGCGATCGCACTGGAGCGATCGGCGATCGGCCATGACTCACTATGAGATGGGGCGATAGACCGATCTGCCGCATTTTTTTGGAAAAATCGATGGAAGTCGATCGCCGTCATGCTGTGTCAAACCACTAAAAGATCTTAGAAAATACAGTCACGAATGAATCAGCGTGAGTATAACTTATTTTTATTCCTCGCTTCATCTATGTAAAGTGACGAACAAAACAGCACTTAGGTTTCTCATTCTACGGTCCTCAACCCAGTAAAGATCACATAAAAGCCCACTAGACTTTAAATATTAAGCCTTAAACACGATCGCAGGATCAACCCGAGTCACTTTCTGAACCGCCACCAGCGCTGACCCAACGCACATAAAAAGCGTCAACACAAACACGCCCACTGCCGTCGTTGGTTCAATCAAGATCATGATGCCCCGTGCCGCCTGAGTCCACTGACTTAAGCCAATACACAGCGCCATACTGGGAACATAGCCAATCACGGCCATCCAAAGCCCCTGTTCCACAATGATGGAATAAATAACCCGGTCGGGTGCGCCCATCGCTTTAAGGGTCCCAAACTCTCGCAAGTGGTCAGCGACTGAGGCATAGAGAATCTGACCTACGACGACCATACCCACAATGCAAGCCACCGTCGCACCCAACCCCAAAATAAATCCAACGCCAGTCCGAGCCTCCCAATAATTGCGTGTAATCGCTGCCAGCTCAGCTTTCGTGAACACTTGCGTATCAGGAAGCGCCTGAGCTAACCGTTGCCGCAGCAACTTTAAATCCGTACCCGGCTTCGATCGAATCATAATATAAGTAATCGGATCCCCCAGCGTCAGCTTAGCGGGAGGCTTAAGATCGCCCACTTTTTCGCCCCAAGGTTTATTTTTAAAGGTATTGGTACAGGTCAAATCACCCTTGACATCGCGGACACAGTTCACGGAGCTGTTAACTTCTGCGTTCCCATAAGCATTAGCCGTTTCAAGATTGGTGAAGATAAACGGGCTAGACGCATTGGACTGGATATCAGGGGTTGTTGCAAAAACATTAACCGGCAATCCTCCGATCGTCCCTGAGGGTTTGACATTGATTTGGGCATCAAGGGATTTCTGCGTTGCATCCGCAATAATCGCACTATAAGGTTCCTTGAGCGCCGTCAACTCGGCACCCCTAAATCGAGCATTTACAAACAACTCCCCATCCGGATTAAATCCAAAAATGCGCGTCGGAGACAGTTTCCCATCAGGCGCACGCCAACGTCCAGCACGAAGCAGCAGAATCTCGGCCCGATCGACGCCCTCGACCTTGCTTGCCACATTAATGTATTCCGCTGGCAAGGGTGACGTGAGTTCAAAATTCACCATCTCCTTGGATCCTACCCACAGCTCCGCCCGAGCATGATCAACAACCACCGCTGTCGATCGCGAGAACCCTTTCAAAATCCCCAGTTGAATGGTAATCAAACTCACTGCAAACATAATCCCCGCCTGCGCCACAATAAAACGAGGAATATCTTCAAGTAAGTTTTTGCGAGCAATAGACGGCATAAAAATTCTCAGTATAAGAGTATAAATAAATTAACGAAGAATCTCTATCAACGTCTGAGCAATCCGATCGGCAGCCCCAGACGGTCCCATCCGCCGACGCCCGTTAGTTGCAATATTGCCCAGTTCGTCAGGATTACGCAACAGTTGTGTCAAGCAACTTGCTATCTGCGACGGCGCTTTTAAATGCAGTACTGATGAACCTAGCAACCGAGTCTGAGCCTCCGCAAAGGCAGCGGTGAATTGGGGTCCCGCGCCGGGTAGCGTCAGCACAGGTTTACCAAGTCCCACAAACTGCTCCGTTGCCGTCCCCGCCATGGCGATCGCAACTTCCGCCCGATACGCATACTCAGAGAACGATCCACCTCCCAAGGTAAGGTGAAAGACCACTTCCGGTCCCTGAAAGTTCCACTCATGGCCTGCTCTATCATCCAACTTCTCAAAATCTAACTTCTCAGAATCCAACTCCCATCCAGCCTGCCGCAGCGCCCGCTCAAAACGATCGCGCTCCAATCCCGGAGAAAGCGCCACCAAAAATTCCACCGATCGATCGAACTTCGCACACACATCCTGCACCCCCGCCACCATCACTTCCCAATTCCGATACACTTCCGGCGATCGAGATCCCGGTAACAACAAAATAGTCAGCGCTGAATCTGACCCGGTCTGCACCACCCAACTCAAGTCCAAATCCATCATCGGATTCCCCAGATTATAGGCCGGAACCCCAAGATTTTGCAGTGTGTCCGCCGTGATGCGATCGCGCGGAAACACCGCCTTGCAGCTTTTTCGAGTCATAAACCACCGCTCCCACGGATAATAAACGCTCCCCGTCCAATAAGCAAAGCGATCGTCCCACCAGCTCGATCGAACGAGCGGTCCAGACTCATCCCGCAAATAATAGTCTGACTTAGCCGTCCCAACAAACGCAAAGGGCAGCCCACTCTGCCAAGCAAAAAACATCGGCACCACATCTCCCACCGCCAGCACAAGAGCAGGTTCACCGCTGCGTTTTGCAACCTGTGCCCACTGTCGAATCGTTTTCAATTGCTCCAGCGTTAGCGTTAGCAATCCGCCTTGAATATCTTTTGCAAGCTGCTGACCATCCATATAAATGAATCCCCCCGATGGCATAGCCTTCACCGTCCCAATCATCGAAAAACCATGTTTCTCGTAAGCATGACCTTCACCCACGATCGGAAGGACATCAATGTGAATGGGTTGCGGCAAGGCTTGTAGCGCTTTGAGAATCGACACCGCGATCGCATCTTCACCGTGACCGTTGCTGAGACAGAGCAGACGCATGGGAGCCGTGGGAGGAAATAGAACAGTATTACTTTAGCCTGTTTCCAGAGCAGAACGAGGTCTGGGATTCTTGCTAAGATAACTTGTGACGAGTATTAGAGATAGCCCTCCTGGAGCAAGCTGAATGGTCCAAATGCTGGCGGTGACAGAGCCCATTAAAAGTTTGAGTCTGGTGGAGGAACAGTTTGGGTTGCGACAGAATTCCGATGAGGCATTCTTTTGGGAATCGGTGCAGGATTTACCAGAACTGAGGGACATCGAACGGGCCGAACTCGATCGATTGAAATCTCGTTTCATGCAACATTTTCACCAGGGCCAAATTACGGAAGGCTCCGTCGATCGACTATTGGTTTCACCCTTACTAGACTTGGCAGGTTTCTATGAGCCACCCTTTCGGGTAGAAACAGAACAGTCGGTAGAGATAACCGCACAGGATGGAGAAAAAATCTATCGCGGTCGCATTGATGTCTTAGTCATTGCCCAGCGATTATGGATCGTACTTGTGGAGGAAAAAGCAACCCGAATATCGATAGAAACTTCCCTGCCTCAAGCGTTGAGCTACATGGCTACCCATCCCAATGGTGAAAAACCCATGTTTGGACTCGTCACGAATGGTCACGGGTTTGCATTTTTAAAATTGCAGCAAACACCTTTAGGAAATGAGTATGGTTTTAGCGATCGCTTTGCCCTGATGTCTCGCCAAAACCAGCTCTACACGGTGTTACGCATCCTAAAAAAACTTAATATTTATTGCTAAATCCATAGCTAAGACTCTTTCAAAAGTTCAGACCAAGCATTGGCGATCGTCATCAATTTTTTTGGGACAACTTGACTAGAAAGCGTGTATTCAGTCACAGCGCCAAAACTAGAAAATTGCAGACTCGCCGCATCAGCAGCAATCGCATCATTGTTGAAATAGCTCAGGCGATCGAAATGAGAAAAGCGATTGCTGGCGAGAACTTTTTTGAATTGCTGAACTTGTTGAGGTGAAAGAGTTTTGACAACAGTGGATTTACTATCAGGACGATCGCTACGATTCAGTATTCGACGCGTCACAATACCATTTTCACTAAGGGTCGTGGCGTGATGAGCGCGAACATGGCCTGTCACCGTTGCCGATTGAAAAATGACATTCTCACCGACTACTGGGACGATCGTATTTTCAACCACAAATTTTGGCGTTAGGTTCTGCGCATTGGGCAACGGTTGACTAGCGATCGCATTGTAGGCGAGGCGTTTGCCATTGTTATCGGTATGGTAGACCCAGTTGCGATTTTGCCCTTGAATCACCACCTGCCAACCCGGAATCGCAATCTTTGCACACATCCCATTCACCGGAGCAATCCCCAAACAAGAATCCCAAGTTCGCAGTTGGGCAACGCTCAGCGACAGAGTTCTGACTGGAACGCGCCAGCGCATTTGGATATCTTGCCGAATATTATTGACTAATGCCTTAGGAATTGTCTTAGAAGGGGCAGACTGATTGAGGCGATCGCCTTGGACAAGATCAGGATTTGCGGGCGGTAAAAATTCTGGAAGCTTGGGGCGGGCCACAGGGTTTGGGCTAACGGTAGGATCAGGGTTGATCATCGTATTTGAATAAGCCGTACGCGCGATCGTTGAGGCAAAGAGAGTCGCAAGGGCGAGTTGACGCAGCATGGGAAGGGTCCTAAGGAAGCGAAGGGATCACATAAATCGGGGTTGAATGCACCTTAAATAACGCACCTGAGCGAAGACATTTCCCCTTTCCATGATTCTAACGATCGTTTCCCCATAGCAATCGTCAGTTACCAAATTTGAAACCAAGCGCTTAAATCTTGTTGAGTGTTCCTGACGCAGCAAACCCTCGGCGCAATAAGCTAGACACGCGATACAATACATCTATATCAAAGAAATAACCATTTAAACACCGCTATGACTCCTACAACCTCTAAAACCTTAGAATTTGAGACCGTCGAACTCGCGCCGAGCTATGCCGTTGCGGTGGCGGTTATGGCGATCGGTCTAGCAGTGACGTTTTTGCAATTAATAGTGGGCGGCGTGGTCGCACTATTTGGAGTGTTTTTACTCGTCCAGACGGCGCTATTACGGCTGCGATTTACCCCGACGGAATTGGAAGTGGTGCGCAATGGCACATTGATTCGATCGTTCCCCTATAGTGAATGGTCGCATTGGGAAATTTTTTGGCCCCCTATCCCAATTTTGTTCTATTTTCGCGAAGTGAAGAGTATTCACTTTTTGCCGATTTTGTTCGACCCTAAAATGTTGAAAGACTGTCTGGTGGCGAGGTGTCAGCGGCTGGAGGCTTAAGGGTCATTGATCCACACAGAATTACAGATTATTCATATAACTTGAAATTGCTATGACCACTGACGATCGCACACCAGATATGCTAGATACACTCACCACCACCATCGCGGAACTCGAAGCCAAACGCGATCGAATTCAAGTTGAAATCGCTGAATCTCAAGAGCATCTGGTTCAATTTACTCAAGAGAGTTTACAAGATTTGGGTAAGCGGCGGCAGGCGTTGCAGTTGGCGGTCGATCAGCTAGAACGACGGCAGCTCAGAGTTAGAGAGGAAATGCAGGGAACCTTTGCCGGGTCATCGCAGGAAATCGCAATTCGGGTGCAGAGTTTTAAGGACTATCTTGTGGGGAGCCTAGAAGATCTTGCGCTGACGGCTCAAAAGCTGGATTTGGGACGAGCAGAACCGGACCTAAAGAGAAATCCTGAAGGGACTGCAATTTCAGCAGTTGAGACAGAATTGAATCCACTGGACGGTCCGCAGTTTGCAAAGACGGTGTATGAAAAGCAAACCGAAAAAATCCGATCGGTGATTCGAGTCTTTCGGACAGAACCTGACTACTATGGGCCGACGTGGAAGTTACGTCGGACCTTTGAAGCCGTTCATGCCGATAGAATTAACGACTGGTTTTTCACCCAAGGCGGACGCGGATCGCTCAAATCATTGGGTTCTCGTCTGCAAAATATTTTGGTTGCGTCAGCCAGTATCTCAATTTTGTACAGCGTGTATGGTGAAAAGTTGCGGCCATTAATTTTAGCCAACAGCCCAGAGCGTCTAGGCGAATGGAGGCGCGGCTTACAGGATTGCTTAGGATTGCGTCGTGAAGACTTCAGCAACGATCGAGGCATCATGTTATTTGAATCCCCAGAACCCATGGCCATGCGTGCGGAACGCATTCAACAAGATGGAAAGATGCCGTTGATTATCATTGACGAAACTGAAGAAATGGTGAACCTCTCCTTGTTGCGTTTCCCATTGTGGTTAGCGTTTGCACCCGAACCACAGAAGAATCCACAGTCGATCGCCAGAACATCCAATCCATAACTCAAGATCCGATCGAACCACTTCGCGATCGTTAACCGGGCGGAAGAGTCTGCGCAAAAAACTGGCGATATAAGTCACAGGTACACACCCATTTCTGGTTTTCTAAGGTAATTAAATCTTGGCTTTGCAGCTTAAAGGCAGACAGTGCATCAATGCCGACACTCGAAGTCTGCGAGACGATTTGGCGAAGGACGGGGACAATCGACTCATCTCGCAGTAATTCCGTAAGCTTCTGACGAAGATGACCCTCGTAAATGCTGTCCGTCGCCGTGGCCGAATCCAATAGAATCTCTAGATTCATATCAGGCAGACTTAAATGATAAATCGCCAAGTGAATGAGATAAGGATTGTTTCCAACCAACTGCAACAGCGCCGCTGAGACCTTTTCGGCATCCGGCACATTGTAGCGTTGGAGCAAGTCCTCAACCTGCTCTGATTCAAACCCCGGCAAATCAATCAAAATCCCGGCATTAAAGGGCGACTGGGTCATGGTGGGAGTCTGAATCTCAGTCGAGTACACCAGCGTCATCCGAAGCTGCTGCCAAAGCTCACTCTGATAATCGCCGTAACGGGCTTTTTCATGCCACGTCCGCAGCATTCCATAAAAAACTACCGCAACTTGGCTATGGTGCAACGCAATGTCCACATCATCCAAGACCAGCACAAAGGGCTTCTTTAACTGCGGCAAAAGATAGCTTTCAAAGTAGTAGGTGCAGTTATAACTCACCCCAAACAAATCATCCCAATACTCATGCAGCCTATTTTCTAGACCCAAGCTCCGCGTCACGACCGCACAAAACCACTGCACAAACCGGGATAAATCCTGCAAGACGTCTGAATCGACTAGGCGTAAGTTCAGCATCACCGTTACAACCGACTGCGATCGCACTTCCGTCAACACCTTCGAGATTAGGGAGCTTTTCCCCGACTGCCGCGCCCCCTTAAACCGTACCAACCCACCCACTTGGTTCAAAATGGCATCCTGCAACATCGACTCCACCGGAGCGCGCGCAATATAAAACCCTGAATCGATTGCCATCTGACCACTCGGCGGCAACACCACCCGTCCGCCCATGGTCCCGTCAGAATCCGTATAGTCATCCACCCCTAAAGCCAGATCAAAGGACTTGAAATAATATTCCAATGTCTGCTGATCCACCGCAATCTTACGCCCACGCACCCGCGCCAAGGTGTTCGCACTGAGACCGGTGCGATCGCTCAAGTCCTGAAGCGTTAAGAGCTTTCCATTGTTGTACTGATTGACATAGCGCAACTCAGCCGACTGAAGACGCTGCCAACCCTTTTTGCTCAGTAAAATGCCGCGCTTACGCTTTGCAGGCTGGGCTTTGTGGGTCATTAGAAATGTTAATATTTAGAAAAGGAATGACGATCGAAGGTTAGAACAGTTGGGTAAGCAGGATATATCTAAAAAGCGTCTTAGGGAGGATTAGCTCGAAGTATTGACCATACTCTGTTATTTGTAAAGATATTCTTCACTTATAGTGCCGTATCCTACACCATAATCCACAATCTGCCTATCATCCATTCGTCGCACCTTTACGGCTAAAGACCAGCCCATCTCCCTGATAATCAATGCAAATCGTATCGCCAGCGGTGAACGTATTATCGAGCAAGCGAGTGGCGATCGGGTTTTGGAGCTTCCGAGCAATGGTGCGACGCAAAGGTCTTGCCCCATACATCGGATCGTAGCCTTCGTCGGCAATATAAATTTTTGCGGCGTCTGTTATTTCTAGCGCAATCTTCTGGTCCGACAGCAACGACTCGATTTTGCGAATCTGCAACCCGACAATATTACCCAAAGCCTTGCGGCCCAAGGGATGAAAAATAATAGTCTCATCAATACGATTGAGAAACTCGGGCCGGAACTGTTTGCGCAGGGCGGTCAGAACGCGGCTTTCGATTTCGGGACTGTTACGATCGTCTTTAGAAAGTTCGAGAATATCGCCGCTGCCAATATTACTCGTCATGATAATAATGGCATTGCTAAAGCTCACTGTGCGGCCCTGCCCATCCGTGATCCGCCCGTCGTCCAGCATTTGCAAAAAGATATTAAACACATCCGGATGCGCCTTCTCCATTTCGTCTAGCAGCACGACTGAATAGGGCTTCCGACGAATGGCTTCCGTGAGCTGTCCGCCTTTTTCCGAATCGACATATCCGGGCGGCGACCCAATCACCCGCATCACCGAACTCTTGTCCATATATTCCGACATGTCGAGCCGAATCATCGAATCCTCAGAGTTAAACAGCAGCTCGGCCAATGCCCGCGCAAGTTCAGTTTTCCCCACGCCCGTCGGACCCAAGAATAAGAACGATCCGATCGGGCGGTTTGGATCTTTCATGCCCGCTCGTGCTCGACGGATGGCCGCCGACACGGCTTCTACGGGTTCTTGCTGACCGATGACGCGCTCATACAGGTAAGACTCCAAATTCAACAACTTCTGCCGCTCCGATTCCATGAGCCGATCGACCGGAATCCCCGTCCAGCTCGCCACAATAGACGCGATATCAGATTCATTCACCTGTTCGCGTGCCATTACCGATCCCGTTGCCTGGAGCTGGGTTAGTTCTTCTTCTTTTTTGACATGTTCGAGTTCAAGTTGTTGCAAATCATATTGCAAACGATACATGTTGTTGTAATCAAATTCCCGTTCCGCTTGTTTGATTTGATTCCGAATCTGTTCTTCTTTTTTAAGATCTTCGTTGCGTTGATCTAGTAGTCCTTTTTCTTTCTCCCACCTTGTACTCAATCCCGTTTTTTTTGCTTCTAATTTCTCAATCTCAGCTTCAATCTTTTCAATGCGATTTCGGGTGCTATCGGTTGGGTTCTGACCTTCATCAGAAAGCGATCGCTTTTCCATTTGCAACTTTGAGAGCCGACGTTCCATCAGTTCGAGCGCCGCAGGCTTAGAGGTCACTTCCATGCGCAGTTTGGCAGAGGCTTCATCAACAAGATCAATGGCTTTATCAGGCAAAAACCGATCGGCAATATAGCGAAACGACAGCGTTGCAGCAGCCACTAAAGCCGCATCAGAAATTTTCACCCCGTGATGGGCTTCGTAGCGATCTTTCAAGCCCCGCAAAATCGAAATCGTATCGTCCACCGAGGGCTGCTCCACCATCACCTGCTGAAACCGCCGATCGAAGGCTGCGTCTTTTTCGATGTAGGTCCGATATTCGTCCGTTGTGGTCGCTCCAATGCAGCGCAACTCACCCCGTGCCAACATCGGCTTTAGTAAATTACTGGCATCGGTTGTCCCTTGAGCGCCGCCCGCCCCCATCACCGTATGCAGTTCGTCAATAAATAGAACTATTTGCCCTTCAGAGTCCATCACTTCCTTAAGCACCGATCGCAGCCGCTCTTCAAATTCACCGCGATACTTGGCCCCAGCGATCAGCGATCCCATGTCCAGAGACACGAGCATTCGGTCCTTGAGCGAATCCGGCACTTGCCCATCCACAATCCTGGATGCCAACCCTTCCGCGATCGCCGTCTTCCCCACGCCCGGTTCGCCAATCAGGACTGGATTATTTTTACTGCGCCGCGATAGCACCTGAATCACCCGACGAATTTCTTCATCGCGGCCAATAACGGGATCGATCTTGCCATCGCGTGCCATTTGGGTCAGATCTCGACCGAAGCGTTCTAAGGCACTTTGGCGGGTGGTGCCGCGATCGCTGCTTCGATCGCCGCTTGGAAGACCCATGCCGCTTTCCGTGACTCGAATGCTTTCTTTGGCAGCGAGTTCTTTGGCCAGATCTTTAGCAACGTCTTTGACCACGCCTTCGAGTTGTTTGGAGTCTAAGTTAAAGCTGCGGAACAGCCGCGTACCAATGCGAGGATCGCTCGCCGCTCCAATGAGAATATGAGCCTCAGAAATCGTATCTTCTTGAAGCGTATTGCGAGTAATTTCAGCGCGATCGAGCAATTTTTCTAGACTATAGCCAACATAAAGCTGCTCAACACTGCCAAGCTTCGGCTGACGGTTTGCAAACTCATCCACTTGCTGAAAAAACCGCGCGACATCAACGTTGACCTTCATCAGCATCCGATTCGCTAGTCCGTCGGGTTGCTCTAGGAGGGCAATGATGAGATGCTCTGCTTCTAGGTTTTGGTGCTTGTAGCGGCGTACCACATCCTGGGATTGCACAATAGCTTCCCATGCTTTGTCAGTAAATTTGCTTGGATCGGTTGGCTGCATCGGTCAGGAAATGAAGGACGAAGATTAGGTTGGAGACTCTATTGTAGGGCCAGATGCACCTCTACGAGTAGAGGTGATGAAGAAAGATCAATAGAACCCACTTTCTTCCCAACCCTCGCCTAAGACTTAACGATCGCCCCAAAATCCGCCAAACCCCGCGCATGATTTCGCAACACGCCCAACAAATTCAACCGATTCTGCTGAATAGCCGCATCCGAATCCATCACCAAAACGCTATCATTCCCATCAAAGAACCGCGTCAAAATGGGCGCGATCGCACTTAGCGCCGCCACCAAAGCATCATAATCAGGGGTGATCTCCAACTGCGATAACGCCGCAAAAAGGTTGCGTTCAGAATCCTTCTGAAATAGCTCCGGTTTCACCACCGACGACACATCCAACGTGAGCGTATCCAAATCCCCTTGCGCCGAAAGCTTCGAGGCCCGGTTCACCACCACATAAATTGGAGCAAGACGTTCGTCATCGCGAATGGTCTGGAGGAAACGTGCGCGATCGCGAACATTTAGCACATTAGACAACGCTCGGTCGGCATATTCAGCATCGTTCTCACCCATGACCGCATTCACGAGATCGTAATCAACGCCGTTCTCATCTCTAAGCAAAGTTTGAATCCGCTGCAAGAAGAACTCTTTAAGCTGTTGCGTTAACGCCTCAGGGGACAGCTTCATCACCGCAGAATTTTGCGCACTAAACGCCGAGACGATCGCATGACTTAACGCGAGCAAGTCCAACTTTAGATTGGCAGCCCAAGTGATATTGATCACCGCATTCGCTGCTCGACGCAATGCGAAGGGATCCGACGAGCCGGATGGAATCATATTCAAACTGAAAATGCTAACGAGCGTATCTAAACGATCGCTCAATCCAACCACTTGACCCGCTAAAGTCACGGGCAATGAATCGCCAGCACCCTTAGGGAGATAATGTTCCATGATAGCCAGAGCCACCGTTTCGCCTTCACCGCTATGACGAGCATACTTCTCACCCATGACGCCTTGAAGATCCGGAAATTCGCCCACCATTTGAGTCACGAGATCGGCTTTGCACAAGAGCGCCGCCCGTTCTATGGCATCAGCAGTTTCGCCCGTTAGTGCAAGCTGCGCATTGATCAAGGTTGCGATCGCCACGATGCGATCGGCTTTGACTCTGACCGATCCCAGCGACGCTTGGAACATCAGCATCTCTAGCTTAGGCAAGAAGGCGTCTAGCTTTATTGTGCGATCGGCATCGTAAAAGAACTTGCCGTCGGATAACCGCGCCCGAATCACCCGCTGGTTGCCAGCAGCAATAATGTCAGCCTTCGCTGGGTCGCCATTAGAAATCGTAATGAAGTACGGCAGCAATTCCTTAGACTCCGCAGACGGACGCACCGGGAAATATCGCTGATGGCTTTGCATCTCAATCACCGTTACCTCCGACGGCAATTCTAAAAACTCAGCATCAAACTCGCCCACGACGGCTGAGGGAAATTCAACCAAATTCACGACTTCTTCAAGCAATCCCGGATCGATCGTCGCCACCCCGCCGACCGTCTTCGCCGCCGCGATCGCCCCAGCCACAATCACCTCCCGTCGCCGATTCGGGTCCACTTCCACCGACGCCGATCGCAACGTTTCTGCATAGCCGTCCGCCGACGAGATCGAAACAACACCCGGATGCAACACCCGATGCCCGAACGAAAGCCGATCGCTGTGATAAATCGACTCTGCGCCATTAGTCAAAGTCACCGGAAGCACCTCCGCATCCAGCAACGCTACCAGCCACCGAACCGGACGGGAAAACTTCACGTCCCCATCGCCCCACCGCATCAGCCGTTTGCCCTCAAGTCCCGTAATCCAAGTGGGTATCAATCGGGTGAGCAGATCGGCCACCGGACGCCCAACAATCGTTTTTTTGATGAAGATAAAATTGCCTTTCTCCGTCGATCGCACCTCAAAGTCGGCCACCGTCACGCCCTGCTTCTGCGCAAACCCGAGTGCCGCTTTCGTCGGTTCACCCTCTTTAAATGCCGCCGCCGCTGAAGGGCCTTTCACTTCTTCTTCTTGATCGGCCTGCTGGACGGGCAACCCCCGCGCCAACACCGCAAGACGTCTAGGCGTCCCATAAAACTCAATACCGCTGGACGTGAGCTGAAGATCCGCCAAACTTTTCGGAATGCGCGATCGCCATTGACGCAACGCATCCGCCACAAAAGCAGCAGGCAGTTCTTCGGTTCCAACTTCCAACAAAAACGACGGCATAATCCTAGTTCGGTTGAGCAAATGAACAGCAACTAGTCTATCACCCGTCCGTGTCCGCGCATTCTACAGATTGCGCCCTACGATCGATTGAGATTGAAGGAAATCTCCTCCCGGATTTCAGCATAGTCAATATGGATGTTCCCCTTCTCGTGCGGATTTAGAAGCCGATTAAGCACCTGAGGATGCATCGCCTCAACCTTTCGGTAGCCCGTACTCAGAAAAAAGAAAAACTCAGTGTGTCCCACTCGAATAAAGTCGCCATCCTGAAGCGCAACGCGGTTTTCGACGCGTTTCCCGTTGACATAGGAGCCATTCATACTATTTAGATCCACCAGATAGAATCCCTCTGCTCTGATATACATCAACACTGAATGTCGCCGAGAGAGCATCTGATCGCGCAGAGGCAAAGCCGCATCCCGATTCCGTCCGATCGTCCAAGTCATTTGAGGTTGGTAGAGGCAGCTAGACGCGCTATTGCGAAGATTGGTGATTAGGTAAGCTTGATGTCCACGCACAATGCCTTGGATGTATCCCGGTTGGGGCTTAACGATGTAGGACTCGGGTGATTCATCTTGAGAGTACGGGAGAGAGGCGGCACCCGGAACGGCAGATTCCCTAATCGCTGAAGCGGAGGACGCCAGTGTTGACGTCTTACTGATCGACGCATCCCACCCAACCAGGCTCATGTCCTCGTAAATATCTTCGATATCAACATAATCTTCACCATCCAGGAGATGGGTGGCTTGATTTTGGGTCGATGGGATGTATGGTTTCATAGGGATAGATGTTCACACGTGTGGATCTAGAGTGCCCCCAATTGAGCTAGTCTACTCAGAGTCCAGAACTCGTGTAGGAAGTCTGCTACGTGTCTACCTCTCGTTCCCCAAGCCCTCAAAGTCTACAGTTCCCTATGCCGCTTGATCGAGCGGCTTTAGGCACGTTGCTTGTGTTGCTTGTGCTGATTGGAGGGTTGTTGCTGTCGGGCTATCGCGGCAAGCCTCAAGTGCGATCGATGAACTGGCAAGACCGACAGGTGGGATCGCAAGATACCGCACTGACGATTACCTTCAGTCGCCCAATGGATACTGAAAGCGTCGAGAAAAATTTAAAAATTACGCCGCCCATTCCCGGACGTTTTAGCTGGACCGGACGACGCATGGTCTACACCCTCGATCGGCCTGCACCCTACGGTCAGACTTTTGAAGTGAGCCTAGACGCTGCCCAGGATCGATTTCGTTCGGGGAATTTCCACGAACCGATCGCACCGTTCAAAGCCAGTTTTCAAACCCGCGATCGATTTTTTGCCTACATTGGCGTGGAGGGTAAAGAAGCAGGTCGGCTGATCCTGGTGAAGCTTGATAAAGATAAACCGCAGAAAGACTTCCTCACCCCAGAGAGCCTAACGGTCTTTGACTTCAAACCCTATCCTTTGAGCGATCGTATTCTCATCAGCGCCACGAAGCGAACCGATCCCAACGACTTGCCTCCCCTCCTTGAGCAAGAACTTTACAACGTCACTACGGGGATTCAGGTGCGAAGCGTAGAGGGTGATACTCCAATCAATGCCGGGGCCGGACAACTCACACCCGTGCTCGACAACCGGGATTACCAAAATTTAAAGTTCGATCTCTCCGCCAACGGAAAAGTGGTCGTTGTTCAGCGCGTCAACCGCAAAAATCCGACCCTATCGTCACCCTGGGTTGTTCGGATCAATACTGACCAGCCGCCAGAAGAACTAAAGCTAGAAAAACCAACGGGCAATTTCTTGATTACCCCGGATAGCAGTTCCATGGTCGCAACCCAAGGGCTAGGCGTTTCGGTGTTGCCGCTCAACCCATCCGAAGCCGTCGATCGACCTGATTTTTTGCCAAAGTTTGGGAATGTGTTGGCCATGAGCCAAGATGGCAGCTCGGCGGCGTTTGTCAAGTTCAATACCGATTACACTCGATCCCTCTTTGTCGTCACCAATCAAGGACAGGAAACCGAAATCTTTAAAACGACCGGCTCCATTCTCAAGGGCCAGTTCTCTAGGAACCGTCAATACTTATTTGCGCTGCTCACCGATTTGATTCCAGGAGAAACTTATAAAGAGCAACCTTACATTGCAGCGATCGACCTGCTGGCCATTCGTCAGGGAAAACCGACTAAAGATGCACTCTACCCTTTGCTGCGCCTGCCTAACCAGCGGGAAGTCCAGATGAGCTTGGCTCCGGATGATGGGTCGATTTTGATCGACCAGCGCATTCCCGCCGTCACCGAAGACGGTAAACCCACGGAAACCAGCAATCTTTGGATCGTGCCCTTAAGTGACGATCCAAGCAAGCCTAACCTACCGGTCGACTTGGGTCTTACTGGAAGCCAGCCTAAATGGTTGCCCTAGAGCGACTTCAAAATAGAGGCACCAAGCCGCCTCATGCAACATTCATAAAACTTTCGTAATTAATGTATCAGGTCAATCTGTCAGGTTTCCTAAACAATCGCTACAATAGTGGTACGCTTTCTCCCATAAAACATGATGCAAGTTTTGGATGTTTTAATGAATCGATCGTCAAGGCCCTTTATGGATTGCTTGAGGAACTACCCCAACTGACTCATCTGAAGTCAATTTCTGAAGTCCATGGCCGTCTTGCAGGAGAATCGTCTCAGGAGAGCAATCATGCTACATCGCAAAATTCATCAAATCTGTTCTGAAGGCCGCGAGGTCTGGATTTTCCTCCGTGATCAGCAGCGTTGGATTGAACGGGCTCAGATCATAGATATAGAAGGGGATCTGGTGCGATTCCGCTACGAAACCGATGAGGAAGACGAAGTCTGCGCTTGGGAGGAAATGGTACGCCTTGAGAGTATTGGATCGATCACCCACAAAATTGCATCGGTTCCTAAAGGCGATGTGGAACTGCTAGTTACGGACGACTGTTCCGAAGCCGAGCAACTTACAAACAATCCATCGAAAGATATTAACGAGTAAGGCTAACAACCAAACATCAAGTCAGTATTTAGGGCTAACGGCCCCTAGGGTTCTTATCTTGGGGGCCGTTAGATGAGTCATACCCGAAAATGCTTCGGGAAGAAGTGGGTAAGCTAAGCTTAAAGCGTCATTACCTTCTCACTATTTCTAATTCTATGAAAGTTTCGCTCTCCGCCACTCCCGCCCAGTCTCGCCAGCTTAAAGAGCAGTTCGCCAATCCTCAGGAAACGTTGTCCTACGAACTCGGCCAAGCCGTTCAAGAACTGCCGCCCCTGTATACGAGGGTTCTGGCGGCAACGATCACTGCAGTGGTCCTTGGGACAATAGGCTGGGCGCACTTTAGCGAGATTGATGAAGTGGCGACCGCAGAAGGTAAGCTAATTCCCTCAACAGAAGTCCGTCCTGTGCGGGCGCTATCCATTGGAAGTGTCTCTAGCGTCAAGGTCAAACTGGGCGATGAGGTGAAAAAAGGTCAAGTCCTGGTGGAAATCGATCCCGGCGCATCGGAAACCAGCGTCGTGGCGATTCAGAAGGATATTTTAAAAATCGAAGAGAATATCGCGCGCTTGGATGCCGAAAGTCAGGGTCGATCGGACGTAGGAGACGCTGAGCAGAGAAAATTGCTGGCCGCCCGTCAACTGGAATTGTCCCAAAAAAATCTATCCGCCCAATCCGAGGCGAACCGTCAAGCGGCTACCGTTAGCGAAGGTGAAGCTCGCCTCGAACGGTTCCGTGAAAACATTGTCAACGCTCGCACCACGAAACTAAACGCCGAGAAGTCCGTCATCAGCGCTAGGCAGGCCAAAATGAACGCATCTAGAAGCCTTGAAACCAGCCGCGAAATCCTACGCCGACTAGAGCCTTTAAATCGAGAACGCGGGATTTCGAGCAAGGATTACGCCGAAGCTCAAAAGGTTGTCATTTCCGAAGAAAATCAAGTCAACAGCGCCGACAACCAAATCACAACAGCCAGCAATCAAGTCACCGAAGCCGAGAACCAAATCGGAACCCTAGCGCGGGAAATCCAAGCCCAAGAAGACCGCATCGCCCAAGCTCAACAGGGATTTCAGGGTGCTCAAAGCACGGCAGCAGGAATCGCGCCTCAGCGTCAGGGCGAAGTCCTCAGTCAGCTCACCGCCCAGCGCCAAGAACTCACAAAGAAAAAAGGCGAACTCGATCTCGCTAAAAGACAACAGACCGATCGAGAAACCGTAAAAGCCCCGTTCGATGGCGTAGTCTTTAATCAAAAAGTTACTCAAGGCCCCGTCCAGCAGGGCGAAGAACTTCTGTCCATCCTGCCCAAAGACCAAGAACTCGTGATGGAAGTCAAAATTACCAATCGGGACATTGGGTTCATCAGCCAGGGCATGGATGTCAAAGTTAAGCTCGCAACCTTCCCGTTCCAAGAGTTCGGGATCATTAAAGGGACCATCTTGCAGATCAGCTCCGATGCCGTGGTCGAGAAAGATTCTCAAGGCCGAGACATGGGTCCGGTGTTCCCCGCTAGGATTCGGCTGACCCAGTCCAGCGCTAAGCTCCGGGGTCGCACGGTAGACTTTACGCCGGGGATGGCCGGAAGCGCAGAAGTCGTGACGCGCAAGAAATCAATTTTGAGCTTCATCACCGAACCGATTACCAAACGATTTAATGAAGCATTTTCTGTTCGATAGAGCGCCTCATTGCCCTTAATCCCATACAATTGACTTGACCGAAATCTAAAGTGCGATGTCTTTATGCGAATTCTTGCGCTCGTTCCAGGCGATATCAGCGATCAGATCCTCTTTTTTCCGACGATCGATGATCTAAAGAAGCGATATCCTGACGCTCAGGTGGATATCGTCGTGGAACCTCGCGCCAAAGATGCGTATCAGGTTTCCAAATCCGTTCGAGAAACGATTGTATTTGACTACCAGGGGCGCAACAGTTTGGCGGATTGGGGCAATCTGTTGGGCATCATTCGTGACCGGGAGTATGAGGCCGTGTTGACCTATGACGATACCTGGTCAACGGGGCTGCTGCTGTGGCTCAGTGGGATTCCGGTTCGCATCGGGTTTGCAGGTGGACCCAGTGAGCTATATCTAACCTCCGCTGTTGCTATGGATAATCAGAAAAAATACCGGGCCGATCGTTATCATGATTTGCTAAAAGGGTTGAAACTCGAAGGGGTAAGTCCCGAGTTGGCCGTGAATGTCCCTACGAAAGATCTAGTCTGGGCTGACGCCGAACGTCAGCGTCTCGGCTTGACAAGTGGCGGTTATGTCATCGTGTCTGGCAGTGGCAAGTCTCCAAACTCCAGCTATCCCCCCGATCAGTGGGAACTCGTGCTCAAGGATTTTCAAAAGAAGCAGCCCGATCTGCCGTTGGTATTAGCCGATAGCGGTGAAGGAGCTTGGATGAAGACCATGACCGATGCCATGCCGATGCTCAAGGTCACTCGACCCAAGACCCCCGGACAGTCAGTGGCTATCTTTGCTGGAGCCAGTTTGTTGCTGTGCTGTGAAAGTTCAGCGATGTACTGGGCGATCGCAGCCAAGACGTTTACTCTGGTGCTCATCAGCGAATCGGATCCTAAGCTAGTGTTGCCTCAGAGCGATCGGGTCGTAGCAATTAAGTCATCAGGCCGTCGGGTTGCTGAAATTGCGCCTTCGACGATTTTGGAGAAGGTTTGGGGCGGTTGATTTAAGTTGCCCTCTGCCCTAGTTTGGGAAAGGGCAATTTGAATGGGTAGGATTAACATTTATCGTTCTGGTTCATCCGGCAACCCTTCCGGTCCACCGACGCTGATTCCACTCTCCAGCAGTTTGGCATTGAGAATGTTGTTGTCTCGAAGGACGGCCCAGCGGGTGTCAGCCCGGTAAGCAACGGAGTCTTGAAGATTAGTCCGAGTTAGATTTGCCCAGCGTAAGTCGGCATGAGTAAAATAGGCTTGTTGCAGGTTCGCATCGACGAGGGTTGCCCCGGTTAGATCGGCTCCTTCGAGGTTAGCTCCGGTGAGGTTTGCATTCATTAGGTTAGCGTTCCGCAAATCGGCCCCAATTAAGTGCGCACCCGTGAGATCGGCGTTGACCAGATTGCAGCTTGGGCATTGCCCTGTTTCTAAGAGCTGTTTGACGTGGGCTGGGTTTTCGGCTTGAGCTGTCAAACCCGTTGAGAGCAGGGTTGCGATCGTTGCAATTAGAGACGCAATAATAGGTGTGACGATCGGTGTAACGGCGGAAAGAGTCAGTTGGATCTTGAGCATGAGCGTAGTCCTCCACCACAATATGAGGGTTATAGGGTGACTTCAAGAGACGATCAGAGAATTCCAGAAATGGGACGATGAATCTAGGCAATCCTAGCGTAGGGAACTCCATCTACCCCGCATTGTCGCAATCTCTTTGGCTAATCCTCTATCTCCATACATAAATTCATACGGATATTAGGGGGAGACCTATACAAGACCTCGCGATTATTTGATAAGATTTAGTAATACCTGTAAATTCAAGTTACGTGAGCTACTTACGTAAGCCTTTAGGAGCGCAACAAATGGCATTTTTTGGTTTGTTTGGTAAAAAGAAAGAGGAAGATCCGCAGCCGAAGGATGCTTTTTATTTGGAAGATGAAGTTGCTCAGTCCATGGGCGACACGTCCTACATGAAAGCCTCAAAAAGCATTCGTCGGACCTTTCCTAGTGGTGCAGCAGGAACAGGACACTTTGAGGTGATCACAAACGTCTCATCCTCTAAGTTGTCAAAGAAAGATAGCCGTACGAACGCAGTGCCTAAGCGGGTTGAGACTACCCCGACTTACAGCGAACAGCAAACGAGCTTCGGCAATGCATCTAGCTTCGGCAGTGCCTCTAGCTTCGGCAATGCCTCTAGCTTCGGCAGTTCCTCTAGTTTTGGGAGCAGCTACAGTGCGCCCGAACCAACGCCTGCTCCCGCTCCTGAACCAAAGGTGACTCCTTCGGTCACCAACGAAGCGTCTAACACCCGTCGTAAGCCTGATGGCGGCATGGATATGTTCCGCAATATGGCGAAAGATATTCGCAAGTAAGCCTTTTTCAGCTTTCTTTGCGCGATCGCGGATCTTAAGACGTGCCGTTAGTCTGCCAAAATACAGAGTAAGCGATTTCATCAGTCGTTTGCTCTGTATTTTTGTGTATTTTTTGCTCTTTATGTTAGAGATTGCTATGCCCAGCACCTTCACATCTAGCACCGCCACACCTAAGATTATTGTCCTAGACGACGATCCCACCGGATCACAAACGGTTCATAGCTGCCTACTTTTGATGCAATGGGATGTTGAGACGTTGCGCTTGGGCCTAAGAGATGCCGCCCCCATCTTTTTTATCTTGACCAACACCCGATCGCTTCTGCCCCAGCAAGCCTATGACATCACCCTCGACGCCTGCCAAAACCTAAAGGAGGCCATTCGACTAGAGGGCATTCAAGAGTTTCTAGTGGTAAGCCGATCGGACTCGACGCTGCGGGGCCACTATCCCGTGGAGACCGATGCGATCGCGGATATCCTCGGTCCGTTTGATGCACATTTTTTGGTGCCTGCGTTTTTTGAAGGAGGACGGACGACCCGCGCGAGTATTCACTACCTGAGGGTGAACGGCGTTGATACCCCTGTTCATGAAACCGAATTTGCGCGAGATTCGGTATTTGGTTACAGCACCAGCTATCTGCCGGATTATGTTGAAGAAAAGACAAATGGACGGATTACAGCCAACCAGGTCGAGCGCTTCGTACTCACGGACATTCGATCGGGCGTGGAGGATCGGCTGATGGCCTTAAAAAGCAATACCTGCGGCTGTGTCGATGCAGAGGTTCAGGCCGATTTAGACCAGTTCGCCACCGATATTTTGAGCGCTGCTAGTCAGGGTAAACGGTTTCTGTTCCGGAGTGCTGCCAGTCTGCTCACAGCATTGGCCAAGCTCCCGCCTCAACCGATCGCGCCTGCGGAAATGGCGACCTATGTGCGAGAGTCGAAACCCGGTGCAGTGTTAGTCGGTTCCCATGTGAAGAAAACCACCGAGCAGCTTAATGAGTTATTGCAAGCGCCCGGAACCGTCGGCATTGAACTAATGATCGATCGCTTACTAGGCGACGGGTATGACACGCTCCTCAAAGAGACTGTCCAAGCCGCTACATCCGCCCACATTGCCGGCCAAACACCCGTGATCTACACAAGCCGCACCGAACTGACCTTCGACAATGCTGAGACTCGACTTCAGTTTGGTGAATCGGTTTCGCGGTTACTGATGGATATTTTGCGCCATCTGCCAAAGACGATCGGCTTTTTGATCAGCAAGGGTGGCATCACTTCTAACGACACGCTTAGTCAAGGTTTAGCTCTGCGATCGGTGTTTTTGTTGGGCCAAGTGGTTCCGGGCGTTTCCATGGTGAAGACCGCGCCAGATCATGCCCAATTCCCCAATCTCCCCGTGGTCCTGTTCCCTGGAAATGTGGGGGACAGTGCTGCGCTAACGACCGTGTATCGCAGGCTTAGTCGTCAAATTTAGATGATTTTAGCGGGTGTCTTCATCAATCTAAGACCCTTCTAAAACCCTCTGTAATACCCGATCGGTTTTCTTCACCGTTTTTTCCCAGCGATGCTGTTGTGCCTGATGAAAACCGCGATCGATCAGCGTCGATCGCAGGTCCAGATCCATCACAATGCGCTCAATGCCCTGGGCTATTTCAGCGACATCGTAGGGGTTAACCAGCATCGCTGCATTGCCCACCACTTCGGGCAACGACGTGGTATTGGAAGTGAGTACGGGGGTTCCACAGGCCATGGACTCGATCGGAGGCAACCCAAAGCCTTCATACAGAGACGGGAAGACCAGTGCAGTGGCCCCTCGGTAATAGGCCGGCAAATCAGAGTCGCTAATGAATCCGGAAAACTGGACGCGATCGCCGAGTCCAAGAGCCGTAATTTCCAGTTCTAGCTCGGGAGAGGGTTTACCCGATAAAACCAGCTTGAGCGTAGGTGGAAGCTGACGAGCCTGACGGAAAGCGGCCAAGAGACGAGGCAGATTTTTGTGGGGGCGATGGTTTCCGACGTAGAGTAGGTAGGGAAAACCTAAATCGATACGGGAACCGATCGGGCTAAAACTATCATCTACCCCGCAGCCCACGACCACGATTTTTTCTGCTGCTACCCCGGACCATTCCATAATCTCCTGCTTAGAGAATTCTGAGCAGGTCAGGATGTAGGCCGCACGTCGCACCGCAGGTCGCACAATATAGCGAAAATAAGGCTGCATGAGGCGGTTGGCTTCGCTTGGAAAATGCAGCAAAATCAGGTCGTATAGAGTAAAGACGACTGGAACCGGACTCCAAGGCGGCGGATTAAATCCCAAGCTCAAATAAAGCTGCGGACGATGGTACAAAATCTGCGCGATCGTCCAGGGAATGTCGAGCTTGTGAAAAGGATAGGGTGCAAGACCAGGGCTAAGCGGTTTTAGCTTAGGTAAAGCAGCGATTACTTCGGTGGCAAATCGTCCAATACCATAGCGACCACACCAGCGTGAATCGACCAAAATCTTAGAGGATCCTTTAGGCATTCCTCTAGCCGATTGAACGTGGGAAGCGGTTGAAGATTTTTGTATCATAGCCATAATGAACGAAGCAAATACCAATGGTTACGATCGGTATTTGCCTAGGGTAACTTGACTTTCTAATGTTATGCAGAGCTTGTTAACTCTTTTATCCAAACATGAGGTTTGTCCAAAGTTGATTCATGACCTCCAGATTGACCGCAAGGCTAAAACTGATGACTTGAGACCTATAACTTGAGACCCATGACTTGAGACCGATCGCTTAGGCGGGTGAGGTAAGAAATGTTGTCTTTACGATCAAGGAGGTCTCAACTCCTGGTAAAATTTTGTGAATTAAATCTCATATTGAGTAACCGTTATGACCAAGGGATTCGGGGAGCAAAAGCAGGTTCGCAAAGCGCCATCACCCAATGCGCAGAAGCGGGTTGAGGCTGCGCAGCAGATGGACGAGATGAAGGCGAAAGGGCTACCAGAGTTTGAGGTTTATATCCGGCTCAAAAATAATAAGGTGTGGTATCCAGTTGGGGGCATTGCTGTCAAGCGATCGAACCAGATCAGTGCGGCAATCTATGCTAATGAGGACAATTTACTCCAAGGCGCATTTCGCGTTTTTCCGATTCTTAAGAAAAATGCTCAGAATCTGGAGTATGGCTATCGCCTGAAGGAATTCAAGGATGATCCTATTCAACTGGCGATTCAACCTGCACCCGGTGTCGCTGGGGCCTTTCAAGCGATCATCAGCAATTTGACTGACACTGTGAGTAATATTTTTAAGAAGAAATAGTGAACTGCCTAGGACAAAGGGTTAGAACGTAAATGCAATCCAACCCTTATGTCTTTAGCGATCTCTAAAAATGGCCTTCGCACGCGGACCAAACACGATTAAGTCTTGGTGAGTGAGTATGGCTTTTTTGATGGATTTCCCGTTGATAGAGACTCCATTAGTGCTGCGCTTGCCCTCAAATGTCCCATCCTGGATTTGAAAGATATGACGTCCGTCTAGTGTAATTTGCTTTTTAAGCACCGCATGGAACCGCGAAACAAACTGCGATCGCAAACAAATATCGTTTTCAGGATCGCGCCCAATGGTGTAGGTTCGATCGGATAGCTCGACCCAATGGCATCCTTCTTCATCCTCAATGGTTAAACTCGCACCGGGCAACAACATGGGTGGAGTCCAGTCCAACGATGCAGCGGATCCTGAACTGAGCGATCGAGGAGGAGCGGTCCCAAAATCGCTTCGATCGTCCCACACGGGATAGGTGGTGTTGGGTTGAAGATCGAGACCTGATTTTTTCTCCGCCTGTTGACGTGCCTGAATCGCAATGCCATCGTTGGGGTTCAATCGAATCACCCGATCGTAGCAAGCAATGGCTTCACTGTAGCGCTGAAGTTCCATAAAGGCATTGCCCTGATTACGCCAGCTTAAGGAGAACTGAGGATCGAGTTCCAGCGATCGCCGATAACTTGAAATGGCCGTATCCGGCTGGTGATAGCCATAGAGTAACGCATCGCCGCGATGGTGCCAGACCTTCGCATCGTCTGGCTGAACCTGCAAAACTCGATCGTAACAAGCTAAAGCAGCATCATATTCACCCAATCCATACTGAAAGGCATTGCCTCGACGCAGCCAAATAGTTGCTAGGGCTTCGCGCTTTGGATAGAGCGATAGGGCCTGGTCATAATTTTGAATCGCCTCGGAGAATCGTCCCAATTCTTCCAGCGTTGTGCCACGCTCGTACCATCCCTCCCAAAAATCCGATCGCAAATCCAGCAGTCGAGCATAACAATCTACGGCAATTTTCAAATCTCCCGACGCAGCACAAGATATTCCCTGTCGGTAGAGGGCGAGTTCGGCTTGGGAAAGGGGGACACGACCTGTGTCAATCATGGTAAAAATAAAACTAATTACTAATGATGAACAGTCTGGAGAAATTTCGCAATCTCCCGTGAGGGATATTTTTAGAGGTGAAGCAAGAATAGAGTCCTGTTAGTTTACCGAAATTTCCCCTGTCTTACAAACCAAAGGCTCTCTACTTCATTGAATGATCAAACAATAAATTTAATTACTGCCCTCTATTTGCGTCTCTATCTGCATAATAGAGGGCAGTAATCAGACGTTACATTCGTTACGCTATGTTTAGTTGCAGGATAAACCTGGGCGAGAGATCTAGCCCCTCCATAATGGATCGCATTAAAGCCAAAGCCCTAATTGGCCTTTGGTGCGTATTCTTAGTAATTTTAATGCCAGAAAGTGCGATCGCCCAGATGCAACCTCAGCAATCGCAAACCTCGCCTACGCAAGCCCAGCAGCGAGTTCCAGCAACCGACGTCAATGGACTCCAACAACAGCGCCAACAGGTCCAACAACAGCGTCAACAAGTCCAACAACAACGCGATTACCTGAAAAGTCTTGAAAAATCGGCCAGCGACGATCTCTCTGGTCTCCAAAAGCGGCTAAAGTCAACTCAAGCCAGCCTCGAAGCTCAAGAAGCGGCCCTACAAACGGCGAAAGCCGCCCTCAGCAGACTAGAAGTTTCTCTGACCCAAGCTGAATCTATTTACAGTAAACAGCAGCGAGCCATGGTGACACGGCTTCAGTTTTTGCAGCGACAGCGCGACCGCCAGGGCTTAGCCATTATGCTAAAAAGCACCAATCTCAATGAACTTCTCGATCGGCGGTATCAGCTTAAACGTCTGTATGATGCCGATCGCAAATCTCTCTCCACCCTCCAAAAGCAAACCGACAAACTCGCCCTCGATCGGCTAGACGTCGAGACGCAGAAAAACCAAATTTCGCTAATCATGCAGCAACTCCTCGCCCAAAAGAGCGAAACCCAGGCACAGTCCAACTACCAAAAAGAATTCATCTCCCACCTCAAAACCAATCGTCAAGCCCTAGAGTCCGCCATCTCCCAACTCGAAAAAGACTCTAGCAGCATTTCTGTGCTGATTCGTCAGCGATCGATCGGTGATCGTCATGGCATTGTCATCACCGGAAATGGGGCGATTAGTTTACCCGTGGATGCTGAAATCACTAGCTTGTTTGGCTATCGGATGCATCCGATTTTGGGGTATCAGAAGTTTCACTCGGGGATAGACTTTGGGGCGGATTCAGGCACCACGATTCGAGCGGCGGCGGCGGGCGTCGTGATTTTTGCAGACTGGTATGGCGGCTACGGGAATGCGGTCATTGTCGATCATGGTGGTGGCATTACGACGCTGTATGGCCATACCGAAGGGTTTTATATTGCAAATGGTCAAGCGGTGCAGAAAGGACAACCGATCGCAGCCGTGGGGTCTACGGGGTTATCCACCGGACCTCACCTGCATTTTGAAGTGCGAAAAGACGGCGAGCCGATCGACCCGGCTCAGTTTTTGTAATTTTCTCTATCAGTAATCTTCTGGAAAATGGTGTATGTTCCCGAAATCTTGGGCACAATGGGCGGGGATGCTCCTCCTTCAACCCCGCCTGCCATGTCGTCAGTCCACCCCCCTTACGTCAGAGTTCCATCAACGTTTTTGCCTGCTCTGCGAATGCTCTCGCCGACCGTTTCGTTTTATGTCCGAAAGTTGATTCGCCGCAATTTTGATCAACTCAAACTTTCGGAATCTGGGATGCCCGTCTTGGCCGATGGCTGGGGCGATCTCGATCGCATTTTGATCGCACTCTATTCCAATGAGGACACGGAGGTAGATGAAGCGGCGATCGGCGCGGCCATTGAGCAGTTGGAACACCTCGCCCGCGCACACCAAGTCTTAAGTTCCCAAGGGTCCATCTATCCCGATGAACTGCGCGATACAGAGAAATCCATTTTCTCCGTCCTCGGCTATAAATTAAAACGCCGCACTGATCGCGGTAATATTCTGATCGTCGATGACACGCCTGCCAATGTCCGAATTTTATCGGATGCGTTGATGCAATGCGGCTATGAGATCTGTAGTGCGATGAGCGGAGAACGGGCGCTAGAAATTGTTCAGGACTTTGTGCCGGATTTGATTTTACTAGATGTCATGATGCCAGAAATGGACGGGTATGCCGTGTGCAAACGGTTGAAAGCTACCCTGGAAACCCAGGATATTCCCATCATGTTCTTGAGTGCTATTGATAATGCCCACGATCGAGTGAAAGCTTTTCAGGTGGGAGGAATAGACTATATTACAAAGCCGTTTCATCTTAAAGAGGTCCTAGCCCGCGTCAGTCAACAAATCGACAGGCGAACCCTTCAAAAGCGCCTAGAACAGCAAAACTTCCGTCTCCACGCCGAAATCCAAAACTACAAACAGCTTGAAGACCGCTATCGAAATATTTTTGACAATGCCATTGATGGCATGTTTCAATCCACCCCAGATGGGCAATTTATTACGGCCAATCATGCGTTGGCGAAGATGTATGGCTATGCCTCGATCGAAGAGCTGTGTACGTCTGTTAATGACACCGGAATTCAACTCTATGTTACTCCCGATCGTCACAAAGAGTTTATGAATCAAGTCCTGATTCGAGGAGAAGCTTCAGACGCTGAAGCGCAGGTCTATTGCAAAAATGGCACGACGTTATGGGTCTCTGAAACAGTTCGCGCAGTCAAGGATTTACAAAATAGCGTGATGTTTTATGAAGGGACTGTTAAAAACATCACGGATCGAAAACGATCGGATGAAATACTACGAATGCGATCGCAGGAACTAGAAGAGACTCTCATGCAGCTTCGTCATAGTCAAGCGAAACTCTTACAGCAGGAAAAGATGTCTAGTTTAGGGCAGCTTGTGGCCGGAATGGCTCATGAAATTAATAATCCAGTGAGCTTTATTTCCGGAAATTTAGTTTACGCTGAACAATACTTTGAAGACTTGATTCGGGCTTTTCATGAGGCTGGGATTACGCCCGGTGAAGATTTGGAATTTGTATTACAGGACTTGCCTGTACTGCTTCACTCCATTCGCATCGGGGCCGATCGGATTCATTTGATTGTTCAAGCGCTGAAGAATTTTGCCCGCCTCAATGAAACCGAAGAGAAAACCGTAGACATTCATGAGGGCATCGAAAGCACCCTGTTGCTGCTCTCCCATCGCCTAGAAGCGACGTCCAACCGACCTAAAATCAAAGTGGTGAAAGATCTCGGAACAGTGCCTAAGGTTCACTGTTTTCCTGGATTGCTGAATCAGGCACTGATGAACCTCATGGGAAATGCAATAGATGCTCTCGACGATAGTATGACTAACACCAGTTTCAAACAACCCAAACTTGAGTTACGCACTAAACTAATTGATCCTAACCGCATCATGATTTGGATTTCTGACAATGGTTCAGGAATGCCCCCTGAAATCCAACAACGAATCTTCGATCCCTTCTTTACAACTAAAGAAGTTGGCGAAGGAACAGGCATGGGACTCGCCATTAGCTATCAAGTCATCGTTGAGAAACATGGCGGACAGTTGGAATGTATTAGCGTACTCGGCAAAGGAACTGAGTTTGTCATTATGCTCCCGATCAAGCCCGACCGCGACACCACTCCCACGGCATAAACAATAGGATTCATGAGACAGGTTTAATCGAGAGGCTCGACAGGTTCAGAAATGGCTTCAGCGCTGCTTTCATCGCCCTTTCCTCGAAGAACTAGTAAGTTAAACGCCATTGCGGCAAACCCGATCGCTGCAGTAGCTTTGGTTAATTTTACCGGTAAGATTTGCGCCGTGCCTTCGCCCACAATTACCCCAATGAAGCTCGCCAAAATCAATGCAGCAACGCTCCCAAAAAAGACAGCTTTAGGGGACTTGGTGGTGCCACTGAGCGCGATCGCCGCCAGTTGGCTTTTGTCGCCCAATTCAGCTAGAAACACCGTAATAAAACTTAGTCCAAGAAGATTCCAATCCATAACTTATGGCATCCCTGCAACATCAATTAAGAGTAATACTGCAACGATCGCCAAAATGCTACCTGTCGCAATTTCAAGCGTCTTCGGCGTCAGAAACTTCGCCAACCACTGCCCCAACAGCACGCCCACCAAACTCGTGCTCACCAACGCCGCTGCTGCACCCCCAAAAACGACCCAGGGTTCGTGGGACTGAGCGCTCATCAGTAGGGTTGCAACCTGAGTTTTGTCGCCTAGTTCGGCCAGGAAAATGGTGACGAAGGTCGAGACAAAGCAGCGCCATACACTGGAGAAATCATCAGACTGGGCGCTACTGTCAACGAGGACCGCCGCCTCAGCGACTAGGCTTTGGGGCAGGCTCTCAGGCGGTGCTTTGGGAGGAGAATTCATGAGTTTGTCAGGAATTAAGTGGGTTTTCACTATCTTTTCATAATTATGGCCCTAGTCGATAGCCATCGTCCAATTTAAATACCGACTGCCCGATCGAACACTAGCATTTCCAGACTGCGATCGCCGTAAACGCCCTCAATTTGTTCCCGGCAGCAGTCAATGGCAAAGTCGTTGACGTCAACGGCTGCCACATCGAACAAAGCGTGAAAGGTCTCGGGGGTCACGCGGCAGAAGGAAGGACGCTTTTCGTAAATGCTACACTCGCGGGTCTCTTTATTGAAATTAATGCACCAGCCGTCTTCGCCCACCATGGTGAGATAGGTGACAATTTCCTCATCGTTGAGGTAGTCGCCCAGATCCGGACGATCGATGGGGCTAAGGTTGCAGCAAGCACCACAGTTTTTAACGCATTGCCAGGTTGCCATAGGAGGGATGGGCGGGAACTTTCCGCACTTGGAACAAAAAAGAACCTCACAATTGTCGCGCCTTTGTTGGGGCTTGGGGTGATTCGAGGACCTCTCTATTGTTGAGTTTTGTAACATTAATTAAAATAGGGTGCGGATGTCCGTAATATATAAATCAGTCACCGATTTGAGTTTATTGAAGCGCAATGCGCGGATTTGGGAGGGGTAATGGACTTTCTGAGTGCGATTAATTTTACGGTTGTCTTTCAGTTGACAACGTTAGCTCTGGTTGTCATTGCAGGCCCAGTCATTGTGTTTGTACTGTTTTTGCGGGGCGGCGACCTGTAAACCAGGATTGGCCCGATCGTTAGAGTTTTAAGAGAGAGTAGCTACTAAAGCCTGATCCACTGTGGTCAGGCTTTTTATTGAGTGAATAATAAATTAAGCTAAACATAGTCCAGCTAGGGAAGCGTTTTTAGCCATTGAATGATGGATTGTGAGTAGTTCATCCCTGCAACACTCGACACATCGTTATGATCGGCCCCTTCGACGGTCAATAGTTGTTTGGGTTCTTGGGCTGTGGCATAGAGCGTTTGACCGTGCCAATACGGGATAGTGCGATCGTTTGTGCCATGGATAATCAAGGTCGAGAGGCGGTGAGTTTGGCGAATGTTTTCTTGATTGGGAAATTTTTCGTAAGGGAGAATTTGAATGGGAATCGTGACCCGGAAAGTGCTGATGAACGTACTTTCTAGAATGGTGCCTGCGATCGATTGTTCTCCAGATACTGAAGTATGACGTGCGGCTAGGGCTGTACTGGGTCCACCACCCACCGATCGGCCATAGAGCACAATCCGATTTGGCGCAATTTTTAAGGTCTGAGTTAAGTACTGGTAGGCTGTTTCACTATCTTCGTAGACATTCGCGACGCTAGCGGAACCTTGACTCTGGCCGTAGCCACGATAATCGTAGGCAAACACGCTGAGGCCCATGGCTTTAAAGTCATCTATTTGCGACTGAAGATCGCCTAAGTCCTCCCCGTTTCCGTGACTCATCAACAGCGTGTATGTTGCCGATGAATTAGGTTTGTAGAGTGCAGCGATCGTTTGACCGTTAGGTGTGGGGATCTGGAGTAGGCCGGGGAGCGTTTCGTAGGTGCTAGGGCCGGCAGGCAAGATAGAACGATCGCTGAAGCCGTAGGCATACACAGCAACCGTGAGGTAGCTAATCAATAGCAATCGGGCGACACGATAGGTGACATATTTCCAATGGGAGCGAAGCCGTTTAATGTTCAAAAGAAGAGAATTTTCTACCGATTCATGTAGATTAAGTTTCATTTGTTTTAAATGCCTCAAAACCGCTACTGGATAATTTCAATGAAGCAGAATCAAAATCTTGATCACTTGATTTATAGTAAGGTAGAAGTCAGTTAAAGAGCCGATCATTGGGAACGTCTACAGGATGGATTATGAGTGCTTTGCCAGCGGGTCCGAGTTCGCCGTGGTGGTGGCAGTTGGGGCGGTTGATTGCTGATCCTATTGGGTTTTTGAAATTTTGCCAGAGTCAGTGGGGCGATCGTTTTACACTGCGGTTGTTGGGTTCGGGATCGCCGCCGTTGGTGTTCTTGAGCAATCCGGATGATGTGGGTGAGGTTTTTGGGAAAGCGGCTGCGGCGTTGGAATTTGGGAAAGTGACGCAGGTTTTTTTGCCCTTAGTGGGAAGTCAGTCGTTGATTATGCAGCAGGGCGATCGGCATCTGCGGCAGCGGCAGTTGATCATGCCCGCGTTTCTGCGGGAGAGTTTGGCGCGGCAGAGTGAGTTGATTGCACAAGTAACGCGGCAACAGATGGCGAGCTGGAGCGTTGGCGATGCGATTGATATTCGCGCTGAGATGTCTCAGGTGTCGCTGCGAGTGATCTTGGAAGTTGTGTTTGGGTTGGTTCCTGGCGTTCGCTATGAGCGATTACGATCGTTGCTCAGTGTGTTGCTCGACCAAATCACCGATCCGTTGTATTCAGTGCAGTTTTTCTTGCCGCCATTGCAGAATAATTTTGCACCGTGGAGTCCTTGGGGGAAGTTTCAGGCGCTGATGGCCGAAATTGATGCTTTAGTGTATGCAGAGATTCACGATCGTCGATCTATTCCCAATCCTAAAAGCGATCCGTCCGATCGTTCTGACGTGTTATCTATACTGATGGCCGCACAGGATGAAGACGGTCTGGGGATGCCGGATACAGAGCTTCGGGATAATCTCATGACGCTACTGTTGTTGGGGCATGAGACGACGGCTTCTTCGTTGGCTTGGGCGTTTTATTGGGTGCATTGTAATCCAGAGATATTGGAGCGATTACGATCGGAAGTTTCACCCGTTTTAGAGGATGCGGTATTGCTAGGAGAACAGCCGTTTCTAGGGGCGGTGTGTCAAGAGTCTTTGCGCATCTGTCCGATCGCCTTAATTGCACAGCCTAGACGAGTCAAAGACCATGTGCAAGTGGGCAACATCATCTATGCACCAGGGACCGTGTTAATTCCTTGCGTCTTGACCGCGCAGGGGAGAGTCGAGACCTACGGCGATCCGGAGGTGTTTAGGCCCGATCGGTTTTTGGAGCGGAAGTTTGGACGGGGTGAGTTTTTCCCGTTTGGTGGCGGGAGTCGGAGCTGTGTTGGGATGGCGTTGTCGATGTTGGAGATGAAAGTTGTATTAGCGACGGTGTTAGGCGGATGCGAGTTTGAGAGCAACTTGATGGAGCCTGTGAAAGCCGTACGGCGGGGGATCACTTTTGTGCCACCCGATCGGTTTCGGTTGACGATGAAGCGCGTGTTGGCAACGAAATAATAGGTCGATTGGCTAAACTAAAACAAACCAAGTTCTAGAGGTTGAGGCTGATATATGGTTGTCGCAACTGAAAGGCGGATGACATTAGAGGAATATTTGTCCTATGACGATGGGACGGATATTCGATATGAGCTGATGGATGGGGTATTAGTTGAGATGGGTTCTGAAAGTAAGCTGAATACTCAAATCATTACGTTTTGTTTGTCATGTTTTTGCAGATTGGAATTCCTCATTATCTGTTGAGTACTAAAGCAGAAATCGTGGTTCCGAGCCAGAAGGTGATGACCCGATATCCTGATTTGGTTGTCTTGACAGAAGAATTAGAGGCGTTACTTGACGATCGAACTTGATATATTATTAAGTTCGATGCACCGCCGCCTGCCTTGGTGATTGAAGTGGTGTCTCCGAGAGAACCGGGAGATTCAAATTACGATCGAGATTACATTGAGAAACGTGCAGAATATTCGGCACGGGAGATTGGAAAATATTGGATTATTGATCCTGACAGGCAGTTGATGTTAGTTCTAACCTTGAAGGATGGAATTTATCAGGAACGTCGATTTGTGGGAAATGATGAAATTTTTTCGTTGACGTTTCCGGCCTTACAAACGACGGTGGCGGAGGTTCTGACAGCAGGCCGATGAATCTAATCTCGATGGGGTTCACAATCTCTGGGCGTCCGGGTCGTAAACCCTGGCATAATGATGGAGTTTTCAATTTATTCAGAAGTTTAATCGTTATCCATGCGTAGTTATTATTGCGGACAAGTTCGAGCAACCCATATCGGAGAAACCGTCACCCTCTTCGGGTGGGTCGATCGTCGCCGCGATCATGGATTCGTGATCTTCCTAGATTTGCGGGATAAGTACGGCACCGTGCAAATTGTTGCGGATCCCGATCGCACGCCTCAGTCTCACCCGATCGCAGAAGGGATCCGAAGTGAGTACGTTATCAAAGTCACAGGCCGCGTCAGCAAACGCCCCGACGAATCGCTAAACCCCAAGCTCCCCACAGGCGAAACCGAAATCTACGCGGACCATATCGAAATCCTCAGCGCCGTCCGTAAGCAGCTTCCGTTCCCAGTTTCTAGCGCCGATACGGACATCGTAAAAGAAGAATTGCGGCTGAAATATCGCTACCTCGATCTGCGCCGCGATCGCATGAGCAAAAACCTCCAACTGCGCCACAACGTGATCAAATCCGTGCGTCGCTTCCTTGAAGACGAAGAGCACTTCATGGAAGTCGAAACGCCTATTTTGACCAAATCAACCCCCGAAGGCGCGCGCGATTATGTGTTGCCATCACGGGTGAATCCGGGCGAATGGTATGCACTTCCCCAGTCTCCGCAGTTGTTTAAGCAGTTGCTGATGGTGGCTGGGTTCGATCGCTATTATCAAGTGGCGCGATGTTTCCGGGATGAAGATTTGCGGGCCGATCGGCAGCCTGAATTTACGCAGCTCGACTTAGAAATGAGCTTCATGGACCAAGAAGAAGTCCTAGATCTAAACGAGCGCCTCATTTGTCACGTCTTCAAAACCGTCAAAGGCATGGAAATTCCCCGTCCGTTCCCGCGCCTCACCTACGCCGAAGCGATGGATCAGTATGGTTGTGATAAGCCCGACACCCGATACGATCTCAAGCTGATCACAGTCTCAGATTTGCTCAAAGACTCCGGATTCAAAGTTTTCTCCGATACGGTGAAAAAAGGCGGCGTCATCAAAGTCCTGTCGATTCCGGGCGGGAACGATGCGGTTTCTAATGTGCGAATAAAACCGGGCGGTGATATTTTCCGCGAGGCATCTGACGCCGGAGCAAAAGGTCTTGCCTACATCCGCGTCCGAGACAACGGCGAAATCGATACGATCGGCGCGATTAAAGACAACCTTACAGACGAGCAAAAAACGGCACTACTAGAGCGTACAGGCGCGAAACCAGGACATCTGTTACTGTTCGCCGCAGCAGATGTCAGCACGGTGAATAAAACTCTCGATCGTGTTCGTCAATTCATTGCTAAAGAGATGAACTTAATCGACTCGCTTAAGATGAATCTTCTGTGGGTCGTAGAGTTTCCGATGTTTGAATACAATGGCGATGAAAAACGTCTCGAAGCATTGCACCATCCATTCACGGCACCATTCCCCGAAGATGCCCACGATCTTCCCACCGCCCGCGCTCAAGCCTACGATATCGTTCTCAACGGCTACGAAATTGGCGGCGGTAGTCTACGAATTTACCAGCCCGACTTGCAGGCAAAAGTCTTCACTACGATCGGTCTTTCTGACGACGAAGCGCAGAGCAAATTTGGGTTCTTGCTCGAAGCCTTTGAGTACGGCACACCGCCCCACGCAGGGATTGCCTTCGGTCTCGATCGCCTAGTGATGCTGTTGGCGGGCGAAGAATCCATCCGAGATGCAATAGCCTTCCCCAAGACTCAGCAAGCTCGGTGTCTCCTGACCAATGCACCGTCCGGCGTGGAAGATAAGCAGCTTAAGGAGTTGCATGTGGTGTCTACCCATCGCCCGAAAGTGAAGGAAGAGTAAGGAGTTGGGCGATTGGTCCGGGCGCTTTCCTTTTTGCCAAGTTTCACACCGATCGTCCATCTAATCCTGTTTCACCCACATCGCCAAACCGCCGCCTCGACCTCGCGCCGCAATAAATGTTTCGTTCACCTGAAAGAAGGCGAAAAATGGCAGCTTAGCCATCGGAATTTCGCCAAACACCAACCCTTCGCGCGGCCCCGGAAACTTACCGTTATAAACCGTCTGGCCCAAAACTTTGACCTCTAATCGCGTGAAATCAAAGGGCAAAATATTTTTCACGGCTTCATATCGTGCAGGTCCCGTTAGCAATAGCGTAATGAGTCCAACGGTCACTTTATTCGTGACGGCGATCGGGGTGTCCTCACTCGGCGCAAAGGCGATCGTCGCGGGGAGCAACTTCGGCAGGTAAAACCCGCGCAGCCGCTTGTCTCCCAGCTTCACCTTCCCCGATGTCACAAAATACAGCCGCCAGGTTCCATAGAGCGAGTCTTGAAGAAACTGAGTTCGATCGTCTTTTGTGGCCTTTTCAGCATTTAATAATGCTTCAACAACCGTTGCTGCAACAGGGCGATCGGTCGGTGCGATCGCCTGATTTAAAACCGATCGAAAATCTACATTCACCATTCCAAACTCTCAATGGGTCTTAAGATCCTAAAGCTGACCAAATCCCTTTTTCTTCTTTTCTTTCTTCGCCTTTTTTTGGGGCTGACCACCCATTCCTGGACGAGGCGCACCGCCACCGCCAAATGGATTCATCCCTGGTAATCCGCCCGTCATTCCCGGCATTCCCATTCCTGGAAACCCGCCACCACCGCCCATTCCAGGAAAGCCCATCTGTCCACTCGTCATCTGCTGCATGAAGGTCCGCATCCGCTGAAAGTTCGAGACTAACTCAGTTACATCTTTTTCAGTGTGACCCGAGCCTTTCGCAATTCGCTTGCGGCGACCGGGAGAGTTTGCAAGGAGGTCAGGATCTCGCCGCTCTACAAGGGTCATGGACCCAATCATGGCTTCGGCACGCTTCAGTTGGATTTCACCTTGCTTGAGCTGGTCGTCATTGACCATTTTGTTCATCCCTGGAATCAGCTTCATCATGCCGCCGAGCGAACCCATGTTTTTTAGCATTCGGGTTTGCTTCAGAAAATCAGTGAAGTCAAACCGCGCCTCAAGGATTTTTGCTTGGAGCTGTTCCGCTTCTTCGAGGTTGATTTCGTCGCGCGCTTTTTCCACCAGCGTTAGCACGTCCCCCATACCGAGAATCCGCGATGCCATTCGATCGGGATAAAATGGCTGCAATGCCTCAACTTTTTCCCCAACGCCAATGAATTTGATCGGCTGTCCCGAAATCCGCCGCACCGACAGCGCCGCACCCCCACGAGCATCGCCGTCCATTTTGGTTAGAACAGCTCCCGTAATGCCAATTTGATCATGGAACGATTTCGTTAGGCTGGCGGCTTCTTGCCCGGTCATCGCATCAATGACCAGCAGAACTTCGTGAGGCTTGACGATCGCTTTAATCTGCGCGAGTTCGTCCATCAATTTTGCGTCAATTTGTAGGCGACCTGCGGTGTCAATAATGACTGTATCAACGCCATCCGCGATCGCCTTTTCGACCCCCTGACGGGCAATATCGACCGGGTTAGCGCCTGTTCCCAAGTCAAAAACGGGAACGTTGATTTGTTTCCCAAGGGACTTAAGTTGGTCGATCGCAGCGGGACGATAGACGTCGGTCGCCACCATGAGGCAAGTGCGATCTTCTTTGCGCAGGTGCAGCGCAAGTTTCGCCGTCGCTGTCGTTTTACCTGTTCCTTGAAGTCCTGCCATGAGGATGATCGTCGGTTTGGTTTCGGCTTGAGCGAGGGGCACATTGGCCTCGCCCATGACGTCTAAGAGTTCCTGATAGACGATTTCGATAAATTGTTGGTCGGGCCGGACGCCGGAGATTACTTCAGCCCCGATCGCCTTTTGTTCGACTTCGACGATGAAATCTTTGATCACCTGTAGATTGACATCCGCCTCTAGCAACGCCCGACGGACTTCACGCAGCGCATCCTTAATGTTGGATTCGCTAATCTTGTCCTGCCCGCGCATTTTTTTCCAGGCTTCTTCTAAGCGATCGGCTAGAGCGTCAAACATAAGGTTTGGAGACTTCGTTAAAGTTAAGACATGATTCTACACCAGGGACCGAACCTCGTTCAAGTCCTTTACCTTTAAAGCCGCCGTTCATCCCAAAGCAAACCACTGCGCCAACTCAGGTGGGACAACCGATCGCGATCGCGTCACGGGATCAATAGCAACATGGCGAGTCATCGCTTTTGCAATCAGGCGATCGGCGTCCAAGTCATTTCGGCAAATCTCATAGTGCAACACAAATTCGCTCTCCTTGAGCATCTTCCCTGAAACCGTCACATGAACCTGCTCCCCACAGCTCATCGGCTGCTTAAAATCAATCTCGGCATGAATAATTGGGACAGCTAACGTTTTCCCTGAAAAGTAGCTTTTTAGATCCAAAGTTAAAGTTTCTAGCAACGCCTCATAGGCTTCATGACAAATACTAAGGGCATTGGAGAAATAGACGACGCCTGCTGCATCGGTGTCTTTGAAATAAATGGTTCGATGATAAGTAAACGACATAAAACCTTAACGTATTTGAGCAAAGTAATCCTATCCTACACAAGATTATCAGATCACTATTTTAGGATGATTCTCAGTATAGGTTCCCGTAAAAACCTCGTTCCAAATCCTAGTAAAATCCCAGTACGATCGCCCAAATCGTAAATCCTCTGTTAGACCCTATGAACGAACATGAGTAGATGCACAGAGGACCGTCTAAAAAGCGCCTGCCTAGACTAGGAATAGATTCTCTAGGAGACCGTCGCAGACGCCCACTTTATGCGAGTTTTAATCTACTCTTACAACTACTATCCAGAACCCATCGGGATTGCCCCACTGATGACCGAGCTAGCAGAGGGATTAGTCCGCCTAGGACACGAAGTCCGCGTGGTTACGGGGATGCCAAACTATCCTCAACGTCAGATTTATGAGGGATACCGAGATAAATTTTATTGTACTGAAACGCGAAACGGGGTCTTAATCCAACGCAGTTTTATCTGGGTCAAACCCAAGTCAAGCCTCCTCGATCGACTCCTACTAGACGGGAGTTTTGTCGTTTCAAGTTTTTTTCAAGCCCTGCGAGGGTGGCGTCCTGATGTCATCTTACTTACCGTGCCTCCGCTGCCTGTTTGCCTCCCCGCAGCGCTCTTGGGTATGGTGTACAACTGTCCTATTGTCCTGAATGTCCAGGATATTTTGCCCGAAGCGGCGGTTCATGTGGGCCTGCTTCGGAATAAGACGATGATCCGCGTCCTAGAAGGACTAGAAAAATTTTCCTACCGCACGGCGCATACGATTAGTGTGATTGCCGATGGCTTCGTTGATAACTTAGTGAACAAAGGTGTTCCGGCACAGAAAATTACTTGCATCCCAAATTGGGTCGATACTCAGTTTATTCGTCCTTTAGATAAAGAGGAAAATGCGTTCCGGAAGGCCCACGGATTAGATGGCAAGTTTGTCATTATGTACTCCGGCAATATTGCCTTGACGCAAGGACTCGAAACGGTCGTAGAAGCTGCCGTTCGGCTTCAGCAGCACCCCGATATTGCTTTCGTAATCGTAGGCGAACCCAAGGCGATCGCTAAGCTTCAGGAGTACTGCAATACCTGCGGCGTCACCAACGTTCATCTTCTCCCCTTCCAGCCGCGCGCGAAACTGCCTGAAATGTTAGCGGCGGCGGACGTCGGACTGATTGTACAAAAGCATAATGTAGTCTCCTTTAACATGCCGTCTAAAACTCAGGTACTTCTCGCCAGTGGACGAGCGATCGTGGCCTCAGTTCCGAGTACGGGCAGTGCCGCCAAAGCCATTGAAAAAAGTCGAGGAGGCATCGTCGTGGCACCCGAAAATCCGGAAGCCCTCGCAGCAAGTGTCTTAGAGTTGTATCAAAATCCAGAGTTAGCCGAGCGTCTTGGGTACCAAGGGCGTCAGTTTGCGGTCGAGCGGTATTCCTTTGAGCAAGCCTTGAGCCACTACGAGAGCCTCTTCTACAGCGTGATTGAATCGCGATCGACCGGACGATCCATTGATTATGCGCTTCGCCCTGAAAAATCGAGCACCTAAAAGCTCAATCCTCAATCGATCGCTGGGCATTCTAGGGCAGAGCAATCAACCTGACTCACCCTTACTCCTCTATCCGTGAATGACAATGACTAAACAACCTTTGACAGCCCTGCGAAAACTACCCGTGTCTGTTCTAATTCCAGCACGGAATGAAGAGGCCAATCTTCCGGCTTGTCTAGAAAGTGTTTCACGGGCCGATGAAGTTTTTGTGGTTGATTCTCAGAGCAGCGATCGGAGTATCGAAATTTCGGAAAGTTATGGGGCAAAGGTCGTCCAGTTTCACTTTAATGGTCGTAGTCCAAAGAAGAAAAACTGGTCCCTCGAAAATCTTCCCTTTCGCAATGAATGGGTGCTAATTGTCGATTGTGATGAGCGCATCACGCCTGAGTTGTGGTCAGAGATTGAACATGCGATCGAGAACCCTGAGTTTCAAGGGTATTATCTTAATCGCAAAGTCTTTTTCCTAGGTCAATGGATTCGGTTTGGGGGCAAGTATCCCGACTGGAATCTTCGTCTTTTCCGTCATGAAATGGGTCGTTATGAGAACCTTAGCACTGAAGGAATGCGAAACACGGGTGACAATGAAGTTCACGAGCACGTCATCCTAAACGGTACGGTAGGCTATCTCAAAGAAGACATGCTGCACATTGATTTCCGCGACATCTATCAGTGGTTAGAACGCCACAATCGCTATTCCAATTGGGAGGCGCAGGTGTTTTATAATCTACGTCACGGTAAGGGTGAAATGGGCACGATTGAGGCCAATCTCTTTGGTAGCGCGGTAGAACGGAAGCGCTTCTTGAAAAAGATCTGGGTTCATCTTCCCTTCAAACCCACGCTTCGATTTTTCTTGTTCTATATTTTGCGTCTTGGCTTTTTGGATGGGAAAGCAGGCTATACCTACGGGCGGTTGATCAGCCAGTATGAGTTTCAGATTGGGGTGAAGCTGTTGGAATTGGAGCAGTTTAATGGCGTGTTGAACCAAAAGGTAGTCCTGAGCGATCGCATGGACCTTCCGAAGATTCCTCAAACCGAGGGTTAATCAATGAGGACGAATCTGTTAGAGGTTTCGCCAGAGATTCCGCCTGAGCGATTACCGGAGACTCAGCCGGGTACGCTTTTTTGTTCAGCGCCGATGTTTGATTTGCGGACGTACGACCAGTCTGATTTCGATCGAGGACGACCGGGTTGGTATATTTTGCTGTGGTGGCTGGTGCAGTCTATTGTGTTTCCGCTGTCGTTACACTCCATGAGTGGCCTGCGATGTTGGGTTTTACGACAGTTTGGGGCCACCTTGGGGCAGGGCATTTTGATCCGACCGACCGCGCGAGTGACGTATCCTTGGAAAGTGACGATCGGGGATCATAGCTGGATTGGCGATGATGTGGTGCTGTACAGTCTCGATCGGATTATACTCGGCGATCATGTGGTGATTTCTCAGAAGAGTTATCTCTGTACTGGAAGCCACGATTTTCGCACGTCGAGTTTTGATTTGGCGACGGGGGAAATTCAAATTGGGCATGGCGCTTGGGTGGCGGCGGATTGTTTTGTGGGTCCGGGTGTAGCAGTGGGCGACAACGCGATTGTTGGGGCGCGGAGTACCGTTTTTTCGTCGCTTCCCAGTGCTCAAGTCTGCTGGGGTTCGCCTTGTAAACCTCGCTATGCCAGAGTCACCTAGAGTTTGTTCAGCTTCTGGGCGTCGTTGAGCTGATTTTTTGTATTGCTGGATTGGGAAATAATTATGGACGCTGATTGGACGTGAGACACCTTCACTCACGCGTTTAGGTTTACTGTTAGCCCGGTTTTACCGATCGACCCAAATCCCCCGCAATCCCATCGCTGTAGCGGATTCATAATCGTCCTTGAAACTATCGCCCACATGCCATGCCTGATGAGCTTCGCATTCATGTTTAGCAAGGGCGATCGTAAAGATTTTGCCGTTGGGTTTGGCACTGCCGACTTCGGTTGAAATCGTCACTGATTGAAAATATTGAGTTAGAGATAGCCATCGCAAGACTGAATACAATCGCGAATCAAAATTTGACACGATGCCGATCGGAATGCCTAACGTCTGTAACGATTCCAGAACCGCTACCGTTTCGGGATAAACAACCCAAGGTTCTGCCGTTGCGAAATACTGAAATACGTCTTCAAAAAACCGATCGAATGACTCAAACTGATTCACGACGCCTACCCGATCGAATGTCTCAAACACAACCGATCGCCACCACTCAAACTCAAGCTGTGGGATTATATCAGCACTCGCTAACGGAAACACTGAAGGCCCCGCCGCTTTAAATGCCCCATAGAACGCGGAGTCCAACGCTGCCGCGCTTACATTCACCCCAGCGCGATCGGCATATTTTGCATACTGTGCCCCCACCCCATCCCGCACCCCAAAAACTGTTCCAACTGCATCAAAGAAAATGACCGACGGCCTTTTAACGCCTAAGTCAAGGTTGAGCAACTCCAACACACCCGTCAAATTTGTTATCCTATTTTGCATCTTAATTCCGCTCCAAATACTCCTTCACCATCAGCAACAAATCGCTCTTCACGGCATCATAGTCTCCGGTCTGACACCAGGCCCGTACCGACACCATCGTCCGATCGCGCATCGCTAACCCTAAAAGCTGAGCCGTTGGCTTCGGGGTCGTCAAGACCTTAGGATGACGACCGACGAGCGTCAGCAACTCTGCCATTACAGGTCTTAGGGATCGATCGCCCAAGTCCATCTTAAGGTCCACCCGCCTTGTTCCCATCACCGTAAAGTTCTTCAATGTCCCACTAAAGAGGCTCCCATTGGGCACCGTAATGCGCGTATTGTCTCCTGTCACGATCGCCGTCGAGAATAACCCAATACTCACCACCGTTCCGGACACCCCACCGCCCTCAATGGAATCTCCTACCTCAAAAGGCCGAAAACTAATCAACAAAATCCCCGCCGCAAAATGAGACAAACTGCTCTGCAACGCTAGACCGATCGCCAATCCCGTCGCACCGACAATCGCAACGATCGTAGTGGTCTCAATGCCCAAGGTGTTCAGTGTCGCAACTCCGCCCACCACCCACACCAAGATTCCTGCCATCTGTACGAGGAAATGCCTCAGCGTTGGCTCAATGCGGACCAACACTTGATTCACCATCGTCTGCATTATTTGTGCTATCAGCCGAGTCACGACCACCAGCACGATCGCCCACAGCAACCGGGGCAAAATCGTAAAGCCCGTGTCCAATAACGGCTTTACCATTAACCAATCCTGTATCTGCATACGCCTACTGCTCTATTTCTTCATACAAATCGGTCAAATCGGTCATTGCGATCGTCATTCCGCACTGTTTCACGGTCATCCTATCAGGTTCATCGGCCTGAATCCTTTCTAAGGAAGCTCTTGCTAATCGTAAGAAAGTCTGACATGATATTGAAGCTGTAAAAAGCAAAGAGAATTAGGGTGACTGGCGCAATGGCAGCGCATCGGACTCTTAATCCGTTGGTTCTGGGTTCGAATCCCAGGTCACCCATTAATTTTTTAGAAAATTCCAAAGGAAGCTCTGGTGTATCTACTGATTCCCGCAGCAGGCTCAGGTCGTCGCATGGGCAGCGATCGAAATAAGTTGCTGCTCCCCCTTCTAGGGCGACCTGTTTTGGCTTGGACCCTTCAGGCGGCTGAAGACGCTGCTTCAATTGACTGGATCGGGATTATCGGTCAACCGATCGATTTTCCAGACTTCAACGCTATTCTCACCTCACTCAATCTCACCAAGCCCGTTGTGCTAATCCAAGGCGGAAATACTCGTCAAGCCTCAGTTTATCAAGGATTACAAGCTCTGCCAGAAAGCGCCGAACAGGTGTTGATCCACGATGGCGCACGCTGTTTGGCAACGCCTGAATTGTTTAACAGGTGCAGTGAGGCACTCCAAACGTGTGAGGGAATCATTGCAGCGGTGACAGTCAAAGATACGATCAAAGTGGTCGATGCGGATTTGCGAGTCACAGGCACCCCCGATCGCGCACATCTCTGGGCTGCCCAAACGCCCCAAGGGTTCCAGGTTGACTTGCTCAAAGCCTGCCACGAAAAAGGACTCCAGTACCAATGGGAAGTCACGGACGATGCAGCGTTGTTTGAAAAATGTGGTCTTCCAGTCAAAATTGTGCCTGGTGAGGAAACGAACCTCAAGGTCACTACTCCCGTCGATCTTGCGATCGCTCAGTTTGTATTGAGCGATCGACTTATTTGTTAGCTAGCTTAAAAGTCCAAGGTACAGGGGTTGAACCTGTCTGGGGCGAATTATGAGTTCGCTGCCTAAACCGCTCGGCCAACCTTGGATGTGTGTCCATCATTATTCTAGCTCGAAATTTTCTGATTGGGATACAATCGTCACACAGAAATTTAAATGTCTTAAATATCGCCCCATGAAGCTTAACTCCACGGCAACCTTCACCTTCGCCCTCCTTGTCCTCATGGTCGGTGCCGGAGTCTCTAGCTCAATGGGAGGATTTTCCCTCGGGAGCGAAGCCCTCAAAGGCGTCACCCAGCCTGACAGTCGCCCGAACAAATTCAGCAGCAGCAACAACTCCGCCGCCAAACCCCGCAACTCGGGGCAAGCTGAAATCACCCTCATGAAAGAGGAGGACATTCTCAAAACGGCTAAAGAAAAAGTAAATAGCAGCCTCAAAGCGGGTGCAAAACCTGATCCCGGCGATCAAAAGGACAAATTTAGAGATCCGTCCGAGGACAAAAAAACCACTGGAAAATTTCCCTTCATCCATAAAGATAAAGGGATCACCTTCGAGGTCACGGCCAGCCGCCGCCAAGACGACACGCTTCTCCTCGACCTCGCCCTCAAAAATGACAGCGATCAACCCGTCAAATTCCTCTATAGTTTTCTGACGATCACGGACGATCAAGGTCGCATCCTCAATGGCGAGACCACCGGACTCCCGTCTGAACTTCTCGCAAAGAGCGATCGCAGCACTGGAACTGTCAAAATTTCGAGTGCTCTCCTCGCCAATGCCAGTAAAGTCAGCCTCCAGCTCTCCGACTATCCCAATCAAAAAATCCAGCTCGAAGTTTCCGATATCCCTGTCAAATAAACCTGTATGCCGTTTGCTGAAGTGGGTGGAAAGCTGCTCTCAATCCTCATTTTGATCCTGATTAATGGATTCTTTGTGATGACCGAATTTGCGATCGTCTCGGTTCGCCGGTCGCGCATCAACCAGCTTGTGGATGCCGGAGACCTTCAAGCGCAAACCGTCCAAGAGCTTCAAATTGGCATCGACAGGCTTCTCTCCACGACCCAGCTCGGCATCACGCTATCAAGTCTTGCCTTGGGTTGGATTGGCGAAAGCACCATTGCCCATCTTGTTCGCGATGGGATGAACTGCCTGCCGCTACCTGCGTCTTGGCTCGAAGTTGCTACTCGATCGCTCTCCATTCCCCTTGCCTTTCTTTCTATTGCTTACCTCCAAATAGTCTTCGGCGAACTCTGCCCAAAATCCGTTGCACTGCTCTACGCCGAAGATATTGCCCTTGCCCTTGCTCCGCTAAGCAGTGCGATTTCGAGATGTTTTCATCCCTTTATTTGGGTGCTAAATAGCTCGACCCAAGGTTTCCTGCGCCTCATTGGGATTCGCTATACCGGGCAAGGGTGGTACGAACAAGTGACCTCGGAAGAACTCCAGCTCATGATCGAGACCCAGAGCGAATCCATGGGACTTCAGCAAGAACAACGTGAATTGCTCAGCAATATCTTTGAGTTTCGGGATGTCAGCGCGAACGAAGTTATGGTTCGACGTACTAATATGATTACCATTCCGGTTGAGGCCACGGTGCGCGATCTCCTGGACGAAGTGTCTAGGTCGCACCACTCGCGCTATCCCGTCATTGGTGAATGCATTGATGATGTCTGCGGGATCATTCATTTAAAAGAACTGGCAGAACCCTTGGTTCAAGGAACTTTGATCCTCGATAGCTTTATTCAGCCTTGGATTCGGCCTGCTCGGTTTGTTCCTGAATACACTGCTCTTGGGGAACTGCTGACGCTCATGCAACGATCGCGCCATCACATCGTGGTGGTGGTGGATGAATTTGGCAGTACGGCTGGCCTCGTGACGATTCAGGATTTGATCACCCAAATCATCGGCGAGTCTCCTGATAGCGAAGTCGATACCATCATCTCTGTTCAGCGCATTGATGCGAATACGTTCATTGTCCAAGCCCAGCTCGCTCTCGAAGAAGTGAACCGTGCCCTCAATTTAGACATTCCTTCTTCAGACGAATATCAGACCCTCGGCGGATTTTTGCTATACCAATGGCAGCGCATTCCTTTAGAGGGTGAGATTACAACCCATAGTCATTGCGAATTCACGATTCTCTCCGCCGTCGGACCCCGTCTCGACCATATTCAAGTTCGTCGTTTAGAGGTAGCAGTGATCTCGGATCAGACCATTCCCTTGGATAATGAGAGTGCTGTGGTTTAGAGGGAACGATGGATACGATCGGTGTGGCATTGGTAGGAACGGGGTTTGGGCTGAAGGTGCATCTTCCGGCCTTGCGATCGCATCCGCGCATTGAAGTGGTGACGGTGGTTAATCGCGATCCTGCGCGCGCTGAAGCCATTGCCCAAGCGCAGGGAATTCGCCATTTCTGTACCACGATTGAAGAAGCAATCACGCGGTCTAATGTCCAAGCCGTCAGCATATCGACACCGCCCTTTTTGCATTACGACATGGCGATCGCCGCGCTAAGGGCTAACAAGCATATCTTCCTCGAAAAACCTACTACGCTCAATGAATCCCAGGCTCAAACCCTCTACACTCTTGCCCAACAAAACAATCTCGCCGCGACGATGAACTTTGAGTTTCGCTACATTCCGGCTTGGCAAAGATTATGGGAGCTGCTGCAAGAGGCGTCTGAGACCTCTGTTGTGGGCAATATTCGCTATGTGAAAATCGATTGGCTCGTGGGAGGCCGCGCAGATGCCAGCCGTCCGTGGAATTGGTACGCTCGAAAAGATCAAGGCGGTGGGGCGCTAGGGGCGATCGGATCCCATGTTTTTGACTATGTTGAATGGCTGTTTGGGGAAGTGCGATCGGTGTCCGCTCGGCTCAGTACCGCGATTCCTTTCCGACCTGATCCGTTAGAGAATAATCTCCTCAAATCCGTCACCTCAGATGACACCTGCAATATTGTTCTAGAACTAACAACCAACATTCCCGTCCAAATTTCCCTCAGCTCAATAGCCCTTGCCGGACGGGGGCATTTCGTCGAAGTCTACGGCGATCGCGGAACCTTAATCCTGGGCAGTGATAACCTCACCGATTATGTCCATGGATTTACCTTGCGGGGTAGCCAACATGGTCAACCCTTGGAAACCCTTGAGATTCCCCATCGTTTGGCCTTTCCCAAAACCTGGGACGACGGACGGATTGCCCCGATCGTACGGGTGATCGATCGGTGGGTTGAATCGATGAATGCGGGAGAAATGCGATCCCCTTCACTCCAAGAAGGCGTAGTCTCACAACGCATCATGGATGCCTGCCATCGGTCCAACGAGACCCAGCAGGTGATTCAGCTTAATAACTCGGTATAAATAAACCCTATTGTTAAGCAGGCATTGGCGCGATCGGGGGTCAGCGTGGATGCAATAGGAGATGCGATCGATGCTAGAATTTTTAACTGGCGTACTGTAATTCATTAAGGAAGCCGAAAAAACTTATGTCATTGGTCCAAGAAGACAAACAGAAAATCATTACAGATCACCAGAAGCACGAAACCGATACAGGATCGGTCGAAGTGCAGGTTGCAATGTTGACCGAACGCATCAACCGTCTGAGCGCTCACCTCAAGGTCAATAAAAAAGACAATGGCTCACGCATTGGTTTACTGCGGATGATTAGCAACCGCAAGCGCCTTCTGGGTTACATCCAAAAACGTGAATACGATCGCTATCGTGCATTGATCACCCGTCTGGGACTTCGCGGTTAATCTTGCGGTTAATCATCTCGCTTTAATATTCAAGTTAATTCATCCCCATGTCCCCTATGTCATCGGAATCTAACGAACCCAAGTCTACGCCTTTGCCCTTTGAACCCGCGTCTAATAAGAAAACGGACAAAAAAAGTTCCGCTCCGCGATCGAACCGCCGTGAACAACCGGATCCCGGAATTCCGGAAGAAGTGACACAGCGGATGATCAAACGAATGGTGGTTTTTTCAGGGATTCCCAGCTTTTTAGGGATGGCGACGTTTGTGGTCAGTTACTTTGCGGTGTCGAAACTGGACTATGATTTGCCTAATAGTGCCGTTCTCCTAGTCAGTCTCGGGTTCTTCGGGTTAGGTGTAGTGGGCTTGTCCTACGGCATTCTGTCCGCCTCCTGGGATCTAGGGGAATCGGGTTCGCTGTTTGGAACTCAAGAATTCAGTATGAATCTGGGTCGGATGACGGATGCTTGGAAAGAAGCTCGGCGTCAGGCGATCGCGAGTCAACCCAAAAAGAAATCTTAGATTTTCAGGGAAATTTGACGAACTGTTAATTCTCTCAATTTAAATTGAGCACGAAAATAGTCATTAAGGTAGCGTTGGCAATAGATTATGGCCAGCGCTTTTTTATTGGGCTTTTGATGGAGCCAGGGTGGAGTATGGAACTTCTAATTCGATTGCTGTTGGGGGTTGTTTTTACGGTGGGAGGACTGTTTAGCTATTACGGCAACTCGACGGAAAATCCGGTGACGGGTGAGAAGCAGCGGGTGGGAGGACTGACGGCGCGCCAAGAGGTGATACTGGGGTTGCAAAGTCGTCAGCAGGTGGCGGCGCAGTATGGTGGGCTGTACCAGAATGAGAATTTGCAGGGATATGTGAAAGAGGTGGGTGATCGCGTGGTGAAAAACTCAGATGCCGCCAAGTCTCCCTATCCGTTTGAGTTTCACGTGCTTAGAGATCCTAAGACCATTAATGCCTTTGCGCTGCCGGGAGGGCAAGTGTTCATTACAGCGGCGTTGTTGGGTCGGATGAATTCGGAGGCGCAGTTGGCGGCGGTGTTGGGCCATGAGATTGGCCATGTGATTGGGCGGCACGGGGCGGAGCATTTGGCGAAGCAGAAATTGAGTGGGTCGCTAGTAAATGCGATCGGGGTGGCGGCGAGTGGCGGTAATGATGGAGGACAGGGAGTGGCGGCGATCGCTCAGGCGGCAAGCCAACTGGCCAATCTGCGCTATGGTCGCAAAGATGAGTCGGAGAGCGATCGCTTTGGGTTGAAGTTTATGGTGGGGGCGGGGTATGACCCGAGGGGGATTTTGGAGGTGATGCAGATTTTGGCGAAGAGTGGGAGTGGGAATCGGCAGCCAGAGTTTTTACGGAGTCATCCTGATCCGGGGAACCGAGCTGAAACCCTACAAAAATTGATTGGACAACTCTTCCCTAATGGAATTCCGAAGACGCTAGATGCGGGGCGCGATCGGTTTTCCCAATCAGTACGATCGGGCGCGCAGTCGGCTCCTCGGTTAAATTGAGAATGTTGAATTCAGAATTGAGAATTTTTATTTAGGGAGGACGAGGGTATGTGGTTGACGGTGTTGTATGGAATTTTGGTTGTGGTGATGTTGGTGGGAATTGTGGGGGCGGTGGTGCCGGGATTGCCTGGTCCTAGTTTGATTTTGGGGGCGATCGTGGTGTGGTGTCTTGCGACGAAGTTTGCGGTGCCGTTGGGTTTTTTTGCGGTGATTTTTGGGGTGTTGATTTTGAGTGCTGCGGTGGAGTGGCTAGGAGGCTATCTAGGTGCGAAGCAGGTGGGCGCGAGCAGTTGGAGTCAGTGGGGTATGATGGGCGGAATGGCGGTGGGGTTCTTTGGGTTGCTTCCGGCGTTGCCCGTAGGTGGTCCGATCGTGGGGCTGTTTTTGGTGGGGTTACTGGGCGGGTTTATCGGTGAGTTTTTGTATCGATCGGATTTGGCGATTCCTGAGCGATTGAAGATGGCGGGAAAGGTGTCGTTGGCCATTGGATTGGGTTCGGTGGTTGGAAACTTAGCGGAAGGCGTATTGGCGGTGGTGGCGGTGGCGATGTTTATCTGGTCTACTTGGGGAAGCGTTGTATGGGGATAGGTCATCATGGTTCGAGATAGTCGATCGCAGGTTCAGAAGGTGTTGGTTCAGACGTTGGTGCTGAATCTGCTGGTGATGATGATTAAGGCGCTTTTGGGCTGGGCAACGGGGTCGCTGAGTTTGGTGGCGGATGCGTTGCACAGTCTGACGGATAGTGCGAGTAATGTGTTGGGGCTGTGGGCCAATCGATCGGCGTCTCCGGTTCCTGACCGTGAACATCCCTACGGCCATCAAAAGTTTGAGGCGGTGGGTGCGCTGGGCATTGCAGGTTTTTTGAGTATTGCGTGTTTTGAAATTTTGAAGGGAGCGATCGATCGGATTTTGAATCCTGGTAGAACGACAACGATTTCAGGCGTGGATTTATGGATACTCATTGGGGTTCTTGGCATTAATCTATTCGTGACGGTATATGAACGTAAGGAAGGGAAGCGGCTAAATAGTGCGTTATTGATTGCAGATGCACACCATACGTTAAGCGATGTGTGGGTGACGATTACGGTGCTGGTGGGATTGGTGGGGGTTTGGTTATTTAAGTGGCAGTGGTTGGATGTTCTATTGGCGTTTCCGGTGGCGGTGATGGTGTTGTCGAGTGGCTGGACTGTTTTGAAGGAAAATTTGCCGTGGTTGGTAGATGAATCTGCAATTGATCCAGACCATATTGCAGATATTGTTCGATCGGTTCCAGGGGTGTTGAATGTGCATGATATTGCGTCTCGTGGGGTAGTGGGACGACAGTGTTTTATTGAGATGCACTTAGTGGTCGGTCCAACGGATGTCGCGTCGGCCCACGCCATTACAGAAGCGATCGAATCTGAATTAGAATCCCGGTTTCAACCCGTACGGATCATGGTTCATGTGGAGCCTCCAAGTTACCGATCGGAGCAGTTAAGTTATTAGGATGGGAGTCTGTGCCCGTCGAGCTGAACCGTCCACTAAAAGCTGACTTAGAGCCTTGCACTCAGCACTTGTTTTGCGGTGATATTCAATGCTGGAAATGACGATCGTTTCATCGTCATTTCACCTGTAAACGATCGTGAACTGTATTCTCCATTTTGTAAATCTAAAACTAAAACAATTTCTTCGATCGGATCTACAATCCAGTATTCGGCGATGCCTCGTGCAGCATATTCATTCCGTTTACCAATATAGTCGCGATCTCTAGATTTTTTATTGCTATCACTACTAGAAACAACTTCAACGACCAATATTGGAGCAGGCATTTAAAATCGCAATAGCTTCCCATCTGCCATAATCGCGGCGTCCGAAGCTTCAGAATGCACGATGAGATTGGGTAGGCGTGACGTTGCTTTTTCAGAACTGACTTCGATTTGATGTCCGATCGCTAACTGTGTAGCAGGAATCCCTAATTGAAAAAATGTTGTTAGCAGAAAGACAGCGATTTTAGGATTCAGCGGATTTTCAGCGCCCATCTCAACTAGGACTCCATCCACAAGCTCATGATACATGTCGGTATCATCGTCATAGTCAAGGTACTCCTTCAGGGTCATTCGTCGGTCAGTTGCGACTGTCCTGAGATCGCCTCTTCGTTCTGAGATTCACAGTTGTCTTCTAGCGCTTTACTGGAGAGGGGCAATCGATCGCCCAAATTCCGGGCCATATTCCTGAAGAACGCACAGATCAATATTAGGGGTTCCAATAATCATCAAGTTAATCCGATCGATATAGAATTCTGAAGCTGTGAAGGTTTTGTCTTGTTCTTCAATTTAGTTAATTTATAAGCTTAATCTTTAGAGAATCTACAATAAAGAGGGACGTCTAACTAATCAGCGATCGAATTTGCAAGCTTCATAAATTCGGTTTCTTCCAGTTCAACAAACTTGTAATAGATTTGGCCGATCCAAATATTAATATCAAATCTTGTATTGTTCAATTCTTTAGTAACTTCAACACAGGTTATGTTTTTTGTCAGAGTTTTCCGATCCTTTTTTCCACCTCTTGAATTTAAAATAAATACGGCTTGATGAGGACTTGACTTCATTAACTGTATTTCAGATCCATTAATGCTTCCTGAATCTCTAAGGATCATTAAAATAACGAGAAAAGCCAAAAAAAAAGCAGTAGGAACAATTGAAAAAAGAAACATTGAGTTTGAAAAAGGAAAGATAATTGCTGAGACAGTACAAATAGAAAGAACAATTATTGATCCCTTACTTGTGTTCTCCAAAATCCCAGCCTTATCGATTGATTTCCTAATTCGCCGAATGAACATTTGATGGGGCAAAAAACTAATCTCAAGACTTGCAAATGTTATTGCTTGGAAAAGACAGGATTTAGACAATAGGACATAGTGTAATAGCTCAGAGAGATCGATCGGCGTTCAGGACATTTACTTAGAAACAAGAGTAACATTTTCATTCCGGAAACAGAATAGAAAATAGTTAATCTAACGACCTAGACCGAGATTGAGCAGTTCTTGATTTTCTCACCCCGACGAAATTGACCTGCGGCTGAATTAGCCAGTTGGTTGCCCAGATTATGTCGATCACTGTGAATGCCAAAGCGATCGCGGTTTTTTAATTGAGCAAGACGACCTTTTTTACCCCAAGCATCACTATGACCCATGACGTGATGAAAAGTCGCGGGATGGGAACCGATTAGCTGAAGCCAAAGATCACGATCGGCTACAAGATTACCTTTGGTATTGAGCCAGCCATTCTGCTGCCATTTCGCAATCCAATTATGATTCAAGGCATCAATGACATATTTAGAATCTGAAAAGATGGGCACTATCCGAGACTCGGTAACATTGCCAACATAAGACTGTTGTTTCAAATGACTTAAATGATTTAGGGCCAAAATCATCGCCCACAATTCAGCGCGTTGATGGGTACTTTGAGTCTCAGTCCCGCCCAGCACAGTCATGGTATCTTTGTCGTGCCAGACGATCGCTGCATAACCACAGATTCCCCGCCCACCATAGGGTCCAAACCCGCCACTACCGTCAGTGTAAATAGCTTGGATCGGTAAAGGCATACTTGAGGGATAACCTTTATGCTCAACTTAAGGCGTTAATAAAGCGTAGGTCACGATCGAGTATTGGCTCATTCGTCACCTACGGACTAAAGTGATTCGCGTTCACTCTTGAGAGCAATGTAAAGGCTGCTCCACAGCAAACCCAGACATTACTCTTTTGTAATCTTAATACAAGTTCACACTTATTCATAAGGATGCGCTGATGACGTTCTAAGGCTCCGAAACTTTTACGGGTTCCGTGCGTCCAGAAGGATATGCAGCGATGATGTAATGTGATGACGATCGAACCCCCGGAGAGTCTTGTTTTATGAGTCGGATGAATGCACCTTGGGCAAATTCTGAACAGTTTGGTGATGCGCTACCCGAATTTTTGCGATCGCCGATGACCCTAGCGATGGGCGCATCGATTTTGGTCCACGGAATTTTCTTCTTGGGGCTGCCGATCGTAGCAAACCCAGGTGAATCGCAAGATATTCGTCCAGTGAATGTCGTTCAGTTGACGCCTCAAGAGCAGGCCCAGACTCCCGCCATCGCCCTTCAGCCCCAACAACCCTCCAGCCTCATCCCGACTAATCCACTGTCTCCAAACGGGCTGTTGAATGGATCGCCGAACGGTTTGCTCACCCCGCCCATTCCGGTCTCTCCGAACCCATCGTCTAGTTCCACGCCGTTTGATTTTTCAGGCTTATCTGGCGGATCAACCGCACAGCCTAGCTATTCTTTACCTTCAGGAAATTATGATGATTCGTATTTAAGAGACCGGATCAGAGTGGCAGAAGCAAGAGAGGCGGAAGCGCGATCGGCATTAGAGAGAGAACGCTTAAAAATGACGACTTTACCAAAAACTGCACCCACAACTGCACCGACTATCGCACCCACAACTGCACCGACCACCGCACCCACAACTCCACCCCTAAAACTAGCTGCTGCAAATTCTCCAGAAGAACGCGCTAGAAACCAGGCTCTCTATCAATTTGATGATGGCAGCCAGCCGGGAAGTAAGGCGAACCGAGATGGAAGTCAGGGCCGAGTCTTAACTTGGTTCGGCAGCCCAAAGCAACAAGAGAACTTTGGTAAGACCAAAATCCTACCTGTTGAGTTTCCAGAACGCTCGAAACCTGCATTCGAGCTGCCCTATCCAGCAGCAACGTTACCGCTGAGAAATTATCAGGAAACCATCCTAGGATTCATTACCCATCCAGAAGGGGCTGTGCTAGACCAGCCTGAAATCCTACAGAGCAGTGGATACCCCAAATTGGACCTAGCCGCGATCGAGGCTGTCAAAAAAACGCCCTTCCCAAAAACGCCCAATGGTCAGTCTTTCGTCTATCGACTAAAATTTAAAGCCCCGACCTAGGACGAGCTACGGCGGCGGATAACTGCGCGATCGCATTCACTTTACATAAGGGCAACTCCAGACTCCTCCCTAGCGACTAAGCTCGATCGCGAACGACCGAATCAGTTGGAAGACATAGCAAATTATCCCCTTGAGTTTTGATCATGCCCTTTTGCCGCAGCTTGCCCATAAGCCGAGTGACTGTCACCCTTGTCGATCCGATCGCACTGC
>ENA-OFCD01000099-OFCD01000099.1-metagenomes-genome-assembly--contig:-NODE-99-length-54535-cov-6.974504_pt1 | contig 54535 bp, 52 predicted proteins | sample MGYA00153392_OFCD01 | MGnify analysis MGYA00153392 | reverse complement strand
CCGGGCCTCGCCGTACGCCGACGTCAAGCCGGCCGGCGACGGCTCCGGCACCTCACGCGGCCCGGCAACACCGAACGCGCCGCGCAAGCTGTGGCACTCCAGCCAGGGAAGCTCGGGCGGATGAGGGACCCGACCGGCATGTCCCGCACGACGTGGACCCTGTCCCCGCGACCCGGTGCGCCTCTAGGCTCGGCACCCCGCGACCTGCCAGCGGAGCCGCTCCCGGCCCCCGCTGAGCGGCCGGCCCCACCCCGCGCGGCCCCGTGCCGGGCGACGACAGGAGACCCGTGCCCGACCCCTCCCGCCCCGGCGGCTCGCCCGCGCGGGCGGCCGGTCTGGCCGGGTCCGCGCGGACGGCCGTGGTGTGGGAGGTGCTGTCCGCGGTGCTGGCCGAGGCCGACCCGGACGGGCGCGGGCTGGACGTCGTCGACGCCGGCGGCGGCACCGGCGGGTTTGCCGTCCCGCTCGCCGAGGCCGGCCACCGGGTCATGGTCCTTGACCCCAGCCCCGACTCGCTGGCCGCTCTGTCGCGGCGCACCGCCGAACGCGGTCTGCAGGCCCGGGTCACCGCAGTCCAGGGCGATCTCACCGACCTGCCAGACCTGCGGGCCGACGCCAGCGCCGACCTGGTGCTGTGTCACAGCGTGCTCGAGGTCGTCGACGACCCCGCGCAGGCCCTCGCGGCCGTCGTCGCCGTGCTGCGTCCCGGCGGCCGGCTCAGCCTGCTGGTCGCCGGCTGCGCCGCCGCGGTCCTCGCGCGCGCGCTCGCCGGTCGCCCCGACGAGGCTGCGCACGCCCTCACCGACCCGGCGGGGCGCTGGGGCCCGGCCGACGGTGCGGTCCGTCGCTACACCCCCGATGCCGTGCAGACCCTGGTCGCCGCGGCCGGGCTGCGCGTCGAGCAGGTACACGGCGTACGCGTCGTGGCCGACCTCATCTCCAGCGCCGCCCTCGAGCTCGAGCCGGGTGCGCACGCCGCCCTGCTCGCGCTGGAGCGCGCGCTGTCGTCCCGCCCGCCGTTCCGCGACCTCGCCACTCAGCTGCACGTGCTGGCCATCCGCCCGTAGCCGCCGCATGCCGGGGAAGCGCTGATGAGCCGTGGCCGGGTCGCGCCGGTCGGGCCGCCCACCGGCCCGCCCGGTGACGACACGGGCTGCACCGTGCTGCACGTCGACATGGACGCCTTCTATGCCAGCGTCGAGCTGCGCAGCCGGCCGGAGCTGCGCGGCCTACCGGTGATCGTGGGTGGCGGCGGGTCCCGCGGCGTCGTGCTGTCCGCGACGTACGAGGCCCGTGCCCACGGCGTCGCGAGCGCCATGCCGATGATGCGGGCTCGCCGGCTGTGCCCCGAGGCTGTGGTGATCAAGCCCGACCACCAGGCGTACGCCGAGGTCTCCGCCGGGGTGATGGAGGTCTTCCGCTCGGTGACGCCACTGGTCGAGCCGCTCTCCCTCGACGAGGCGTTCCTCGGGGTCGCCGGCGCCGCCCGGCGCCTCGGTGGCGCCCGCATGGTGGGGGAGTGGGTGCGGGCGACCGTGCAGGACGAGCAGGGCATCACCTGCTCGGTCGGGGTGGCCAGCACGAAGTTCGTGGCCAAGCTTGCCTCCGCCCGTTGCAAGCCCGACGGCCTCCTGGTCGTGCCCGCCGACGCCGTCGTGTCGTTCCTGCACCCGCTGCCTGTCGCGGCTCTGTGGGGGGTGGGGGAGAAGACCGAGGAGCAGCTGGTCCGGCTGGGGCTGCACACCGTGGGTGATATCGCTCACACTCCGCTCGGGACACTCCAGCGGGCGCTCGGGGCGGCGACCGGCGCGCACCTGTCCGCGTTGTCGTGGGGGCGCGACGCGCGCGTGGTCGTCCCCGTCGAGCCGGACAAGAGCATCGGGGCCGAGGAGACGTTCCCGGTCGACATCGATGACCCGGTGGTGATCGCCCGCGAGCTGCTCCGGCTGTCCGAACGCACCGCCGCACGGCTGCGCGCGACCGATCAGGTGGGGCGCACCGTCTCGATCAAGGTGCGTTTTGCCGACTTCACGACCCTGACGCGAGCCCGGACGCTGCCGGAGGCCACCGATGTGGGCCGCACGGTTTACGACACGGCGCTCTCGCTCTACCAGGCGCTCGGTCTGGAGCGGGCCAGGCTGCGCCTGGTGGGAGTACGCGTGGAAGGCGTCATGCCGGCGGCGAGCCAGCCGCACCAGCTGCTGCTCGGTGAGCGCGACTCGGGATGGCGGGAGGCTGAGCAGGCCGTCGACCGGGCGGCACGACGCTTCGGGGCCGGCGCGGTACGCCCGGCAGCCCTCGTCCAGCCAGGCGGGGAGCTGCCGGCCACCGCGCCGCCACCGGTCGCCGGCCGGCGCCGTCGCCCGTCCGAAGTGGCCCGTGACGACCGTGTTGCAGACTCGTCGTGACGTAGCGCGCCGACCCTCGTATCCTTTTGAGCAGGCGAGTCCGCACCAGGCCCGCCCGGCTGCATGTCAGTGGTGGTGGACACCTCCGGAGGGAGCGCCGTGCCGCTCTCTGAGCACGAGCAGAGACTGCTCGACCAGATCGAGCGGGCCCTGTACGCCGAGGACCCGAAGTTCGCTTCCACCGTGCGTACGACCGACCTGCGCACGCACATGCGAAGACGGCTGCGCCGCGCCGCGATCGTGTTCGCCGTCGGCTTCGTGCTGCTCGTCCTGGGAGTCCCCACCAACAGCTTCGTCGTCGGCGTGGCCGGCTTCGCCGTGATGTTTGTTGCCCTGCTGCTCGCGCTGGCGGCCTGGAAGCGACTCGGCAGCGCCCCCACGGCCGCGTCGGTCCGCGTCGCAGGTGCGGACCGGTCCAACCGGCCCGGCCGGGCGTCCCGGCCAGGCCGCACCCGCGGCACCAGCGACCGGCCGGCAGCGCCGGGTGGCCTGCGAGGCCGGCTCGAGGCCCGCTGGAACCGCCGCTGGGACGAGCGGGGTGGCGAGCGGGGCGAGCGCTAGCGCACGCTCGGCTGTGGCGACCGACGCAGGAGTCCCACGCCGCGGCCCTCAGTTTTACCCGGCTATCAGTCGTCGCCGCCGAGTCGCAGCGTGCGCAGCCGCGAGACTGCGTACGCCGTTGCCGCGACGGTGACCGTCAGCAACAGAACCAGACCCGCACCCGGCGCCACGTCGCTGTGGACGCCAAGTCCGGTGGCGGCACTGCCGACGACGGCCTCGGCGAGCGACAGCGCCCACTGACGCACGCTCAGGGCTCGGGCGCCGGGCACCACGCCGGCGATCGTGGTCTCCCAGATCAAGGCGTACAGCAGGCCGATCACCACAGCATTGCGGGTCACGACCGCCAGCAGCAGGAACAGCGCGCAGTAGGCGGTCGCCGCGAGCGCGGCGGCGACGGCGTACGCCACGGCGAGTCGCTCGGAGGAGCCCACCAGCACAAGACCGGCGACCAGTACGGCCGGTACGAGCAGCGCCCAGGCCACCGCGACGGCCACCGCGAGCTTGCTGAGCACGATCGAGGCGCGTGACAGCGGCTTGGCGAGCAGGTACAGGATGGAGCCGTCCTCGATCTCCGGGCCGATCACGCCGGTGCCCACCACGACGCAGACCAGCGGTACGACGGCCCCGAGCGCCAGGCCCCCGAGCAGCGCGACGGCGGTACGCAGGTCGGGGCCGGCCGCGGCCCGGAAGACCCCGGCGAGGACCAGCAGCACCAGCGGCAGCAGCATCAGCACAGCTGCCCGGCGGCGGCCCAGCAGGCCGCTGACCGTCAGCCGGGCGATCACCACTGTCGGCTGCACGTCAGCGCCCCACCAGGTAGGCGAACACGCTCTCCAGCGACTCGTCGGCCGGCGTGACCTCGAACAGCCGCACGCCGTGCTCAGCGGCCAGCGCCGGCAGCGCATGGGAGAAGCGCCCCACGTCGGCGGCCTGCACGTGCAGCGCCCCGCCGGCCCCGCCCGGGTCGGCGCGCAGCTCCACCCCGAAGGCCGACCCACCGGCGATGACGGCAGCGGCGAGCGCGCGGTCGTCGCTGGAGCGCACGACGTACTGGTGCGGCCGCTCGGTCATCAGCCGCCGGATCTCGCGGAAGTCGCCGGAGGCGGCGTGCCGGCCGGCGACCAGCACCTCGATGCTGCCGGCGATCTGCTCGACCTCCTCCAGCACGTGGGAGCTGAACAGCACGGTGCGGCCCTGCTCGCCGAGTGCGTGCAGCAGCTCCATCAGCTGCAGGCGCTGGCGTGGGTCCATCCCGTTGAACGGCTCGTCGAGCAGCAGGACCGCCGGCTCGTGCACCAGCGCCGTCGCCATCTTGATGCGCTGCTTCATGCCTTTGGAGTACGTCGAGATGGCCCGGTTGGCGGCCGGCGCCATCTGGACGGCCTCGATCGCGCGTCGCGACGCGTCTGCCGGGTCGGGCAGCCGGTGCAGGCGGGCATTGGCCAGTACCAGCTCACCGCCGGTCAGCGACTCGTACATCCCCTCGCGCTCCGGGACCAGCCCGACCACGCGGTAGATCGACTCGTCGCGCCAGGTCGGTCGGCCGTCCAGGGTCACGGTGCCGGTGGAGGGCCCGAGGAAACCGCCGATCATGTTGAGCAGGGTGGACTTCCCGGCGCCGTTGGGCCCGAGCAGGCCGCTGACGCCGGGGCCGATCCGCATCGTCACGTCGTTGACGGCGACCACGTTGCCGAACCACCGCGACACCGCCGCCAGCTCGATCACCGTCACGAGGTCACCGTCACGACACCGACACCCGGCGGTAGCGCAGCACCAGCAGGCCGTAGCAGGCCGCGGCCAGGCCGACGGCGGCAACCAGGTAAACCGGACCGCCGAGGCTGCCCGGCGGGTCCGGGGAGGTCGGCACGGGTGCGTCGAAGGCCCACCGCTGCAGCCCGCTGACCAGCGTGAACGGCGTCAGCAGACCGGACCAGCCCGACAGCTCGGGCTGGCCCTGCTGCTGCCCGAGCGCATTCAGCGTGCCCTGGACGGCCGACAGCATCACCAGCAGCGTGATCACCGCGGCAACCCCGAGCCCGCGGCGCGGGGTCACGGCAGCGACGACCAGCGCCAGCCCGGCGAGCAGCACCGACAGCAGCGCGCAGCCCAGCAGCGCCACCCCGGCCTCGCGGGTCTGCGCCCAGAACGGCAGCTTCGCGAGCAGAGCGCCCGCGTACAGCACGAGCACCGGCAGGATGGTGATGACCAGCAGCGCCACGGTCAGGGCGGCGAACTTGGCGCGTACATAGTCGACCCGGCGCAGCGGCCGCGAGAAGTACAGCGACACCACCCGGAAGCGCAGGTCGCGCGAGACCAGCGCCGGTGCCTGGCCGGCGACGTAGAGCGAGAGCAGGGGGACGACCACCAGCGCGTACGCGGAGTAGCCGATCGGCAGGGTGCTGCCGTGCGTGACGTTCAGGATGACCACCGAGATCAACGCCGGCAGGCTGACCGCCACCAGCAGCAGCATCGGCATGATCTTGGAGCGGGTGGACCGGCCGATGCCGTACGCGCCGCGGGCGCTCTCCACGAACAGCGCGCGCACGACCTGCCGGCGGCCGAGCCTCGGGCCGTCGTAGTGCCGAAAGCCGATGTCGTAGATGATCCCGGCGGACTCAGGCGTGGACACCGGGCTCCTGATCGGCCGGCCGGAACAGCTCGGAGATCGAGTGCCGGCGGCGCTCCATCCGCAGCAGGCCGAGGCCGAGATCCGCCACCGCGTCGCGCACGACGTCGTACGCGAGGTCGTCGACCAGCGCGATCTCCAGCGTGCGGTCGCCGCCTACGGACAGGCCCGCCGCGCGCAGCGCCGCGGCCAGCTCGGCGGGGTCCGCGTCGACCTCCACCGCCAGCACCGCGCGCTGGGCCGTGGCGTCGGCCGTGGAGGACGAGCGCAGCAGCCGGCCGGCGTCGAGGACCACGACGGTGTCGCAGACCCGCTCGAGCTCACCGAGCAGGTGCGAGGTGACCAGCACCGAGATCCCGAAGTCCGTGCCGATCCGGCGGACCAGGGCGAGCATCTCGTCGCGGCCCGCCGGGTCGAGCCCGTTCGTCGGCTCGTCGAGCAGCACCAGCGCCGGGTCGTGCACCAGCGCCTGCGCGAGCTTGACCCGCTGCCGCATACCGGTGGAGTAGCCGCCGATCAGCCGGTAGCGCTCCTCGTACAGGCCGGCATGCCGCAGGACATCCGCGGTGCGCTCCCGCGCAGCAGTCGCCGGCAGCCCCGACATCCGGGCCATGTGCACGACGAACTCGGTCGCCGACACGTCGGCCGGCAGGCAGTCATGCTCGGGCATGTAGCCGACCCGGGCGCGGATCGCCGCCCCGTCCGTCGCCGCGTCGAGGTCGAGGACCTGCACCGAGCCGGACGTCGGGGGCAGCAGCCCGAGCAGGATCTTGATGAGCGTCGACTTGCCGGCGCCGTTGCTCCCGACCAGGCCGACGACACCGGGCTCGACGTCCACGCTGAGGTCCTCCAGCGCAGTCACCGGTCCGTACCGCTTGGTCAGCGCGCGGGTCGAGATCACGGCTGGACGCTACCCACGGTGAAGGACAGGTCGAGCCGCACTACGCCGGTCGCCGGCGCAGCCGTCGGCCGACGTGGCTGACCAGCGCATCGACGGCGTCCAGCAGGTCGGCGGTGCGGCTGCCGGCCGCTGAGCTCGCCCAGCGCAAGGTCGACGCCGGGAGCAGCAGCGCACGGATCCGCTGCCGGGGGGCGGCGGCGCGGCGCAGCGCGTGGCGCACCTCCCGGCTGTCGGCGAGCAGCGCGTCGGCAGCCGTGCCGGTCAGACCCCCGCTCGCGGCCGGGGCGTACCTGGCCCGTTCGACTGCCGTCGTCAGCCGCGCGACCGCTGCGGCCGCGGCGCCGGTCAAGCCGGTCTCGAGGACCAGCCGGGCCCCCGCGGTGCGCGGGCTCTCGGCGGGCCGCCAGTCGTGCCCGGTGTCGGTCGCGTCGTCGCGCAGCTGCGCCCACGCAACGGCCGCCCCGGGGTGGTGCCACCGACGCCGGCGGCGGGCGGCGTGCAGCAGCGACGGTGCGGCCGCGGCCAGCAGGCCTACCCCGAGGCCGATCGGGAGCCAGGGCGGTCCGCCGTTGGCCCCGGAGCGCCGCGCCGTCGCGGCAGCGGAAGGGCCGGACCCGGCCCGCGCCCCGCGCTCGCCCCGCAGCCGGTCCGCCCGCTGGGCGGGGGTCTCGTTCGGGTCGACGGCGCCGTCCTGCGAAGCCAGGGCGGGCCCGGTCGTGGCGGGCGACTGCTGCCCGACCGGCCCGGACCCGTACGCCGGCGGAGTGATCCCGCCCTGCGACGGGGTCGGTTCGAAGCGCACCCAGCCGGCGCCGTCGAACCACGCCTCCGGCCAGGCGTGCGCATTGCTGGTCGTCACCAGGTAGCTGCCGCCGCCCTGCCTGGTGCCCGGGGTGAACCCGACGGCCACCCGGGAAGGCACGCCGGCCAGCCGCAGCATCGCGGCCATCGCGGAGGCGTACTGCTCGCAGAAGCCCCTGCGCTGGGTCAGGAAGTCCTGCAGGGCGTCGGGGGAGCCACCGGTCGTGGTGTCCGTGGAGTATCTGAAGTTGTTGGCGGGGTTGCGGAAGAAGGTCTGCAGCGCACTGGCCCGGCCGTAGGCGGTGCTCTGGCCGCGGGTGACCTGTGCAGTGAGCGCCTTCACCTTCTCGGTCGCTGGCACAGCCGTGGCGTACGCGGCGATCGCCCCGGGCACGGTCGACGCCCCGGACGTCAGCAGCGCCGGGTCCGGCAGCACCCGTGAGGCGCGGACGGTGTACGTGCCGACCGAGCCGGTGTTGGAGCGGGTGGTGAACACGCTCTCGCTGCCCGGGTCCCACATCCACGGGCCCGCCACGCCGACGATCCTGGGAGTCGCGGGGGCCGGCAGCCAGGGCGCGTCCAGGGTGTCGATGGTGACCGAGGCGTTCACCTGGCGGGTACGGGCGGCGCTGGACCGGCCGACGGGGGTGGGCACCGGGCTGCCCACCCCGTTGTCGCGCAGGTTGCCGTGCAGCACCTCCTGCCGCCAGCCGGCCCCGTCGTACACGCCGAGCGTTGTCATCCGCAGGTAGTCGGGCTCCGGGTCGTCGGTGGTGTAGCTCAGCACCGGAACCGGGTCGGGAAGGTTGAGCTGGCCGCGCAGCCGGGTGATCGGGTTGTACGTCGTGATGCTGCGCGAGCCGTTGCCGGCACCGGAGCCCCCGTCGCCACCGCTGAGCAGCCGCGCGTCAAGGCCGGGGATCAGCGCGGGGACGAGCACCGCGACGCCGAGCGCGGCCCCCCCGATCCGGCGCCCGACCATGCCCAGGCCGACCGGGTCGCCACCGCCGAGCTGCAGCGGGGTACCCCAGCGCCCCGCCCGGTCGCGGCCCTCGACGAGCAACAGCGCGAGCCAGCCGGCCGCGCCCAGGACGAAGGGCAGCCAGCCCAGGCCGCCGGGCAGCACCGCCGACGGCACGGCGAACAGCGCCAGCAGCGGCAGACCGGCGGCCGCGGGGCGGTGCAGCAGGCTCGCCGTGGCGTCCACGGCGACGGCCACGAGCCCGACGCCTCCCACGGCGAGCAGCACCAGGCCGGGCGTGGGCGGTGCCGGCGGCCCGTACTGGGACAGATCAGTGCCCGCCGCGTCGAACAGCCCGCGGAACGCGGCCACGGTGTCTGCGCCCGGGAGCACGACATGGTGCAGCGAGGACGCCGCGAAGACCGCGACCAGATACGCCCCGAGCGCCAGCGTCGTCAGGACGGGCTGCAGGACCCCGGGCAGCTGCAGCCGTCGGGCCAGGGCCGCGGCGAGCGCGACGACCAGGACAGCGCCGAGCATCCGCGGCATCCAGGTCACGGCGTCGAAGACCGGCTCGAGCGCCGAAGCGGCGAGCAGCACCGCCACGGCGGAGGCGACGGACAGCCGGTCGCGGATATTCACGCCGGCACCTGCGAGGCGGCGCTCGATCGCCCGGGTGCCGACAGCAGGTCGTCGGCCCGTTCGGTGACCGGCGTGCCGCCCGTCGCCGGAGCGCTGCCACGGCCGCCGGCGCCGGTCCACAACGCAGCCAGGCCGGTGTCGTGCTCGGCACGCAGCACGCGCCAGCCGCTGCTCAGCAGGGTGCCGGCCAGGTCCGTGCTGCCGGTCGCCCGTCGGGCTGCCCAGGTCGCGGTGTCCAGCAGGACGGCGGTACAGCCGATCGAGCCGGAGCGCAGCCGGGCCACCCGTTGGGCGTCGGTCGGGTCGCAGGTCCCCAGGACAGCGACGAGCACCCCGTCGACGCCGCGCCGCAGCCGCCGGACGGCGGGCTCCAGATCCCGGCCGGCACCGAGCTCGAGGTCCGCCAGCAGGTCGAGCAGCAGGCCCTCGGACATGGGTACGCCCGGCGGGACGAGCAGGGCGTCGTCGTCGGTCAGCAGCGTGAGGGCATAGCCGGCTCTGAGCAGCGCGACGCCGATGCTCGCGACGGCGCTCACGGCCCACTCGAACGACGAGTCGGGCCCGTCGCCCCGATGTGCGCGGTCGCGGGTGTCCAGCAGCAGCGTGGCCCGGCTCTGGTAGGGCTGCTCCTCGCGGCGCACCATCAGCTCGCCGACCCGGGCCGTCGAGCGCCAGTGCACCTTGCGCAGGTCGTCGCCGTGCCGGTACTCGCGGGTGCTGACGTCGTCCGTGCCCGCCGAGGCGGTCGCGCGGCTCGCGGTCTCACCACCACCCGCCCAGTCGCCGCCCAGCGGCACCGGGGGCAGCGCGACGACGACGGGTGTCACGACGAGCTCGTCGCTGCTGGCGAAGGCCCGCGCCAGCTCGCACAGCCCGAACGGGTCGGCCATCCGCACGGCGAGCGGACCGATCTGGAAGCGTCCACGGGCGGCGGAGCCGACGGCGTACGTCACGTCGCGCACCCCCTTCGGCTCGACCCGGTCGAGCACGAAGCGCGGGCGGCTGCCGAGCGCGTACGGCAGCGCGTCCTCCATCCGCAGCACGCCGCTGGGCAGCCGGCTGACGTTGGACAGGCGCAGCCGCACGTCCGTGGTCCGGCCGACCTCGACCCGGGCGGGGTCAAGGCTCCGGGTGCAGGCCAGCCGGTAGCGGGTTCGCGCCACGACGGCGACGGCGGCGACCGGGAGCGCGAGCAGGAACACCGCCGCGCGCAGCAGGTCGCGCTGACCGAGCAGCAGCGCGCAGATCGCCAGCGCGGTGCCCGCCGACAGCAGGCAGCGGCCCCGTGTCGTGAGTCCGGAGACCGCGGCACGCAGATCCTTCACGCGCGCCCGTCGGGGACCGGGACGCGGTGCAGGAGGTCGGCGACGACGGCCTCCGGGCTGCGCCGCTTGACCTGCGCCTCGGCCGTCGGCAGCAGCCGGTGGGCGAGCACGGCGCCCGCGAGCGACTGCACGTCGTCGGGCAGCACATAGTCGCGCCCCTCGAGCGCGGCCTGCGCCCTGGCGGCCCGAACCAGCTGCAGCGTCGAGCGCGGCGAGGCGCCGAGCCGCAGGTCCGGGGAGCGCCGCGTCGCGGTGGCGAGGTCGACGACGTAGCGCTTGACGGCCTCGGCGACGTGCACACCGCGGACGACCTCGATGAGCTTGCGTACCTCGAGCGCGTCGGCGACCGGCTCAAGGTCCTCGAGCGGATCGGCGCCGCCGTGGGTCTCCAGCATGTCGATCTCGGCCGTGGGGGAGGGGTAGCCCATCGACACCCTTGCGGTGAAGCGGTCGCGCTGCGCCTCGGGCAACGGGTAGGTGCCCTCCATCTCGATCGGGTTCTGGGTCGCCACGACCATGAAGGGCGTCTCGAGGATGTACGTCGTGCCATCGACGGTGACCTGGCGCTCCTCCATGGCCTCGAGCAGGGCGGACTGCGTCTTGGGCGACGCCCGGTTGATCTCGTCACCCACCACGATGTTGGCGAACACCGCACCCGGCTTGAACTCGAACTCCCGGCGCTCCTGGTGCCAGACCGAGACGCCGGTGACGTCGCTCGGCAATAAGTCGGGCGTGAACTGGATCCGTCGGACCGAGCAGTCGACCGATCGCGCAAGGGCCTTGGCGAGCATCGTCTTGCCAACGCCGGGCACGTCCTCGATCAGCAGGTGACCCTCCGCGAGCATGACCACGAGTGCCAGTCGGACCACCTCGGGCTTGCCCTCGACGACCTGCTCGATGTTGGCCGTGATCCGCCCCGCCGACTCCTGCAGTGCCTCGAGTCCGGCGCTCGAGGCCGGCAGGGGTGCGGGGGTGCGGCCTGTCACGGGGGTCCTCCTGTGCTCCTGCGCTGGCTGCGTCGGCTGCCGCGGGGGTGTGTCGGATCCTCTCATCGAGGCCCCGTGCTGGCACGCTCCCGGGCAATACCCGGCCCGCCAACCCGGTTCCGGACCAGGGACCTTGCAGCGACTTCGGTCGTTGACGGTGGGGCGAAGTGGAGTACCGTGGGGCATCTGGGAGGACGATGGGTGCTCCCGGAGTGAGGAGGGGCCGTGTTCCTCGGCACCCACTCCCCCCGTCTGGACGAGAAGGGCCGGCTCTTCCTGCCGGCGAAGTACCGCGAGGAGGTGGCAGGCGGCGTGGTCCTCACCAAGGGACAGGAACGGTGTGTCGCCGTCTTCACCACGGCCGGCTTCCAGGCCCAGGCCACGCAGTTGCGGAACGCCGCACTCTCGGCGAAGTCCGGTCGGGACTACGAGCGCCAGTTCTTCGGCGGCGCCTCGGACGAGACCCCGGACCGTCAGGGCCGGATCATGGTGCCACCGGCGCTCAGGGCGTACGCGGGGCTCGACCGGGACTGCGTCGTCGTCGGTGCGAACACCCGCCTGGAGATCTGGGACGCCACCGCCTGGGCGGCCTACGAGGCCGATCACGAGCAGGCCTTCGCCGACTTCGCCGAGGAGGTGCCCGGCGCCCCCCGCTAGTCCAGGCCGCGCTGATTCCCGCACTCTCAGCAGGGCCTCGCGGGACGAGGTCTCCGACCGCTCCGCCTCCTGGCGCACCTTCCCCGGTGCCAGGCGGAGGAGCGGGCGGGGACCTGGCCCCGCGAGGCAGACCCGGTCCGCGAGCCGGGTGCACGCCCGCACCGCAGTCGAGTGAGAGCAGGGTCGAGATGGACAGCACCGGCACGAGGACTGAGACGGCCGACGGCCCGACACCGGTCGCCCGCGCGCAGGAGCTGAGCGCCCGAGCCACCGAGCTGGGCACCAAGGTGGGCGCCGAGCTCGGGGCCGAGCTCGGCAAGGAGATCCGCGAGAGCGCCCTGCTGCTGGGCATGGTTCTGGTCGTCATCGGTCTGGTGGCCCTGCTCGCCTCCACCGCGCTGCTACTGGGCTGAGCGGGCCGGTGAGCGCGCCGCCGGCGCACCTGCCGGTTCTGCTCGACCGCTGCCTGGCGCTGCTGGCACCGGCCCTGGCCGCGCCCGGCGCCGTCGTCGTCGACTGCACCCTCGGGATGGGTGGTCACGCCGAGGCGCTGCTGTCGCGCACCGGCGCGCGGCTGGTGGGCCTCGACCGCGACCCGGAGGCGCTGCGGCGCAGCACGTCGCGTCTTGAGGTGTATGCGGATCGGGTCACGCTCGTGCACGCCGTGTACGACGCGCTGCCCGAGGTGCTCACCGAGCTCGGGCTGCCGCGTGTGCAGGGTGTCCTCTTCGACCTGGGTGTCAGCTCGCTGCAGCTCGACGAGGCCGCGCGCGGTTTTGCGTACGCGAAGGACGCCCCGCTGGACATGCGGATGGACCAGACCCGCGGCGTGACCGCGGCGGACGTCGTCAATGGCTACGACGGGCGCGCCCTGGCCCGGGTCCTGCGCGAGTACGGCGAGGAGCGGTTCGCCTCGCGGATCGCCGACGCGATCGTCCGCGAGCGTGCCGGGGCACCGTTCGAGGGCACCGCCCGGCTCGCCGAGCTGGTGCGCTCCGCGATCCCGGCCGCGACGCGGCGCACCGGTGGCCACCCTGCCAAGCGCACTTTCCAGGCCTTGCGCATCGAAGTGAACGACGAGCTCGGCGTGTTGCGCCGCGCGATCCCGAATGCCGTCGATGCTCTAGCCGTGGGTGGACGAATTGTCGTGCTGAGCTACCAATCGCTGGAGGACAGGGTTGTGAAGTCCGAGCTGGTCCGGCGCGCGACGAGTGACGTGCCGGTCGACCTGCCCTTCCTCCCGGAGGGCAGCGCACCGGAGCTGGTCCTGCTGGTACGAGGTGCCGAGCAGGCGTCCGCCGCGGAGGTCGAGGGCAACCCACGCGCCGCGTCGGTGCGCCTGCGCGCCGCCGAGCGCCGCCGGGCCGCCGCATGAGCAGGGCCGCATGAGCAGCGCCACCGTCCGGGCCGGGGCCGCCCGGCCCTTCGTCCGCACGTCCGGTCGCCCAGCATCCCGGACCGGTGCGGCATCCCGGACCGGTGCGGCATCCCGGACCGGTGCGGCATCCCGGACGCCCACCCTGCGGCTTGCCCCACAGGTACGTCGCCGGGTGGCGCGCGCCCCGTTCGTCGCGGCCGTCCTGGCGATCCTCGCCGTCGGCCTGATCGGCCTGCTCGGCCTGAATACGGCGCTGGCTCAGGACTCGTTCCGCCTGCACCGCCTGCAGGTGTCGAACAAGGACCTGGCCGACCGCGAGCAGGTGCTGCGCGGTGAGGTCGACCGGCTGCAGGCGCCGGCCGCCCTCGCTGCCCTCGCGCAGGCCCAGGGCATGGTGCCGGGCGGGCCCCCGGTCTTCCTGCGCCTTCCCGACGGCGTCGTCCTCGGCGAACCGGTTCCCGCCGCAGCTGCCCCGGCCGGGACCCAGCCCGCGGGGCCGGACGTCCCGCGGCCCGATGCCTCGGCCGCCCCCACCGCCCAGCCCCCCGCGGGCAAGCCGTCCGCCGTGCAGCCACCGGCCGTGCAGCCCTCGGCCGTGCCACCGGCCGTGAAGCCACCGGCCGTGCAGCCGTCCGCTGTGAAGCCACCCGCCGTGCAGCCGTCCGCCGTGAAGCCGTCCGCCACACCGTCCCCCCGGGCGACCCCGTGACGCCGCGTCCGCCGGCGCGCCCCGGCCGGACGCCCGGCGCAGCCAGCTCCTCGGCGACCGCCCGACGTCCGGTCGCCGGCCGGCCCGCTGAATCGCGGTCGCTGCCCGCGCGCCGCCAGCGCAGCCTCGGGCGGCCCGGGGCCCGCCTGCGGGGAGGCCTGTTCGTGGTGCTGGTCGTGCTCGCCATGCTGGCCGGCCGGCTCGTGCAGCTGCAGGTCGTCTCCGGCACCGCGTACGCCGAGACCGCGGTCGATCAGCGCCGTGTTTCGACCCCGTTGCCGGCGGCCCGCGGCGAGATCACCGACCGCAACGGGCAACCGATCGCGCAGTCGGCCGACGGCCGCGCCGTCTCCGGCCAGCCGCGGGTGATCAAGGCGGGGACCTGTGCCGCCGACGCCAAGAAGCCGTGCTCGCCGGCGACGATCGCCGCTGCGCTCGCCCCGGTGCTCGGGCTACCGGTCGCCGACCTGACCGAGAAGCTCGGGCGCGACACCGGGTTCGTCTACCTGGCCCGCGACCTGGACCTCGAGGTCGGCAACCGGGTCCGGGACCTCAAGCTGATCGGCATCAGCGTCGATCCCGAGCCGCGGCGCGTCCACCCGGGCGGTGACCTGGCCGCCAACATCGCTGGCTTCACCAACCGCGAGGGGGTCGGTGCGGGTGGCGTCGAGCTGGCGTACGACAGTGTCCTCAAAGGCGTCGACGGCCGGTCCGTCGCGCAGCTGGACAGCAAGGGCCGGGTCATCCCCAGCGGCGACCAGAGCGTCTCGCAGCCGGTGCCGGGACGCGGCGTGCAGCTGACGATCGACCGGGACCTGCAGTGGTACACGCAACAGGTGCTGGCCCAGAAGGTCCAGGAGACCGAGGCCGTCAGCGGCTCGGCGGTCGTCATCGACATCCGGACCGGCCAGGTGTTGGCGATCGCCGATGCGCCGACGTTCAACGCGGACGACCCGGGCACGGCCCCGGCGACCGCGCGCGGCATCAAGGCGCTGGCCGAGATGTACGACCCGGGGTCGGTGAACAAGATCATCACGTTGTCCGCGGCGCTCGAGACCGGCACCGTGACGCCGGAGACCGTGCTGACCGTGCCGTACTCCCAGCAGTTCGGTGCCAAGCTGGTCAAGGACGCCGAGAGCCACCCGACCGAGCAGTTCACGGTCAACGGGATCTTCATGAAGTCCAGCAACGTGGGGACCGTGCAGATCGCACAGAAGCTCGGTGCGGAGCGGCTGACCGACTATCTGCGTGCATACGGCTTCGGGACCAGGAGCGGGATCGGGCTGCCAGGGGAGTCCGCCGGGCTGGTGCCGAACGCCGCGGACTGGTCGGGCTCGTCGCTCGGCACGATCCCGACCGGTCAGGGAGTCTCGGTCACCGCGATCCAGGTGGCCTCGGTCATCCAGACGGTGGCCAACGACGGGGTACGGATCGCGCCGACCATCATCAAGGCGATCGCCGACCCGACCGGCGCGATGGTCAAGCCGCCGGCGCCGGAGCAGCGGCGAGTCATCTCCGCGGCCACGGCACAGGCCATGCACCCGATGCTCGAGGGTGTGGTCAGCGAGGAGGGCACCGCGCCGCTGGCCGCGATCCCGGGCTACCGGATCGCCGGGAAGACCGGCACCGCCGACCGGGCCGTCAACGGCAGGTACGACGGCAGCTACACGTCCTCCTTCGTCGGCTTCGCGCCGGCGGACGCGCCGCGGCTCGCGACCGTCGTCGTCCTGCAGGGCACCGGCAAGAAGGACTACTTCGGCGGCTCCACCGCTGGGCCGCTGTTCAAGCTGATCATGGCTTTCGCGCTGCGCAGCACAGGCACCGCACCTTCCGGCGTGCCGTTCTCGCCGCCCCAGGCCTTCGCCGACGGCCGCAAGTAGCCTGCAACGGTGCCCGCTGCCCCGGCCGGGGCCGGCCTGCCGGTCCGGCCGTCCCACCCGCCGCGGCGGTCCCTCGGTGGTCTCGCGGCGGCCGTGCCAGGTCTGCAGGTGCTCGGCGGGGCCACCGGCACGGTGGTCACCGGCTGCGCACTCGACTCGCGCGCGGTGCAGCCCGGTGACCTGTACGCAGCCCTGCCCGGTGCGAGTGCGCACGGCGCCGACTTCGCCGTCGCCGCGGCCGGCCGGGGCGCCGCCGCGGTCCTGACCGACCCGGCAGGTGCCTCGCGGGCGCTGGCCAGCGGGCTGTCCGTCGTCGTCGCCGATGACCCCCGGCGGGTGCTGGGTGACACCGCGGCCGAGGTGTACGGCCACCCCGCACGTGCGATGACGATGCTGGGGGTCACCGGGACCAACGGCAAGACCACGACGGCGTTCCTGCTGGACGCCGGCCTGCGGGCGGCAGGTCACCGGGCGGGCCTGCTCGGCACGGTGCTGACGAGGGTCGCCGAGCAGGTGGTCCCCAGTGTGCGCACCACCCCGGAGGCGCCGGAGCTGCAGGGCCTGCTCGCCGTCATGCGCGAGCGGCTGGTCACCGCGGTGTCGATGGAGGTCAGCAGCCATGCGTTGGCCCTGGGCCGGGTCGACGGCCTGGTCGTCGACGTCGCCGTGTTCACCAACCTCTCCCAGGACCACCTGGACTTCCACGCCGACATGGCCGACTACGAGGCGGCCAAAGCGCAGCTGTTCACCCCCCGGCACGCCCGCCGGGCGGTCGTCAACTCGGGCGATGCCGCCGGCCGCCGGCTGGCCGCCGCGGCGCTGGTTCCTACGACGACGTACGGCACGGGCGGCGACTGGCAGGCCCAGGACGTCGAGCTGCGCCCCGACGGCAGCGTGTTCCGGCTGGTCGGGCCGGGCGTCGACACCACTGCGGGCGTCCGGCTGCCAGGCGCCTTCAATGTGGACAACGCGCTCGCCGCGCTCGCCGCGCTGGTCACCGCGGGGGTCCCTGCCGAGGCCGCCGTCGACGGCGTCGCCACGCTGGCGGGCGTGCCGGGGCGGATGGAACGCGTCGACGCCGGTCAGGGCTTCCTCGCGGTCGTCGACTACGCGCACACTCCCGAGGCCGTCACGACGCTGCTGGCGGCCGTCCGGGCCATCACGGCTGGCCGGGTGATCGTGGTGCTCGGCTGCGGCGGCGACCGCGACCGGGCCAAGCGGCCGCTGATGGGCCGGGCCGCGGTCGACGGGGCGGACATCGCGGTGTTGACCAGCGACAACCCGCGCGGCGAGGAGCCGGCGGCGATCCTCGCCGAGATGGCGTCCCCCGGGGCGCTCGTCGAGACTGACCGTCGCGCCGCGATCGAGCGGGCCGTGGCGCTGGCGCGGCCCGGCGACGCCGTTGTCGTGGCCGGCAAGGGTCACGAGAGCGGCCAGGAGGCCGGTGGCGTCGTCGTGCCCTTCGACGACCGGGACGTCCTGCGGGAGCTGCTCGGCGCGGTGCGCGCGTGACGGCGACATCGTGATGAGGCGCACGCTCGCCGACATCGCCAAGGTCACCGGCGGCCGGTTGGCCGGCGCCGACCCGCAGGCAGTCATCGACGCGGCCGTCGAGGTCGACAGCCGGCAAGTCGCCCCGGGCGGGCTGTTCGTGGCCCTGCCCGGCGAGCACACCGACGGCCACGACCACGTCGCCGCGGCCGTCGCCGCCGGTGCGGTGGCCGCGGTCACCGGCCGGCCGCTGCCCGGCCAGCCGTGCCTCGTCGTACCGGACCCGCTGGCGGCGCTGCAGGCGCTGGCGGCCGACGTGTTCGGCCGGGACCAGCCACGGACGTTCGGCATCACCGGCAGCAGCGGCAAGACCTCCACCAAGGACCTGCTGGCGCAGCTGCTCGGCGCCGACGTGCTGGCCCCGGTCGGGTCCTACAACAACGAGCTGGGGCTGCCGCTCACCCTGCTCCGGCGTACGCCGCAGACCCGCGCGGCCGTGCTCGAGTACTCCGCCCGGGGGGTCGGGCACATCGCCTTCCTCGCCCGGCTGGCCCGGCCGCACGTCGCCATCGTGCTCAACGTCGGCAGCGCCCACCTCGGCGAGTTCGGATCGGTGGAAGCCATCGCCCAGGCCAAGGGCGAGCTCGTCGACGCGGTCCAGCCGTTCGGGACGGAGCCGGCCGTCGTGGTCCTGTACGCGGACGACCCGCGGGTGCTGGCGATGCGCGACCGGGCGCCGGCGGGTGCCCGCGTCGTGCTGGCCGGCAGCGGGCAGGACGCGCAGGTACGGGCCGACGACGTCGAGCTCGACGACTCGGGCCGGCCGTCCTTCGTCCTTCGTACGCCCCGCGGCGACGCTCCGGTACGCCTTGCACTCGTCGGTGGTCACCAGGTCGCCAACGCCCTGTCGGCGGTCGCCGCGGCGCTGCTGGTCACCGACCTGCCCACCGTCGTCGCCCGGCTCGAGGCGGCCCGGCCGGTCAGCCGGTGGCGGATGGAGGTCAGCGAGCGGCCCGACGGGGTGACCGTCGTCAACGACAGCTACAACGCCAACCCCGAGTCGATGCGAGCCGCGCTCAAGACGCTCAAGGTGATGGGTGCCGGCGGTCACCGGCGCACCGTCGCCGTCCTCGGCGCGATGGGTGAGCTCGGTGCCGACTCCCGCGAGGCTCACATGGATCTCGGCCGGTTCGTGGTGCGGCTCGACGTCGGCCAGCTGATCGTCGTCGGGCCGGCCGCCGGAGGCATCCACGCCGGGGCCGTCCTGGAGGGGTCCTGGGGTAGCGAGTCGCTGCACGTCGACGACATCGACGCCGCCGTCGCCCTGCTGCGCGCCGAGCTGCTCCCGGGCGACGTCGTGCTGGTCAAGGCCTCCCGGGCCGCCGGCCTCGAGCGGGTCGCGGCCGCGCTGCTGGAGCAGCGGTGAAGTCCGTCCTGGTCGCCGCGATGACGGCCCTGGTCGTCTCCCTGCTCGGCACCCCGGCGGCCATCAAGCTGTTCCGGCGCCGCGGCTACGGCCAGGAGATCCGTGAGGACGGCCCGTCCAGCCACGCCACCAAGCGCGGTACGCCGACGATGGGCGGCACCGTGATCATCGCCGCGGCGCTGATCGGGTACGGGGTGGCGCACCTGCTGGTAGCGGGTCAGCGCGGTCGCGGCCCGACGGCCAGCGCGCTGCTCGTGCTGGCTTTGATGACCGGGCTCGGGCTGGTGGGCTTCCTGGACGACTTCATCAAGATCCGCAAGCAGCGGTCGCTGGGGCTGACGGCCGCCGCAAAGTTCGGCGGCCAGCTGGTCGTCGGTGGCGGCTTCGCCGTGCTGGCACTGCAGTTCCGCAACAGCGCCGGCCTCACGCCGGCCTCCACCAACCTGTCGTTCGTCCGCGACTACACCGGGATCACGCTCGGCACCGTCGGCTTCGTGCTCTTCGCCTACTTCCTGGTCAGCGGCTGGTCCAACGCGGTCAACCTGACCGACGGCCTGGACGGGCTTGCCAGCGGCACCAGCGTCATGGTGTTCGCCTCCTACGTTGTCATCGCGTTCTGGCAGTTCGGCAACTCCTGCAGCCGGGTGTCGCCGGAGATGACGCAGGCAGCGCGCGCCGCGTACGCCCAGAACTGCTACTCCGCACGCGACCCGCTGGACGTCGCGCTGGTCGCCGCAGCTGTGATGGGGGCCTGTTTCGGCTTCCTGTGGTGGAACGCCAGCCCGGCGAAGATCTTCATGGGCGACACCGGCAGCCTCGCGCTGGGGGGCGCCCTCGCCGGCATCGCCGTCGTCACCCGCACCGAGCTGCTGCTGGTCGTGCTCGGCGGGCTGTTCGTCGTCGAGACGCTCTCGGTGATCCTGCAGATCGGCTTCTTCAAGGCGACAAAACGGCGGGTGTTCAACATGGCGCCCATCCACCACCACTTCGAGCTCGCCGGCTGGGCCGAGAACACGGTCATCGTGCGCTTCTGGATCGTGGCGGGGCTCGCCGTGGCCTTTGGCCTCGGGGTCTTCTACGCCGAGTTCCTGTCCTCCGGCCCGCTGGCATGACCCGGTCGCGGTGTTCGCGCGACACGCGTCCCAGGTCCCCGTCGTGACGGCCGGTCGCCTCGACACTGGGGCCATGCTCGACGCCGTCACCGCCGCCCCACCCGCCGCCCCACCCGGTCGGCGCGGCGCCCCGTCCGCCGTACGCCGCGCCGCGCCGCGCGAACGCCGCGCCGCGCCGGTCGAGCGCGCAGGCGCGACGCCTGCGCTGCTGCGGCCGCTCGCCAGCTACCACCTGCTGCTCGCCAGCACGCTGCTGCTGCTCGGACTGGGCCTGGTCATGGTGTTCTCGGCGTCGAGCATCAAGTCCTACGCCGACACCGGGTCCTCGTACGCCATCGCCCTGAAGCAGGCGATCTACATCGTGCTGGGACTGCCGCTCATGTACGCCGCCTCGCGGGTGCCCGTGCGGCTCTGGCGGATGGCCGGCTACCCGATGCTGCTGGCCTCCCTCGCGCTGCTGGTGCTCGTCCTGGTGCCGGGGGTGGGGCGCAACGTCGACGGGGCGGTGCGCTGGATCGCGCTGCCCGGCCAGTTCAACCTGCAGCCCAGCGAGCTGGCGAAGTTCGCCCTCGCGCTGTGGGGCGCCGACCTGCTGGTACGCAAGAAGCGGCTGCTCGGCGACTGGCGGCACCTGTTCGTCCCGCTCGTACCGGTTGCCGGCGTCGTCCTCACGCTGGTGATGCTGGAGCCCGACATGGGCACCACCATGGCGACCACGACGGTCGTCATCGCGCTGCTGTGGGTGGTGGGCACCCCGGCCCGCTACTTCGCCGCGCTGATCGGCACTCTGGTCGGGGCGGCTGCGCTGCTGGCCATCGTCGAGCCCTATCGGCTGGCCCGCCTGGTCACCTTCCTGGACCCGTGCAGCGACCAGCACCGTCTGGATGGCGGCTTCCAGGCCTGCCAGGGGCTGCTCGCGATGGGCTCCGGCGGGGTCTTCGGGCTCGGCCTCGGGGCCAGCCGGGAGAAGTGGGCCGGCGGACTGCCCAACGCGCACACCGACTTCGTCTTCGCGATCATCGGCGAGGAGCTCGGGCTGCTCGGCAGCCTCACCGTCCTGCTGCTGTTCGCGACGCTCGTCTACGGCGGAGTGCGGGTGGCCAAGCGCACAGCCGACCCGTTCGCCCGGCTCGCCGCCGCCGGGGTGACGGCGTGGCTCGGCATCCAGGCCTGCATCAACATCGGCGCGGTCGTCGGACTGCTGCCGATCACCGGCATCCCGCTGCCGCTGGTGAGCTACGGCGGATCGGCACTGCTGCTCACCCTCGCCGCGATCGGCATGCTGCTGTCGTTCGCGCGAGGTGAGCCGGGCGCCCCGGCGGCGCTCGCGGCCCGGCGCGGCAGCTGGCGTCGGCTGCTTGGCCGTGGCCGGTCCCGGCCGGCGCCCGCCGCCGGGCGGCGCGGGCCTTCCCGCGGGTGAGCCTGCACGTCGTCGTCGCAGGCGGCGGCACCGCCGGTCACGTCGAGCCCGCGCTCGCGCTCGCCGACGCCCTGCGCCGCATCGAGCCCTCCTGCGAGGTCACCGCGCTCGGCACGGCTACCGGGCTGGAGGCCAGGCTCGTGCCGGCCCGGGGCTATGCCCTCGCGGAGATCCCCCGGGTGCCTCTGCCGCGCCGCCCAACCCTTGACCTGCTGCGCCTCCCGGGTCGACTTGCCGGCGCCGTCCGGGTGACCCGTGGGCACCTGGACCGGGTCGGGGCCGACGTCGTGGTCGGCTTCGGTGGCTACGTCGCGCTGCCGGCCTACCTCGCGGGCCGCCGCCGCGGGACGCCGCTGGTGGTCCACGAAGCCAACGCCCGGGCGGGGCTGGCTAACCGGATCGGCGCCCGGCTGACGCCGTACATCGCGACCGCCGTCGCCGGCACCGGGCTGCGCCGGGCGCAGGTGCTCGGCATCCCGCTCCGCGAGCAGATCGCGACCCTGGACCGGGCCGCCACCCGCGAGCGGGGCCGCGCCCACTTCGGCCTGGCCGCCGGCCCCGTCCTGCTGGTCACCGGCGGGTCACAGGGCGCGCGACGGCTGAACCAGGCGGTCGCAGCCGCAGCACCGGCGCTCGCCGCCGCCGGGGTGCAGGTGCTGCACGTGGCCGGCGACGCGCAGGCTGCGGCTGTCCGTGAGCAGGTCGGGGGCCTGGCCGGGCACCACGTCCTGGGCTACTGCGATCGGATGGACCTCGCCTACGCCGCCGCCGACCTGGCAGTGTGCCGGGCGGGGGCGATGACCTGCGCGGAGCTGGCAGCCGTCGGTCTGCCCGCGGTGTACGTACCGCTGCCGATCGGCAACGGAGAGCAGGCGCTCAACGCCGGGCCGACGGTGAGCGCCGGCGGCGGGCTGCTGGTGGCCGACGCCGAGCTCGACGGCGGCTGGCTCGTGGCGCAGGCCGTGCCGCTGCTGCGCGACCCGGTACGGCTGGCGGCGATGGGGCGGGCCGCCGAGCGGCTCGGTCATCGCGACGCCGATGTCGCGCTTGCCCGCCTGGTCCTGCGGGCAGCCGACCGGGTGTCGGTGTGACCGGCACCGAGCTCGGTCACGTTCACCTGGTCGGGATCGGCGGCGCCGGGATGAGCGGCATCGCCCGGGTGCTGCTGGCCCGCGGGGTCACAGTCTCGGGCAGCGACGCCAAGGCCTCGCGGGTCATCGGAGAGCTGCGGGTGCTCGGTGCGACGGTGTACGTCGGTCACAGCGCCGACCACCTCGGGGGTGTCGACACCGTCGTGGTGTCCAGCGCGATCCGGAAGACCAACGCCGAGCTGGTAGCGGCCCGGGCCCGAGGGCTACGGGTGCTGCCGCGCGCCGAGGCTCTGGCGTGGTTGATGACCGGGTACCGACGGGTCGCCGTCGCCGGTACACACGGCAAGACGACGACCACGTCGATGCTGACGGTCGCCGCGTTCCACTGCGGAGCCGATCCGTCGTTCGCGATCGGCGGTGACCTCAACGAGGCGGCGAGCAATGCCCATCACGGCAGCGGCGCGCTGTTCATCGTCGAGGCCGACGAGAGCGACGGATCCTTCCTCGCCTACCACCCGCACGCAGCCGTCGTGACCAACGTCGAGGCCGACCACCTCGACCACTACGGCGACGATGCCGCGGTGCACCGGGCGTTCGAGCAGTTCGTCGCCACCATCGAGCCGACCGGGTTCCTGGTCGCGTGCGCCGACGACCCGGGATCGGCCGGGCTCGCCGTGGTGGCTCGGCGGCGTGGCCTGGACGTGCGCACGTACGGCACGGCTGCCGATGCCGACCTGCGACTGGAGAACATCGTGCTGAGTGGGACGACGAGCAGCTGGTCGCCGGTGCTGGGTGGTCGCCGGCTGCCTCGGGTCACCCTCGCTGTACCGGGTCGGCACCTGGCCCTCAACAGCGCAGCAGCGCTGCTCACCGGCATCGGGCTCGGCCTTTCCGAGCGGCTGGTCATGGAGGGCCTGGCGGGCTACACCGGGGTGCGGCGCCGGATGGAGCTCAAGGGCACGGTGGCCGGTGTCCGGGTCTACGACGACTACGCCCACCACCCGACGGAGGTTGCCGCGCAGCTGCTCGCCGCGCGCGAGGTGGTCGGCGCCGGCCGGCTGGTGGTGGCCTTCCAGCCGCACCGCTACAGCCGGACGCTGGCGTTCGCCGCGGGCTTCGGGCGAGCGCTGGGCCTGGCCGACGAGGTCGTCGTCATGGAGGTGTACGCCGCCGGGGAGGACCCCGTCCCCGGCGTGAACGGCGCCACCGTGGCGATGCATGTGCCGCTGCCGGCCGGGCGGGTGCGCTTCGAGCCGAGCTGGTCTGCCGTACCCGGCGAGCTGGCCCGGCGGGCCCGCCCCGGCGACCTGGTCCTCACCCTCGGTGCCGGCGATGTCACGCAGGTCGGGCCCGAGGTGCTGCGCCTGCTGGCGGATGCCGCACCCGCCCTGCCCCTGGAGGAGATGTGACGACAGCTACCCGTCGCCCGGCACTGCCTGCCGGGCTTGGACTGCCGGGCCGCGCGCAGGTCGCCAGGGTGGCCCGCAGGCGCCGGCTGCTGCGTCGGGCATCGCTCTTGGCGCTCGCCTTCGTCCCCGTCCTGCTGCTGGCCTGGGTGGTGCTTGCCTCGCCGTTGCTGTCGGTGCGCACCGTCGAGGTCACCGGCGCCGACCGCGTGTCGCCCGCGGCTGTGCAGGCTGCAGCCCGGGTGCCCGACGGCGTGCCGCTGGCCCGGGTCGATGTCGGCGCCGTGCAGTCCCGCGTCCTGGCCCTGACCGCGGTCGCCCGGGTACGCGTGGTGCGGGCCTGGCCCCGGACGCTCCGGCTGCAGGTCACCGAGCGCGCCGCCGTGGCTGTCCTGCAGCAGGGCGACGGGACCTGGACGTCCATCGACGGCTCGGGCGTACGGTTCGCTCCGTCGGCCGCGCCACCCGCCGGGCTGCCTGCGCTGCAGGCGACGGACCCCTCGGCCGCCCGGACCGGGCTGCAGGTACTCGCCGAGCTCCCGCCGGCGTTGGTCGCCCAGGTCGCCGCTGTGCAGGTACCGTCGCCGTTCTCGGTCGTGCTCGTGCTCCGCGACGGCCGGTCGGTCGTCTGGGGGCCGCCGGGGGAGTCCGCACGCAAGGCCGCGATCGTGGGGGCCCTGCTGCCACGCCCAGGCAAGACCATCGACGTCACCAGCCCAGATGTCGCTGTAGTGCGCTGAACCGGCTGACCTCCCGTCGGGGTGCCGTTGGAGGTAGCGGGCCAGCCCGAGGGGTGGCACGTTTCGAGGAGGGAAGTGCGCGGTGAGACCCGACCAGGAGGCCGCTGTGCCCGTCGCCCCGCACGGGCGCAGCCTTGACCGCGCCTCGGCAGCCCGACGCACCATCGACACGCTGTCCGCCGAGCCCGACGTCTGGGAGGAGTTCTTCGACAGCGTCCCCATCGGGCTTGCCCTCGCCGACCTCACGACTCGCTACATCCGTGTCAACATGTCCTACGCCGCACTGCTCGGACGGTCCCCCGAGGACCTGGTCGGCGTGCCGTTCACCGAGGTGCTGCACCCGGACGACCGCGCGGCCAGCGACGCCCACGTGGCCCGACTGCTGCGCGGCGGTGCGCAGACGACGTCGGCTGAAGAGCGTTACGTCACCCGTGACGGCGCCGAGCTGTGGGTCCTGCACGGGGTGTCCCTGGTGCTCGGACCGGACGGCGAGGCAGGCTGGTTTGCGGTCAGCGCCCAGGACATCACCGAGCGCCGGCGGGTCGAGCAGGAGCTGCGCGACCTCACCGCGGTGCTGGCTGAGCGTGCCGTCCGAGACCCCCTCACCGGCCTGGCCAACCGCACCCTGGTCGAGGAGCGACTACGGCGGACGCTGGCCCGCGATGCACGCAGCGGCGGCACCACGGGGGTGCTGTTCCTGGACCTCGACGGGTTCAAGGCGGTCAACGACGCCCACGGGCATGCCGTCGGTGACGCGGTCCTGCGCACGGTCGCCCAGCGGCTGATGTCCTGCGTACGCCCATCCGACACGGTGGCCCGGCTCGGCGGCGACGAGTTCGTCGTACTGGCCGAGGACACCACCAGACCGGGTCTGGAGCCACTGGTGGAACGCTTGCGGGCGGCCGTCAGGAGACCCGTGATGGTGGAAACCCTCGAGGTCAAGGTGGGGGTGAGTGTCGGGGTGGCGATCAGCACCGGGGGTGAAGCAGACGTCGCCGGCCTGCTCGCCGAGGCCGACCGCGCGATGTATGCCGCCAAGAAGTTTGACCGCGGCTTCCACCCGCCGCCCCCCCGCGTCGAACGCTGAGCCCTCCTCGCACGCTCAATGCTCGAGCCGGGCGCACGACACGCCGAGCGGCTGTTGACCAGTCAGGAGCCGTCCACGTAGCGTGCCGCACTAGTCACAGGTAGACAAAAGTCCAAGTGTCTAGCTGAGATCGAGAGTTCTCGAGCTCCTCCCCGGCTCGTGTGCAGCCCGCCCATCTGCGCCGTTTCCGTCCGGCGACACCGCGACCCGAGAGGCTCCATCCCGTGGCAGCACCGCAGAACTACCTGGCCGTGATCAAGGTGGTCGGCATCGGTGGAGGTGGCGTCAACGCCATCAACCGCATGATCGAGGTTGGTCTCAAGGGCGTCGAGTTCATCGCGATCAACACCGACGCGCAGGCGCTGCTGATGAGTGACGCGGACGTCAAGCTCGACGTCGGCCGCGAGCTCACCCGCGGGCTCGGCGCCGGCGCCGCCCCCGAGGTCGGCCGGCAGGCCGCCGAGGACCACCGCGACGAGATCGAAGAGGTGCTCAAGGGCGCCGACATGGTGTTCGTGACCGCCGGCGAGGGCGGTGGCACCGGGACGGGTGGCGCGCCCGTCGTGGCCAGCGTGTCCCGCTCGATCGGCGCGCTCACGATCGGCGTGGTCACCCGGCCGTTCTCCTTCGAGGGCCGGCGTCGCGCGACCGCAGCCGAGCAGGGCATCGAGGCGCTGCGTCAGGAGGTCGACACGCTCATCGTGATCCCGAACGACCGGCTGCTGTCGATCAGTGACAAGCAGGTCAGCGTGATGGATGCCTTCAAGAGCGCTGACCAGGTGCTGCTGTCCGGCGTGCAGGGCATCACGGACCTGATCACCACGCCGGGGCTGATCAACCTGGACTTCGCCGACGTCAAGAGCGTCATGAGCAACGCGGGCAGCGCCCTGATGGGCATCGGCAGCGCCCGCGGCGACGACCGGGCGGTGCTTGCTGCCGAGGCGGCCATCGCCAGCCCGCTGCTCGAGGCCAGCATGGACGGCGCCCACGGCGTGCTGCTGTCGATCTCAGGTGGCAGCGACCTCGGCCTGTTCGAGATCAACGAGGCCGCGCAGCTGGTCGCGGACGCGGCCCACCAGGATGCCAACATCATCTTCGGAGCCATCATCGACGACGCGCTCGGTGACGAGGTCCGGGTGACCGTCATCGCCGCGGGCTTCGACGCCGGCGCGCCCTCGCCGATGCGCCGCGCCGAGCCCGCGCGCCGGCCCGCTGCGCCCGAGGCTCCGACGGCAGCTGCTCCCGCCACCGCCCAGGCCGAGCCGCGCTACCGCCCGACGCAGCCCAGCCCCCGGCCGCAGCGGGCGCCTGCAGGTGACGACGACCTCGACGTACCCGACTTCCTCAAGTAGGCGTGCCCGACCTGCTCGACGCGGGGCTGCCCGCCCCGGCCTGGGGCGGCTTCACGATGCGTACCGGTGGCGTCAGCAAGCCCCCGTGGGACGCCCTCGATCTGGCCAGCCACGTCGGCGACTCGCGGGCTGACGTCCTGGTCAACCGCCGGCTGCTCGCCGACGCCCTGGGCGGCCGACAGCTGGCCTACGCCGAGCAGGTGCACGGCGCCGGGGTAGCGGTGCTCGACCGGCCGCCTGGAGTCGCCGGGGTCGGCGCGCCCGGTGTCGACGCCCTCGTGACAGCGTCGCCAGGCCTCGGCCTGGTCGTCCTGACCGCCGACTGCCTGCCCGTGCTGCTCGCCGACCCGCGGGCAGGCGTCGTTGCGGCGGTGCACGCCGGACGGGCCGGGCTGACCGCTGGCGTGCTGCAGGCCGCACTCGCGGCGATGGCCGGTCTGGGCGCTACGCCCGCCGGGATCAGCGCCGTGCTCGGGCCGTCGGTCTGCGGTCGCTGCTACGAGCTGCCGGCCGAGCTCGCCGACGAGGTCGGGCGTCTGGTGCCGGGTAGCCGCGACACGACCCGCCGGGGCACGCCGTCGGTCGACCTGGCGGCCGGTGCGGAGGCGTTGCTGCGCGCCGCCGGCGTCTCGGACGTCTCCAGGGTCGGTGGCTGCACACTCGAGCAGCCAGAGCGCTTCTACAGCTTCCGCCGCGATGGCCGCACCGGCCGGCACGCCGGCGTCGTGCGACTGGGCTCCTCGGGCGCGGGCTCGTGAACCGTCGCGCCGAGCTCGAGGCCGGCATTGCCGCGCTGGAGCAACGGATCGCGGCCGCATGCGCCGCGGCCGGCCGCGACCGCGCGGGGCTGACGCTCATCGCGGTCACCAAGACCTGGCCGGTCACCGACGTCGCCCTGCTGCGCGACCTCGGGGTGCGTGACATGGGGGAGAACAAGGACGCCGAGGCAGCCGGTAAGGCCGCACAGGTGCCGGGCGTGCGCTGGCACTTCGTGGGGCAGCTGCAGACCAACAAGGCCCGCTCGGTGGCGTCGTACGCCACGGTCGTGCACTCCCTGGACCGGCCGCGTCTGGCCGTCGCGCTCGCCGACGGGGCCCGACGTGCCGGCCGCGTGGTCGACGTGCTCGTCCAGGTCAGTCTGGACGGCGACGCCGGCCGCGGGGGAGCGCTGCCCGCCGACGTGGACGCGCTCGCCGACGTGGCGGCCGGGCTCGAGGGGCTGCGACTGGCTGGCGTGATGGCCGTTGCGCCGCTCGGCAGCGACCCGTTGGCAGCCTTCGACACGCTCGTTCGGGTCTCCGGTCGGTTGCGCGAGCACCACCCGGCTGCGGCGGTCGTCAGCGCCGGGATGAGCGGCGACCTCGAGGCCGCGGTCGCCGCCGGCGCGACGCACCTGCGTGTCGGCACGGCGTTGCTCGGCCATCGACCGCCCCTACTCCGGTAGCGTCCGGTGTCAACCCCCCAACGACACGAGGAGCCCGACATGCCCGGCGCCATGCGCAAGTTGGGTCTGTACCTCGGGCTGGTCGAGGACGACGAGGAGCGCTATGACGCGCACGGGTACGGTCCCGACGGCTACTCCGGGGACGAGGCCGAGCCGGCCCGCCGCGGCCGGGAGCCGGAGCCCGCACCACGTGGCCGTACCCGCCAGCCGGCCTTGCGCGAGCAGGGCACCGATGCTGTGGCCGTGCGCCGCGGCGGGGACAGCCGCCGCAGTGGTCTGGTGGCGCTCGATGAGCCGGAACGTGTGCCGATGACGCCGCCAGAGGACACCTACCGCATTACCACCCTGCACCCGCGCACCTACAACGAGGCGCGCACCATCGGCGAGCATTTCCGCGACGGCACGCCGGTGATCATGAATCTGACCGAGATGGACGATACGGATGCCAAGCGGCTTGTGGACTTCGCAGCCGGGCTCTCCTTCGGTCTGCGCGGTCGCATCGAGCGGGTCACCAACAAGGTCTTCCTGCTATCCCCGGAGCACGTCGAGGTGACCGCCGAGGACAAGGCGCGGATCGCCGAGAACGGCTTCTTCAACCAGTCGTAGGAGCGCGTGCCCCGTGGTCGTCGCGGCCGTCCTGGCCACTGCCCTGACCGTTTTCCTGGTCCTGCTGTTCCTTCGTCTGATCTTCGAGTACGTCTTCATGCTCGCCAGAGGCTTCAAGCCGACCGGCCTGGTGGCCATGCTGCTCGAGCTCGTCTTTTCCCTCACCGACCCGCCGCTCAAAGCGCTGCGTCGGGTGTTGCCGCCGCTGCGGGTCGGCGGCGTGTCCCTCGACCTGGCCTTCCTCGTCCTGTTCATCCTCGTGAGCATCTTGCGCACGGTCGCCGTCAACGCCTCGCAGTGACTTCCCTGCCGTCGTTTCCTCCGGAAGTGATCCTGTGCCGCTGACCCCCACCGACGTCGCCAACAAGCAGTTCAGCCGGACGTTCCCCGGCTACCACCGCGACGAGGTCGACGGCTTCCTCGATGAGGTCGAGTCCGAGCTCACCCGGCTGCTTCGCGCCGGTGCCGACCGGCAGGCGCAGGACGGCCCGGCGGCGCTCGGCATGGCTGCGTCGGGCGCGGCGGTGCCTGCTGTGGCCGGTGGCGGCCCGGAGGCTGCGCTGCGTACGTTGCAGCTGGCGCAGCGCACTGCCGACGAGGCGGTCGCCGAGGCCCGCGCGGAGGCCGCGGCGATGCTGGAGAGCGCCCGTACCGAGTCGTCAGCGACGCTGACCGCGGCCCGGTCCGAGGCGGAGTCGACGCTGACGGGCGCTCGCGATGAGTCGGAGTCGGCGCTGGCGGCAGCCCGCGAGGAGGCCGACGCGACCAGCCTGGCTGCCCGTGAGGAGGCCGACGCGACGCTGACGGCAGCCCGATCCGAGGCCGCGCAGGCTCTGACGGGCGCGCGCGAGCACCTCGACGTCGCCACGGCACAGGCCGCCGCGATGCTGGCTGCCGCCGAGGCTGAGTCCGAGCGCCTGGTCGTGCAGGCTCGTCGGCGCGACGAGCAGCTCATGGCCGAGATGTCGGCGCGCAGAGGCGTCGCCATCGACGAGCTCAGCGCGACCCGCACCCAGCTCGAGTCGCAGATCACGGACCTGCGGGCCTTCGAACGCGACTATCGCGACCGGCTCAAGCATTATCTCGAGGCACAGTTGGCCCGGCTCGGGGATGACGGGCCGGGCGGTGATGGACCGCCCGGGGGCGACGGCACCCCAGGAGCCGAGGGTGTGGAGCGTTCCCTGATGGATGCGCCGCTCACTGAGTCAACCCCCCTGCCCGACGGCGTGTCGAGCCCTGCCGCGAGCAGCCCCGGCGATGGCGCCCCGGATGACAGCGCCCCCGGTGATGGCGGCCCCCGTGAGAGTGGCCCCATTGATGGCGGCCCCGGTGACAGCGGCCTCGGTGATGGCGGACCCGGTGACAGCGGCCCCGGTGATGGCGGCCCAGGTGACAGCGCCCCCAGTGACAGCGGCCCAGGTGACAGCGCCCCCAGTGACAGCGGCCCCGGTGACAGCGGCCCCGGTGATGGCGGCCCCGGTCACAGCAGCCCCGGTGACAGCGCCCCCAATGATGGCGGCCCCGGTGAGGGTGGCCCCATTGATAGTGCCCTCGGTGACAGCGGCCCCGGTGACAGCGGCCCCGGTGAGGGTGGCCCGGTGGACGGGGGCGGCGGCTCCGAGCACCGCGCCAACAGTGCTGTGGCCGGCGCTGAGGGTGAGGGCGCTACCCCGGGCGAGTCGGTCGGCGCCGGTGACCAAGACCCCGGGGATGGCACCGCGCCTTTGGTCTCGTTACCGGCACAGGAGGCAGCTCAGCTCGTTCGTCGAGGTCTGCCGCATAGCTGGCCGACGTCGCCGTTCGGCCTGCGTACCGGACGTCAGCAGTCCGGTGGCGGGGCCACGGTCGACCCGGCCGCTGTCGTTCCGCCGCCGGACGAGCCCGCCGGACGACCCGAGGGCTGAGTCTGCGGGGTCGGCGCGCGCCGACGTGGCCAGTGCCCGTAGCGGGCGTAGCCAGGGCTGCCAGCCACGCCGCCAGTGTCCGCAGCGACGCCGCCAGGGGGCCGAAAGACACGCAGCACGTGCCGCCAGCGACCCGGCCGAGCCGCTTGTCCCGTGGATAGCATCGGCGGGCCCGATCCACGCACCCGTCGGAGGACAACGTTTTGATCGTTATCAGCGGCGCGCTCGTCCTGATCTCGCTCGTGCTGCTCCTGATCGGGCTGCTCGGCACCGGTCTCGGGTTCATCTACGCGTCGATCGTCGTCAGCGTGCTGGCGTTTGTGTTCTTGCTGCTCGGCATCCTGCTGCGTCGCGGCGACCCGGTGGCCGCCGACGGACACAGCCAGGACGTTGGCGGAGCCCCGCACCGGGGAGGTCGCCCGCCCGCTGGCGACCTCGAGAAGGCAGAGCAGGAAACCGTGTCCGCGGTAGCGCCTCGACCCGTCGCCACCGCGGATGTTTCGGAGCCGCCCGCCGAGCACGACGACGAACGCCTCGAGGAGCAGGACGCAGACATCGGTGGGCTGGTGTTCGTGGTTCAGGGGCGACCGCGCTACCACGTGCAGGGCTGCAGCTACCTGTCCGGCGGGAACGTCGAGCTTGTTGATGTCGTCGATGCACGGGAGGAGGGCTTCAGCCCCTGCGGCAACTGCCGACCTGACGCATCTCTTGCCGCCGACGCCGAGCTGCGTCGGGAGGGCGCCGCCGGCGCCGTGACCGACCTGCCAGGCAATTCGCGGGGGGCGGAGCTGTCCGCCCCTGACGCACAGGTTGCAGCCGCTGGAACGGCCGCTCGTTCCGACGTCGGCGCCCCCGTCCGACCCCGCCCGGTCGCGGTCAGTTCTGACCCCCGCGGCATAGCGGCGCTCTTGGCTCCCGCCGATCCGCCCGTGCCGGGTCCTGTGGTGCGCGGCGCGGCGGCGCGTTCGTCGGCGGCCGCTGTCCTCAACAGGCTCCGGCCGGCACCACGGCCGGGCTATGTCCCGGGAGCCCGGTCGCGGCCCGTCCGTCAGCCCGCCGTGACGAGCAACCCGGCCCCGACCGACGACCCCGGTGCCCGCTCCGCTGCTGACAACTCCGCCACCCCCACGACCGACTCCGCGCTGAAAGCTGGTTCGGGAACGCACGCTGTTGTAGCGACGGAACCCACACCTCCCTCCGTCGACTGAGAGCGCTCCGAACCCAGGGCGCTCCAACCAGGGCGCTCTAACCCAGGGCGCTCTAACCGAGGGCGCTCCAACCTGCGGGCACGTCGACCTGACGGCCGGGGTCGGCGGAGATTGTGTGCATCATCGGGGCTCGCAACACACAATGTCCCCCTGTGGTTGGTCTAGCCACGCTGGGCAGCCGCGAAAATGCTGGACATTGTGTGCTCGATTTGAAGATGAAGCACACAATCTCGAGGTGCGCCCTCAGGAGGGGGGAGGGGGAGGGGGAGGGGGAGGGGGCCGGAAGAGGATGCCGGCCCCCGGGCGGTGGCGGCCGGGAGGGGGGCCGGAAGAGGATGCCGGGCCCCTGGCGGTGTCGGCCCTGGGCGGTGTCGCAGGCCGGCGGTGTCGGGCCCGGGCGGTGTCGGGCCCGGGCGGTGTCGCAGGCGAGTGGGCTGGCGGCGGCTACTCGCCGGCGATCCGGAGCCGGAAGACCAGGCCCAGCTCCGGTACCCGGTGCGGCGTCAGGTCGGCGGTTGGCGCGCCCTCCACGACGCTGACCGCCAGCACCTCCTCGCCGAGCCGAGGGCCGCCCTCCCGCAGCGCCTCGGCGAGCTCGCCGTCGGCTTGCCACCACAGCTCGATCCGGTCGCTGACCTCGAGCCCAGCCCCCTTGCGGGCATCCTGGACCAGCCGGACGACGTCGCGCACCAGGCCGGCCCGCCGTAGCTCGGGGGTGAGGGTGAGGTCGAGGGCGACGGTCTCGCCGAGCGCGGTCGCGACCGCCCAGCCGGCGCGCGGGGTCTCGGTGACCAGCAGCTCGTCGTCGGCAAGCCCGACGACGTCGCCTTCGACCAGCACCTCGTGGGTGGCGACCAGGCGCACCGGATCGGCGGCGGCGACGGCGGCCGCGATGGTCGCGGTGCGCTTTCCGAAGCGTTTGCCGAGCGCCCGGAAGTTGGCTTTCACCGAGACCTCGACCAGGTCACCGGCGAGCGGCTCCAGCGACAGCACGTTGAGCTCGGCGGCCACCAGCTCGCGCAGCTCGGGGGCGAGGGCCTGCCAGCCCGCCGCCGACACCAGGGCCCGGCCGAGCGGCTGGCGGGTCTTGACCTTCGAGCCGGCCCGCGCTCCCCGGCCGAGGTCGACCAGCCGCCGCACCAGCGCCATCTGCACGGCCAGGTCGCCGTCGACCAGGGTCCGGTCGGCGTTCGGCCAGCTCGCCAGGTGCACCGACTCCGGCCCGGACCCGGCGGTGAACAGCGCGTCCCATACCTCGTCGGTGACGAACGGCGTGAACGGCGCCATCAGCAGCGTCAGGACCTGCAGGCACTCGTGCAGCGTCGCCAGCGCCGCCGGGTCGCCATCCCAGAAGCGTCGGCGAGAGACCCGGACATACCAGTTCGACAGGTCGTCGATGAGCGCAGTGAGCCGGCGCCCGGCCCGCAGCGAGTCGAAGTCCTCCAGCGCCGCCGTCACCTCGTGCGCCGCGGCGTGGGCCTCCGAGAGCGCCCAGCGGTCCAGCAGCGGCCGGTCTGCCAGGTCCGGCGCGGGATCGCCCGGCGACCAGCCATTGACGCCCGCGTACAGGGTGAGGAAGGAGGCGGTGTTCCAGTAGGTCAGCAGGACCTTGCGGACGACCTCACCGACCTGTTCGTGCCCGATCCGCCGCGCCGACCATGGGCTGCCGGCGCAGAGCATGTACCAGCGCAGCGCGTCGGCACCATGCCGCTCGAACATCTCGAACGGATCGAGAACGTTACCCAGGTGCTTGCTCATCTTGCGGCCGTCGCCGTCCAGGATGTGTCCGAGGCACAGCACGGTTTCGTACGACGATCGGTCGAACACCAGCGTCCCGATCGCCATCAGCGTGTAGAACCAGCCGCGGGTCTGGTCGATCGCCTCGCAGATGAACTGCGCCGGGTAGGCCGGCTCCACGCCGGAGTGCGGGTAGCCGACCTGCGCGAATGGCATCGCGCCGCTGTCGTACCAGCCGTCGATCACCTCGGGCACCCGACGGGCCTCGGCGCCACAGCGTGCGCAGGGGACGACTACGTCGTCGACATAGGGCCGGTGCGGGTCCAGCGCCGACAGCGGACGGCCCGCAGCTGCCCCGAGCTCGGCGAGCGAGCCGTACGCCTGCCAGTGCGACGCGTCGGTGGTGCAGCGCCAGATCGGCAGCGGGGTGCCCCAGTAGCGGTTGCGCGACAGCGCCCAGTCGATGTTGTTGTCCAGCCAGTCGCCGTACCGGCCGTGCTTGATCGTCGCGGGGTGCCAGTCGGTCCGCTCGTTCTCCTCGATCAGCCGGTCCTTGATGGCGGTCGTGCGGATGTACCAGCTCGGCAGCGCGTAGTAGATCAGGGCCGTGTCGCAGCGCCAGCAGTGCGGATAGCTGTGCTGGTACGGCTGCTCGCGCCAGAGCAGGCCGCGGGCGGTCAGGTCGGTGACCAGTGCGCGGTCGGCTGCCTTGAAAAAGACACCGCCGACCAGCGGGAGGTGCTCCTCGAAGGTCCCGTCGGGACGCACCGGGTTGACGACCGGCAGCCCGTAGCGTCGCGCGACGGCCAGGTCGTCGGCGCCGAACGCGGGGGACTGGTGCACCAGGCCGGTCCCGGACTCGGTCGTGACGTACTGCGCTGTGCCGACGAAGTGTGCGCCCGGCATGTCCAGCCAGTCGAAGGGCCGGGTGTATGTCGTGTGCTCTAGCGCCTGACCCGGGAAGCGGTCCAGCACCTCGGTGTCCGGCCCGAGCACGTGCAGCAGCGGCTCGGCCACCACGAGCACCTCGTCGCCACCCCCGGGTTTCGCGGTGCGCGCGGCGACGTACGTCACGCCGGGGTGGACCGCGACCGCGGTGTTGGACACCAGGGTCCAGGGGGTGGTCGTCCACACCAGCAGCGAAGCACCGAGCTCCGACAACGGGCCGGAGGTGACCGGGAAGCGGACGTACACGCTCGGGTCGACGACGTCCTGGTACCCCTGCGCGACCTCGTGGTCGGACAGCGCCGTGCCGCAGCGCGGGCAGTACGGCGCGACCCGGTGGTCCTCGACCAGCAGACCTCGATCGGCGATCTGCTTCAGCGACCACCAGACGCTCTGCACGTAGGACGGGTCCATCGTCCGGTACGCCGTGGACATGTCGACCCAGTAGCCCATCCGGGTCGTGAGCCGCTCGAACTCGTCGACGTGACGCAGGACGCTCTCGCGGCACTTCGCGTTGAACTCCGCGACGCCGTACGCCTCGATGTCCTGCTTGCCGGTGAACCCGAGCTCCTTCTCCACGGCGAGCTCGACGGGCAGGCCGTGGCAGTCCCAGCCGGCCCGGCGGGGGACGTGCCGGCCCTGCATGGTCTTGAAGCGCGGGAACAGGTCCTTGAAGGCGCGGGGCTCGACGTGGTGGGCGCCGGGCTTGCCGTTCGCCGTCGGTGGCCCCTCGTAAAATACCCACGGCTCGCCGGCCGACGTCTGCTCGAGGCTGCGCTCGAAGACCCGGCCGGCTGCCCAGCGGTCGAGCACGCTCCGCTCGAGCGCGGGCAGGTCGACCTGGGCCGGCAACTGGCGCATGCGGGTCATCTGTGGCGGTCCTCCGTCATGGGTGCTGCGACGGAGGGAAGCGGCGAGCCCTCGGTGCCACCCACCTTCGCGCCCGCCCACCTTCGCGCCCGCGTCCCCGGCACCCCAGCCTAGCGTTCCGGGCGGACGTACCCTCGTCCGACCGTGCGAGCCGACGAGGGGCAGGGTGGCTGTGCGACAGGCGCGGCGCGAGCGGCTGGCGGCGCCGGTGGGCCTACCAAGGCGGGCGTGGCTCCTGGGTCTGGTCGCGGGCTTCGTGCTCGGCACCGACATCGTGACCAAGTCGCTCGTCGTGGCCCACCTCGAAGGCCAGCGGAGCATTTCGCTACTCGGCGGGCACCTGCTGCTGCGGGCCAGCCGCAACCCCGGCGCGGCCTTCTCCTTCGCCGAGGGTGCGACCGTGGTGTTCACAGCCGTGGCGCTGGCGGTGATCGTGGTGATCCTGCGGACGGCGCGACGGCTGCACTCACGTGTCTGGGCCGTCGCGCTCGGCCTCCTGCTCGGCGGCGCGACCGGCAACCTGGTGGACCGCCTGCTACGCGCCCCCGGTGTCGGGCGGGGCGCCGTCGTCGACTTCATCGACTTCAAGGTCTGGCCCAGCTTCAACGTGGCCGACAGCGCGATCGTCTGCGGCGGCCTGCTGGCCGTCCTGCTGTCGGTGCGCGGCACCGAGCTCGACGGCCGCCGCCCGACCCCGACCGCTGGCGCGGTCGCGGACTAGCTCAGCTGGTCGAGCAGCCAGCGCGGCCCGGCGACCCTGGCGCCACAGGCCTCGGCCCGACGGGCCAGCTCGCGGTCGGCGGTGATCAGCAGGGTGCCGGCCCCGACGAGGGCGACCAGCGCGTCGTCGCCGGAGCCGGCGGCGTGGCGGACGTCCACGCCGTTGCTGTTCCCGGTCGGCGCGGCCCGCCGGGCCTGCCCCTCCAGGACGACGACCACGTCGCTGACGACCTGCCCGGCGTTCGGGCCGTCGGCCGGCAGGACGGCACCGACCAGCGACTCGAGCTGGGCAAGCAGGCGACGGGTCGCGGCCGGTCGGTCGCGCCACCAGCCGTCGGGCCGCGAGCCGATGACGTTCGCGGTGTCGACGAGCACCACCTGGCCCATGCCCGCCAGCGTAGGAGAGCGCTGCCGTCCCCCCGGCTCGCTGCCCGGTGATCCAGGCCCTGTGTCGCCAGGGCGACATCCGCGCTCCTGGATCATCGTCAGCAGAGCGGATGCATCAGCGGATCTGCGTCACGCGGCGACGACGACCTGGTTGCGGCCCGCGCGCTTGGCGCAGTAAAGGGCTCGGTCGGCGGCGGCAAGCAGGTCGGTCAGGTCGTCGCCGTGCTGGCCGAGGATGGCGACGCCCACGGAGACGCTGAGTGGCACCGCGGTGTCGTCCAGGACGATCGCCGCAGCCGCCACCGCCAGGCGCAGCCGCTCGGCGATCCGGCGCGCCTCGGCGTGCCCGGTGCGCGGCAGCACCGCGGTGAACTCCTCACCCCCGAACCGCCCCAGCTGGTCGTACGTCCGCAGCCCACCGGACAGTGCGCTGACCGCGGCCAGCAGCGCCACGTCACCGGCCAGGTGCCCGTGGGTATCGTTGATCCGCCTGAAGTGGTCGAGGTCGGCGATCAGGATCGCGACCGGCTGCCCCTCGCGGTGGGCGCGCACGATCTCGCGCTCGGCCTCCTCCTGCCAGGCCTTCGCGTTCAGCAGGCCGGTCTTGGCGTCGGTGCGCGCGGCGGCCCGCAGCTGGCCGTGGGTGAGGCTGCGCTGGACCAGCAGCACCGGTACGAGCATCGTGACCGCCAACACCGGCGTCACGAACCAGCACCCGGCGATGCACACGCCCAGACAGATTTCGCCGGCGTCGCCGAGGCGCTGTTCCCGGTCGAGGACCAACGTGCGCCAGCTCATCTCGGGTGAGACCGTCCGGACCGCGATGCCGATCAGGACCACGTTGATCGCGAGGCCAACTGCCCCACAGCCCAAGGCGACCAGCACGATCGCGGACCGTTCCACGGCGGTGGTCCCCAGCGCCGGATCCGCTTGAAGGAAGGCATGGAAGGCGGCCGAGACTCCCCAGTTCGACAGCCCTATCACCGCGACGCTGTAGGCCCGGCGATAGGTCAGCCCGCGCCGCACCCGCACCTGCAGGAGCACCATGAGTGGTAGCGCGACGAGCAGCGAGTAGAGCGGTGGGAGCAGCAGCGCGACCGGCAAGGTCCACGCTGACAGCAGGTCCGTCGACACACCGGCAGGCTCACCGACCCGCCGCATGGCCTCGACGCAGAAAGCGGCGCACCCCGTCAGCACGAGTGCGGTGGCGGCCTGCCGAGGCTCAAGAGCCGTCGTCGCCAGGCCCCGTGACGTCAGGGCGACCGCCAGCGCCATCACCGCGGCCATCCAGTAGAGGCAGGCGGGGGGCACGGTCCACAGCGCCCAGCTGCGCACGCCGGCGACCGGGGACCGCCAGTGCATCATCGCCATGCCGCGGTTCACCTCCGCCAGTGCCGTCAAGTAGTCAGGTATGCGCAGGTGCCGACCGATATGGGCGTAGAGCACCTAATCTACGCAGCGTAGTCCGCATGGCACCAAGAGTCATTGCGTTTGGGTACGCCACGCGTGTGGGCCGCAGGCACCCACCACCCCGCCCCCGCTGCATTCCGGACAGGAGGCTTGCGATGCGCAACATCAAGTGGAGCTAGTCCGGTCGTGACCGCCTCGACACGTAGGGACAGGAGGATTGCGATGCGCAACATCAAGTGGAGCTAGTCCGGTCGTGACCGCCTCGACACATAGGGACAGGAGGCTTGCCATGCGCAACATCAAGTGGAGCTAGCACACAGACACGACCGCTCAACGGCGTCCGTGCACCAGCCCGACGACCGTGGCCAACCGGTCCGTGAGCTTCGGGTGGCGGGCAAAGCTCAGCAGCGGAGTGGGGAGGGCGAACTTCTGCCGGGTGATCGACTTGGCGCGGGTGAACTCCTTGAGGCCGTCCTCCCCATGGATCCGCCCGAAACCGGAGTCGCCCACGCCACCGAACGGCAGGCCCGGCACCGACGCGAAGGCGATCACCGAGTTGATGCTGGTCATGCCCGACCGCATCCGCTGGGCGAGGTCCATGCCGCGCTCCTTCGAGCCGGCGAACACCGAGCCCGCCAGGCCGTACGACGTGGCGTTGGTACGACGCAGCGCCTCCTCGGCGTCGCGGACCCGCGAGACGGTCAAGGTCGGGCCGAAGGTCTCCTCCTGCACCGCTGAGCTGCTGTCCGGGACGTCGACCAGCACGGTCGGCTCGACGTAGGCGCCGTCGATACCGCCGCCGATCACCGCCCGGCCACCGTCGGCGATCGCGTCGGCGATGTGCCTACGGATGATGTCCACCTGCCCCGGCATCGTGATCGGCCCGTACGACGCCGCGGCGTCCGAACCTGGCCGCAGCGCCTTCGCGCGGGCCGTCAGCTCCCGCACGAACGCGTCGTAGACCTTGTCGGTGGCGTAGACGCGCTCGATGCCGATGCAGGTCTGCCCGGCGTTGCTCATGCCACCCCAGAGCGCCGCGTCGGCGGCGGCCGCGACGTCAGCGTCGTCGTCGACGATCATCGCGTCCTTGCCCCCGCACTCCATCAGAACGGGGACCAGTCGCTCGGCGCAGGCCGCCATCACCTTGCGACCGGTCGCTGCAGAACCGGTGAAGGCGATCTTGTCGACGCCGGCCCGGCACAGCGCAGCGCCGGTCTCGCCGAGGCCGGTCACCAACTGCAGGACGTCGGGCCGGGCCGGTACGGCACTGCGCCAGGCGTCGACGAGCCAGCTGCCCACGCCGGTCGTGTACTCGCTGGGCTTGAACACCACGGCGTTGCCCGCCGCCAGCGCGTACGCCAGCGAGCCCATCGGCGTGAAGACCGGGTAGTTCCACGGCCCGATGACGCCGATCACGCCGAGCGGCTGGTAGGACAGCGTCGCCGCCTGGTTGGCGGCCATCAGTCCGGCGGGGACCCGGCGCTGCCCGAGCACCTTCGCCGCGTGCTTCGCGGCCCACTCGATGTGGTCGACCGCGAGGGTGATCTCCAGGACGGCGTCAGCGTGCGGTTTGCCGTTCTCCTCGTGCACCAGGTCGGCCAGCTCGTGTATCCGCCGGGCGATCACGCCCTTCCAGGCCCGCAGCTGCGTACGCCGTAGGTCGGGGCCCTGCCCCTGCCACCACAGCGCCGCCTCGTGGGCGCGGGCGATTGCGGCCTGGACGTCGGCCGCGCCCTGGCGCGGGTAGCTGGCCAGCACCCGGCCACTGCCGGGGTCCAGCGAGCTGAAGGTGGTCCCGCTGACGACAGGGGAGGCAGCCGCGACGGTCATGGCCGGCAGGCTACGGCGGCTGACAACTTTTGCGTACGACGGGCGCGCCCCGCCCACCTGGCAGAATCGGGCCGGTGACTCAGCACCGCTCGCTGCCTGTCCCGGAGGGCCTGGACGGCCTGCGACTCGACGCCGCGCTGTCCCGGCTGTTCGGCGTGTCACGCAGCACGGCGGCCCGGATCATCGAATCCGGAGGGGCGTCCCTGGACGGCCGGGTGCGCGGCAAGGGCGACCGGGTGCTGGCCGGCGCGGTCCTCGAGGTCGACCTGCCCGAGCCGGACACCTCGCCGCTGCCGCCGCCGCAGGTCGTCGACGGCCTGCGGGTCGTCCACGAGGACGCCGACATCATCGTGGTCGACAAGCCGGTGGGCGTCGCCGCGCACCCCAGTCCCGGCTGGGAGGGCCCGACCGTCATCGGCGGGCTGGCCGCGGCCGGGCACCGGGTGGCCACCAGCGGCGCGCAGGAGCGCCAGGGCGTCGTGCACCGTCTCGACGTCGGCACCACCGGGCTGATGGTGGTCGCGAAGAGCGAGCGGGCGTACACCGTGCTCAAGGACGCGTTTCGCGAACGGACCGTCGACAAGCGCTACCACACGCTCGTGCAGGGCCACCCCGACCCGCTGACCGGCACCGTCGACGCGCCGATCGACCGGCACCCGACGGCGTCCTACCGGTTCGCGGTCGTGGCAGAGGGCCGGCCGAGCGTCACGCACTACGAGACCCTCGAGGCGTTCCGGCACGCCTCGCTGCTCGAGGTGCACCTCGAGACCGGGCGTACGCACCAGATCCGGGTGCACATGAGCGCGCTGCGTCACCCCTGCGTGGGTGACGTGCAGTACGGCGCCGACCCGACGCTGGCCGCCCGGCTCGGCCTCGCTCGGCAGTGGCTGCACGCCGTCCGGCTGTCCTTCGCCCACCCGGATGACGGGCGGTGGGTCAGTTTCCAGAGCCCCTACCCGGCGGACCTGCGGGCGGCCCTGGACAGGGTCGCCGACAACCCGTGAGCCCTGGTGCACGCGGCAGCGTCCAGGACCGGCTGCGCCGGCTCGACGACCGCCTCGTCCCGGTCTGGGCAGCCGCCCTGCGCACGGCGCTCGATCCGCAGCGCAGAACGGCCCGGCTGGCCGACCTCGACCGGCGGGCGGACCGGGTGCTGCGTACCCGGCCCTGGCTGGCGGCCCTGCTCGCCAGCGTGCTGGCCGGGCTCGTCCTGGCCGTCGTCCTCGGCGTTGCCATGCAGTGGCGGTGACCCGCGAGGTGCGGCTGGCTGCGGACGCCGACCTACCCGCGATGTACGCCCTGCGTCACGACGTCTTCGTCATCGGGCAGGACGTGCCGGTAGACCTCGAGCGCGATGAGCACGACGGGGTCTGCGAGCACGTGGTGGCGTACGACGACGGGACGCTGGTGGGCACCGGACGGCTGCTCACCCCCGGGCAGCTCGGGAGCGAGGCCGGGGTCGCCGGAGTCGGCCGGATGGCCGTCCGGCAGGTGGCCCGGGGCAGCGGTGCGGGCGCCGCGGTGCTGGCCGCCCTCGAGGCGCGGGCCCGCGAGCGGGGCTTCGTCGCCGTTGAGCTGCACGCGCAGCAGCACGCGCTGGGGTTCTACGAGCGGGCCGGCTACGCGGCATTCGGCGAGCCGTACGACGAGGCCGGGATCGCGCACCTGAGCATGCGCAAGCCGCTGGACACCCCCTAGCGCTTCAGTACCTCGCGCCCCCAGGGCGGCCCGTCGGCGCCGGGTTGGCGCAGCGCCAGCCGGCCGGGCCGCCCGCCCGGCGCGGCGACCGTCACCTCGTCGACGGTGATCAGCATCGGACGTGGGAAGCCGCGCTCCTGGGCGGCGGTGGCCGCCGCGGCGGCGGGTCCGAAGGCCGGGTCGATCATCGCGAGCCGCGTCCACCCACGACGGCGCATCGGCACGACTGCCGACGCCATCCCGCCGGCGGCCTCAGCCAGCGCCTGGCGCAGGCTCCGGGCGCCCAGCAGGGTGACGACGTCACACTCACCGACCGGTCGCAGCCGGCCCTGCGGGTCGTGCAGCAGCAGTGCGGCCGCGAGGGCGCCGAGCTCCTCCAGCCGGGCCTGGGCAGCCGGCCATGCAGCCTTGCCGTCGATGCCTTCGGCACACAGCGCCGGTGGCGCCAGCACGACCACACCGTCGGGATCTGTCGGGTCCAGGCCCAGCGCGCCGAGCCCGAGGTCGAGCGCGCCACCGAGCACCCGCTCCTGCACCCAGTCCAGACCGGGGTGCAGCACGTGGTCGACCGGTAGCCCGACCGGCCGCAGCTGCGCGACAAGACCGTCGCGACCCAGCTCGGCCGCCCACCGGCGGGCCAGCAGCCACCGGCGCAGCCGGTCCCGGCCGTCCGACCCCGCCGGGTCGTGGCCGGCCAGGGCGCGCCGGCACTCCGCCCAGCCGACGTGCACCCGGCGCGGGCCCGGCAGCACGATGCCGTCGTCGCGGGGTTCCACGTCGATGTCGCACAGCACCGACACCGCCAGGACCCCACGGCGCAGCTCGCCGGGCCCGGGCCACGGCGGGCCGCCGGCGCCGTCAGGTCCAGCAGGGCACTCGATCACGCCGGGACGGTACCGAGCGCACGGCTTGGCCGAACGGGGCCGAGCGGGTGACGCTCGCGGGCATACGTGGGACACACACCTGCTCGGCTAGCGTCCGCGACGTGCGGGTGCTGGTCGTCGAGGACGAGGTACCGCTCGCCGACGCCGTCGCCCGGGGGTTGCGCCGCGAGGGCATGGCGGTAGACGTCGCGTACGACGGCGACGCGGGCCTGGAGAAGGCCCTGATGACCCGGTACGACGTGCTGGTCCTGGACCGCGACCTGCCGCTGCTGTCCGGCGACGACGTGCTGCGCCACCTCGCCGCGGACGGCGCGCTCACCCGGGTGCTGCTGCTGACGGCCGCCGGCACCCTCGCCGACCGGGTCGCCGGGCTGGAGCTGGGGGCGGATGACTACCTCGGCAAGCCGTTCGCCTTCGAGGAGCTCGTCGCGCGGGTCAGGGCGCTCGGGCGGCGGGCCACACCGGCCGCCCCACCGGTGCTGCGCGGCCCCGGTGGGCTCGTCCTGGACCCGTCGCGCCGCACCGCGACCCGGGACGGCGTCGATCTAGACCTCACCCGCAAGGAGTTCGGGGTGCTCGAGGTGCTGCTGCGGGCCGACGGCGGCGTCATGAGCAGCGAGGAGCTGCTCGACCGGGTCTGGGACGAGCACGCCGACCCCTACACGACCACCGTGCGGGTCACCGTGATGACGCTGCGCAAGAAGCTCGGTGAGCCACCGGTCGTGCAGACGGTGGTGGGCGTCGGCTACCGGCTGTCAGCCGGATGACCGCCGGCGCAGGGCTCTCTGGACCGGCGCCCGCTGGCAGCCGGCGGCCACCCCGCGCCGGCCGCACCACGCTGCGCTGGCGGCTGACCCTGGTCTACGCCGCGGTGGCGGTCGCGGTCGGACTGATCCTGCTGCTGCTGAGCATCCTGCTGGTCAACCGGGCGACCCGGGAGGGGTCGATCAACGCCCCCGGGGTCGGGGTTGTGCTCGATGGCCGCTTCGTCACCGTCGCGCAGATCCAGGACGGGTTGCGACAGGACGCGCTGCGTCAGCTGTACCGACAGGGGCTGTTCGCGCTGCTGCTGCTCGGGGCGTTCGGCGTCGGGGTGTCGTACGTCATCGCGGGGCGGGTGCTCAGCCCGCTGCACCGGATCACCTCGACGGCCCGCCGGCTGTCGGCGGAGCAGCTCGACGAGCGGATCGACCTGCCCGGGCCGGAGGACGAGCTCAAGGAGCTGGCCGACGTCTTCGACGCGATGCTCGCCCGGCTGCAGACGTCGTTCGAGGCGCAGCGCCGGTTCGTCGCCGACGCCAGCCACGAGCTGCGGACGCCGCTCGCGGTGATGCGGACCGAGGTCGATGTCGCGCTGGCCGATCCGCACGCCAGCACCGACGATCTGCGGGCGGCGGCGGTGGTCGTACGGGAGGCGACGCAGCGCGCCGACCGGCTGGTCGACAGCCTGCTACTGCTGGCGCGCAGCGACCGGCTGTCACTGGACGGCCTGCCGGTCACCGAGTGGGTGGAGCTGTCGGCCGTCGCGGCCGCCGGTCTGTCCGCCGTCCGGGCCGAGGTGCTCCAACGCGGGCTGCTCGTCGACGTGGCCTGGGGCCCGGCGCCCGTGCTGGGCGACCCCGGTCTGCTGGAGCGGTTGGCCGGCAACCTCGTCGAGAACGCCGTGCGGCACAACGTCGACGGCGGCCGGGTCCGGGCGGCGACCGGCCTGGCCGACGGCCGGGCCTTTCTTGAGGTGACCAACACCGGCGCGCAGGTGCCGGCCGATGAGGTGGAGTCGCTGTTCGAGCCGTTCCGGCGGCACGGCACCGCCCGGACGGCCCGGCGCGGGGCCGGGCTGGGCCTGTCGATCGTGCGGGCGGTCGCCCGGGTGCACGGCGGCGTGGTCACCGCCCGGCCGCACGACGGCGGCGGGCTTGTGGTGCGGGTCGATCTGCCGGCCGCGCACCAGGCGTGACCACTGGGCCTGGCCCGGAAGCATCACCTCGGCTGGCCCGTTTGAATGATCTTGAGATAAATGGCTGGTGGCGGCGCCCCGTGGAGCGCACGATCATGCCGCCCGAAGCCGCCCGAAGGGCTCCGGGATTGCGTCCCCCGAGGTCGGGGTGGCCGGTGTCGTGGGGGGCCGCCGGACGATCCGCCCCGGTCTACGGGGCCGTGCTCGCGAGGGGGGAGCACGGCCCCGGTGTTCGGCCCGGCCAACAGACAACGCCCGCCCCGACGAGCGGGACGGGCGTTCCTGGACGGGAAAATACTAGGCCGCGGCGCTGGACTCCGCAGAGGCGGTGAGGGCGTCGGTCTCGTCCTGCAGGGCCGCCCCGGCGACCAGCAGCGAGGCGCGCAGCGCATTGCCGTGGTGGCCGCAGAACAGCAGGTCCTTCCCGGACGGCAGGGTTGCCCGGACGTAGGCCCTGGAACCGCAGCTGTCGCAGCGGTCTGTGAGTGTCAGCGGTAGGGGGGCGGAGGTGGGCCGGGTCAGGGTGTCCGTCATGGTCGGTCTCCTCGAGTCGGTGCAGGGCTCGTTGCTGCCCTGCCTTGCACAACCCATGCCTCGGACGGCACGTTCCTCGCAATGAGGTGACGCAGCCGACACCTTTGGGTGAAAAGTCGGGGCTTCGACGGCCCGCGAGTTACGGCCGGGATCAGCAGACGTGCCGGCCGCGCGGACGCGCTGCACCGGGAGCCGCGCGTACCAGGCGCAGGTAGGGCGGGGAGCTGCCGCTCTCGACGAAGCCGAGCCGGTGGAGCAGTCGCAGCGATGCCTCGTTGCCCGGTAGCACCTCGGCGCTCACCAGCCGGACGCCGGGCTGCTGCTCCGCCCACGCCGCGAGGACGGCGACCGCCTCCGTGCCCAGGCCCCGGCGCCGTGACGCCGAAGCCAGGCCGTAGCCGATCTCGACGACCCCTTCGACGTCGGGCGGCCCGAACCAGCCGCAGTCACCGACCACCTCCCCGTCGACCACGACGAGCCAGGTACCGGTGTCGCCCATGGCCCCGTGCTCGGCAAGCGGGCGGAGCGCGTCCGGGGTGTCAGCGTGCGGCCAGCCGACCGCAGCCCGCAGCCCCGCGGCTGCCAGCGCCGGCTCGACGGGGTCGCAGGCCGCCACGGCAACCGCGACCGGGTGGGGGACCGGGACCAGCGCGACCCGCGGCCCCGCGAGGCGCAACGGCCGGGTCACCGGAGGTCGGGGAGCTCGGGGTCGGAGAACGGTGGCGCGGCCGCCCGTGCCGCCAAAGGGGCCGCCGCATCAGGGAGCGGGTCGGCCGGGTCGGCGGGGGGGTCGGCAGGGTCGGCAGGGTCGGCGGGGTCGGCAGGGTCGGCCAGCACGGCGGCCAGCGGACCGCCGACCAGAGCGACCTGCCAGTCGCGTACGCCGGAGGCTCGCAGCGCGGCCACCACGGCGGCGGTTTCGGCGGCCGGCGGCTGCCAGGCCAGCCGCCGGACGGCTTCGGGCTGTACGAGATTCTCCGGCGGCATCGACAGCTGCCCGGCCAGCGTGGTGACGACCCCCCGCACCCGGGCGAGGCGCCGGGCGGCGACCGGGTCGCGCTCGGCCCAGCGGTTGGGCGCGGGCGGACCGTCGCCCCCCAGGGTCGGCTGCGGCAGGGCGCTGTCCGGCAGCGCCGCCGCGGCGCTGAGCGCGCCGAACCAGGTGTCGACGTGCCGGCGCGTGCTGCGGCCCCCGAAGACCGGCAGCGCCATCAAGTCGGCCGGTGTGCCGGGCGCAGCGGCGGCGGCGCTCACGATGGCGGAGTCCGGCAGCACCCGGCCGGGCGCGGTGTCGCGCTGCCGGGCCATCGCGTCCCGGATCACCCACAGGGCGCGTACCGCGGCCAGCTGGCGTCGGGTGCGCAGGCGGTGCATCCCGGAGGTGCGTCGCCAGGGATCGACCCGCGGTGCCGCCGGTGGGGCCAGCCGGACGGTCTCGAACTCCTCGTGGGCCCACCCCAGCTTGCCCTGCCGGCCAAGCTCAGTCTCGATCGCATCCCGGAGCTCGACCAGCACCTCCACGTCGAGTGCGGCGTAGACGAGCCAGGCGTCCGGCAGCGGCCGGGTCGACCAGTCAGCCGCCGAGTGCCCCTTCTCCAGCCGGAGGCCGAGCAGGTTCTCGACCATGGCGCCCAGACCGACCCGTTCCAGGCCGGCTAGTCGGCCGCCGAGCTCGGTGTCGAACACCGACGACGGTACGAAGCCGACCTCGGCGAGGCAGGCAAGATCTTGGCTGGCCGCGTGCAGCACCCACTCGACCCCGTGCAGGGCCTCGGACAGCGACGACAGGTCGGGGCAGGCGATCGGGTCGATCAGCGCGGTGCCCGCCCCGCGGCGGCGCAGCTGCACGAGGTAGGCGCGCTGGCTGTAGCGGTAGCCCGAGGCCCGCTCGGCGTCGACCGCGACCGGCCCGGTGCCAGCGGCGAAGCGCGTGACGACCTCGGCGAGGGCGGTTCCGGACGTCACGACCGGGGGCACGCCGTCCCGCGGGACCAGCAGCAGAGTAGGTGGCTCGGCGCCCTCGGAGGGCGGCTCGGGCACTGCCCCCTGCTGGTCCGGCAGGGTCGACGACACCCACCCATGCTACGGCGCCGGACGGGTGTGAGCGGGCAGGCGGCCCGTCAGGACCCACAGGAAGCGGTCGGTCAGGGCGTCCTGGACGGTCCGTGGCACCGGTACCCCGAGCCGGGCCCACCAGGTCGCGGGCCGCAGCCCCGGCCCCGGGACGACCAGGGCGTTCTCGGTTGCCGGCGGTCGCCCCGACCTCGCCGTACGTGGGCGGTGGCCGCGCACGCGGGGTCGACGGTCAGCGGATGACGCCGGCGCGCATCGCCAGCGCCACCATCTCCGCCCGGTCGCCGGTACCGAGCTTGCGGGCGATCCGGGCGAGGTGGCTCTTGACGGTGAGGGCCGACAGCCCGAGGTGGTCGCCGATGTCTTTATTGCTCTTGCCGTCCGACACCAGCCGCAGGACCTCGATCTCGCGACCGGACAGGTCGCTCACACCACTGTCAGCGGGGCCACCGCGCAGTCCGGCAGCCAACAGTGAGGCCACCGACGGGTCGGCGTACACCCCGCCGGCGAGGACCCGTCTGACCCCATCGGCGACGACGACCGGGGAGGCCGTCTTGAGCAGGTAGCCCTGGGCGCCGGCGACGAACGCGGCCCGCACCGAGTACGGGTCGTCGGCGGCCGACAGCACCACCAGGCGCGGCCAGCCGGCACTGCGCAGGGCGGCGAGCAGGTCCAGGCCAGAGCCGTCGGGTAGTCCGAGGTCGAGGACGCACAGATCACGCGGTCCGGAGGCGTTCGCCCGGGCCCGTGCCTCGCTGATACTCGCGGCCTCGACGACCTCGCGGGCACCCATCTGACGCAACCGGTTGACCATGGCGTCGCGGACCAGCGGGTGATCGTCCACGACCATGGCCGTGAAGCCCGGCCGGCCGGGCATCTCCGCTGGGGCCGGCATGCTGTCGAGCGAGCTGTCGAGACCGGCTGCCACCGTGTCCTCCACGTCCTGCAGGTGCTGCGTCACGGCGCCGCGAGATGGGGCCGTCTGCTCCGGTGTTTCGGTCCGGGCGGTCGGCCGCTGTAGCCCCAGGCGCCGGCAACTCCGGCCGCTCGCGTTGGTCCGATCGGGTGCAGTTGTCCCGTTGGCTTCACGGAGCTGGCGCTGCGTGCCGAACACGGCTGTGTCGCCTACCAGGAGGAACACATGAACCAGAGCCCGCGCCGCACCGTCATCCTGCTGTCGGCCACCGCCCTGTGTGCCGGCGTGATCGTGAGCTCCGTCGCTGGCGTACACGCGCACGGGGCTGCTGCGACCACGTCGGCGGCGAACAGCTGGTCGCAAAAGCCGGCGGCGAACAGCTGGTCGTCCACGCCGGCTGCCAACAGCTGGTCGTCCACGCCGGCGGCGAACAGCTGGTCGGCCGTCTCGGCATGAGCCCCCGCCAGCACCCGCTGACCTCGGTACGGATCGCCGCTACGTCCGCTGCCCTGCTCGCTGTCGCCGTCGGGGCGCTGACCGGCTGGGGTAGGCCCGCGTGGTGGGCGGTCCCGCTGGTTGCTGCCTGCGTCGCTGTTGCCGAGGTCGCGGTCGTGCACCTGCAGTTCGGGCGGCAGAGGTGGACCTTCTCACTCACCGAGGCAGTGCTCGGTGCCGCGCTGGTATTCGCCGGCGGCGCGTGGACGGTGGCCGCGATGGCCGTCGGCGTCGCCGTCGCCCAGCTGGTTCGCCGCCAGCCCGCGCTCAAGCTGCAGTACAACGTTGCCCAGTTCGCCGCGGCAACCGCGCTTGGCGGGCTGGTGGCCGGGACCCTCGGCAACGGACTTCTTGGCGCGTGCGGTGGCCTGGCGGCCTTCTGGGTGGTCAATTACCTGCTGGTCGCGGCCGTCGTGGCGATCACGTCGCAGCGGTCGATGCGCGAACTTGTCGTGTACAGCGCTGTGCTGTCAGCGCTGCACACGGCTGGCAACTCCTCGATCGGCTTACTTGCCGCATACCTCACGATGACCGCACCGCTCGGCCTGCTCGGCCTGCTGGTGCCGCTCGGTCTGCTCTGGATATCCTTCGACCAGCAGACGCGCCGCAGCGCCGAGGCCCGGCTGTACGCCGAGCTGGCCCGGGGGCAGGAGCGGGCGACGGAGCGATCGACGGACGTGTCGGCGCAGGTGGTGCTGACGGCGGCGGCGCGGCTGTTCGGCGGCGCCGACGTGGAGATGGTGATGCTCGCGGCCGAGGGCCCGGTCCGATGGGCCGGTGACGAGGCGGGGACGCCGCGTCGGCTGCTGGTGGACCCCGATGCCTTTGACGAGCCATGGGTGCTGCGCGCGCTCGGCGCCGGTCGGGTTGCGGTCGGCAGCGAGCGCGGCCGGCCGTGGTGCTCCGCGATCCTCGGCGAGCCCGACGAACCGCTGGCCGTCCTGGTCGCGCGGCGACCGGCTGGTGCCCCGCCCTTCAACCGCAGTGACGTCAGGCTCGCCCAGGTACTCGTCGGCCAGGCGGAGACCTGGCTCTCGGTGTCGGAGCTGTCGGCCCGCAACCGTGTCGCGACCGAGCAGGTAGCCGTCGCCGGCGGCGCCGCCCGGGCGCTCGGCGATCTCGCCGCCCGTACGACCCCGGCTCTCACCGTGCTGCGAGACAGCGCGGGGCGGCTGTCCCACCTCGCCGGGAGCGCCGCCGGCGTCGAGGACATCGTCCAGGAGCTGCACCTGGTCGAGCGCGCGGTCGCCTCCCTGCTGGGCGCCATCGCCCTCGCCGCCGAGCCAGACCTGCTGGGTCTTGAGCCGCAGCCCGGCCTCGCGCCGCTGGCCCGGCCGGCGGCGGACTGGACGACCACCGGGGTCCTGCGGTGACCAACCGGGCGCTGCCCCTGACGGTGTGGGCGGGGGCGCTGACCACGGGCAGCGTCGCGGCCGCCGTCGGGACCAGCGCCGCCGTCCTGGCCGCCACGGGTGCCCTCGACGCCGGGGCCATCGAGGCGCTGTCGGTGGGCAGCGCCGTAGGCGTCGCGCTCAGCGCGGGGGCCGCCGTGCTCGCCGCCCGCCTCGCCGAGGCGCTGCGGACCTTGCGCAGCCAGGCGGTGCACCGCCTGCAGACGCCGTCCGCACCGCTGGAGCGGGTAGTCGGCCGGCCGATGGTCGTCCGCGCCAGCGCTGAGCTCGCCGAGCTCGCCGCGGTCCTGGAGGCCCTGCATCTACGCGTACGCCTTGGTGACCAGGTCGGGGAGCGGCACCGCGTCGAGGCCGAGACGGCCGGCGCCGGTGTGTTCGAGCTGCTCTCCGGTCTGGTCGCGGCCGAGGAGGGCGCCCGCGGCCAGCTCGCTGCGGAGCTGCACGACACCGTTGCCCAGTCGCTGATGATCGCCCGTGGCCTGCTGGCGACTTCTCCGGTGACGCCGTCGAACCTGGTGAAGATCACCGATTACGTCGAGGACGCCGAGGAGCAGGTGCGTGCGGTGATGGCCCGGACCCGGCCGCCGGCCCTGCGCGAGGGCGACCTCGCGACCGCGGTCGGCAACCTGCGCCTGGACATGCAGGCGCGGTATGGCCTGACAGTCGAGGTCAGCTGGCCGCGCACGCCATACCCGCTGCCGCTCGCAAGCGCCGTGACGGTCTACCGGTTCTTCCAGGAGGCGTTGCTCAACGTGGTCAAGCACGCTGACGTCGACAACGCGGTCGTGGAGCTGACGGTCCAGGCCGACCTGGTACGCGCGTCTGTGACGGACCGCGGCCCGGGGTTCAACCCGGCGTCCGTACGACCTGACCGCGGCCGCCATGTCGGGCTCGGCCTGCTGCGCGAGCGGGCCAGGCTGTCCGGCGGTGTCCTTGACGTCCGGAGCCAACTGGGGGCCGGCACCACAGTCACCCTGGAGTTGCCGCGACCGAACGCCAGCGGCGCCGAGCTCGCGCCGACGGTCTTCGCCGAGCTGGCGCTCGTCGAGCACTGAGCCCGCCCCGGCGCCCGGTCAGCGCGGGTGCAGCGCAGCGACGCCCTCCGGCGGCAGCCCGGCGGTGGAGCACAGCAGGTCGCACCAGGCCAGCAGATGCCGCCCGAGCCCGAGCCCTTCGTCGCCCGACACGGCCGTCCACGACGCTCGTACCTCCACCTCAGAGGCGTCCTCTGCGTCCTCCAGCTGACCGAACCTCTTGCTGACCGTGCGGGTCACGGTGCCGCCGGCGACCGCATGCTGCGCCCCGCGCCCGGCGAGAGCCTCGAGCAGCCACGACCAGCCGACGTCGGCGAGCACCGGGTCGGCGGCCATCTCGGCCTCCACCTGCGCCTCGACGAAGGCCACGATCCTGGTGTCGCCGCCCCAGCCGTCCTGACCGGCCGGGTCGTGCAGCACCACGAACCGCCCGCTCGCGACGTCACCGCCGTCGCGGCAGACCTCGGCCGCGACCGCGAACGACCAGGGCGCCAGCTTCCTGGGAGCGGGAACCGTACGCAGCTCCAGCCCGGTGCGCGGTGGGCTGTCCAGGACGGCCTGCAGCGACAGCAGGCCCAGCGCGAAGGCTTCGGGCGCTGCGGCCGGCTCCAGGGACAGGGTCACAGTGCGGAGGGTAGGGGTGCCGGACCGCACCGCCGCGCACCTACGCTTGCCGCGTGTCGGCCCTGCTTGCCCTGCTCTCCAGCGTGCTGTGGGGGACCGCGGACTTCCTCGGCGGCAGCGCGAGCCGCCGCATCCCGGTCACCACGGTGCTGGGCCTGTCGCAGCTGACCGCACTGCTCGGCCTGGTCCCGGTGGCGGTGCTCACCGGCGAGCTGGGAGCCGATCGGTCGTACCTGCTGCCGGCGATCGGGGCTGGGCTGGTGGGCATGTCCGCGCTGGCCGCCTTCTACCGGGCGCTCGCGACCGGCACGATGGGGGTGGTGGCCCCCATTGCGTCACTCGGCGTGGTGGTGCCGATTGCGGTGGGCCTGCTACGCGGCGAGACCCCGAGCGTTACGCAGCTTGCAGGTATCGCGGTGGCCGTCGCGGGCGTCGTGCTGGCCAGTGGTCCCGAGCTTCGCGGCGACGGTCGCGGCGGCGCCGCCCCGCTGCTGCTGGCGCTCGGGGCGGCCGTGGGCTTCGGCGTGACCCTGGTGCTGATCGCGCAGGGCGCGTCGAGCAGCGTGGTGATGACGCTGCTGACGATGCGGCTGACGGCCGTCGGTCTGCTGACGACACTGCTGCTTGGCTTCGCCGGCCACCGCGGTTTCGACCTCGGCATCACCCGCTCCGGGTTGCCGCTGGTAGCGGCGGTGGGCGCGGGCGACGTCCTCGCGAACGGCGCGTTCGCGATAGCGACCGCCCAGGCCGGTGCGTTCGTCAGCGTGACCGCGGTCCTCGCGTCGCTCTACCCGGTGGTCACCGTGCTGCTCGCCCGGCAGTTCGACCAGGAGCGGCTCCGCCGGGTGCAGGTGATCGGGGTCGTCGGCGCGCTCGGCGGCGTGGTCCTGTTGGCTAGCGGCTGAGCTGCCCAGCAGCGCCGCCCGCTGCCAGGCAGGGTCAGGCTGCGCGGGCCTCGACCACGACCTCCGCGGTGGTGATCAGCAGCCCCACGACGATCGCGTGGCCGCACTCGACGCAGGCCAGGTCGAGACAGTCCTCGCCGTGGCCGTCCTCGCATGGGGGGACCTCGAACAGCTGCTCGGACCCGCAGGGCGAGCACCACCTGACGGTTGCAGACATGGCCACCACCTCCTCTGCGATGACCGTGCCACGGCCCACCGACAGAACGACGCAGGCGCGCCGCGCTCGGCCCGTGGCAGGCTCCGGGGTGATGAGTGCCGCCCAGCAGGACGCCGCTGCCACCAGGGCCCGGACGTCGGACTCCCCCTTTGTCCGCGCCTGCCGGTGCCTGCCGGTGCCGCACACGCCGGTCTGGTTCATGCGACAGGCCGGTCGGGCGCTGCCCGAGTACCGCGCGCTGCGGGCGAACACCGCCATGCTCGACGCCTGCGCCGACGCGGGCATGGTCACCGAGATCACCCTGCAGCCGGTACGCCGGTTCGAGACCGACGCAGCCATCCTCTTCTCCGACATCGTCGTGCCGCTCAAGGCCGTGGGGGTCGAGCTCGACATCGTCCCGGGTGTCGGCCCTGTCGTCGCGTCCCCGGTGCGCACCCGCGCCGACCTCGACCGGCTGCCTGCGTTGACCCCCGAGCACGTGCCCTACATCACCGAGGCCGTCTATGCGCTGACCGCCGAGCTCGGTGCGACCCCGCTGATCGGCTTCGCCGGGGCACCATTCACGCTTGCCAGCTATCTCGTCGAGGGCGGCCCCAGCAAGAACCACGCCACGACGAAGGCCCTGATGCACACCGACCCGCAGCTGTGGGACGACCTGCTCGGCCGGCTCGCGACAATCACATTGGGGTTCCTGCGGGTGCAGATCGACGCGGGCGCCAGCGCCGTCCAGCTGTTCGACTCGTGGGTCGGCGCGCTGCCGGCCGCGGACTACCGGCGCTTCGTACAGCCGCACAGCGCGCGGGTGCTGGCCGGGGTCGCCGACGTGCCGCGCATCCATTTCGGCGTGGGCACCGGGGAGCTGCTGTACGACATGGGGCAGGCCGGCGCCGACGTCGTCGGCGTGGACTATCGGCTGCCGCTGGACGAGGCGGCGGCCCGGATCGGGCCCGGCAAGGCCGTCCAGGGCAACCTGGACCCGGCGCTGGTGTTTGCCCCCACCTCGGTTGTCCGGGCCCAGACCGAGCGGATCCTGGCGGAGGGCCGCCGTACCTCCGGGCACGTGTTCAACCTCGGACACGGTGTGCTGCCCGAGACCGACCCCGATGTCCTGGCCCGCGTCGTCGACCACGTCCACGAGGCCAGCGCCCGCTGACGTGCAGCTGCGCCGGCCGACCCGACGTGCCAGAGGCGCAGCTCGACGGGTTCGGTGCAGCTGCGACGCGGCGCGCGGCAAAGCGGCTCCACCGACGTGGCCCCGACCGGGCGACGACCCGGCCACGCTTCGGACCCGGACCTACGATCGACCGGTGACCACGCCCCGCACCGTCGCCATCGTCGGCGGCGGCATCGCCGGTCTCGCGGCGGCGCTCGAGGCCTCCCGGTCCGGCGCGACGGTCATCGTCCTGGAGGCGTCGCCTCAGCTCGGCGGGAAGGTCCGGGTGAGCGAGGTCGGCGGGTTGCCGGTCGACGAGGGCGCCGACGCGATGCTCGCCCGGGTGCCGTACGGCGCCGAGCTCGCCAGACAAGCCGGCCTCGGCGACGAGCTGGTGGCCCCGGCCGCCGGCCAGGCGTCGCTGTGGACCCGCGGCCGGCTGCGCCCGCTGCCCGCCGGCACGCTGATGGGCGTACCCGGGAACCTCGCGACGCTGGCCCGCAGCGAGGTGCTCAGCGCCCGCGGCCTGGCCCGGGTGCCACTGGACCTCGCGCTGCCCGGCTCCCCGGTCACCGAGGACATCAGCGTCGGCGAGCTCGTGCGACGGCGGCT
>ENA-OFCD01000097-OFCD01000097.1-metagenomes-genome-assembly--contig:-NODE-97-length-54830-cov-3.844509_pt1 | contig 54830 bp, 74 predicted proteins | sample MGYA00153392_OFCD01 | MGnify analysis MGYA00153392 | reverse complement strand
CAGGCACCAATTTTGTGACTTATTGTGATGCTAGTTTAGCCCATTGTATGTCCGGTGTAGCCGTTACCCCCGGCACTGTGGTAGGCTCCTGGGGTGATAGCTTGCAAGGTGAACCGAAGTCCACTAAATGGAACCTTGTCTGGTATCTGACTAAAGTGCCGGCCCAAGTTTATAGTTTCAGAATGCTTGTCATCATAGGTACTAAACGTGACGTAGACGCTAGCCTTAGTATTCTGGGGATGTTATGAAGCAAATAGATATTAAAAAAGTACTCATAGTTTTATATTTATCAATCTATCAGCACCCCACCGACAAAACTAAGTCTATCGTCGAATGTGGGTATGATAAAGCCGCACCAGACAGGCTTATAGTTGATACCGAAAGCCTTAACTCTAAACCAATTGAAAACTGGGTGCTGAAAGTTTGTAAACCTAAGGAGAACTTATGACATTTTATGCCTGTTATTGCCCCAGATTTAATGTGATAGTTTATTTGCCAGCAAAAGCTATCAATGATTTTAAACATTTAATTTTATTAGGTCAATTATGAAACATAAATATGTAGACTTAAAGTTTGTTGACCCCAGGAAATACACCTACGCCACCTACGGCGCCACCTACGCCGCCAACTACGCCACCTACGGCGCCACCTACGCCGCCAACTACGCCGCCACCTACGGCGCCTATGAATCTTTAAAAGAATCTATAGAAAAAACTGGGTTTTATTCTGTTTTTTATATTTTAAGTTTAAGTTTAACTAGTTTGGAGTAAAATGAACGATAATGCTAAAATAATTAAAACTATAGGATACGGTAGCTTCGAAGTCAGCTTATTACAGCTTGCTTCAGGAAGTTACTGTGTTATGACTGTTCAAGACGAGATTGAGACGTTTTCTGAGCCTATACGGGACTTTGCGAACGCCCTCTATGTATTCAATAATAAATTTATGGCTTTACAGGGGCACTAAAATAACCCTAAAGTTTATTATAACTTTGCCGATAAGTTATATAACAATAACAAAGGAGACCAAATGAACCATATTAATAAAATTAAAGTCAGGGGCAACAACTTCGAAGGGTATTATTATGACGAACTCGACAACAAAATTGAAGTTGACGGGGAATTCGACGTAGTAGATGGAGAAGTTATGCTTGTTTCTGTTGAGACAAATAAAGAATCAGTAGACCTTAAGTCTACGGTAGACGTTGGGGAGATTGAAGACGCCATCTCAAATTTAATCAATTTAGATGACTATACCTCAGAATACGACCATGAAGGAGATTTATAATGAACTCTAAAAACATAACAATTTTAATGAATATCTCAGAAAACGTGATCTTGCTGGCAAAACATGATGAGCCTGGTAAGGTATACTGGCTGGATACCCTCCGGGGCGCTGGAAGTGGCCCGTTTTCGTCTCTTTCTAAGGCGAATCTTGATTGGGCGATATCTTTTAAACAAGGGTATCAAAAATTAAGCTTGCAATCCCCAGTAAAAGCTAATACTATAGAGATAGACTTTGTGCTTAAACGTAGACTTTAGGAGCAAAATGAAATATCAACTTAACGACAGACCAGTAGAAGTCGAAGCAATTGACAGAAATAAAGATGGCTCAAAGTATATTACAAAAGCGGGCTACATCGACGGCAAGCAAGAAGAGCTCACTCATCATGAGCTAGATGATTTGCAGAATCTTTACGAGGACTGTGAAGAACTAAATGGGAGCTGGGGATGAACTTTAAACAACCTAGCGAGAGCTAAAGGGAGAGAATATGGCATTAGAGACATTAAAGGGCGTAACAAAACTTGGAAAATTTGACGTTATGTCAGAGCGACCAACGAAAGTAGACGGACAAACGGACTGGACTCTTTTTGATGAGCAGAGAAAAGCAACGCCGGTCTATATTGATCACGACGTTAATATGATTTCTTTTCGAATTCAGGACGGACCAGTTAAAGAAAGTGGACTGAACGGATGTCAGCTCGATACAATGATTGAAGCCGCAAAAATAATGCTCGAAGGATTAAATGCTAAGTTTCCTTGTCGTGAAAACTCTATGGCAATCACAAAGCTTGATGAGTGCCTACTATGGCTCGACAAAAGAACAAAGGACCGTGAAGATCGCGGTGTCGAAGGAGAAAATAAGCCATGAACGCATCAGCATGGTCAATAGTTTCGGGGTTTGCATTTGGAGTGGGCTTAGTTTTAGCAGTAGCATTCTGTAAGGTCGCTCTGCATTTGAGTTTATTAAACTAGATTTGTTTATGAGAGTGCTCTACGGACGAAGCTGAAGTCGAAAGACTCGGGTAGCACGGTGTAAATCCGTGATGGGTGGCGAGCGGTCGAGCACTCTCTCTTTTGTTGTTTTAGAGTGTACGCGTGAAGTTGTGAGTAGATTCACTAAGCACGCACCCTTCGCCTTTTCTTGAATGATTTGGCAGTACTGGGGAATGGGCCTTAAGCTCTTAGACGTAAGAGCCTGATGAGCGATGATAAAGCCGCCCGTCGTGAGAGTTGCGTCTCACACACTCGCTTTTGAAAGGGAATGAGGATGACTGAATCAGAATTAGATAGCGCCGCGAGAGAGTTTTGGGCATATTCCAAGAAGCCAGATGTCTCAAAGTTGGATTATGACCTTGTAACTAACTGAAATAATTGGCACTAAATAGCAGTTAGGGGTTATGGGGTTGCACCACATTTTGCAAGGAAACAAGTATGGATAAAAAACTGAAAATTGATCCAAAAAAAGTAGAGTACGACGGTCACAGTTTTCGACTAATAATCGAAGATGAAGCCTCTTTTCTTGAGCGACTAAAACAGAAACAGGGCGAAATTCTTGAAGATCTCAAGAAAACAGAAGATAAGTCAGGTTCTCCTGAGTCTGAAGACCAGTCTGCGGAAACAGACAGCGAAAAACAATCCAACTTAGACAAGGCAGTAAACGAAAAGACCAAAATGCTGTGTGAGGCGCTGGAGAAGATTGCAAAAGAGTATGATTACGATCTGGTCTACGGATATGCTCGCGAAGCTCCCGGGAATAAGGGGAGCGAAGTTTACCAAACAGACTAGGATCCTTCCTATATCTAATATAACTGCCCTTAAGATAATTGAAATAAAGTATTGACCTTTAGGATATATCGCGGTATTCTAGATTTGTAGCAACTATAACAAAGGAATAACAAATGAGCATTATTTATGGTATTTTTGGTCTGTTGTGTATATTATACTGCGTTAACACCGCGATAGTGTACTTTGCTAACAAGTATGTTAGTGCTCCTCAAAAAAAGCCTACTTTAAAGAAGTAAAATTCAACGGTACGACCAAGGGTAGAGCCTAGAGATATCCTCAAAGCCTACCCTGACCGGCTATAACGCTGCCTATTCAGGTGAGATCGCGGCTAACCCTAGCGATCATAAAGCGTTATAGAGGATAGCATATGGCTAATCGCAATTTCCCCAGTAATAAGGTCTATAATCAACATACAATGATGGTCCAATTGGATTGTCAGATCGCAATAGGCGCTTCTGGGGCCGTAAGTTCATTCTATGGCAAAGGTATTAACGCCGTAGCTAGAATGGCTACTGGCATCTACCGTATCCAACTTCAAGACAACTATCAAGCTTTAATTCAGGTAGACGGCAGTGTGGTCTCCCCTCTTACGGGAGCCGCCGTAACGGCCGGTACTTTCGTAATCGGAACACCTTACCGTATCACTACTCTAGGTACTACTAATTACAATGCCCTCGGCCTCCCCGCGGGATTAGCCCCTGCGATCGGCCTAGTTTTTGTGGCCACTGCGATCGGCACTGGCACTGGTACAGCTACGGCTATCGGCAACTCCGGTATTTCAGGCATCGAGTGTCTAAATCTTAATACAGGGAACGCTGTTTCTGGAATGTTGTCTAACCAACCAGCTATCAATAATCAGGGTGGGTATATTTATATCCAGACATTGTCCCCAACAAGCACTAGCATTACAACCAACATTCCGGCGAACCCCGCTTCAGGTTCGAGCGTCAACGCAGTTATTATCCTTTCTAATTCTTCGGTACAATAACAATAACCCCTTGATTTCAGGAGGTTATCTTGTCTTTACCAGGAATCCCTACTAATTTTGTTGTGCAGACTGGCAATGGTCAAAACTTAGCCTCGTGGAATCAATCCGCCGGGGCTACGTCTTACCTCGTCCAGCGCAGTCTCGACAATATCACTTACTCCACTATAACAACTATCTCTGGCAGCCCATTAGCTACCAGTTATCTCGATATTGCAGTAACCCTAGGCGTCCAGTACTACTACCAAGTTGCAGCGAGCAATCTGTCGGGCATTAGCGGCTTCACTGTGCCTCAAGCAGTAGTCCCCACCCCCACAGGCGAAATAAGCCTAGGAGCGCTAAGGTTAAAAGCTGTACAACGAGCCGACTTAGTCAATTCTAACTTCGTCAGCGTGTCTGAGTGGAACAGCTATTGCAACCAGGCTATGTTCGAGCTTTACGATTTGCTTGTGACGGTGTATGAGGATTACTACATAGCCCCGCCGATCACTTTTAGCTCCGTACCAAGCCAACAACTGTACCAGCTTCCTAATGGGTCTAATACCTTCCAGAATCAAGCAGGTCAAACTTTCGTACCCCAGGCCTTTTATAAGCTTACCGGGGTAGATCTCTCGTTAAACACGTCCCAGAACGCTTGGATTACGCTTAACAAATTCAATTTCATCGATCGAAACAAATATGTCTACCCAACTGCAGGCTCTACAATCTACGGGATGTATAACACCCAGTATCGGGTCATAGGCAATAACATCGAATTTATTCCTTACCCCGCCTCAGGTCAGAAGTTCCAACTATGGTATATCCCTAGATTAACTGAACTTTTACAAGACACTGACACAACTACGGTAGGCATCTCCGGGTGGGCTGAGTATATCATCGTAAAAGCAGCTTATTACGCTTTAACTAAAGAAGAGTCAGACACAACGAGCCTTGTGCAGCAACTAATAGCCTTGACGACTCGAATCGAGCAGTCAGCGGCTAACCGTGATGCTGGGCAGCCTGATACTATCTCTAATACCCGGAATGCTAATAACATCTGGGGTACAGGGTCGGGCTTCGGGTCTGGGGCAGGTTTCTAAGTGATTGAGTTTATTGTGATTTGTGTTGTTATTTTAATTTATCTTGTTTACTTCGTGGAGTCCGAGTGAGCTTACCCCAAAGACTAACTTTAATTGATATGCAAAACAGATGGGGCAGCGCACTAGACCCGGTCGTAAACAATCCTATCGTCCAGGGTGTCCAGCTAACAAACCAGGCTTTAGTTGTTGGTGCCAATTCAATTAATCATAAACTAGGAAGAAAACCTCTAGGCTATATTATAACAGGCATGCACGGAAGTTATTCTCAAATTTATGATACCCCAAGCTTAATGCCTAATCTAACCCTTGTACTACACGCTTCTGCTATTACTAGTGTAGACGTCTACGTTTATTAAGGAAGTTCATGGCTACTATTAATGTTACACCCCAAATGAGTTTACCCGTTCCTATCCCAGGCCGAGAATCAGGACCTCAGTATAGTATTGATATTACTAACTGTTTTACTATTCTAGACTCTCATACTCACGCTACGGGTTCCGGTGTTCAAATCACTCCTTTGGCCATCAACATCAACTCTAACTTAACTTTTGCGGGGTACTCTGCCACAAATTTAGCGGCTACTTCTTATGCTACCCAGTTAGCTAATAGTGCTACTTCGGGTTCAGTATTCGTTAAACTCGGCACTGAATCCACCCCTTTGCCCGACCTATTCTATTATGACGGGACTAACACGGTTCAGATCACTTCTGGCGGGGCTATCGCAGCTACAGCGGCAGCTATCCCCGGCGAAAGTTATGCTGGCGGCACTTTTACTTGGAAACAAGGCGCAGGCTCAACCACACCCGCTAACTTCGACGTTGGCTCGGTGACAGTTAGGCCTAATACAGCTGGTACAAGTAACGGCGTGACACTCACCCCCCCAATCTCTATCACCTCAGCCTACACCGTGGCTCTCCCAGTGCTCCCCTCGGTGTCAACAAGCTTCATAGGCATTGATGTAAGCGGCAACATGACGGCTACACTGCCTATTTTGGGCAGCCTTACTACGAGCAATCTAAGTGTAACGGCGGGTATCGTAGGCACCCAGCTTTCTGGGACTGCGGGCATCATTGGGGGTCAGATAGCTAACACCACAATTACAGCCAGTAAAATTGTAGCCGGTACTATAACTAACAATGAGATTAGCACTTCTACCCTTGACTTCGGTAACTGGTCAGCCTCGATTACTAATGTGGTTAATGTGAGCTCAGTAGGTATGGCCGGCCAGTTTATACGTGTCGGTACTAAAGTATCCTGTTCCGGAGTTATTACCTATGTGCAGGGGGCCGGGGTTGGTAGCTTCAATTTCTATTTACCCCTTGCTCCCGCAGCTAATTTTAGCTTAGCTCAACAAGCCGGAGGTACAGCTTTGAACTATAGTGGTGCGTTTAGCACCTACCCCCAGTGCGTAGCTTTATCCGCCGGTATTGGTAGTCAACTAGGGGCGGCTACTACTTATGATGGGGGCTCAGCCGGTGCGGCTCATGCTTTAGCTTTCACTTTTATGTATTCTTTATAAGGACTTATGTTAACCAAGACGCCTATCAACATAAATTTCGGACAAGGATTAGACACTAAGTCCGATCCTTACCAGGTACACGTAGGAAAGTTTCTACAGTTGCAGAACTCTGTATTCGATACTGCGGGTAGACTAACTAAGCGTAATGGTTTTAATAGCATAACTAATTTACCTAATATAAACCAGACTACGATTACAACCCTGAATAACAATTTAATCGCTACAGGCTCAGATTTATTCGCGTACTCCCAAGATACCAACCAATGGATTGACAAAGGTAGCATCCAACCTGTTCAGTTATCTGCCCAGACCCTCGTTCGGGCCAGTACCAGCCAATCGGGCCAAGACGCCGCTGTGGCTAGTAATGGGCTCATCTGTACAGTGTATATGGACAACTCGGCTGCATATTTTCAGATATCAGACTCTAGTACGGGCACCCAGATTCGATCTAGAACGAGTATCGCTAGTATTGATTTAACCTCTACCGCGACGAATGCCCCTAGAGTATTCGTTGTCGGGAACTCCTTCGTGGTGACTTATTTAAGCTTGGTCGCAGCTACCCCTCATTTACGTTACATTCCTATCCCAACCGCTAACCCAAACGCTATCCTGGGCTCAGCTTCTTTAGACATCGGCACATCTGTCGCGGGCATTAATGCGGGGTATGATGCAGTAGTAGTCAATAACACGCTTTATTACGCATGGGCGGCAAGTTCGATCTCAGTTCGAATGAATCTGTTACCTTCTACTTTCGTGTCCCCCTCAAGCATCACAACTAGCTCTACCCATTCAGCAACCCAAATGTCGGTGACTGTAGACAATTCGAACCCAGCTAACCCGACTATTTGGACTACGTTTTATGACGCGGCTACTTCAGCGGGTTATACAGTTGCTTATGACTCCACTTTAACGGTAGTTCGCCGCGCAGAACTCCAAACTATTACTGCTACCAATACGAGCCACATCACCAGCTCTGCTTCGGCTGGAGTTTTAACTTTATTCGTAGAAGTAAATAACACTTACGCGGTTCCTTACCCAACCAGTAATGTTAAGTCCGACTATATTACTAAGCAGCTTGTGACTACCGCAGGGTTGTCGGGCTCTCCCGTCGTTGTGCTCAGGTCAGTAGGCTTGGGAAGCAAGAGTTTCATAGTAAACTCAACTATTTATATGCTAGCCGTGTATGACGTGACGACTTCCGGTACCGAGAGTTCGAATGAACCTACTTATTTCTTGATAGACTCTTCTGGCAACATCTACATGAGACTTGCTTCAACGAATGCGGGCGGGTATGTTGGGGGACAGGTCTTACCGAGCGTCTCCAGCCTGAATAGTAGTATGCTTGTACCATATTTGATTAAAGATTTTCTTGCAGCGGTTAACAAAGGGTTCGCAACGGGCTTACCCGCGAATGGCGTTTACACTCAGACGGGCATCAACCTAGCTACTTTCACAATAAATACTGTCAACCAGTACTCAAACGAGATCGCCGGTGCTTTACACCTAACAGGCGGGCAGTTGTGGGAGTTCGACGGGGTAAAACCAGTTGAGCAGGGCTTCCAAGTCTACCCTGAGGCGACCGCTGGCGCCACTTCAGCGGTTGGTGGGTCGATAGACAAGGCTCAGGCTTATTACTATTCTTTTACTTACGAATGGACAGACAACCAAGGCATGCTTCATCGTTCTGCCCCTAGCATACCCCTAGTAGTCACAACGACGGGCACCGCTAGCACCAACACTCTGTACGTACCCACTAACAGGCTTACCTATAAAGTCACCCCTAACCCCGTTAGAATCGTAGGCTATCGCTGGTCTACTGGCCAACAAGTTAGCTACCAATTCACTAGTATCACTAGCCCTGTGGTGAATGATCCTACGGTAGACTATGTAACGATTGTTGATAACAACCCAGATTCTATTGTCCTAGGCAATACAATCCTTTATACTACTGGCGGCGTTGTCGAGAATATAGCAGCCCCAGCTTCCGTGGCTAGTTGTTTATATAAAAATAGACTGTTCTTGGTTGATGCTGAAGATAGAAACTTACTCTGGTATTCGAAACAAGTAATCGAGGCGGTGCCGGTTGAGATGTCAGATTTGTTCACAATCTACGTTGCCCCTACTTCGGGCGCACAAGGCAGTACAGGTCCTACAACCGCTCTCTCTGCGATGGATGACAAACTCATCGTATTCAAGCGAGACTCTATCTATTATATTACAGGTTCGGGTCCCGATAATACGGGATCTAGTAACGACTTCTCTGATCCCATATATGTTACAAGCAGCGTCGGGTGCTCAAACCCAAGCTCAATCGTGCTCATGCCAAGTGGTATCATGTTCCAGTCTGATAAAGGAATCTGGCTGTTAGGTCGAGACCTTACGACTAATTACATCGGCGCAGCCGTAGAAGCATACAACTCAAACGTAGTAGAGTCTGCAATCGCCATCCCCGGCACTAACCAAGTCAGATTTATCCTGAACTCTGGAATAACTTTGATGTATGACTACTACTTTGAGCAGTGGGGTACGTTCTCAAACATTTACGCTATCTCCGCCACTTTGTATAATGGAGCGCATACTTACCTGAATAAGTTCGGGGTTGTTTACCAAGAGACTCCTCAAACGTATTTAGATGGATCTACCCCGGTTTTAATGTCGTTCCAGACTAGCTGGATTAATCTAACTGGTATCCAAGGATTTCAGCGCTTCTATTTTATGTATCTTCTTGGGACGTATTATACCCCTTATACTTTGAATGTTCAGCTAGCTTATAATTATTCTTTAAGTGCAAGCCAATCAGTCATCGTAAAACCTGATAATTATTCGCCTAACTGGGGTGGTGACCCCGTATGGGGCAGCTCTACCCCTTGGGGTGGACCAGGCAACGTATTCGAAGCTAGGGTGTTCCCTGAGACTCAGAAATGCGAAACTTTTCAAGTCACCGTGAATGAGCTCTACGACCCTAGCCTTGGTGTAGCATCTGGGCAAGGCCTAACTTTGTCGGGTCTTAATTTAGTCGTTGGAGCTAAAAAAGGTTACCGCGTTCAAAGCGCAGGAAAATCATTCGGTTAGTCAACTATATAACAGTTGTGAGGGTTATGAGTCTGTATAGTGAGTACCTACTTGAGCGCACTAGTATACAAATAATTGAAACTCCTCAGGGTTTTATTACTTTTAAGTTTAATTCGGATAACTCTTGCTATATCGAGGACTTATACGTAAAACCCGAGTTCCGACGTAGTCACGTTGCTAGCGAACTTGCAGACCAGGTCTGTGTAATAGCTAGAAGTAAAGGGTGTACTAAGCTTTTAGGCTCAGTAGTACCTTCAGCAAAGAACTCAACCGCGAGTATGCTAATTTTGGCTGCTTACGGCATGAAGTTGTCTCGTAGCATGAATGACTTTATAGTCTTCGAAATGGAATTATAATGGGCGGTCTCAGTTCAATGTTAGGTCTTTCCGGCGGTCTCAACGGTTCCGGTCAGAATGTCACTAATCCTTATAACACCCAGGATGCTTCTACTGCTACCCAGTCCTCTCAGCAAGCTCTACAACAACAACAAGCCTTCCTTCAAGCTACCCAAGCTCAGAACGGACTCGGCAACCAAACTTCAGTTTATAATCAAATGCAAGGTGTCGCTAACGGCACTGGCCCTAACCCTGCTCAAGCTGCTTTAGCTCAATCTACGGGTGCTAACGTAGCCAACCAGGCCGCTTTAATGGCGGGGCAACGCGGATCTAGCGCGAACGTCGGGCTTATGGGCAGACAAGCCGCAATGCAAGGTGCAAACATCCAGCAACAAGCCGCCGGTCAAGGCGCTACAATGCAAGCCAACCAATCACTTAACGCTTTAAACAACATGGGCTCAATCGCAAACACCCAAGCAGCCCAACAAGCAGCCGCTACAACCGCTAATTCTAGCGCTACTCAAGGTGAACAAGGCCAAGTCCTGGGAGCTATCGCTAACCAGAATACAGCGGCTTCCGGTCTTGCTGGAAAGTCTATGGATCAACAAGCAGCCCTTATGGGCAGCGTAGCTGGTGGTGCGGGGGCAGCAATAGGACTAGCACAAGGCGGCAAAATACCTCGTTTTGATGACGGAGGCTTCGTTCCTTATGATCCAGGAAGCGAGCCTCAGACTCAGGCACCTGCAGCCGCTCCAGCAAAAGGTGGCGGAGGGGGCGCCTCTGAGATAATGAAGCTAGCCCCTCTCTTGGCGGCGGATGGCACCGGAATCATCGGGAGCCCCATATACTCAGCTGCGGGCGCTGCATCAGATCCTTATGCAGCGGAACGCATGCAATATGGTCAAGGTCTAGCTGCTCCAGCAAACCAGCCTGATATTATGACTCAAGCCGGCGCTCAGGCTTTAAATTCTCAGATACCAGGTGCAGCTCAAGGGCCTAAATCGAACGTCGGCAAACATTTTGCGAGCAATTTAACAGGATCGGCGGCTACAGGTAACGCGATTGGATATGGACTCGGTAAAGGCTTCCAAGCTATTGGAAATATGTTTAAGTCGTCTGCACCGACAAAAACGAACGCGAGTCCTGATAATACGCCACAAACTGCCCCTAGTTCTCCTATGCCTACAGATGATGAAGGCTCCTCTATGGCAGCTAAAGGCGGCAAGGTACCTGCGATGGTATCCCCCGGTGAGAAATACCTGGATCCTAAAGCAGTTCAGAAAGTTAAGTCGGGAGCCGATCCAATGTCAGTCGGTGAGACCATACCAGGTAAACCGGTCGTCGGCGGCGCTAAAAACGATTATGCAAACGACATCGTGTCCAAAGATTTAGATGAAGGCGGTCTAGTTCTTCCTAGATCCGTAACCCAATCTAAAAACCCAGAATGGGCAGCGCATCAGTTTGTTCGCGCACATATGGCTAAAGGCGGGTTAGTCGGTAAAGCTCCTAAAAAAGGTAAAAAATAATGTCAATCAAATTAGACTTAACTAAGTTCAAACACCTTAAATCAGACGAGAATTCAACTACACTCCAACATAAAGACGGACATAAGTTAGTCATCGCGAATAAAGCTTTACACCCTGAGTCCCAGGCTGCTTTAAAAGCTCTCTCAAACATCTCGAAACAAGATGCAACAAATCTTCAACAAGATTCTATGAAACACCAGTCAGACCAGAAGATGGCTAACGGTGGGCAGCCCGAACCTACCGCAGGACGAGGGTCTGCTACAGTCGGCGGGACTTATGTTCCTTCTAGGGGCGGCTCTAGTTCTACTTCCGGGCGCTCTACGGGAATCTCGGGCGCAGACATTACTAAGCCTAGCACCTGGTTCGCGGAAGGTGGTAAAGTCGCTAAATACTGCCAATATTGTGGTAATGGTACCCACGAAGGCGCTTGCGACATGTTAGCCGATGGTGGGAAAGTGGCAGACAAACCTTCCCCTAAGCCAGAGAAACCTGTCGGAACTACTTTAAACTACCCAGACATGCGCAAAGAATATATAGACAAAAATAAACGTAAACATTATGCTAATGGTGCTACAGATGTTCAGCCAGACTCGCCGGAAGCAATGATGCGCGGTGTGCCGGACTTATCTGATCCCGCTCCAATTGGTGTAAAACCTCTGCCCGAGAAGTCCCCACAAGACCCAGATAGGGAAGACACTAAGCGTTATTATGACAAGTTAGCGGGCAAACCTGACTTAACTGAGGGCACCGACGTCTACATGAACCCCAGTAAAACATTCTCAAAAACAAACGGTCAACCTGAAAACTTCAGTAAAGACCTTTGGGAGCAAGCTAAACGGGATCGTGATGCTACTTTAGCCCGACAAGAAAAAGCAACCCAAGAAACAACGGCAGCCGCCGGACAAGATAATCAAGCTAGGGCGGACGCGGGATTACCGACCGCACCTATCCTAGCTCCACCATCTGCAATGTCGCCTACAATGCCTCAACAGAACGTGACAGATAGTTATTCACAGTCTCCACAAAGTTCTGCACAATCGGGTCAGCCCGGTCAACCAGGAGCAGACCCTGCCGCTGCACCACAAGGCTCAGGCGTCGACACGTCAAACCCTCAAAGCATGTTTCAGTCGGGCGTTAACCAACAGATGGCCGGTATCCGCCAAGGCGCAGTAGCCCAAGGTAACCTGGGACAAGCTCAATCTCAAATTTTAGACAACCAAGTAGTCAACCAACAAAAAGTTCAACAACATTTCTCAGATTCGTATGCCAATCTTGAAAGTGAACGTCAAAACCATATGCAAGATATTAAAGATGGGTACATCAACCCTGACCAATATTGGACGGGGGATAAGGACGGCAACGGTAGCCACAGTAAAATTATGACGGGCATCGGCATGATTATGGCAGGTTTTAACCCCACCAATAGTCCTAACGCGGCGATTAATTTCGTTAAATTCCAAATGGAACAGAATCTTAAAAGTCAGGAAAAGAATTTAGACAGTAAAAACAATCTTTTAGCTGCTAACTTAAAGCAATTCGGTAACCTAAAAGATGCTACCGAGATGACGAGACTTATGCAGCACGACGTCGTGGCTAACCAGCTTCAATCTGCCGCAGCTAACGCGGCTTCCCCCGTGGCAGCCGCAGCCGCTCAACAAGCGGCCGGTCAGTTACTTCAATCAGCAGCGCCGCAAGCTATGACTTTCGCTATGCAGCGCGCTATGATGAACATCGGTAATGACCCTCATTCAACTGGCTCCCAAAAAGAACAACAAATGGATGGCATGATCAACATGCTTAGAGCCCGAGACCCGAGCAAAGCTAAGGAATTTGAACAACTTAGAGTCCCAGGATATGACAATTTCGCTAAAGTACCAGTGCCTCAAGAAGCTAGAGATCAAATCCTGGCTCACAACATTCTCGACACCAAGGGTAGGGACTTGCTTGACTTCGCGCAGAAACACGTGGGCAGTTTAGATCTTAGCACTATCGCACAAGGCAAAGTAAAAGCCCATGAAATGACTAGTTTTTTGAATAGCTCAATGGGTGCGGGAGCGATGACACAAGATAGGCGCGAGTATATGGAAGCGCAGCTCGCTCAAGATCCCACTAAGTTCTTAAACGAATTTCGTGGTGACAACTCTAAACTACGAGAAGTATTAAGCTCAAACATGATGAGAAAATCTACACTCGAACAAAGTTTAGGCCTTCACCCTACAAACGCGCCTCAACCTATATCGGGCCCTTCCTCTGGACCTAAAGAAGGTCAAACAGGCGTTCAAAAATCGACAAATAAGCCTATCGTATTCAAAAACGGGGCTTGGAGACTACAATAATGGATATCTCACCTGACGATGTACAGGTAGACGCGGCCCCTCAAGTCGCGGCTGCCCCTATGTCACCACAGCCTCAGTCCCCCTCGCCAACTTCATCTCTTAGCGCGACCGACGCTATTTCAGCGGATGACGTTCAATCGGATGCTGATACTTACGGCGGGGCAAGCCAGACTTTTAAAGCTGGTCTCGAGGGCGCTGGCAGGGGCTTACTCGGCCCGGTAGCTCCAATGATAGAAGAGAGAATGCTTGGGGTCAAACCTAAGGACATGCTCGGGCGTGAAGAGGAGCACCCTATCGCGCAGGGTGTAGGGGAAGCGGCTAGCTTAGTCGGCGGGGCTCTTACTGGCGTTGGCGTCGGTGGTATTATGTCTAAGTTTGGTGAAGCAGCGGGAGCCGCGACTAAATTAGGCGAAGCGGGAAGTTACGTAGCTAGAGTAGGATCTTCAATAGCATCCCAAGCCGCTGAAATGGCCGTCCTTCAAGGGAGTAATGAAACTGCTAAAATGATTATGAACGACCCTAACACCAGCTCTGAGTCTGCAATCGCTAACATCGGACTAGCAGCCGCCATGGGTGGAGCAACGGGAGCGTTTATCACGGGGGCAGTGTCTCCTTTATGGTCGGCCACAATCGGACCTAAAATTGAACAAGGGTTAACCGCTTTAAACGACGCGGTTAATGGTGGCAATATGAAGCCACCTGAGGCTGTAATGGGCGCCTTTAAAGAGCTGGGTATGGAACCTAGCAGCGTTATTAAAGCTTCATTATCCGGCGACCCTAAAATGCAGGAAGTGGCCCGAAACTTATACAGGGCTAAGCATGTAGGGTTTATGAATGAACTCGAATCTCTCCCCGAAGCAGCCCAAAAAGCAGTAGGTGAATCTCTTGGTATGCCTTTAGAAGACATCACCCATTATTCAAAGGCAGACGCGGGCACGGAAGCTCGGGAAACATTCCTGAGCGAGATGCAGGAAAAATATGGACCTATCGCCGAGAAACTAGAACAAAGGGACGAGTTAGCAAAACAGATTGATGTTTCAGATGAGGAGCGCAGATCTTTTGCTAATCGAATCATGGAGAAAGCAGTGAGTAAAGATGGTGTAGGTACTGACTCTCCCTACTATAAGATTTACTCAGACTATGCCCAGCGTATCTTGGCTCAAGACAATGTCGCCGGATTAGACAGACTTAAAACTGAGTTGTTTAATATAAACTCGATGGATCGTAACGCCAAAAACGCCCATATGAATATTCGCAGTCTTATTAATGACTTTCAAGAACAGCAAATCAGTAAGATTTCTGGACAACTCGGCAAAGATATGGCCGATATTAATCCTACAGAAATAATTAGATTAAATGAACAGGCGAAACTCGGTTCAGCTGGAGCTAAACTAGCGGAACGTGAAAATGCTCGAGCCCAGGCGGAAACTCAAAGATCTATTGCTAATGGCAAACAAATAGGTGCGGGGGTTATAAATGAGCGTGCCGAAGTCAATCGTCAGTATGCCGAATACAGAAAAATGATGGACGAGCTTACAACCCATACTGGGTTAGGTAATTTCAAAGGGACGGGTACACTTAAAGCTAAACTAAGTGCTAAATTGTCTCCTGAAGACTTCTTGGCTAAATTTAGTCCTAAAGGAAACTCTGAGGCAATTCCTTTCCTTCAACAAAACTTCCCTAGTACAGCGAAAAAAGTTCAAGAAATGGAGACTAAAAATTTCCTTTCTCCTCACATAAAGTCAGACATGGGTGGATTAGCTATTAATTATAAGACTTTAAACAACTCGGTAGAAAAAGGAATGAAGGGCTCACCTGAATACATGGACTACGTGTTGCCTAATGGCAGCCTTCAAAAAATCCAATCTGCTAAAATTATAAACGATGCAATGTCCGGTGTAACGGGGATTAAAGACTCGGGCACGGCGGGCAATCTGGGTAAAGTATTCGACCACATAGGCGCAGGAGCGGCAGGCGCGACTGCCTGGATAGCAGGAACTAATCCAATTTCTGGTATGATAGCAGGGGAGATGGCGCAGCGTTTGACTAAAGACGTCCCAGAAGCTATTAAACTAGCTCTCCTTAAACATATGGGCACCGACAAACCAGTATCAGGTTCGGGGTTTAAAGCAGCCGTAGATTTCATCCACAATACTATTAAAGGTCAGAACGCTTTAGGTAATGCAACTAAAGCTGTATTCAAGTCGGGCGCACAAGTTCTCGCGTCAAGTCAGATGCCTAACCAAGCAGACAGAGACAAATTGGATAAAATAGTTTCAAACGCTCAGAACAACCCGGATAAAGAAATGAATTCAGTGACCAACGGTAAAACTGGTCACTATTTTCCAGACCATCAAGCCGCATTAACCGAGAACGTAGTAAAACAAACTACTTATCTAGCGAGCTTAAAACCACAACCAACTAGACCTAGCCCTTTAGACAGAGAAATACCCCCCACATCGGATAAACTTGCTCGGTATAACAGAGCTTTAGATATTGCTACGAATCCACTAGTCGTTCTGAATCATTTGAAAGAGGGCACACTTCAGGCTACGGACCTTCAAGACTTGAAACAACTGTACCCTAGCTACTACAACAATGTAGCTCAGAAGCTAGCTAACGAGATGCAAAACACGCATTCAGATGAAGACGCTATCCCGTATCAAACTCGAATGGGTTTAAGTTTGTTGCTAGGTCAAGCAGTCGATTCTAGTATGCAGCCTAGCTCAATCCAAGCGGCTCAACCCCAGCCTAAACCTTCCCCAGGCCAAGGTCCTGCTCAAGGGGCGGGGGGCAAGTCTGTGAAGTCATTAGGTAAATCGGCTAAAATGGCCCAAACTCCTACCCAGACGGCTGAGTCAGATCGATCAGACCGCAGAAAATAACAACTAAAGTCCCCTAATAGCTAGAACTTATCCGTTCTAACCTTACAAGGGGGCTTAATGCCAACGAAAAACAGTCTATTTTCTCCTACGCCGGTATTAAGCGCACAATCAATGGCCGCCACGTTCATCTCACCCGTGATGTCGGTCCAATTCCTTGACAACTTAATGATCCAAATCGTAGCCACCGGAACTCCTTCTGGTACTTTTGCCGTCCAAGGCTCAAACGACTACAATGTTAACATTAACCCTCAAACGACTAACTGGGTTAACTTACCCCTTTCAGGTGTTCCCACCCTGAGCGGAAGCCCCGACACAATTGACATCCAGATGACCCAGATTGCTAGCCCTTTTATTCGCGTAGTTTACACAAGAACAGCCGGTATCGGCGCTTGTACTATCTGGCTCGCAGGAAAGGCAGTTTAATGTCTCAGTTTTATACTTATCCTACAAGCTCAATCACGGCTACCAATCCTTCGACCGGAACAAACGGATCCCCCGCGCCAACTTCTAGTACTGAGGTGGCAGGAATCGGTGCTGATGGTAATTTACACCCGATAAGTGTAGACAACACAGGCAACCAAAACGTAAATGTTATTTCAAGCACGCTTCCAGCTGGAGGTGCGACTTCTGCGCTACAAACAACGGGTAATACTTCTATAGCTAGCATAGACACAAAAACTCCAGCCCTAGGCCAAGCTTTGGCTGCGGCTTCTAGACCAGTTGTGCTTACGGCTGCTCAAATAACAGCTTTAACGCCATTATCTAATGTGACGGTCACGCCTTCAGCGGCTGTCCTCGCATCGGGGACACTTTTAGCTGCAGGCGTGTTATTTACTCAGGATTGCTCACAATACCAATCAGCTAGCACTCACTTAACCTCGCTTCCGGCTGGCAACGTGGTTACGTTTCAGATCTCAAATGATAACGTCAACTGGTATTCATGTGCATGTATGCCGGGTGGCGATCTGACGAGCATCCTCACAACAACGGCGACGCTTGTTGGTTCCTACACGACTCAATTAAACTCACGCTATTTTAGAGCGAATGTAACGACCTATACTTCAGGCACGATCACAGCTACTGCTTATTTTAAAAACTTTGGGAACTCACCGAATTCTGTCGGCGGATATGTTTCAGCTTTAACTCTAGATGGCTCGGGCAATGCTGTAACAAGTACAAGTGCGGCGCTCGACATTAACTTAAAAAGTAGTTCTATTACTGTCCCTGTTAGTATGGCCTCAACTCCAACGGGTGCCGCAACCGCTGCAAACCAAGCAACGGAAATTAGTAGCTTATCAACGATTGCGACAAACTCCGGCACCCAAGCGACTTCTGCATTACAGACGTCTGGCAACGCTAGCTTAACCACCGTCGCCACTAATTCTAGTGCTACTCAAGGCACGGTAGCGGCGGGTGTAGCAGCGTCGAAAGCAGATCTAATTGCAGGCCAGTTTAACACGACTTTGCCGACGCTGCTTACCGGGCAGCAAGCAGCTGTTCAAGTAGATTCAAGCGGACGGCTTATTCTTGGTACTAGTGCTGCTACGATTGGGACAATAAATCTCGCAGCGGCCCAAACTCTAGCGACTGTCACCGCAGTAACCTCGATCACTAACGCATTACCCATAGGCACTAATACTATCGGCGCTGTCATTAGTGCTGGCTCGGCCGGTGTGTCAAACGCTCCCATTCAAAATTTGTATGGTACTACTAACATCACGACTGCCGCTTACGTTCAATTAGTCGCCTCAACGACATCTGCAACAAACTATTTAGATATTTTTGATTCAAGTGGCCAAGCAATGATTCTGGCAACGGGTGCGGGCGGTTCAGAAGTTATTTTAGCTTACGTGCCCCCAGGCGGAGACCAAATTCGCGTACAGATCCCTGCAGCAACTAGAATAGCTTATAAAGCTTTGAGTGCAAACGCTACCACCGGGTATTTACTCGTAAACTTTTGGAAATAACATATGCCTAATTCGCCTACACTGTTTGGACCAAATTCTAAAGGTATTAATTTACAAGAAGGACTTATTCAGCCGTCTGGTATTTACAACCAGTTCAATGGTCGTAAAAACTATATTACGCTTGGTGACTTTGAGAATGGACTCGCAACGGGTTGGAATGCGGTTGGGATAGCTTCCCTTACCAACGGTCTACCGACATCGGTTGGTTCGGGTGGCACGGCGTTTACAACTGTTAACGGGGGTAGTGCCGTAGGTGTTAATACTACTGCCCCGGCGGTTGTTTCTTCCGGCCAGTTGAGCGGCCTTTACAGTTTAAATTTAGCAACCTCGGGTGCCGGCACTATCGGCGACATGTATATTTCAAACGCCTACAACATCGACATATCTGATCAAGCAAAAGTTCTGAACATTTCATTCAACTACAAAGTTATCACTGGTACCCCTAACTTATCAGGCACTAGTGTAAATACGTATGCTGTTGCAGTTTACGATTTAGTAACCAATGCATGGCTTCCAGTCGTCGGAGCATTCAATTTAGTACAAAGCACGGGAGTCGGAATCTTTACCGGAACCATCCAAACTAATTCTAATACAGTTGGATTACAATTAGCGGTATATTCTCCTGTAGCCCCCACAGCTGCTTCATCTTTATACCTGGACGATTTCTTTTTAGGAAGAACTCCAGTTGCGACGGGTGCTTCGATGAGTGATTGGGTTTCGTATACTCCGACTTTTGTGGGGCTTGGAACTGTATCAAGCCCTGTTACTTATTGGCGCAGAGACGGCGATACACTAGAAGTCGTTGGCAAAGTAGTTTCGGGCACCTCAACCGCAGTTGCTGTTAGCATTTCTCTCCCATCAGGACTAGTTGGTGATGGAAATAAATTTGCTGCTTCATCTCAAATTCTAGGCGAGTTTCAAGGGCTAGACGGTGCCGCTGTATGGACTCAATCTGCCGGAGCAGTCGGATGGGTGTTTGGTAATTCTGCAAATCCTGTGAATGTTAATTTAGCTTTGGCTTCTGCTTCCACAACGACTCTAGGTGCATCGCTCGGAAACGCACTGATAAGCAGCGGACAATCGATAACTTTTAAATTTCGCATTCCAATAGTAGGCTGGTCATCGAACACAGTTCAGTCGAGTGATAGTTTGCAGCAAGTCGTGGCCTCACAGCTTACAACTTTAAGCTCTACAACAATCACAAGTGGAACAGCTCTAGCTTTCACGACAACTACGTATGACCAAACAGGCTCGCTAAGCGGCGGCACCACATTTATAGCCCCAGTTAGTGGATTTTACGACGTTAGCGTTGGAGGTATTTTTACTTCTGCTGCATCTATTAACTTAAACCTTAACGTAAACGGATCTTCACGCGTTGCAAATATGATCACGCTTAATGCTACAATTAGGCTTTCAGCAAGCGCGCAAGTAAAAGTAAACGCTGGCGACACGATCACTCTTTCACCAGGGGCAAGCGGTACAGCGGGAGATACAAATGGCTGGGTAGTTTTCAAGCGCGTAACTGGCCCCGCAGTAGTCCAAGCGACAGAGAGCGTGAATGCTCGTTACACAGCTACCTCTACAACGCCTACAGGTTCATTTGGCGCCGTGGTATTCTCAACAAAAGACTTTGACTCTCACTCGGCATATAGCGCGGGTACGTATACGATTCCCGTCAGCGGAAAATACAATATAAACTCAACTATGCAGGTGGCCGCAGTCACTATGCCGGCGAGTTCAAACAACGTCATAGCTATATTTAAAAACGGCACTCAAGTTGACCAAATGAATTATTTAACTCCGGCAACAATGAACGGACTCGGCATAACATTGCAAATAGTTGACACAATTTCTTGTTTGGCCGGAGACTTAATAACAATACGAGTTATTGTCGGCGGTACAACTCCAGCAATAACAGGCGCAAGCACATCATGCTCCTTTTCAATCTCAAGGGTAGGTAATTAATGAAAAATAGTTCGGTAACAATTCTCTCAGGGCCTAGTACAGGGAACATCACGGGAATCGCATACAACGTGGGTCAGATCGTGTCCGCTTCGTTCGTACCAGCCTCAGGCGCCGATGCTACTATAGCAGGAACCGTGAAGCTACAATGCAGCAACGACAATCCTAATTCAATTGGTAAGGGTACCCAGTTAGGTACAGCGTTTGTTCCTACAAATTGGGCAGATATCCCCAACGCTACCTCGACAATTGCTGCGGGAGCTGGTCCGGCTATCGTTGTCCCCAACATGTGCTTCTTTTTTATTCGGGCTGTGTTCACTAGAACCGGCGGGACTTCAAGTTTTCAAGTAATAATGAACCAACTCTCGGTATAGGCACACAATGAACTGGATAGTTAAAATAGGCTTGGTAATAATATCTATATTTGCCCCCGCCAAACAAGTGTTAGCAACCGTGTTGTGCTTAATTATAGTCGATCTGATAACAGGACTAATGGCGGCTCGTAAACAAGCTATACCAATTACTTCAGCCGCTTTAGGCCGGACTATAGTTAAATCTTTCGTTTATTTGTCTGCAATCTGTCTAGCTTTCCTTGTACAGGAATATCTGACTACGGATGCTGTCCCTTGTATGCATATTGTAGCCAGTTTTATTGGTTTAACTGAGCTTTTGTCCTGCTTAGAAAATATTAATATCATAGGCGGGGGCGACTTGCTTAAGAAGGTTATAGACTCCTTATCGTCTAAGAACAGGCTCCCATGAAACGTAGAACAAAAAGAGACTTAATTGATGCTGCTTTAGCGGGTTTCGTTATCATCTGCATAGTTTTAGCTGGCATCACCGTTCATATGACCAAACACCATGCCAGAGACGCGTCTGTAATGCTCCAGGGAGTCCACGGGCAGTGTTCAGGCGTCCAGGTAAGGGTAAAGTCAGGGGCTGAGTATATCCTCAGCGCGGGCCATTGCTCGCACTTAGGTGTCGGGGATGAGATGACGGTGACTACTGAAGACGGGCGTAAGCTTACCCGCAAAGTTATCCAAGAAGATCCTAATTCAGATTTACTTTTAATCGAAGGCGTTCCGGGCGGGCGTAGTATTAAGATCGCGGATAGTGTTAGTGTCGGGGATAAAGTTGACACTTTTACCCACGGTTCTGGTTTAGCTACCCACAAGACTTCAGGTGAATTGATTGAGTATAAAGACATTGATGTGCCATTGTATATGCTGGATACCGTAGAAGCGGCTACCGAGTGCAAAAGTATGCCTAAAAACAGGCTCCAGTCGTTTGAGATTTTTGGGATACAAATCGGGGTATGTTCTATGCATTTAGCAGGCGTAGTATCTACTGCTTCAGTCGTGCCCGGATCTTCGGGCGGAATGGTTGTCCGGGGTGATGAAGTCGTCGGTATCGTATCAGCTACAGACGGTCATTTCGGCTATTTCGTCAGTTTGAAGGATATCAAAAATTTTACTGACAACTATTAAAGGCGTGAAATGGAGACAAATTCGCTCGGGATTGCGCTTATTAAAAAGTTTGAGGGCTCCCGCCTTGAAGTTTATAAAGACATAGCCGGATTTCTTACCGTGGGGGTTGGTCATCGCTGCTCTCTTCCTGAGGGTACCATTATTACGCAAGAACAAGCAGATGCCTTTCTCAGGTCTGATCTAGTATCTGCCGAAAACGACATTAAAAGCTGCGTATCAGTAGATCTCACTGATAACGAATTTAGTGCGCTTGTTAGTCTAGTTTTTAATATAGGTGGGCCCAATTTTCGTAGTAGCACAATGCTGAAGTTCCTAAATCAAAATGATAAGGCTGGCGCCGCTAACGAGTTCCCAAAATGGGATCACGCGGGGGGCAGGGTTGTTCAAGGTCTTTTAGCTCGTCGTCTAGCCGAGCGGTCTCTTTTTCTTTCGTCGTGAGTTGACTTGCTCATTTAAGTAATCCGAGCACGTCAGCCCAGGCATATGCGACGACGCCATAAATTGCTGCCTGTCCTGCAAGTAAGAGCATGAATAAAAGTCCGCATAAAAGCTTAACTGAGTAACATTTTAACCGTATAGCTAAAGTCAAATCAGTTTTCAGCGTCGGTATCGTTTGCCGATAACCTAGGATGGTGGGAATATTCGGCTGGCAAGGTATTCTTGAGCGGCGGTGTACAGAGTGAAGTTTACTCCTTTGTTCATAGCAGTTCTGACTGCAAAATACTGGTATGGGCGCGGCCGCAAAATCAAAGAGACGCTAAAAGCTCGCGTATACTCAGACATGCGCACTAGTTGCTTGTGCTTCATTTTATGCCTCATTTCTTTACGGGTTTAGTAAACCCACAACTATTACACTTGAACCATTTCTGGTCTAGAGTGTAGCTCATCCATGAGAAACACTTATCACATTGCTGCGGGTGTGAGTAGCTCGTCACTTAACAAGTTCCAAATTGTTTTCACAGATTTGAAGGTTAGCAAGTGGTAAACTAGGAAATACGATAATATAAAGTCTCTCGTTGTCATTATCACATTTTCCTTCCAGCCTATAAACTTGGCCTACCGGATTATTATAAAACTCCATATCAGCTGCGATTAATTTTGGATAAGGTTTTTTAACCCGGACTTGGTCGTGATAGTGCAGAGTAGCATAAGCGTTACTAGATAACAATAAAATAATACTAAGCAGCTTCATCATCCCCGCCAGTCATCTCAGTAGCTTGTTTAATCATCATTTCGAGGAGCGAGCCATATCGTACCCCATCAAGACAAATTACTCCTGTTCCATCTTTATACTCTAGCGCCAGGCCATCGGGGTTATGAAGCCTGTTATTTACAAGATGAATCGCTACCGGCTTTTCCGTCATTACTACGATGTCCTCGAATGTCCAGTAAACACCACAATCTGCCACAATGGCCTTAACGATATCTATCAAAGGATCTTTTTCCACGGGCAATTCTGAAATAATAAAGTCGTAAAATGCTACCCAGTAGCTCTCAAACGAACCATAGCTTGCTTTTGAAGCTTGGTCTCTGATTTGATCTATGGTGGGGAAATTACTGCCTTCGGCGAGCTCGGCGGCTCTCCTGGCGCCTTGTTTAGGGCTGTCATACCATTCGAACTTCGGCGCCGGGAGCTTCTGGTAAGCATACGACTGAATTATGGCGGTTTCAGCTGCCGGTCTATTACTCGGGGTTGTGGATAGTCCGATTTTCATATATTTCTCTAAATACTCCGGTATTTTAGCTTCCTGTTCACTAGTGAGCTTGTCCGTTTTAGTACTCATTTTAGCTTCTTTCTCATACGGCATGCGTATGTTGGTAAATTTGTGGTAAGGGTGACATAATGCCCGACCACTATTAGTATCAAACCTTGATTCAACGTGTGCCCTATATCAGCCCCGTTCACATCCTCAATACTCCCCCGAAGGTTCCTGGAGGGTCCTGTAGACCGACTATAGCCCATAAAAATGGAATTCCTGGGTTTTGAGGTACATCGGCGCTGTCCATGTCGCCGAAATAAACGATGGCGTCTACCTTCATCTCTACACACTTCAGGATAGCTGGAGCATAAGCCGTCCCGCCGCTACCGTAGCGGACCATTTTAGGCTTCTGTTTTTTCTTCAGCGCCGTTACGTTTTGAACTTCACTGTCGGCGTCCACTAGAATGACTTTGTTACAATAAGCACTAATCCTGCTCACTTCCGCCATAAACATACTATAACTTTCATCCGAAATTGAACCCGACGAATCAACACAAACTCCTAAAATTAATTCTCGTTTTTTAACTTTACCGGGTTGATTTATCCCGAAGCGACGGTTTCGTTTTTTCCGAGTATTCTTAGTAGAACAGCTGATGGCTTTTGACACGAAGTTTGCGAGAATTTGCTGCCACGGAGTTTTGCCCTCATCTCTTAATGCATCTAAAGCTTTTAAAACCATAAGAGGTGCGTTTCCTTTGGCAGATTTTAAGGCTGTTTCAGCTGTAGCTCTAGCGATAGCTTTTGCGGCGGAGTCTTTCCCCCCGATTGAGGTCTCGCTTTCCCAGCCGTCATGCTGGTCCAATGTTTCTGCTTTCTCCATAGCATCTTGCATTTTTTGAGACTGCATGATTTTCGAATAATAATACTCCCAGTTTTGTTCTGGCTCGAGTCGTGTCTCAATCATTTCGGACAAAGATTGTAATGTAATACACCCTTCAGGTAGGTGCTGAATGAACTGGTTAATCGAACAGTCCATTGCTATGTTGGCTACTTTAGGCAGTAGACGTAGGTCTTTTTTGCAGGCACCAACGTGTTCAAACAAAATATGTAAAACTTCATGTTCGATAATGGCGCTGAGTTCCTGAGGAGTCTTGTTCTCGATGAATTTTGTATTAAACATCATTTTAATGTTCCTATCTGTGACTCCGACCGCAGCCGTGGACACCCCTTTAACATCATACTGAATTTCGCAGTTCAGAAAAAAATGTGCGTAAAACGGTTGCGTTTCTAAAAGTAAATGAATCGTTTTCTCAATAATTTTCAAGCTGAACCTCTTTCCAAAGTATAAACAGAGGGCGCAGAAAGCCATCCGGCAAAAAAGACCTAACAACCCAGTAAGAATCAAATAGCCTCGATTCTATCCTGAGTTTGATCTGCTTATGCTTTAACATTCGTCAACTTCTTCATTTTGAATACGGTGTTAAATTCCGGGTTATTCAAAACATCATTTTTTTGTTTCCAAGGGCTCTCTGAGATCTGATTAATAATTCTAAGATTAAGCTCCAGGGGAGTGTCCAGCATAAACTCTTTGAAATTAGCCATCTGATCTGGACTCAGCTCATTATCTTCATAAAATAAAGAAATTTCTTTAAAAGCAGCTTCCAAAAGATCAAAACGAGTTGATTTTGGATTGCTTGCCTCTAGGACTCGGTTTCTTACTTTAGAATAAGCTGCTAAAATATCTCGGCCTCTAATTTTGTCCAAAGATTTTTTCTTACTGGTAAGATATGCAGATGCGGCGGCTGTGCCTAAAATGCCCTCATAAATTTCGAAGCGTTCGTTATCAATCGAGGGCTCCATATCAAGTCTCGAAATCATATCATACCACGAACGGCGGTCCGGCGTAATTAAACCTTTATTCAGACGTTCTTTATGTTTAGTTTCTAACATATCGGGCATATCTCGAATAAAGTCCGCCATATCGAACATGCCTTTGTCCTCCAAAAACATAACGAATTCTTCCACCGAAGGGTTAAAATCGATATGACAAAACCGGCTCATCCAAGCTGCGTCCGAAGTATCTGTCACATTAAACATAGCAGATTGGAAGTTACCTGCGGCTACGATTCTCCAGCCTTCCGGGAGCTTGTGCCGGTGAATCGTCCCGTCAGTGATGAATGAAAACATCGCTTGTAACACGTCAGGATGGGCTCTATTCAACTCATCTAGAAAGATGATGCCGGAGCCTTCTGTAGGAAACCACTCAGGTCTGGCGTGCTCCACCGAGCCATCAGGACGTTCTACAAGTAAACCGACTAAGTCGCCTACTTCTTGGGTGGCAAGGTGAAGGTGTCTAAACTGGACATGCATCTCGGATGCAATCTGCTTCACAAGCTGAGTTTTACCAACGCCTTGTTGTCCCATTAAAATAGGTACTACTCTGTTTCTTGTTAATACGGGGATAACTCTTCTTAATTCTTGGATATTCATAATTCTCCTTAGTTTGTCACTGTATTATCGGCGTTTAACGTAAAAGAGCACCCACTATTCAAAGCGTCGCTTGTATATTTTCCTGGAGGCAAGTACGCTAGGAAGCCATTATTCACCGAATATACTGCATATACCTTGCCACTAACAATAAGGCCAATTTCATTGAACTCGGACGGGTAGATAGTCGTACCAGGACAGAACTTAAGGATGCCAATTGTAGCGTCTATCCCGGCCTGTCCTATGGCCCCTTGACCTCCACTACACACAATGCCGGACTTAACCCCATTAACGTCTACCTCGACGCCTCCCGTGGGGCAGTCTAAGGATTGGGCAGGTTGAGATGTAATCGCGGGGGCTATGGCGTCGGCACCTTTAGGTCCCGAGACGAACTGATAGCCCTCCCGTGAGCAGCTAGCACTAAGGACTGCGATAGCTACTACGGCCAGTATTAAAAAGATAGTTACAGCGATGTGCTTTGGTTCGTTTTGCGTAGTCATTTATTCCCCCGGTTAGTTGTGACAATTTCAGGCTAACTTAGTTTTATTGTAAAGTCTATGCTTATTTCTTAAGGTCTCAATTTAGGGCAGTACGATTTTAGTTGACGGGTTGAGTTTTGTCTGATACAATTAGGGTCTACCCGCCCAAAGTCAAACACATAAGTAAAGCTAACTCTCACTCTACTGTTACGTTAAAGTCTACCTCTGCAGTAGACTTTAACTCTTTTTCTAAATTAATCATTATATAGAACTCCCTAACAAACAATTGATCCAATAAGGTGTGTACCTTATCATGTCCATTATAGTGTACACGTACTTTCTGGTATAGTTTATGGAGCTTAATTTGTGTATGTTTCATATGCGGACTCTGCGGTGTTTAGAGTCATAAAACTTTATTTCTATTTTACCGTCTTTTTCTTTCAAACGGTAATATTTTACTTTACTAATATCTATAATACCACTAAACGCTTCAAGCGAAACAGTCCCATCTTCTTTTATCGAGATAATTATTGGTTTCATACCTTATATTACTATATTTCTATCAATAAATCAAGTACTTATCTAGTTTATTTTACTAGTTTAATGTTTATGATAGAGGTTAATTATTGACTTTCCGCTTCCGGTGTGGTAACCTATTAACTCCGGCCCCCTAGCATCCCCCCGCTAGTTTCTGGGGCCGGTTTCTTAGGGGAGAGTATGAAACATAGACAACTTAACCAAAATTTTTTTCTTTATTTCCAGGACGTCTATTTTTTGGAGCGAATGACCACTCCGTACTTTTATACTTTTACTTTGCCCGCCCTTATCTATAATATCCAGACGGACCTGTCATATGTTAAAACGTAAAATTTATTTGATAGGTGAAATCTCTGATGCTAGTTATAAACGCTTTTCTATCCAATTAGCAGCTAGGGAAGCAGAATCGATTAAATCTATCGAGCTAGAACTTATGTCAGAAGGGGGCGACCCCATAGCAGCACTAGCATTCGCGGGCCGCATCCGAACGAGTAAATGCGAAATCAAAATCACTGCTTACGGTCAGGTGGCTTCGGCCGCCGTACTTATCCTTGCTGCCGGGGACTATCGAAGAATGCAGGCGAGTTGCTGGTTGATGATGCACGAAGACAGCGCCGGTATTGAAGGTAAAGTCTCCGACCTGGAACTTGCTACGGCTCATCTCCGAAGGCTTGAGGACCAATGGGCTAAACTCCTTGAACAGTATACAGGCACCCCGAAGAGTGTCTGGACTAATTTACACGCTACCGAAACTTATTTATCCGCTGGTCAATGTAAGGATCTTAGAATCGTTGACGAGGTCATGTAATGAAACATAAGCAAAATATAGGAGACATATGCAGCTTTATACTAAAACCCAGATTTTAATTCTAGTCGCGGCTTTCGTTATTGGAGCCGCTTTAGGCGGTCTGATTCACCCGGGCTCTGAAACTAAAATAAAAAGTCAATTAAAATCCGATACAACCGTTAAACAAGATAAGGATATTCATGAGCACACAGTCACCACCATCACAAAAACCCCCGGGGGGACGACCACTACAAGAATCGATCTTTCTAAGGATACAGTATCAACAGTATTATCCGACAAGAGTAGCGTTTCTCAGACAACCTCCGACGTTATTGTCGGTCGAAGAGTTGTTAATATCTCTGCAATCGTGGGCGTGTCAATCCACGACCCTTTAATCCCGATATATGGTGTATCAGTTAGTAAGCCTGTACTAGCTAATTTAACTGTCGGTGCATTTGGCCTCTCGAACGGTATGTTCGGCGCGTCCGTAGGGTGGGACTTTTGAAACACGTTCAAATCGAAAACATGTTATGGGAAGAAATACTCGCAGTCATTAAGCCTGTTAATGTAATTTTTATGGAAAAACGTCTAAAAACTTTAGCGCTGATCGACGAAATAAGAATACGCTTGGAAGAAGGGGAATATGAATTTTAAAGAGACTTGTGATAAATTAGAAGGACTAATCACGGACAGCTATCAGAACGGGGTTACACTAGGGCAAGCAGAAACTTTAGCCGGTAGATTCCTTGAGGCCCAGTTAATAGTTAATCCAGAATTAACGCGTTTGGATCTCGATGCTCGGATGCGAAAAACAGGCGTAAAAGCTATTAGAGCTACTATTTATCTTAGCGAGAAAAATGCAATACCTAAGCCTACGGAGGGAATGCTGACGGCGTTAATCGAGGCTAATCCTGATTTGAGAAATGAGCAAGATGCTCTCGATAAAGTTGAGTCAGAACGGGATGAACTAAAGCGTTTGATGGATGTCTACAATAACGCGCATGTGCATTTTCGCACCATCTGTCGGGGGGGCTTCGGTGGCTAAATATGATATTTCATCCGTGGTGAAAAAAGTACAGAAGCTGTATGATAAAGATGACAAGTCCAAAGCAATGATCACGTCGGGGGACACTGTAAAGCAAACTTACGCGGCCTCAGATGGTGTCCCTGTTCCAACCGGGAATCCGTTACAAGAGTTGGTTGGTTTGCCCTGTGTGCCTTATAATAAAATCATTCAGATCAGCGGACCACCTGACAGCGGTAAGTCTACTTCAAGCGGACAACTTATGGCCTCTGCACAAAAAACGGATCATATTGTTATATTATGGGATTCAGAGCAAAAGTTCGATGCGAGACGTTATGATTCAAAGTTTGGCGGAGACTCTTCCAACGTACTTTTAGTAAAGACTAATGAGATCCTACAAGGCGGGGAAAAAGTTCGAAAGCTAGTTCTTGAATGTAAAGAACAGTACCCAGACGCTAAATTATTCATTGTATGGGATTCAGTAGGAGGAAGTCAAGCGAGAGGGGCGGCAGAGCGTGAAATGGACTCAGAGAAACATGCTCAGCCGGGGCAAGACGCTAAAGAAAACGGTGCTGTAATGAAAATGATGGTAGGGCTTATCAATAAGTTTCCCGATTCGATAGCCGTTTGCATGATAAACCAAGTTTATGCTAAAATCGGCTTTATGCAGCAAGGTGATGCCGAGAGCGGCGGGAAAAAGATCGAGTATCATTCAAGTCTAATCATAAGGCTTAAAAAGATCAAAACTTTAACTAAAGTTGTTAAAGGAGTCGAGGTTAAAAGAGGGATTTTGACAAGGGCTACCGTAGCTAAGAACCACTTGTCTCAATCAGAAACTTCTATACATAAACTTGACTTCGAGATTACAGCATCCGGAATCACGCGTAGCGGATACCAGGAGCAAGAAGATGCAGACTAAAAAGTTATGCGCGAAGGAGTCTGCGCCCCTCAGTAAATTGACCCCAATCGCCGTGATTATTTCAGATGTTCACTATAGTTTGAACACATTAGAGATCGCAGACCTTGCGATGCGACAGGCAATCCTTCGGGCGAACTCTTTAGGCGTCCCCCTGATCATAGCTGGTGATTTAACGGACAATAAAGCCAACATGCGGGCAGAAGTCGTGAATCAGATGCTTGAAACTTTTAGACTTTGTAAAACTACCGCATATATCCTTAGGGGCAACCACGATCAAATTAATGAAAAATCTGAAGAACATTCGTTGAATTTTCTCGGGGAACTTATGCGAGAGACTGAAGAAAGCTACTCATACGACCAAACTACTTATATTCCATACGTTAAAATAGTTGATACGCCACAGTTTACTAATGATTTTTCGTTTGGGCTAAAGTCTCCTTGGTTAATCCCTTACCACCACGACATCGAAGTTCTAAAAAAAGTCCTAACAGGGGTAGAGCGCGGCTCCCTGGTAATCATGCACCAAGGGATCACGGGATCAATCTCCGGCGACTATATTCAAGATAAATCAGCTATCACAGTAAACGATGTCCACGGGCTCAGAGTCATAAGCGGTCACTATCATACTCGACAAGACATCCAACTGCCAGACGGTGGACTATGGAGCTACGTCGGGAATCCCTTCACCCTAAATTTCGGTGAGGTTAATGACCCAGACAAAGGTTTTCGAATCCTGAATTCAGATGGTACTTTGGACTTTGTCCCTACGAAATTACGCAAACACGTCATCTTAGATATCACGCTTGACGGAAAACTTGTCGTACCCGTCAAATCGTTTGAAGACATAGGCCTAGCTCGAGTCCGTGGAACTAAAGAACAACTTGCGCGGTTTAATTCAGAATTATTCAAAGGTTGGCGAGTAGAGCTAATTCCAACTGAAACTTTGACTAAACCCGTTAATCAACAACAATCTCAACCTGAAATCATAGACAGTCTGATAGAAACTTTAGACACGGATTCAGATCAAAAATCAAGGCTCAAACTTTTATGGAAGGACTTATGAAACATAAACAATTTACACGAAATTTAGGTATTCCACTTCCAACTCTAGGCACGCTATCCTCCTCCTGTGTTGGTGCAGCAAGCGTTAGGTTCTGTGCTATGGGGGGCCACAATTTCTATCTTATGATGTGGCAGCTACATTGCATATAATTTCAGCGTCAATCCAAAATTTTGGGTCTTATAAGAACTTAACTTTTGATTTTAATCAAGGCCTCGCGCTAATAAGCGGCCCTACCGGGAGCGGTAAGTCTACTTTATGTGATGTGGTGCCGTGGGGATTGTTTGGTAAAACAAGTAAAGGGGGTCCCGTAGATGAAGTTCGCGCCTGGGGAACTAAAGATGCGACTACCGTAGTCCTAACCCTCGACTCGACTACAATAACCAGGATTCGCGGTAAATCAAGCGATTTATACTTCACCCGAGACGGCGCCATAGTCCGGGGCAAAGACTTAACAGACACCCAAAAGCTTTTGAATGAATTCCTCGGTATTAGTTTAGAAACGTATCTTTCTGGGACATACTTAAACGAATTTTCTCAAACGAGTCAGTTCTTCACGACGACGGCTAAGGTTCGACGAGGACTAACAGAGCAATTAGTAGATCTAGCTTTGCCTACACGCCTAGCCTTAGGCCTTACAGAGCGTCGTAAAGGTATCAAGTCTCAAGTCGACCAGATTCAATCTGAGATCCAAAGTCAGACTCGAGTCCTAGAATACATGAGACAAGCCGCCTCAGAGCTTCAAGCCAAGTTCAAGCAATTTGAGCTTGACCTGGAAGCTAAAATTAACCAGTTAGCCGATAAAACGCAAACCCAAGCGTTAGGATTAGACCAGCTAGAAAAAATGCTATCCATCCATACAGAAGCTAAGTGTAAAGCTTGTGGTATTGAGAATAAAGAACGTAGACAGTTAACTTCCCAGATTCAACGGTTAGAATTAGAACTTGAACAAAATTTTATTAAACTAGAGGACCTCGGGTCCCAAATCAACCCTTATACGTCTGCCCCGGATACGGCGACCCAAGAAAAGCGCCTGATAGCCCTTAACACTGCTATTATGTCAAGCAAAATCGAATTAGCAGACATAGACACCCTCGCGAAAGTAATAGAAGACTTTAGGATGATGCAGGTAAACTCCTGCATAACCCAGTTGCAAGAGATGACCAACCAAACTTTGTCGAAACATTTCGATGGTGAAATAAGAGTCTCGTTTGAAGCCGAGGAAAAAGATAAGCTCGAAGCTACGGTATATAAAGATGGTCATCTTGCCAGCTACACCCAGCTAAGTAAAGGCCAAAGACAAATGCTCAAACTAGCGTTTGGGGTAGCAGTTATGAAGCTAATAGCACAATTCAACGCTGTAACATTTAACACGATGTTTTTCGATGAATGTCTTACCGGGTTAGACGAAAGTAACGCGGTAAAAGCTTACGGTTTATTTGAAGAGTTAAGTCTCACAGTAAATAATATTTTTATAGTTGATCACTGTGAAGCGTTTAAAAGTAGCTTTGTCAACAAAATTATGGTAGACTCTATTAATGGTGAGAGTCAACTTGGCAACTAGCGAATATCAAAAGAGAGAGGCATAATGGCTAAGAAGAAGAGCACCAAACCGTCAGGGCTCCGCCGCTATTGGCCGGATAAAACTTTGGCTCAGTGTGAAGAAGAACGCGAACGGATGTCAGACAAACAAGGGGCGTGCTGTGCTATCTGCAAAAAGCCAGAAGCTCATTTCTCGAGACGACTTGCTATCGATCATAACCATAAAACTGGGAAAGTAAGAGGCCTCCTCTGCTTCCCTTGTAATAAGTTTAAAGTCGGAAAATTTACGATAGAGACTATCACACCAGTTATAGAATATCTGTTAGCTTATGATGAATAACAAGGGGACGTTAATGAAAAAATTAGACACCAGACGTATACTTTGCATTAGTGACCAGCATATGCCTTATCACCATCCAGACACGTTCAAGTTTTTAGCTGCTATTAAAAAGCAATACAAACCTACCCTCATCATAAATGGAGGGGACGAAGTAGACCAACACGCACTTTCATTTCACGACTCAGACAGCGATCTACCGGCTGCAGGGGATGAACTCGTAAAAGCTACTAAGTTTATTAAGCAGTTAGAGAAGATGTTCCCTACAATGCTATTGTTAGATTCTAACCATGGCAGCATGGTGACACGTAAAATGAAGCACCACGGTATTCCAATGAAATATTTGGCTACATCCCAGCAGATTTACGGAGTGTCCGATAAATGGCAGTGGGTTAATGACCTTACGTTAACCCTGCCGAATGGACAGCCCGTCTATTTCTGCCACGGTATGTCTAAGAACGGAATTAAATTAGCCGCCCAACGTGGTACAAATGTTGTCCAGTTTCATTTTCATACGGAGTTCAGGGTTGACTACATTGGTAACCCAAACTCTCTGATTTGGTCTCTTCAATCAGGCTGCTTAATAGACCGGAAAGCTTTGGCTTTCGCTTATGATAAGCTCAATCTAAATCGTCCTATAATTGGAACCAGCATGATAATAGACTCAAAGCCGGTTTTGATTCCAATGACATTAGACAGATCCGGCAAATGGACAGGAAAATTGTGATCACTAACCCTATTGTTCAAGCATTTAAGTACTAAATGAAACATACCCAGATAAACATTTTAAATTCCTCGCATCGACGCACACTTTACTATAGGTATTATACCCGCTATAGGGTGGTAGCCCCTGTGACGAGCCTAATAGCTCCTTCATTCCTTAAACTAGCTATTACTACCGAGCTTCACGTCTCAATCTGGTTCAATATCATAAATAAATTGTAACGCATAGGTTCGCATGATATAGTCTAAACATGACTATATTACTTTCACATCTATTCATAGCAGCTACCATCAAGTACGGTCTACCAGCTAACCTGCTTTCGTCGATTTGTTACGTCGAATCTAAACACTTGGTAACGGCTATCCATAAAGATGATGGAGGACAAGATTCACTTGGGATTTGCCAGATTCATGCCTCGACTGCCCGAATGATGGGATTTAAGGGCACTAATAAACAATTAATGCTACCTCAAAACAATATCCGTTTAGCCGCAGCTTATTTAGCACACCAGCTTAAACGCTACCACGGCGATGTGGTTAGTGCCGTTATAAGCTATAATAGAGGATCAACAAAACACTTGCTAACTACAAGTTATAGTGTTAAAGTAATTAAACAGTGGAGGACTTATGAAGCAAAAAACATTTGTAGATAAATTTAACGCTATTCAAAAAATAGGAGCTAAACATGAGGTTCCTTGGGAACACGCTAGATTTTTAGATACGAAGTATTTCGACGTGTCCGGCGCAGACATTAGCATTTCAAATGCAGGGGACTTCGGTTCAATTCAACAAGTCAGGGCAGCGGTTGGGTATGTAGTTAACCAACTAGGCGGGACTGTGAAATGGTCCGTTGATGAGTAAAGCATCAAAAAACGACCTGGAAAAACCAGACTTAAGCCTTATCCCGTATTCGGCTCAAATAGCCGAAGCGAAAGCTATGATGGTGGGACTTAAGAAATACAGTCGTTACAATTATACTAAAGGACACGAGGCCAGCCAACTCGTATCTGCGGCACTTCGACACCTGCTAGCCTGGTTCTCCGGTGAAGAAAACGACCCAGTAGATGGTCAACCGCATCTCGGGTCAGTCAGAGCTTGTATTGGAATGTTAATCGAACAACAAACACTCGGGACGCTAAAAGACAACCGATTTAAAAAAGGAAACACATGAAATTTGTAACGTATCTTAACGTCGCTCTAACGTGCGTAAACCTGTACTTTTTTGTGACTACAGGCAGTATTCTCAGTCTAGCGGTAGCTGGGCTCTGCGCTTATTCAGTATATTTAAACCGAGGCATTTTGACCTCAAAAGGAGACACTAATGGCATTTAAAGAGAAACTTGATTCAGGCGGCGGGGACAGCGTCAAGTTCAACAAAATCGGAGACACGGTAACAGGAGTTTACCTAGGCTCTCAGCCCGTACCAGAGGGTAAATACGGTCCTACGACTAAGCATCTGTTTAAGACAGAGGAAGGGATGCGAACTGTCTGGGCAAAGCCCAATTCTCAGTTGGGCAATCTTCTTTCGGGCGAAGAAGGCAACGAACTTAAAGTAACTTTTGCTGAGTCTAAGCCTTCGGGCAAAGGCAACCCACAAAAAATCTTTAAGGTATCTATTAATGATGCTTTTGAGCGTCTTGATAGTGCGTATTTGTTGTCGAATGAATCTGATGAACAGTATGCAGAAGAACCCCTTCCAACTAAAACCGTAACTAGTCGGGATACAGTTCTTGCTAAATTACAAGCCGCTAAACGTAAAGCTTAATTAGTGGTAGGCTTCGGCCTACTTTTTTCTAGGGGGATGTATGTACAGTAGAATGATTGCCCCGGACTGGCTAGTCAAAACTGGAAAGCGAAAAGTTCTCGAAGGAGACTTCACGCCCGAACAAATAAAGGACTACAATGCTCAAGGGTATAACGTCTACTACCTACCAAATCATCCTCGTAATTATCCTGTCAATATTAACATTAATGGGAGTCATATCGATGCGTTTAACTATTGTTTTGTCGACTTTGACTGCAAAAGTGGCGCATTTGCTTCAAAAGAAGCATTCCTCGAAGCCGTTCATGTCTCGGGGATCAGACCGAGTTCAATAGTAGACAGTGGCGGGGGGATACACGTTTATTGGAATGTGATAGATTTAGATGCAATGTCTTATCTTAAACTTACCCGTAGGTTAATGAGACTTTTTAACACGGACCCCGCCGTAGGCCAAATATTCCAACTCATGAGGCTCCCCGGCACACTAAACACCAAGGCAGAAAACAACTTCTTACCTTGTGAGACAATTTACGAAGAGCCTATCGATGCATACACCTGCGAAGAGCTCAGCAAACACCTCCCATCTTTAACGATGGACGACGAACAACATTGTAAACAGCACTATGATAAAACATATAATATTCAAAGAAACGATATTCAGATACCCGACAAGCTACCTTTAAAGTTCGCAAAACTGATGTCTGAGAATCAAGAAGTTAAAGATATCTGGGGTAAACCTTCGACCGACCGCAGTAAAAACGACTACCGTTTAGCTCATATCATGTTCGCGAACGACTTTAAGCGCGACGAGGCTCTTTCGGTGTTAGTAAACAGCCCCAAAGCTATGCAGAGGGCTCCTATCCACCGAATCAGCTACGCGACTAATATTGTTGACAAAATATGGACTTTTGAGCTTACGGGTGAGATTGAAGACGATGATCTCAGCATGTCTGATAGTGTAGAAGAGATATTGAACAAAGCCGGGGGCACGCTAAAAGGCACACCTTTTAGATGTCACCCTAAGGTTGATAACACAGAACACGGTTTCAGGCTGGGCCAGGTATTAGGCCTTGTAGCGGGCGTCGGCGTCGGTAAGACTGCGTTCGCGATGAATGTTTTTCGTTGGTTCGCACAGAAAAACCCAGACTACCATCATTTTTTTATCCCTTTAGAACAACCTGCAAACGAGATCGCGGACCGCTGGAAAACTATGACAGGCAAAGATACCAGCCTTCACTCCAAAGTTCACATCATGAGCAACTATGATAACGAGGGTAATTATCGCCATTTATCGTTTGATGAGATTAAAGACTATTTAACAAAATGGCAAAAAGTGACTAAAAAGAAAATAGGATGTGTAGTAATTGATCATATCGGTGTTCTGAAGAAGCAGGGAGCCAAAGACTCGAAACAGGACATCGAGACAATCTGTCATCAGATGAAAGCCTTTGCGGTTCAGACGAACACTTTCTTAATCATGCAGTCGCAAACGAGCCGAGCTAAGGCAGGCATTGGGGACCTTGAGCTAGACAAAGATGCCGCATACGGCACCACGTTTTTTGAGGCTTACTGCGACTTCATGGTGACGTTATGGCAACCTCTAAAAAGATGTCACGCCGAACCAAGCTGCCCTACCGTGACAGCATACAAGTTCTGTAAAATCAGACATAAGAAGTCGCACAAAGACATAATCCAAGAAGATGTGGCATATACCATGAAATTTAACCCCGAGTCAGAAATTCTTGAAACGATGACTCAGGACGACTTTCAAAGCTTCAACTACTTCCTGGACAAAGCAACTAAGAAGCGCGGACAAGACGCTAAAACTAAACTCGTTGACTACCATCAAGTAGGAGTAAAAACAAATGTCGAAACAAACTTTAGTGATAATAGACGATCTTCCCGGCATTGAAGAGTTAGAAGCGTATCTCGATCAGTTTGAATACGTTGCTTACGACACAGAGACTACAGGCTTAACTAATGCTGCCGAAGTCCTGGGAGTGTCTATTTGCTGTGAGCCTGATAAAGCTTACTATATCATGCACAAAGGTTGGGACCCTATCGCGCAAGCGGTAAAGCGCGTCGGCGTACCTCAAGTAATCTTAGCCCAGACTATGGAAAAACTAAAAAATAAGAAGCTTATCTGCCATAATGGTACATTTGATTGTATGATCACAGAAGCTTATTTTAAAGTTAGTCTTATAGATAGCCTTTATTTCGACACAATGATAGCCGCGCACTTACTGAACGAGAATCGTCGGGTAGGACTAAAAGAGCTTACGGCGGAATTGTTTGGAGAAGATGTTACCGTTGAACAACAGAGAATGAAAGACAGCGTCTATGCAAATGGCGGGACGCTTACTAAGAATGCATTCCAGATGTATAAAGCAGACCCTAGGCTTATGGCAGAGTACGGAGCTAAAGATGCTATTCTTACTTATAAGTTATTTCTTGAACTTGCTAACCAGCTACTAGACCAAGGTTTAGATCAATTCTTTTTCGAAGACGAGAGTATGCCTCTTCTTAGGGGACCTACGTATCAGATGAATACTTCTGGTGTTAAAGTTGATCAGGAACGCCTCGGTAATCTAAGGCGACAATTAGAAATTGAATGTATCGAGGCTAAAGCATTTATTTACAAAGAAATTGATGCTCACATCAAAGATAAATACCCCGGAACTACCAAAAAGAATACCTTCAATATCGGATCTAATATCCAAATGAGTTGGCTAGTGTTCGGCAAACTCGGCCTAGAATTTTCTACGCTCACGGACGCAGGCAAAACACTCTGTCGCAGAATAGATATGAAAATGCCATATAATATAGGAGCAAAACGTCAATTTATTCGAGATATACAGGACATGCACGAGACAGGACAAAACTCTATACTAGAAGCTACTATCTCAAAAAGTTCAGGCATCTCAAAAACAAAAGAGAAGCGGGTAAAAGAACCTTGGAGCTACATCTCATGTGATAAAAGTGCTCTCGAGAAGCATGCCCGAGCTTATAAATGGATTGCCTCCCTTCTAGAATATCAAAAGAAGCAAAAGCTATTGTCTACTTATATTAAAGGCATAGAGTCGCGTTTAAGCTACGGCATATTACAGGGCAGTTTTTTACAGCATGGTACGACTTCAGGACGATACGCTTCTCGGAATCCCAACATGCAAAATCTGCCGAGAGACGACAAACGCATAAAAGAATGTCTTGTTTCGCGCCCTGGAAAATCTTTAGTGGGTGCCGATTTTTCTCAACTAGAAGTTAGGGTGTTCGCCTCAGTCTCGGGCGACGAGGCCCTGCTAAAAGCTTTCAAATCAGGAGAGGATTTCTACTCAGTGATCGGCATGGAGGTGTTCGGAAAGTACGATTGCACGCCACATAAAGATAGCTCCCCCGAAGCTTTCGGTATAAAATACAAAGAACTAAGGAAGGCGGCAAAAGAGTTAGCTTTGGCTTCTACCTATGGCGCTTCAGCTTGGCAGCTAAAATCTAAGCTGAATAAGTCTGAACAAGACACTCAACAGGACATAGACAGCTATTTTGAGAGCTTTCCTAAAGTAGCCCAGATGATGCTCGATAGCCACAAAATGGCGAAACGTGATGGCCAAGTAGCTTCTATCTATGGGCGACCAAGACGTTTGCCGGATGCTAAAAAAATCACTAAGCTTTATGGCAGCGCCCTCCATGCAGACCTTCCTTATGAGGCTAGATCAATGTTAAACCTAGCGGTTAACCATCGAATCCAGGCTACCGCCGCCTCAGTATGTAACCGGGCGATGATCAAATTTGTAGAAGACATAAAGCTTTTAAATATCGAGAATTGTTTCATTATTTCTCAAATTCACGACGAAGTTGTCGTTGAGTGCAGGGATGAGGATGCAGAGACAGTAGCCATTATCCTAGAAAACGCAATGTGTAAGGGGGTGACCCTGCCGGGGGTGGAGCTTGAAGCTATTCCTACTATAGCCAAAAACATGGGCGATTTAAAATAATTCAACTAATCGTATCAATTTGGTTGACTTTAGGTTAAGACTATGTTAATATTCTATTAAGGAGAAAACATGATAAATCCAATTAAGAAACTATCTAGCTATGTCCCAGAACCATTACCAGTAGGAATGCCGCAACTTGAGCGATTTTGTTCTGATATTATCGAGTTAGCTGGTAACTATGCAGATGCAGACTCTATGAAATGGGCTATCGCTAGTCAAATTATTCATTCTAGCAGATCTAGACTTAGTAAAAACCACTTTGTACAAACGCTTCGCAAAGCGGCTGCTAACCAAGTAGCTAGTGCTATGTTTCAAGAAATTAAACTAAAACAAGAAGCCGCAGCAAAGGCTAACCAAACCCAAGTCGCAGTCACGACGCCTAACGAGACTGCAAGTGGCGAAATTTTATCAGACCAAAAAGTTTAAAGAGTTAAACGCTGCGTGGACGGAAAAACTAGAATCCTCTGGTTTCGAAGATATCGAGCATGACGAAGAAACACTTACAGCTTACTCCACAAGATTTCTCAAGCACCCTAGCTATGTGTGGGAGCTCAAGTCCGCATATTACAGTCTATGTGAATCCTTTCTTCAAAACTATAATTTTGATTCCGAATATGAGCAAACTGTATGGGCCTACCACACTGAGGGCCTCGGCTCTCGTGCAATTGCTAAAATCTACTATTCGCTAGGCCAACGCAAAAATACTGACCACACTTTAGTCTCCAAACTAATCAAACGCTTGGAAACTATAATGAAATCAACTTATCTTGCACCTACCGATGACGAGGAGTACGCTGATGAACACTAAAATCCGAGGATACAAACAAGAAGACCACAACTTGATTGCGTCGACGTTTTTAAAAGGCGTTTACTATGGTAACGAGTTCTACGGGATGATTGATAAAAACGTGTTCATGGCTAATTATAAATACATCTTCGAGGCTTTAATAGCACAGAATCTTATTAAGATAGCCTGTCTGCCCGACGATGAGGACACGGTGCTTGGATATAGCATCCTAACCAAAGATCTCACTGTGGCCCACTGGGTGTTTATTAAAAAGGACTGGCGTGCTAAGTTCTGCATTTTTAAACTTCTAGTCCCCCCCAGTATTACTACTTATTCTCATTTCTCGACTCAGGGACTACAGATAGCTAAGAAATGTTTCCCCAACTCAACATTTAACCCTTTTAGGCTAGTATGAAGCATAAACAAATTCAATTAGATTACTTCCCCTCCAGTAAATTTTACCCAAAAGGTCTAGAAAATAAATTTAATCTTTATCCATTAGTATCAATCGTCTCGCTGTCTGGGGGAGCAGTTAACATGCGCATCCGGCAGTCTGGCGGATTCACAATGCATTCTCATATGTCAATGGACTCAGCTTTCAAAGCCCTTTCTGCCAAACTTACTAAAAAATTATTCGAAGGAGAATAACATGTCAGGTGATAAATCAAGAATCAAGCTACCTAAACTTCCTCAACAACCAAGATCCAAAGATGAGATCACAAAAGAATATAGTCAAGCGATGCAGGACTTAGCTACTAGCACTTATCTTAGACACGTTTACACGGTGAATGTAGACAACTTAAACCATCAACTAGTAAATCTTAACAAAGAACTTAAAGCTAGGAATGACCTAGATGCGCCTAAGGAGGCATAATGAACTTAAACGGACGCAAAATTAAACTTATCAGAGTACACGAGACATTCCAATTAGTTGGAGTGTCAGATCTTAAAAACCCAATCGAATCTACCCAAGGCCTCGAACTGGACATGACTCGAGTCGAAGGCGGCGTTCACATCATCGCCTCAAAACTCGGCAAAACAGGCGAATGCTTTATCCCCGACGGGAATTGCAAAGGCTTTGTTTTATGCCCAGAACTAGCAGCGTCTAAAGTAAGTAATGGCAAAGCTTAAAGAGTTTAATAAACAGATAGAGATGGAGAAGACTTCAGGCGCTTTGTCTGACATCTCTATTGAGCGTCTTATAGACTTGGGACTAACAGCGTTAGACCGAGAGATTCGCAATCTAACTGTAGCCAGTGCTAAGGGCAAGCTTGACGCGCCCTCGGCAAGGGACTTACGAGACCATCTTAAGCTGTTATTCGAGATCAGAGACCGAGAGCGCGATGGCCTCGGTAAGTTATCAGATGAAGAGCTTCAAGCCCAGGTAGAGGAACTCAAAAAATGATAGCGACTAAGACAGGCGTACTGCAAGAAGTCGTGCGCCGTCAATCCAAGCAATACAACAAAATCGAACTTAAAGGCGACTTCCCCGCGCAAGACGCTTTTATTAATGACACCTCTCGGTATATAGCAGCATGCTGTACCCGCCGAGCCGGTAAATCCACAGCCCTCGCGATCAAATTCATTAAAACGATGGAAAAACACCCGAAATCCCAGAGTCTTTATTTAGCTCTTACCCAGGAATCTGCTAAACAGATTATGTGGGATGCACTAAGGGACTTATCCGATAAATATAAACTTAATTTAAAATTCTTAGAATCAGGTCTGACCATACAGCACCCGAACGGAGCTAAGCTTCATCTAATGGGCGCGGATTTAGCTAACTTTATCCGCAGGCTCAGAGGACGTAAGTTCGCGGGAGTGGCGATAGATGAAGGTCAAGAATTTGGCCCCCACCTTGGTACACTAATAAATGACATTCTGACCCCTTCTATCTCGGACTATGAGGATGGATGGCTAGCCTTGACGGGTACCCCTGGACCAACCCCTCAAGGGTTATTTTTTGACATCACGCAAAATAACAAATATGGGTACTCTAATTATAAATGGTCGATCCTAGATAACCCTCACATGCCCAACGCGAAAGAGTTTATCGAGGACCTTAAAAAGCGCCAAGAATGGACCGACGATAACCCAACATTACTAAGAGAGTGGAGAGGTCAATGGGTTTTAGACCTTCAATCCCTTTGGGTGCAATACCATGAGGGCAGGAACCATTATGTCGACTTGCCCCCAAACCATAAGTGGAACCACGTAATGGGTGTCGATATCGGGTTTAAAGACGCCGATGCTATAGCTATTATAGCTTGGTCGGAAACTTGTCCCGAGACTTACCTTATTGAAGAGGACATCCAGGCCGGACAGACTATTTCGCAGCTAGTCAAACGAATCGATGAGCTCCAAAAAAAATATAATGTGTATAAAATAGTTATGGATGAAGGTGGCCTCGGCAAGAAAATCGGGGAAGAAATAAGACGTCGATTCGGATGTCCGCTAGAACCGGCCGATAAAGCGAATAAACAAGATAACGTCACTTTTCTAAATGATGACCTCAGACGCGGTAAGTTTAAAGCTAAAGGCGCGTCTAAGTTTGCTCAGGACTCTTACATGGTAAGGATTGATTGGGACAAATCAACCCCTAAGCGAGTCGCGCTAAAGCCTGGATTTCACTCTGATATTATTGATGCAGTATTATATGCTTTTAGGGAGTCTTACGCCTTCACTCATCTACCGGGGCCAGCAAAGCCTAAATGGGGGACTAAAGAGTATGCAGAAGCCCAAGAAACCGGAATGTGGGAGCACGAACTTGAAGGTTTACAGCAAGAACAGGCCGATTTTGACGAAATTAAGCGTAATTTAGGCGATTTTTAAGCAAATTCAACATAACTCCAGAAGTGAACCCTAACCTGGAGCTTCATATATTACCCTTCCTCAACAAGAAAAATGTCCAACAGTCTGGCGTCTCGGTAAAAATGAGAGAGCCCGATGAAGCCCCTGAACAAGATGATAGCTCAGCCGGTATTGATTCGGCTGCCAAGGATCTAATCCAAGCTATCCAAGCTCAAGACGTGAAAGCAGTCGCTCAAGCTCTTCAAGCCGCGTACGACATCTGTGAGTCAGGCGAGTCTGAGGACTCTGAATCAGATATCGAACCTCATTCATACGATTCCCAGAAGGAAGATTAATTTATGTCTAAAAAAGATTTCGCTGTAGCTGTAGCCGTTTCGAGAAAACCTAAAAAGTACGCTAAAGGTGGTCAGATCCCTTCAGTTAAAGAAGAGTCTCTCCCCGGCACCCAAGAAGAGCGTAACGATAAAAAAGATATCGAGATGAACTCGAAATCATCTCCCATGCCTCCTCGTCCAAGCCGGGTACCCCTGAAACACCCTAGCATGGTGAAATCAGACGCTTTCTCAGTCAAGTTGCGCGATCAAGAAGACCATCTTGAAGCTAAAATGCCGCCTAAAAACGAGACAGAACACATCCAGTATGATGATGAACACGCTCTTCACTCAAAGAAATTCGCTGCCGGCGGTAAAGTCGAGGAAGACGCGGACCATCAAGACGATATCCACAACCAAAAAGTAGAGGATGAGTATGGTGATGGCGCTGAGCAAGACGAGCAAGGATCACCAGAAGGTCTAGAATCAGACGACGACATGGAGTCCCCAGCTAAATCAAAGTTCATGTCTGGCAAAATGATGGCTGAAGGCGGCCCTGTAGACGACGAGGAAGAGATGGAGCATGACGCCTCTATCGCGGGCGCTATCATGAGACGTAAAAAAATGGCCGAAGGCGGTGCAGTAGACCTCAGCTTGAATGCTGATGAAGAACCTAACCATGAGGACGACGAAAGTTCAGAAGCTTTATCAAAAGAAAACTATAATGAATCTGAAGGGTTAGAGCATTTAGATCAACCTAAAGACTCCAACGAACGCGGACATGTAATCTCAGACGAAGATGCACACGATCTCGTCGGTAAAATCCGTAAATTGATGTCTAAACGCAGCCCCATCACAAAGTAGGCTAAGTGAACATTTCAAATTTAAAAGAGTTAAAAGCTCTTATAAAGCTATGCCAAGACACTGGCGTAGACTCTATTAAAATCGACAATATCGAACTTACATTAGGATCCGCTCCTATTAAATACGCTCAACCTAGACAATCCTCGAGCAAACTAGACACTACCGGGATCTCTCCCGGCGGTATTACAGATAGGACTAGAATCATCACCGACGAGCTAACCCCGGAACAGCTCCTATTTTATTCGAGCGACGGTAGAGATGCTGCCTCTGACTTCGGAGACTTAAGCTAATGAAAATTACAGGTGAAACTCCTAAAAAGACAATCAAATTCAAAACTAAGGCTCCTGAAGCCTCAATGGTACTTTCACAATGGTGGCTGGATAAGAATCCGGACAAAGCAGCAATGGAGTTACTTACAAGTGCAGCTTACCTTAAAGAAACACAAGCCTATCGTTATCGTCAAGCCGCTATATATGCTCGTCTCTATGGGAATCAATCCCTCTACTCCTTCGCAGGCAGTAATGTGTCTAAGATGGACCAGTCTATGGGTCTCCCACAGGAACGACCCACGTTTAATCTTATTCAATCGGTTGTCGACACTCTTGTTTCACGACTAAGCCAGTCTAGACCTGCTCCTGTATTCCTCACGGATAACTCAGACTATAAAGAACGTAACCTAGCAAAAAAGCTTAACAATTTCTTGTTAGGTGAATTCTACCAGTGTAAAACATATGACCTTGCAGCTACCGCGCTGAAAGATGCTTTAGTCGAAGGTACAGGAGTAATCCACACTTATGAGACACAAGACAATAAAGTCGGCATGGAGCGAGTACTGCTAACAGAGCTTCTAATCGATCCTAATGAGGGCATGTACGGCGATCCTAGACAGATGTACAGGATGAAGCTTGTTGATAGAAACGTATTAATAGCTAACTTCCCTAAATATCGTGAAAAATTAGAATTAGCTGCTAAAGCTACTCCAGACAATAGCTCAGACGCCAGTAAAACAGTATCAGACTTAGTTATGGTAGTCGAAGGCTGGCATTTACGCAGCGGTAAGAATGCCAAAGACGGCAGACATACCCTCGCGTGCTCAACCGGACACCTTGTAGATGAAGAGTTCACGAAGGATAGATTCCCGTTCACGTTTATGCATTATTCCCCAAGGATGCTAGGTTTCTGGTCACAAGGCGTAGCAGAACAGCTTATGGGAACCCAGATGGAGCTCAACTCTATTTTGGTCACTATCTCAAGAGCGATTAAACTAGTCGGTGTCCCTAGGGTATTTCAAGAAGAAGGCTCTAAAATAAGCTCGGCTGCTCATAACAACGAAATAGGAGTAATTGTTAAGTTCAGGGGGGCTAAGCCTACTTATGAGGTAGCGCCTTGTAACGCCCCAGAATTATATGAGGAAAGGGATAAGTTAATACAATATGGATTCCAACAATCAGGAGTCTCTGCGCTCCAAGCCTCAAGCCAGAAGCCCGCAGGACTCGACTCAGGCGAGGCGATACGTACTTATGATGATATATCGACTGACAGGTTTGCTGCTCTTTCGCGCCGCTATGACAATATGTTTATTGATCTGGCTTACCAGGTTATTGATTTGGCTAAAGATATTGCAGTCCGGGACGGTAAGTACCAGACGATATACCCTAACAAAAATGGAACGAAAGAGATCGACTTACCTAAGGCTAGTCTGATTAAAGACAGCTTCGTAATCCAGTGCTTCACCCAATCTAGCCTTCCCAAAGACCCCGCAGGTAGACTCGAAAAAGTCACCGAGATGGTTCAGTCTGGTATGATTAGCTTACAAGAAGGTAGACGACTGCTTGATTATCCAGACTTAGAGCAAGTTGAGAAGCTCGCTAACGCGGGCGAAGAGCGAATCCTGCAAGTTTTAGATGAAATTATAGAGTCTGGTAAATATAGCCCGCCCGACCCTTGGATGGATTTAGCCCTAGCTACCCAGCTAACCACTTCTTATATAAACCTTTACACCTCTGCCAAATTAGAAGAGTCTAAAGCTCAGAAGCTTAGAGACTTCTTTAATCAAGTACAAACTTTAATTACAGCCTCTACGCCCCCAATAACACCCCCAGGAGCCGCTCCAGCCGCTCCCGGTGGCCCATCCCCCCAAGCTGCTCCTCAACCACAACAAACATCGCCTTTGGTCCCGAACGGGCCACAAGCTTAACAAAGGAATACAATGAATATTAAACCACTAGGCGCGCCCGCGTCTGCCGCACCATCAAGCCCGGATTCAAGTCATTCTAAAGCTGCCGCGTCCCGTGAACGAGCTATCTCAATGCTCTCGGGTAACGACGGAAGCCAGGAACAATCTCCCGTCCGTAACCAAAACTCTGTATCAGCCGAAGAATTCTCCGCTATCCGTGCCCCTCAACGTCAAAACATCAACGAAACTACTGAGTTAGAGACTCAAGTAGAGTCGGGGCAGAACGAACCGGCGAAAGCACCAGAAGACCCGCTTTCAAGCCAGTACGCTCAGTTAGCTCGTAGAGAGAAGCAGCTACGTCTCCAAGCGCAGAAACAGCAACAGTCGTACCAAGCTAAAGAAGATGCCCTAAAGCAACGGGAAGCCGCGTTATCGGCTAAAGATGCTGAGTACAAGTCCGGGTATATTTCTAAAGACCAGCTTAAAAAGGACACCCTACGCATCCTAAACGAAGCTGGGGTACCTTATGACCAGATTGTCCAACAGTATATTGATGAGACCAGCAATCCAATCGATCCTAGGGTTAACTCTACCATCAGCCAACTTCAGGCTCAGATCGCTGAACTGAAAGCTGCGAACGAAGATAATAAGTCAAGCTACCAGAAACAACAAGATGACTCTTATAATGCAGCTGTAGCTGTAATTAAACAAGACGCGGTAAACCTGGTAAAAACTAACCCAGATGAATACGAGATGATCTCAGCTACTAACTCGGTAAACGATGTAGTAGACCTGATTAAACGCACGCATGCCGAAGAAGGCCGAATCATGTCGGTTGAAGAAGCAGCTGAAGAAGTTGAAAAATATTTGTTTGAAGAATCACTAAGATTATCGAATTTAAAAAAGATTAAAGCAAGACAGTCATCGGCTAGTACAACCGGGGCGTCTAAAACGCAGTTACCAAGCTCTAATCAAAAGCAGCAACAATCCATGAAAACACTTACGAATGCCGCAACCGGCTCTAGGCAGTTAAGCGCTAAAGAACGGGCGATCTTAGCATTCAAAGGTGAAAGGTAAACCGTCACGCGGTCTACTAAGTCGAAAGACACTAGTAAGTTAACATTCCGTTAACCCTAGACAATTTAAAAAATAAGGAGAATTATATGGCAGCAATTTACGCCAATAGTTCGAATCAAATCGCATCTCTTAAAGAGTTGTACGCAGACGACAAAGAATACATGAAGGATCTCGTTTACAAAGAGAATCCATTTTTAGCTCTAGTTCCAAAGAACGAAAGCCCAGACGGATTTGCCGGTAAGTATATTCCTGTACCTCTCGAGTATGGAACTCCGCAAGGGCGATCACACGCTTTCGCGAACGCTCAATCTCAACAAACTGCGACTGCGCTCGCTAGTTTCTTCGTTTATGTAATCCAAGATTACCAGTTAGTAACTATCACTAACTTGCTCATGGAACAAACGAAGTCAAATGCAGGCGCTTTCGTAGACGCAGCTAAACTTCAGATGGATGGTGGTTTCAGAAACTTAACTAACAACATCGCGTTCGAGTTGTTCGGTTCTGGTACTGCTACTCGCGCATCTAGTGCGGCGACTTCTAGCCAAGCCGGTACTTCTGTCGGTGGAACAGTGCTCCCACTCACGAACTCACAACAAATCGTTGCGTTCGAGATTGGAATGCTTTTAGTAGCTTCTGCTACAGACGGCGGCGCACCTTCTGCCGACACAGTGATGGTAACTGCGGTTGATCGCGCTAACGGTATTGTAACCGGCACAGCTTCAGCTTCTTCATTATCAGCTAACTGGGCTATCGGCACTGGTATCGCTTTCTTGACTGTTTCTGGAGACTTACCGTCTACAGGAGCTACATCAACAAGCTCATTCCAGGCTCTCTCGGGCCTTGCGGCTTGGATTCCAGTAGCTACGCCCGCTAACAACGATAGTTTCTGGGGAGTTAACCGCTCTGCCGATCCTACACGTTTAGCTGGTTGCCGCTACAACGCTCTTAACCAAACTATCGAAGAGGGTATTACTAACGCTCTCGCTTTCTTGAACCGTGAAGGTGGAAAACCGGATCTCGCGATCATGGATTTCGCTTCTTACGCTGCCCTTGTAAACGCTTTAGGCGCTAAAGTACAGTACGTTCAAGTTAACCATGACGAAGTAGAAGTAGCATTCGAAGGCATCACATTCCAATCAGCTTACGGTCGCGTGACTATTCTTGCTGATAGAAGCTGCCCGCCTCAGACTTGTTACCTTCTTACTATGAATACATGGAAACTCCGTTCGCTCGGTAAAGTTCCACATATTCTCACTTATGGTATGGAAGGCCTCGAAGGATTACGCGTCGGGTCTGCGGATGCATTGGAGATCAGAATTGGCTACTATGGTAACCTCATTTGTTCGGCCCCTGGATGGAATTGTGTTGTACAATTAAGTGCTTAATATTATTAACTAATACGCTGTGTATTAACTTGAGCCAGGGCCTAAAAATCCTGGCTTTTTTGCGTTTTAAATGCTATGATAAAAAGTATGAAACTAAAACGCATATTTCACCATTACTTAGCCTGGGAAGATTACCAAGCTGGAATGTGGCGGATAACCTCTAAGCAAGAACGAGACGAGCTTCTGCCCAAAGCTATCGAATTCACCGGCGACCCAGACCTTTATGGCAGCTTTATGATTAAGGTGCTCTCTATCTATCCAATAGCCTGCGAACAAAACTTATCAGATAAATCTCAAAACCGACGCGCGTGGATTGGCCAAGCCGCAGCTTGCCTAGCTATAAACTCTCCAGAAGACGTCACCCGCTCCGCATGGGGACATCTTACGCTAGCTCAACAAGTAAAAGCAGATGCGAAAGCAGACGAGGCCATTAAACTATGGGAAGTACAACATGAAACAAAAAATACTTAAATATATCCAAAAATGGGAGTCTCGGGGGTATCCTAATGGTATACCGGACGAGGCAGACGCTAAATTAGAAGGTCTGAATAAAGTGCCGAGTTATCGTAATATTTGTAAAGCGATCCTAAAAAATGATACGACTTTATCAAGTTTAGGCTTTACAAGACAACCAAGTAAAGTATATAGTATACTTAAGGGCATTGAAATCGCTGCTAGGGAGAAAAAATGAATGTGTATGAAGCAGGCCAGGCCAGACTTAAAACTATATTCGAAGAATTCGACAATGTCTATGTTTCTTTTTCAGGGGGCAAGGATTCAGGAGTTTTACTGAACTTAGCTATCGACTACATACGTTCCAACAAGCTAGACAGGCGGTTAGGGGTGTTCCATGTAGACTACGAAGCCCAATACCAGATGACGACGGACTATGTTGATGCCGAATTAGAAAAAAACAAAGACATTTTAGATATTTATCGAATCTGTTTACCGATTGCAGCTAAGTGCGCGACATCTATGCATGAATCTTATTGGATACCCTGGGATATGGATAAAAAAGAACTCTGGGTTCGACCTTTGCCTGATAATGGCATCACGGAAGCAAACCACGAGTTTCCCTGGTTCGTTAAAGGAATGTGGGATTATGATCTGCAAGTAAAATTTGCAGACTGGGTACACAAAAAAACTGGAGCCACAAAAACTTGTTGTCTCGTCGGCATTAGAACAGACGAGAGTTTGAATAGATGGAGAGCGATTCATTCCGATAAAAATAAGAACAAGTATAAAGAATTGCCGTGGACGCTTGAGATGTCCCCTAACATTTTTAACGCATATCCGATTTACGATTTTAAGGTCGATGATATTTGGACGGCAAACGCTAGGAACTCTTGGGAGTATAACAAATTGTACGATCTTTTTTATAAAGCAGGCTTAAGTTTAGCTCAGATGAGAGTAGCAAGTCCATTTCATGATTCCGGTATAGAGAACTTAAAGCTATATAAAGTTATTGACCCAAAAAACTGGGGTAAAATGGTGGGACGCACTAATGGTGTAAATTTCGCAGGTCTCTATGGTGGAACTACTGCTATGGGTTGGAGATCAATCAAATTGCCTAAAGGTCATACTTGGAAATCATACATGGAATTCCTTCTGACTACACTACCAACCTCGGCAGCCGAAGGTTACCTGGCTAAACTTCAAATTAGTCAAGAATTTTGGCGTAAGACCGGCGGCTGTCTGTCTGAACAAGTAATACAAAAGCTAAGAGGCCTTAAAATTAACATCTGGTCCGGCCCCGAGACTAATAGAGTTACTGATAAGTCGCCGGTCTGCATGGAGTACCAGGATGACTGTGATATAGCTGAATTTAATCTTATTCCTAGCTTTAAACGCATGGTTGTTTGTATACTGAAGAACGACCACCTATGTAAGTACATGGGATTTAGCCTTTCTAAGACTGAAATGCAATTGAGATCTGAGGCAGAGATAAAGTATAAAAAGGTGTTGAGTGAAAAAGACAGATCCTAGGCTAAAAAAACCAGGTGAAGCCTCTATAACAGTGCTGTTCTCCCGGTACAAGAATAATGCGAGATCTCGGGGCCATCGCTTCGACTTGTCTAGAGAGCAGTTCGTAGCTATAATTAGTAAGAACTGCACTTACTGTAACACCGCTCCAGTAGAGTTTAATAGCTATCTTAGAAAAGATAAGACGGTACAAAAAATCAAGGGAAGAAATACAGAATTTACAATCGACAGATCATGGATAAAAGCTAACGGAATAGACCGCCTCGATAATAATTCTGGGTATGTGGAAGGAAACGTGGTAGCCTGTTGTAAGTTCTGCAACCTGGCCAAAAGAGATCTGAATCAAAAAGAATTTCTAGAGAATGTCAAACGAGTCTTTAAGCATCAATTCTTACTAAAGGAGACAGCATGAGTCCAGTTTATAATGTCAAAGCTATCCATATCGATAAAATTCGAGCTAATTCGTATAATCCGAATTCAGTTGCTCCACCGGAGATGGAGCTTCTAGAGGTTTCTATCTGGGAAGACGGGTACACGATGCCTGTCGTATGTTACTACGTACCTGTTGATGATGTATATGAAATCGTGGATGGATACCATCGGTATACCACCCTAAAAACTAGTAAGCGCATCTTCGACCGAGAAAAAGGACTACTACCAGTAGTAGTCATTGATAAAGATGAAAGTAATAGGATGGCGTCAACGATCCGGCATAATCGGGCTCGAGGATCCCACTCAATCGATCTTATGTCAAATATCGTGGCTGAATTAACTAAGTCTGGTATGTCAGATGCTTGGATTTTGAAACATGTTGGTATGGATAAAGATGAATTATTAAGACTTAAACAAATAACTGGGTTAGCAGATCTTTTTAAAGATAAAGAATTCAGTGAATTTATGGAGAGAAAATGAAACGAACAATTTCAGGCGTTTTAGAGTCAGTTGACGACGAGTTAATCTTAGCTTTAAGTGCATACCCAGCCTTCCACTCAGCTCATGAGGGGTATGCGGTTCTAAAAGAAGAAGTAGACGAACTGTGGGACCAAGTCAAACTTAAACAGTCTAAACGAGACCCCGAAGCTATGCAGCGGGAATGTATTCAAATAGCTGCTATGGCCGTACGTTTTGCATTAGAAATTTGTGCTTATCAAGATGCTAAAAAATAACCAAGGAGACCAAATGAACTCGTCTAAATGTCAAAAAGAATATCCAGACTTCGCCTCAGAAGTAGAATCGCTAAAACCAGACGAGCTAAAAGCTCGCGTAGTACAACTCCAGCAAGCTCTCCAAGAGTCCGAGCTCGCGCTAGAGGCGGACGAAGCCCTTCAGCATGCTAGAGACGAAGCCCGAGAATTTGCAGCACCTTACTTAGATGTTAGGAAAGCCGTTAAACTTAAAACCGCTTATATCTTGGGTCTTTTAAATGAAAAAACATAACCAAATGTATGCTGTGATCAATCACAAGCTTGACGCCGAGTTCCATACAGTCCTGCGTCATTTTACAAAGTTATCACCAACCCTTCTCTCCCGAAAGCGCTTCCGGCTGCTCTGCGCGCTTACAAATTTGGATCTCTTTACTTGACTTAGTCTTACAGACATAGTTGGGGGTTTCAAAATCCCCCACCTTTCGCAGCTCCCGCTCAATCTCAAGCTTGCGCCTAATTAAAAATTTAATTTCACGCTTCAAAAATAAATACTCTAACAATCTGAACTCAGGGACTTGCCCTGGAACATACTGGATACACATCCTCACCTCATTTTTTGGTAAAACACATCGCTAAAAGTTCACCTATCTCTTTAATTGTCAACGCCAAAGGTAAAGGAAACTCAATTTCTTTACTGTTGATTAAAGCGACGATTTTGACGCGATAGTCGGCTTCTTTTTTCTCGGACTTTTCCGGTGCCTTTTCCGGTGCGGGCGTGATAGTAGGCACAGCACGCACAGGCAACGCTGCGTAACTATGCTGAGGCGAGAACCCGTCTACTTTGCTAACATCCCCCACAGCCGCCTTACCGATGGACTGGAGCGTTAATTTAATATTCTTCAAAGCCCGTATTTCTTTTGTTTTGGGATCAAATTCTAGATTTCCTATTCCTAGACCCGCCAAATCTTTCAGAACTTGAGCGTAGTCTTTAGTGCCATGCTTATACCCTTCCTCGAGCATTCGCAAACTCAGCGAATTCAAAGTAACTTGTTGTCTAGCCCTTTCTCGGATTGCAAACACATGACAAACGGCGTTAAACGCCGGTCTTTGTGCAAGCCTTCTAAGCTCCTCAACTAAACTGATTTGGTTAGGTCTTGCGATTCTTGGTTCTCTATCTAATTGACTCATACTGTCTCCTTTTGGGTCGATGCCCTTTGTTTAATACTTACTATTACAAACATTAGGCCAAGTCAACTAAATTATAGGCTACTTAGACTCCTGTAAGTGTGAAATTTGAGCTTATTTTTGTACTTTTTTACAATTTTCGTTGCTTTTGAATTAATTTTTGTTAACCTAGAGTAGGGGAAATATGAAACATAAACCAGTTTACTTGCATACCATACCTACTATGGTGCATCTTATGAAGATGCATCCAAAAATTCAGAAGCTTTTTTGGCAGGCCCCCCGAGGCTTAAGTTTCCTAATAATTGAGATCGCTTGGAAACTAGAAGCCCAACTACAGGGGGAAAAATGAAGCATTTAGTTATTATTTTATTGCTTACAGTGCAGGCGAAAGCCAAAGAAGTGCGAATAGCTGTATTAGACTCGGGATTGACCTCTACTCCTGGCGTCAATTTGTGCCAACCTATTATAGACCTCACTAACACGACCCCCGATTCTGAAATTCACCACCACGGGGATAACGTAACTCATATTATTGCCGACGGCTTGACTAATTACTGTATAATAGAAATTAAGATATGGAGCATGTCTAGCAAAATAAGTGAAAATCTGTTATCAAAAGCTATTTATGAAAGTATTCGTCTTAACGCAGATATTATTAACATCTCGGGCGGCGGCGACGGCGTAGATGCTAAAGAAGAAGCTGCTATCCGTTATGCGGAATTTCGCCATGTTATAGTTGTGTCCGCAGCGGGCAACGACGGTGAAAACCTTACTAACAACTGCTACTATTACCCCGCCTGCTACCCTTCAGTAGTAGCTATAGGTAACCTTCATGTTAGCGGCAACTACGGGGCTGGGGTTGACTATTATATGCGGGGGGTAAACGTAACGGCTGGTGGCGTAACGCTTACAGGAACGTCTCAGGCAGCCGCTATGTTTACGCATAAATTAGCTAAAAAAATGTCTAAAGTAATTTCTATGATAGCCGATAATAAGTAAGGAGGATTTATGAAATACTTATTCTTGCTTTTATTAACTGGATGTGGACAGTTTACGACTAATTTAGGAGACACTAGCATTATACGCGGCAGGGTAGACAATAAACCTTTAGTTATCACGTCCCTAGCTTCTCAAGCCGGCGTTATCAGTAGCCTTACCTGGGATGGAATAGAGTTTATAGAGGATCAAGATCATGGCGCGAGCTTACAGTCTGCCGTAAGCTACGATGGACTAGGGGAAGAGCTGAACCCTACGGAAGCCGGTAGTATTTTTGATGACCTTACTAGTAACCCTAGTACTAGCGTTTTGCTTTATAATAGTTTTACGGAGTCAAGTTTATCTACCATCGTTCAAGCTGCTTATTGGCACGGAGTTATAAGTCCTGATTTGATCTCAAAACAAGTTCACATAGGGTACAAAGGTATCAGCAACATAATTGAGTATAACGTACAATTTACGGTTCACGACGACCACACTAAGGGGACTTTTGAGAGTCTGACAGGATACATGCCAGGGCGTTTTAACCAGTATTTCAC